>Ga0137418_10006605_pt1 | contig 10669 bp, 12 predicted proteins | sample CZODoug3_1_2_16f_FD_122242 | JGI IMG/M metagenome (GOLD analysis project Ga0137418, IMG submission 122242) | Vadose zone soil fungal communities from Angelo Coast Range Reserve, California, USA - CZODoug3_1_2_16fungal (Hybrid Assembly) | ecosystem: Environmental > Terrestrial > Soil > Vadose... | reverse complement strand
TCCACCAACCTTTGGCAGAACGTCGAACACGTCGCGAACATCGCCAACTTCCGAAGCGCTATCGAGATATGCTACCTGAACCTCCACCCGCACTCCCCCCTCCATCTCTCCCAGAGGATACACAAACAGATTCAAATGGACCTCAGTCTCCATCTCAGCAATCCCAAGCGCCTGTTTCACTCGCAGACAGACAAGTACTCAAATCGGGCCGAGATAGGTTTGGGCTTTACCGACAATACTTTGCGGCTCGCTTCCCCGACCATGATCCAGGTGAACGTATCACACGTAACGACCTGATCGAATCTCCAAACCTATCTCTTTCGGTCCACCCATATCCAAACCTATCTTCGTTTTTGATAGGAGAATGGTACTGGAATGGTGGCGAAAAAAAATCTCAAGCAAGCTTTGAACAACTCATCAAGATCGTTGGACACCCGGAATTTCGTCCTGAGGATGTCGCAGGAAATAACTGGCGACTTATTGATGCACAACTAAGTGGGGAGCGCAGTGGCGGCTTGAATAAAGAAGATGACTGGGAGGACGAGGTCAGCCAACCCGAACTTGAAGGCTGGATCAAAACTCCAATTAAAATCAAGGTTCCTTTTCATAGGTTGATGAAAAACCCAGGTCAAAAAGAATTCGACGCGGGCATTCTTCATCATCGCAAATTGATGTCCGTGATCAGAGAAAGAATTACCCGACCATCCGTGTATACACACCTTCATTTCGAACCTTACGAATTATTTTGGCAACCCAATGTGGCTGCTGAGCCGATCCGAGTTCACGGCGAGCTATACACGTCCGAAGCTTTCATTGAGGCTCATAACAGTCTCCAAACACAAGCTCCTGAACCAGGGTGCAACCTTCCAAGGGTTGTCCTCGGTCTCATGTTCGCCTCCGATGCCACGCAACTCACATCTTTCAGTACCGCCAAACTATGGCCTGTTTATCTTACGATAGGAAACGAGTCAAAATATCGAAGGTCGAAACCATCCAGTCAAGCATTTGAACATATTGCTTATTTTGAAACGGCAAGTGAAACATTTTGTGTTGAATTTCACATAGCTAACTTCTGCTGGCGCTGATAGCTTCCTGATTCCTTTGCATACTTCGCAGCAGAGAATGTTGGCAAGAAGCCCAATAATACGCTTATGACACATTGTCATCGAGAAATATACCATGCCCAATGGTCGATTATCCTCGACGATGAATTTCTGGAAGCTTATGAGCATGGAATGGTGGTTGAGTTTTGTGATAACAAACGGTATCGTTTTTACCCCCGCGTATTCACCCATTCCGCGGATTACAAGGAAAAGTGAGACCTCATTATTACACTGCTGAAATATCAATAATTTAAGTACACCCTAGAATCATTATAATCGGCATCCGAAATCTTGGTTTCTGCCCTTGTCCTCGATGTCTTATACCAATGGTTCGTGTGCCTAATATGGGAATGAGTCGAGATCTTGCACAGCGTGTATCTCTTGCACGTGTCGATAATGTTGATCGACGCTCTCGTGTTCAGGCTGCGCGGACGGCCATATATGACAATAATCATCCGGTTAATGGTGCAGCTATAAAGAGACTCCTTGATCAGGATTCTCTAGTCCCAAGTACAGTGAGTGTCTTTTTCTGAAATGTGACTGCCGTTGTCATTTGACGCTTTCAGAATGCATTCTCTGATAAACTGTCCATGTTTGGCTTTAACATGTTTGATATGCTGGTAGTAGACCTCTTGCATGAGGTCGAACTTGGTGTTTGGAAGGCAATGTTCATTCATCTGCTACGTCTTCTAGACTCCGTCGACGGAAAATCGAAATATGAATTAGATCGCCGGTAAGCATTGATAGAGCTTTTCAGTACTCAATACTCACATCTGGTTAGTTTCAGAGAGATTCCCCCTTTCGGTACTGATGGTGTGAGGAGGATAACAACAAACCGGTCAGAGCTTAAGAAGATGACGGCACATGATTATGAGGATATGTTGCAGGTATGTAGAGCTGAAGACTAACAAGTGATTCAATTTTACTGACACATGATTGTTCGTCTAGGTCGCTATACCAGTTTTTGATGGCCTTCTGCCTGAACCACACAATACCCATGTTCTCAAGCTTCTTTTCGAGATGGCTCACTGGCATGGGCTTGCGAAGCTCCGGATGCACACAGATGTTACTCTGGAGCTTTTGTCGCAGGTCACTATTTCTTTTGGCACCAAAATTCGTGCATTTCAGGAGAAGACCTGTGCAGCATTTTCAACGCACGAATTGGAACGTGAGCGGGCTGCCCGAGTGCGGCGCCAGGACAAAATAAAGAAGGCCGCAGCGGGAACTAATTCCAATGCCCAGAAAGGAAAGAAGGCCACGGCAGAAACCGAATCCAACGCTCAGAAAGGAACGAAGGCCACGACAAAAACCAGCAGCGGGAAGCAACCGAAGCAGTTCAATTTGAATAGTTACAAGTTTCATGCATTAGGAGACTACTGTAACACCATTCGGCGATTCGGCACAACAGATTCCTATTCTACTCAGCCAGTAAGTTTTTTTTGACATCATACTTGAGCTGCTTACTACATAACAGCCTTTTAGAGTGAACGTGAACATCGAACTTCAAAAGGGCGGTTCCTGCGTACTAGCGGCCGGTCGATACCACAGCAGTTATCAAAGATCGAACAACGACAGCGTCGTATCCGCTTAATCCGCGAGAATTTGAATGGCTCTCCCACTCTGATTCAGCCCGAGGATATGACCGTCAATACCGATGCTCGTTTCAACGTAGCAACCTCACGGAAGAACCCAGTGCATATTCCAACCTTTCTACAACAAAATTTGGGCGATCCTGCTATAAAGGTGAGCGGTTATAGCCTTACTACTGCATGCACTCTTTCATACCTATCCACAGGATTTCCTTCCGAAGTTGAGAGCCCATCTACTTCCTCGTATCCAGGCGGTACTTGAGGGAGAGGCCAAAATGTGTCCCGAGCTCAGTACAGCAGTCAATCTGTTCCCTCGTAGCCTGGATGATACGACATGTAATTTCGTGTTTTTCAAGCACGAGTCTCTATATCAACACAAGATCATTCGTGTCAACTACACGACTTATGACATGCGGCGCGGAACCGATATTGTCAAGCCAGAAGGGCCTCGTTGCAACATCATGCTGCTCGCAAATCATACCGATGCTTCAGACTCATCAAAATTGCACCACTTTATGTACGCAAGAGTGTTGGGTGTCTATCACGCTGACGTGATCTATACCGGGCCTGGGATGCAGAACTTTGAGGCTCGCTCCTTTCAAATTTTATGGGTGCGATGGTATGAGGTTGTTGATTCAGGGCCTTCAGGATGGGATAGTTCGACATTGGACAAGTTGCGTTTCCCACCCTTACACCAAGACAATTCCTTTGGCTTTGTGGATCCGGAGGTTGTATTACGAGGGTGTCATATCCTCCCGGCCTTTGACAAGGGAAAACGAGAATCCAATGTTAACGTCTCACGCTCTGCGAAAGATAGCAAGGACTACCTGCTATACTATGTTGGCAGGTAAGTTTAAACTATATCCTACGAGTCTGACGTTGACCCAGACTTGAACCATAGGTTTTCCGACCGGGATCTACTCATGCGGTATCATTTGGGGTTAGGAGTTGGTCACCTTCATGCGCACCTATCCACTTCCAGTTACCGGTCAATGAGCATGGATGCTCAAGATGAACCAGTTCCCGAATCACTACCCACCGGCGGGGATGTGAGAACCACAGATGTTGACAATGACGATGACGACGACGAATCGGATAATTCAGAAATGGGCTTGGAAGACCGTGAGGGTTTGGATGATGTGGAGAGTGATAATTCAAGCGATGGTGGTAACGGTTATGACCAGGATTCGGATGACTATGACGACTACTAGTAGCTCACCATTCATAGGCATTCAATACAGAATCAACGAGTCGACAGTTAACCAAATTATGAGAAGTAGATTCATAGTAGAACGGATCTGTTGTGGTATTCTCAATTTAGATCCCTTGTGGATGTAGTTGTCGACTCTGTTGGGTTCTTCCCTTCGGTCAGTCAAGGCTTGCAGAGTTAAAGAGTTTTAAACTGACATAACTTTTTTTTTACAGCTGGCTTGACGAAACTCCTACGTCGCGTATCGTTACTCGATGCACCCAATATATCTCGACTATTGATGGCAGTCTTACCTGGTCGTTCTCGGGTGAATTATGCACGGAAATGATGACACCTCTTCGTTTTACGCCCATCTTTCTTCTCCCGGGTGTCTCGATAGCCTTACTTGGAGTGTACATCGGCAATATCTACCTGAGAGCCCAAATGTCGGTCAAGCGAGAGAAGAGGTAAGTAGTCAGCTGTCCTTGATATAATCGATAAATGTCCTAAGACCTACCACACTTTTTAAGTAATGCCAAATCTCCAGTTTTAGCTCACTTCGGCGCCGGTATTGCTGGTTTAGGTGTGTTTTCTTTCCATTTTTCTTTGTTCCTTATTCTTACAGTATCTATCCGGGCGTATGGTGCTCAACAGCCTTTCACGAATCAATTGATTGATCACTATATCAAAGTCGCTTACTATTTTTTTTCTGTCATGAAATAACGAAATGTATCTTTTACATTACGAGTTTCATCCTATTTTTTATTATTCATACAAAGCTTTTCGTATGTTCTTACCCTTGGGTAAAAATTTCTTGCTATGCATCTGGAATTTATTATAGTTACAAATTGTCCACAAAGTGCATGGATTCACTGGCAAGTGGGTGGTACTAGTTTCTTTGACAGTGAATTGCTGATTGAATATTTATACAGAATACGACTGTATAATCCGCCCCGTCATCATTGTGCTGGACGTGTTCTCCAGAACGCTAGGATCCTCCTGATATCTTTGGATACCCTTACAATCCTCGAGGTCGACCTTCAGAACGTCGCGTTCGAACTCCGCGGTACGGCCGTGACCGTCGATACACTTCGCAATACAGACCTCAACATCACCGTGACGATCCCTCCTAGCGATATGTCTGTAACCACCACTTCTACTCCTACACCTGTTCCTCGACGTGAATCTGGACCTCCTGCCTCATCAGCAATTCGCAGGGAGACAACTACGGCTCTTCCGACAACAACAACGACAACTCATATGGAAACAAACGACGAGAAAGATAACACAAGTGCTGGAATGAATGAGATACGCTACATTCTACAAAAGATTCTGGATGGCAGGGAGCGCGACAGGAAAGATGAAGATGAGCGTCGCGAATTTGAGGAAGGTAAGTTGTTTCTAGTATCACTCTATTTTCTTGTTCTCATTCTTTTTTTTTGGCAGGATTAGTGAAAATGATTCTGGAACTTCGAAAAGGAATTTTAGAACTACGTCAACGTGAACGAGAAAGACAGGACTCTGACTACAAAAGTATGTTCTAAAATACATGTATGTATAAGATACTTACTATGTCAGAACACCGTCTACAAGCTGACGAACTCGATCGTGAGTTTTTTAAAACTCCATGAACTAATTGGCTGGTTTTAATATAGCTTTCTGCAGGTCGAGAACAAGATATCCAATATCAGCAATCACGGCAATCCCCTTCCCCCACCCACCAGGGCCTTCAGCCTCAAAGATCAGATTATGGACATCGAAGACGTGATTCAGACAGTCTGGCTCCGTCATTAGGCTCCCCGACTGTAATGGATTCGCAGAGAGTTTTGCCACCTCTTTCAGCTCGATTGCAAACGCGCTATTCGCCTTCGTCATCCAGCGTGTCGAATTCACGAGGGCGTGTGTCTCCTCCTGCATCTACCAAAGGTCGTGTGTCCCCGCCTAACCAAATAGGTCGAGAAGTGGCAAAACACCGTCGGAGTCCGACTGCACCTGAAGCCCCTGCTACGAGTGGAATGATTAGAGGGGCGGGTACAGGTGTGGATAGAGTTGAGAGAGAGGATGATTATGAGGGTGGAGGGGCGGCTAGTTCTGGAGAGAGAGACCGTGAAAGAGAGAGGGAGAGAGATAAGGACCGGGAAAGGGAACGGGAACGGGAAAGAGACAGAGAACGGGAAAGAAAAGGGCATCAACCACAAATGTCCTTACAGCAACAACAGCACTATTCTCAATCAGCTGCTCCTGCGCCTCCTGCACAGCTAAACCGACATATTGTCGTAAGTCTCATTTATTTTCCTTTTGGGTAATTTTATTGAAGTTTGCTTAATAGGTGAACAAGAAAATTTATGCTCGTTTGGATATGATCGGAAAAGGAGGGTCATCACGCGTCTTCCGTGTACTTAACCATGCGAATGAGCTGTATGCGATTAAGCGTGTATCTTTGGACAAGACGCATGCAGATACTACGAGCGGTTATATGGACGAGATCGCCCTGCTAAAACGTCTAGAAGGCAACAGCCGTATTATTAGACTGATCGACAGTGAGGTTAAAGCGGGTTCTGGAGGTAGTAAGGGCCATCTATTGCTTGTCATGGAGTGTGGAGAAATCGATTTGGCGAGGTTGTTGCAGGAACAAATGAAGGAGCCTGTTAACATGGTTTGGGTGGCTTATTGCTGGCAGCAGGTAACGTTTTATTATATCAGCTTTATGCATTCGTTGATTTTTTTTTTTCAGATGATTCAAGCCGTACATGTCATCCATGAAGAAAAGATCGTACACTCGGATTTGAAACCCTCCAATTTTGTGTTAGTGCGCGGTCAACTCAAACTGATTGATTTTGGGATTGCAAATGCTATTGCCAATGGTACGACGAATATTCAACGAGACCACCAAATTGGAACTCTCAATTATATGAGTCCGGAAGCTATCAAGCTCCCTGACGGTATGCTTAAAGTCGGTCGACCTTCCGATGTTTGGTCTCTAGGATGCATCTTGTACCAAATGATTTACGGACAACCACCATTCCAGAATTTGACAGTGTATCAAAAGATGAAAGCCATCCCGGACTTGGCGTATGTCATTGATTTTGCAGAATATGCGGTGGCGGTTGTACCTTCGAGTCGAAATTCGCCCTCGCCCTCTGGTTCTGTAGTTGAACCTCCGAAGAAACTGGAACATTTTAAACAGAAAGTCCGAAGCGATGTGATTATGAGCATGAAAAGCTGTTTATGCCGGAATCCAAGGGAGAGGACTACGATTCCAGAATTGTTGAATCATGATTGGTTGGCTATGAAAGACGGTGAGTTTTTTTTTTAGTTGCGTAGGTGGGTTTGAAGAATAATATGATCCTGATGCTGCATTTTTTTGATGATATAGCCCCTCCTCGGCCTGTGAAAGACCTATTGGAACCTGACGAGTCGATCATTAATCCATTTTATATGCGTCAGCTGCTGGAATATGGTATCAAGCTTGGCGTAAGTCAAAATGGAAAAATGGATCCTGACTCTTTGTTGAGAGATGCTGAGGTTATACCTTTTCTCATTTGTCCTAGATGATAATTGTGTTTACCTTCTTTTTTTTTCATAGCGCCTTGTAGCCGAACTAAAAGGTATCAGTTAAAAGAAACCAACCAGAACCTGCTCGTCTTTTTTCTTTATCTATGCAATCGCCGTAACTTTTTTTTTTTTTGTGAAAGCAAAAAATAATCATTTGAATTTTTGGACGATTTTGCTAGACGCTACACCGTATTCATAAGCTATCCCACTTCTTTATTAAAGCTGCATATAAGACCGTGGAGTCCGACAGATCTCTTCTTTGGACCGCTTTATCGAAAACATGAAGGCTCTCGTAACGGCAACTGGAAACACAGCTCTCGTCAAGTTGGCAGTGAATGCCAGTAGTGATGCACGGACTCGGACTCGGACTCGGACTCTCTGTAGGGTAGTAATTACGTAATATAATTTCCCGCTTTGTTCGCTGCAAACTACCATGTTCAAGGCATCGTGCTCTTCATCCCAGACGTTGTTGAGAGTCTCTGGATCATCCTCTAGTAAGTTCTCTATCCCACTAAGACGATCTTCCAACTGATTTCATGCAGGAGTACGCGTAAAGTTCAGGTCCAATCGCTCCCTTGCCACCGTTGCCGAACCTCCTGTCCGACGATATGGAGGATTGAAGGATCCAGACCGCATTTTCACCAATATTTACTGTCGCCATGATCATGGTATTAAGGGTGCTCTGGTTAGTTTATTTATCACTCCAACAACCCAGGCTTGATTTTTTTAAATTTTAGGCTCGAGGCGATTGGCATCGCACAAAGGAAATTTTGCTGAAGGGAGATTCTTGGATTATCCAATCAATCAAGGATTTGGGTCTTCGTGGACGTGGGGGTGCTGGGTTCCCGAGCGGTTTAAAATGGAGTTTCATGAACAAACCCAACTGGCAGAAGGATCCTCGGTGAGTTGCTCTAGTTCTTTTCGTATAACCTTTCTCATGTAATCGACTTTTAAGACCTCGGTACCTTGTTATTAACGCTGACGAAGGAGAGCCTGGTACTTGCAAGGATCGCGAAATCCTTCGAGGTGACCCACACAAACTCATTGAGGGCTGTCTCGTCGCTGGACGAGGTATGAACGCCACAGCGGCCTATATCTATATTCGTGGAGAATTCCATCTAGAAGTTATGCGTGTTCAGCAGGCTATCAATGAGGCTTATGCTCGTGGCTTTTTGGGAAAGGATGCTTGTGGGACAGGTTACTCCTTTGACGTGTACGTACATCGAGGAGCCGGAGCCTATATGAAGAAACTGCTCTTATCGAAAGTATCGAAGGAAAACAAGGGAAACCGCGATTGAAGCCTCCTTTCCCTGCCGACGTTGGTCTGTTTGGTTGCCCAAGTACTGTAGCCAACGTGGAAACTGTTGCTGTTGCACCTACTATCTGTCGTCGTGGTGCCAGTTGGTTTGCTGGGTTTGGTCGGAAGAAGAATGAGGGAACGAAGTTGTAGGCTTTACGTTTTCTCTGACGTTGATCCATCCTTTTTACTTCTTAGTAGGTTCTATATGTGTAGTTTCCTTCTGAACTACCTCAGTCGACCACTCTTCTTTTTTATTGATTCCTGTATCTTTTGTTCATCTTAACGCATCTCATGTTGGACACCACATCGCAACTGTTCCAACTACCCAACTTCCATTTGACTTTTTTTTTCATTTACTATACCTTTCAACAAAAGTCTGTTTGTTACCCCCATCCATCCATCCAGTGCGTCTTGCATGGTTTTATTTATTTATTCTTACTGTGAATATATTTTTGTTTTTTTTTGTTACAGTAGTCTCTGTAGTACTTTTTTTCCCTTGACTTTTCTCTTCTCGTCTATGTTCATGAAGTTATTTTTACTAGTACTATTATTTGTAATATATCTGAATCACTACTAGGATGCTAGCACCAAGGGTCAGCAGATTCCAGTGACCCTTCAATATCACACTTTCAATCGAAATGTAAGCCCTTTACATTATTGAGGAAAACCGACGCTGTAAAATATTGTATTATACTTCATTATTGCCCAGTCCACCACTAATACGAATCGGCCTGGATCTAAAATTCTGTCAGGCAAAGGTCAGTTAATTGTAAGCCGTTATACCTATCAGGAAGACTGACCTTGTAATATATTTGATGACCGTTCAATATCACACTTTCAATCGAAATGTAAGCCTTTACATTATTGAGGAAGCCCCACGCTGTAAAATATTGCATTATAATTCATTATTGTCCAGTACGCCACTGATACGACTCGGCCTGGATCTAAAATTCTGTCAGGCGAGGGTCAGTTAATTGTAAGCCTTTATACCAATCAGGAAGACTGACCTTGTCATATATTTGATTACAATTCAATACCATTTCATTTAATAGTGACGTACCTTGATCATATTCTGTCGTGAAGCGTCAGGAAATGATCCTCCTATATCACGCTTGCAGCCGGCGGTAAGCCCTGATAAAGCGTTATATTACATGATTACACACACACAGTCACATGATGTTCATGTCACGATCGGAGGTATACATGTGTCATACACGTGACTATATCAGATTCTCAAGGACAGCTCAAGTTTGCCAACACACGTCACTAGAAATTACTGTTTTTCTTACTTCCCATAGTCAATATAATAATTATTGACAGATCCAACTTATTTTACAAATTTATATGTACTAAAAAAGTTTCTATTGCATGTGCTCCTCCTCTTCTAGCACTACCTGCCTCATATATCCATCTAGGCTTACCCTAAATTCCTAAAATTTGACAGAGGAGTATATATACATTTAGGTGACTTGATTCAATAAAAAAAAGTATTTTTTTTTGTTTAATAACAACTTAATATTAAAGGAAGAGTGAAATTTAAGAAAAATAGCCATATCTCAGTATAGGGTGGTCCAAAAATCATGAAATTTGGAATGGGAATGTATATACACCCCAATAACCTAATTCAATAATAAAAAATATTTTTTTATTACATAATTGTTTTTATGACAAAGAAAGAGTGAAATTTAAGAAAATCAGTCATAGCTCAGTATAGGGTCATCCAAAAATCATGAAATTTGGTAAGGGAATGTATCTACACACAAGTTACACATTTCAAGAGAAAAAAGTATTTTTTTCTTATGAAATTGATTTAATACAAAGGAAGAGATGAAAATCATGAAAATCAGCCATATCTCAGTCAGTTCTTGGTGAAAGTACATGATTCTTGGTTCAACATAGACAGAATGTACTGCCTAAACATATCCCATAATTT
>Ga0137418_10006602_pt1 | contig 10675 bp, 8 predicted proteins | sample CZODoug3_1_2_16f_FD_122242 | JGI IMG/M metagenome (GOLD analysis project Ga0137418, IMG submission 122242) | Vadose zone soil fungal communities from Angelo Coast Range Reserve, California, USA - CZODoug3_1_2_16fungal (Hybrid Assembly) | ecosystem: Environmental > Terrestrial > Soil > Vadose... | reverse complement strand
TCGGGATTTTTCTTCAGCTCCTGCGACTGGCACCGCCGCCACGTCACCGTCGTGAATGTCACCAACGTCTTCGTGAACCGCCAGGTAATCGTCAACCGGCCGGTGAGAACCGGGCAGCCGGTCGTATGGCAGCACGATCCCGGGCACCGCAGGGGCGTGCCGTATCACATCGCGTCTGTGCAGCAGCGCTTCGGCGGCAGCATGCAGGCCGGCCAGCGGCGCGATTTCCGCTGGCAGGATCCGGTCGCCCCGGCAAGCCGCAACGGCTCGCTGAACCGGCCGGAGGTGCACGGCGACCATCTTCGCCCGAATCCGCGCGGCAACGACGGGCGCGCCGGCCGCCACGACGGACGAAGCGGCTACTCGCCCAACCCCGCCGTCGCTCGAAGCGAATCGCGCCCCGAATTCGGCACGAGCCGCCCGCCCGTCGCCGCGGCCCCCCAGGCGCACGCGGGCCCGGGCAACGTTCCTCGCGTGCAGAATCCGGCGCCGCAGTTCGCGCCGGCTCACAACCCGCAGGCGCCGGGCTTCGCCGGTCGCGGTCAGGCGGGAAACCGCCCCGGGCCTTCCGCGCCTAGGGAGCATCGCGAAGGGCGCGCGCGCTAGACTCCCGCGGCAGGTCACTTCGTTCCGGAGCGCTCCAGCTCGACGTTGTCCAGGAAGCGAAAGGGCTTGAGGGCGGTTCCTTGATCGAGCGAGATGACCCGGTCGGTCGAGCGTATGGTCTCCGGCCGGTGGGCGGCGATGATGCGCGTCACCCGTGCGGCACGAATGGCGGCGCTGACGGTCTTCTCGTTGGCCACGTCGAGATGGCTGGTCGCCTCGTCGAGCAACAGCAGACTGGGCCGACGGTACAGGGCGCGGGCGATCAACACCCGCTGCTTCTGCCCGCCGGAGAGCACCGTGCCCATGTCGCCGATCAGCGTGTTGTAGCCCATCGGCATGGCGACGATCTCGTCGTGCACCGCCGCTTGCTTGGCGCACCGTTCGATGCGCTGGAAATCGGGGCTGTCTGCGAAGAAGCAGATGTTGTCGGCGATCGAGCCCGCAAAGAGCTTGTCGTCCTGCATCACCATGGCGATCATGGAGCGCCAGTACTGGATGCCGACGTGCGCGAGGGGCTCGCCGTTTATGAGGATCTCGCCCTGAGAGGGCTGCAGCAGGCTCGCCAGGATCTTGAGCAGCGTGGTCTTGCCGCAGCCCGAGGCGCCGACGATCGCCACAGTCTCGCCTGGCTCCACGCGGAAACTCACGCCGTCGAGAATCCAGGATTCGCTCTCGCCGTAGCGGAAGCGCAGATTTCGCACCTCGATCGCAACCGGGGGCCGGGGCTCGTTCGAATCGGTGATCGTCGGCTCGCGCGGCTCGGGGGCGGTCAGCGCGATGTCGGCCAGCCGCTCGCCATGCAGCCGCAGCATGGTCAGGTCCACCGCCTTGTCGATGAGATTGCTCACCCGGTCGAGAAACTGGTCCTTGTAGGCGATGAACGCGAGCAGCATGCCGACGGACATCTGGCTATCCAGCACCTGTTGGGCGCCGAGCCAGACGATCAGGATCGCGAGCGACCCGATCAGCAGGGAATTCACGACCTTGAAAGCGAGGCGCAGGTTCTGCGTGGTGAGCTGTCGGTTCACCGATTCGACCAGCAGATTCAGCCAGTGGGCGAGGCGGCCTTCCTGGCCGTTGAACAGCTTGATCGTCTTGATGCCGCGCAGCGTCTCGAGAAAATGGCTGTCGCGCCGCGCCGACCAGACGATGGTCTCCATGGAGGCCTGCCGCAACGGCGTGTAGACCGCCCAGCGCAGCAGGCCGTAGAACAGCGCCCCCGCCAGGACGAGGGCAGCGAGTCCCGGTGCGAAAACGAACATGATGGCGAGAGTGACGCTCGCGAGCACCCCGTCGAGCACGGTCTCCACCATGTCGGTGGTAATCGCCTGCAGAATCGTCTCCTGCGAACCGAAGCGGGACAGCACGTCGCCGAGGTGGCGCGATTCGAAGTACGCCGCGGGCAAGCGCAGCAGATGGGAGAAGAGATTCGAGCGCCCCTGCACTTTCAGCGCGGCGCCCAGCGCGATCACCCTCCAGCCGCGCATCGCCGAAACCGAGGTCTTGAGCAGCAGGAGCAGCGCGAATCCCAGCGCCAGGATCAGCAGCAGATCGCGGTCGGCGGTCACCAGGGCATGGTCGACCACCCACTGCAGGAAGAACGGGCTTATTACCGAGAACACCTCGATTGCGAGCGCGAGCAGGAACAGCTGGGCGAGGTTGCGCTTGAGACCGACCATGCGCCCCAGCAGCGAGCGGATCCCGACGCGCGGCTGCGGCTTGGCCGACTGGTATTCCCCGACGGGCATCAGCTCCAGCGCCACGCCGGTGAAATGCCTCGACACGACTGAAAGCGGGAGGCTGCGCACGCCCACGGCAGGGTCGTGGATGACGATGGCGTCGCGGCCGGCCTTCTTGAGCACCACGAAGTGGTTGAGGTCCCAGTGCAGGACGCACGGCGTCTTCAGCATCCGCAGCTCCTCCAGCTCGAGACGCACCGGACGCGAGGCAAACCCGACACGGTCGGCCATGCTGACAAGGTTCTTGAGATTGACGCCCTTGAGCGAGACCGCCAAGCGCCGGCGCAGCTCGGTCAGCTCCGACGGATAGCCGTAGTAGCCGGCGATCATCGCGAGGCAGGCAAGACCGCATTCTGCGGCCTCGGTCTGCAGGCTCATGGGAAGCCGCGCGCCCCATCCGAAGGCTAGCCTGTCGAGCAGATTCATTCCTGCCATCTCCCGGTGATCGTGTAGAGCGGGTCCAGCACCCATTCGTAAAGCCGGCGCGTCTCCAGCGCCACGTCGGCCTCGAGCTGCATCCCCGCCTGCAGCGGTATCTGCTGGCCGTAGGTGTTGACCGCCTGGCGATCGAGTTTCACCGTGATGCGATAGACCGCCTCGGCGGCAGTGCCGCCGCCGGGGCTCGCGAGGCCGGGGATGCCGCTCAACTGCGGCGGCAGCTCTCCGGGGCTCACCGCCGAGCGGGAAACGCTCGCCACCTCGCCTTCGTAGTGGCCGAACTTTTGGTACGGGTAGGCCTGGTAGCGCAACAGCACGCGCTGGCCGGGGCGCACGAAGCCGACGGCACGGCTGGGGCTGTACAGATGCGCCTCGAGCTTTGCGCCCGCCGGCACGATGGAGAGCAAGGGCGCGCTGACGCTGGCATGCCCGCCCAACTCGGCGAGGATCGCGGTGACCGTGCCGTCCTGCGGCGCGGGAACGATGATCTCCCGCTGCGCCTCGGCCTGCGCCAACCCCTGCTCGACGACGGAGATGTTGCGTTCGAGAGTCGCGATTCCCGTCTGGGCCTTCAGCGGGAGATCCTTCAGCTCGCCCTCCAGCGCAAGGCGGTCGCGCCGCAGGGTGATGCGCTGGCGCTCGAGGGTGCTCAGCCGCGCGGCCTGATCGAGCCTGTCCCCTTCGACCTGCTGCAAGCGCATATCCGAAAGGAACCCCTGGTCACGCAAGTCGCGGTGCAGCGCTTCGGTGCGTTCGGCGATGACGACACGGGATTTCAGGAGGGCGATTTCGCGATCGATCTGCGCTTGCTCCGACTTGAGCGCCGCGAGGCGATCGCCGAGCGCGTTCTTTTGCTGCGCGAGCAGGCGTTCCTGCTGGCGCCGTTCCTCCAGCAGGTTCTGACGCTGCTCGACGAGGCGCCGCGCGATTTCCGCCTGGGTCGCGCCCAGGGTCGTGCTCTGCAGCTCCGCGGAGAGCGCGAGCAGCCGCTCGCCCTTGTGGATCTCGGCTCCTTCCTTGACATACAGCGCGGTCACCACGCCGAGTTGGGGCGCGAACACGCGCACCAGCCCTTCCTGCGGCACCAGCCAGCCGTTGATCTTGGCCGTGCGCGTGAAATCCCCGAAGAAAAGCAGCCCCAGGATCGCCGCCGTGGCGAGCACCGCGAAGACGGTGAAAAGGTGGTCCCACAGCCGGGGCGCGAGCAGCACCGTGCCTAGCCATTGCGTCTGCCGTTCGGCGATCACCTCGGAGCGGAAAAGCCGCGGGCTGGCTGCGACGCCGGGCAGCGCGACCTCCGTCCCCTCGACGCCAAGCGGATCTCGCGCTCGATCGCCTGCTTCGACGGCGATCTCGCGGACCGGGCTCGATTGCGGCATGGCGTGACTCAGGGCTACTCGGAAATGAGATAGTTCTTGATGTCGAAATGCACCTCGATTTGCCGCACCCTCTTGCGGGTCGGCATCACCTTGCGGATCCTCGGGTCGAAGAAGTCTTTCAGCAGCGGCGGTCGCGCGGATTCGAAGTAGAACTCGGGAGTTTCGGCGACGGCGCTCTTGACCGCGATGGAAACCTCGTCCGCGACCGTGGCCGTCTGGATGACGCAGGGCGCATGCGTGATCCCCAGTGAGCGCAGCGCGCAGGCGCGGTGATAGCCGTTGTTGAGGAGTATTCGCTTGCCCACCCGAACCGCGTTGAGAAAGTTCGAGCCGAAGCCGACCACCAGGCCGACGATGCCGGCGATCGCGCCGTAGGCCTCGTAGCCGTGCGCCTGTTCGGGGCGTAGCAATACGGGCTCGTGGAAGCGAAAGTCGGTGGACTCGCAGCGAAACGTGTAGCGGTGCGAGCCGACCTCGCGGATCTCGACCGGGGTGTCGCCGGGCGTCTCGAGCGGCATGCAGAAGCGGAAAAGCGCCTCGGGATCGGGCGCAGGCCCGACCCGGGCCTTGATCGCCTCGACGAAATTGTGCGTGACATGCCTCTGGCAGATGATCAGCTTGTCGAGTTCGACCATGCCGAAGCTGGTCGGCAGGGTGTTGAAGCAGCGGCGGTAGTGCGGATGAGCCTGGACCTCCGCGGCCAGCCCGGCGAGGCCCGCATCCAGCTCGCGGTGGGTTCCCTGGTTGGCGATTCCCGCTTCGCTCTGTTCGAGCTCCTGGTAATAATCGTTCGCCGCCCGCCACTCGGCGGTCAGCGCGGCGCGATCCACGGCGGGGCCATCCACGACCGTATCGCGCACGAACTGGAGCAGGCGGGAGAGCGGTGGCTGGCCGAGCAGCCAGATCTCCTCGTCACCCTTGCGAATCGGCTGCGGGACGCGCGCTCCCGCGGGTTTCTGCTGCGCCTTGCGCTCGTGGGTTTCGGGCTTGTAATTCTGGATTTGCGTGAGCATCGAACGGTCCTCCTGTTTTTTCTGTTGGAATCCGTGCTCCAAGACCAGAACCCCGGCTTTGCAGCCGGGGCCCTTCACTTCTCTACTCTACAGATTCGGCATCAGGACTTGCTGCTCTTGCTGCCGCTCCCGCTCTTGCTGCCACTGCCGCTCTTGCTGCCACCACTCTTGCTTCCAGCACTCTTGCTGGCGGTGTGACCACTACCACTTTCCCCACAGCCGCCATAGACCTGCTTCAGCTCTTCCGTATTAAGTTTTCGCATTTGATTACCTTTCTTAAGAAAAAAAAGACAGAGAGGCCCTCGGGAACGGAGACGGGTGTAGCAAAAAACAAACACAAGTGTTCCTGAGAGGCCGGAGGTGCGCCGTCGTTTCGAACGCTCTTCCTCCGGTACGGACAAAGTTAGGCAGGCTTCGTTACCGCAAATGAGTTCGGCGAAGGACGCCGCCGTGATCCTCACGGATTATCGCCGTGATCCTCACGGATTATCGCCGTGATCCTCTCGGATTATCGTGGTGGAGGTTTAGTTCCATACGGATCAGGGCGTAGGATTTCCGGCGGGGCGAGTTCTGGAATTGCTCGCCGGATGTGTAGAGAGGGGATTCCGATGTCGATTCCTGCGAGCGAACTCGAGCATGAAGTGAAGCGCTGGGACGCATGGGACCGGTTCCTGGAGACGATGCCGGACGCCGGTTTCATGCAGTCGTCTTGGTGGGCGCATTTTCGCGCGACCGTGGGATACGGGTATTTCGGGGTCACGCTCAAGGACCAGGATGCGATCGTCGGAGGGGCGCTCGTGACGAAGTGGTCTTACGCGCCGCGGAGCTGTTTCTACTACGTGCAGGACGGCCCGGTGCTCCCGGAGGACGAGCCGACGGCGAAGCAGGTCTTCGAAACGATCCTCGAGCGCGTCGCGGAGTACCGCAAGGCCGAAGAGGAGACGGTCAGCCATCTGCGGATCGAGCCGCGCTGGCGGAGCTCGCCGGGCTTCGTGCAGGGATTCCGCAGGCCCGAGTGCTCGGACAACTACATGGAGCCGAGGGACACTCTCTATGTCGATCTCCGCCCGACGGAGGAGGAGATCCTCGCGCAGATGAAGCCCAAGGGCCGGTACAACATCCGCGTCGCGCAGCGCCACGGCGTTTCCGTGGTCGAGGATACCTCGGCGCGGGGCCTCGCGGATTTCCTGAGGATCTACAGGAGAATGTCCACCCGGCAGGGAATCGAGGCGAAGCCCGGCAGCTACTTCCGCGATTTGATCTCCATCGCTTCGCCCCTGCGGCAGGCTGCGCTCTTTTTCGCCGAGTACCGCGGAAGGCGGCTCGCGGCCGCGCTGGTGACGTACCTCGGCAGGAAAGCCACCTATTTCTTCGGCGGGTCGCTCGTCCTGCACCGCAAGGTCATGGCGCCTTACCTGCTGCATTTCGAGATCATGCGCCGGGCGAAGGCGAGGGGCTGCGAGTGGTACGACTTCTGGGGGATCGCGCCGAAGGACGAGCCCGACCATCCGTGGCAGGACATCAGCGCCTTCAAGCGCAAGTTCGGCGGCGTCGAGGTGAACCTCGTCCCGGCCCTCGACTACGTCTACGACGCCGCGGCGTACGAGCGCTACGTCGCCGCGGAGAGGTGAGTGCGGCCGGCCTCGCGCAGTACGGCGATATCAGTTTCCGGCCGGCGCGGTGACGGCCGGCGAAGCGGCCCTAGCGTGCCGCGCTATCGCTCTTTCCTTCGGGACGTGGGCCCGGTGATGGCTGCCCTGTCGACCCGCCCTGGGCCGGGGCCCGGCGCAGCGGCACGTACCAGACCGAGGGCTTGATGCCGCCGCTCTGCGGATAGAGTTCCATCAGGTCGTACACGATGCGCGGCATCTCGGTCGAGACCTTGAGTCCGAGCTGGCGCGCCGCCTGCACGGTGATCGGGAAATCGTGCGTCCAGCGGCCCTCGGAAAGCACGGTGGCGACCAGCACCGCCTTCTTCTCGGGCATGTGCTTCAGGAGGATCTGGACGACGAAGCTCGCCACCTGCACGCGCGCTTTCTGCGCGATGTCGGCGAGGATGAGCACCTCGTCGGAAACGTTTCGCGGCCCCTTGATCTCCACCGCCTTGACGATAGAGGCTGCAGGCATGTCGCCGATCTGGGGGTCGACCGGCCCGAGAACGGCGTTAGCGTCCATCACGATCTCGTCCGCGGCGAGCGCGATCAGCGTGCCCCCGCTCATCGCGTAGTGCGGCACGAACACGGTCACTTTTCCCTTTCGCTCGACCAGCGCCTTGGCGATCTGCTCCGCGGCGAGAACCAGCCCGCCCGGCGTGTGCAGGATGATGTCGATCGGCTGCTCCGGGGGCGTGTGGCGGATGGCGCGCAACACGGCCTCGGAATCGTCGATGCTGATGCTCTCCGCGACGGGGACGCCGAACAAGCTCGCACTTTCCTGGCGGTGGATCATCGCGATCACCCGGGAATTGCGCTCCCGCTCGAACTCGCCGAGCATGGCTGCGCGCTGCCGGTCGACGCCGCGCGAGCCGGTGAGCTGAAGCAGGACGATGACCGCGAGCAGCAGCCAGAACGCGATGCGCGCGAAATTCGCGAGGTGCTGTGACCAGAGACGCAGGAGAGTTTCCATCTCGGCGCTGAAATGCGGGAGTAAGCCTACTCCGAGTCGGCTGGTTTGTCGCTGCGTCTTGCTTTGCAAGGGTATTGTCAAGTCGAGGTCCGGGTGATTTACTGGGTGCATGAACCCGTCCCATGCGGCTGCGCTCGCCTGCTGCGCGGCGCTCGCTGGCTGCGTCGGCGTCCCGGTCGACGAGCTGCTCGCCTCGACCGGGATCGTCGCCGAGCTGCCGCTCGAGAGCGGCGCGCGGGTCGAAGCGGCGCGGTTCTCCGCGGGCCGCGCCGGCGAGTCGCAGCCCGGCTGGGGCCGCTTCATCGTTTCGCCCTTCGCGACGAAAAGCGAGTACGCCCTAGTCGAGAGCGGCCCGGGCGTGGTGCTCGAAGGGCGGGCGGACGGCTCGGCTTCGGGGTTCTACCGGCGCATCCGCATCGATCCGACGCGCCATCCGGTGATCGAGTGGCGCTGGCGCGTCCTGCATACGCCGGCCAGTCTCGACCCCCGGGTCCCCGCGCGCGATGACTCGCCGGCGCGCGTGATCGTCGCCTTCCATGGCGACGCGACCCGGCTGGACATCGGCGAGCGCTTCACGCTCAAACTTTATAAGGCGCTGACCGGCGAGAAGATGCCGTACGCGATCATCATGTACAGCTGGGCGAGCGACGCCCCGGTCGGCACCATCACCCCGAGCATCCCCACCGGCAAGATCCAGACGATCGTGGTCGAAAGCGGTGGCGTAGGCGAATGGCGCGAGCTCCGGCGCAACGTGCTCGAGGACTACCGGCTCGCCTTCGGCGAGGAACCCTGGGACATCGTCGGGGTGGGGGTGATGACCGACGCAAGGAACACGCACGAGAAAGCAAGCGCGCAGTTCGGGGATATCAGCTTCCGGCCAGAGCGGTAATCGCCGACACAAATTCTTACAATAAGAATCATCGAGTTTGCTTGATCGGATTCAACCGCCGGCGCAACCTGTACGTTTGTGTACTCATGAGACGTAACATCATGCCTGCCTTCGATTGCGACTGGAGGAGCTCATGAAAACGTTCTTCGAACATGCTTTTCGGCAGCTGCTCGTGCTGCTCGTTTCGGTGTCGGTCGCCTTTGCGCAGACCCAAGCGCCCGCCCCGCGCCATGCCGCGGCCACGCAGCAGGAGCTCGATCAGATGCTCGCGCCGATCGCGCTTTACCCCGATTCGCTGCTGTCGCAGATCTTCATGGCCTCCACTTATCCGCTCGAGGTGGTGGAGGCGGCGCGCTGGTCGAGGGCGAATCCCGGCCTCAAGGGAGAGGAGGCGGTCAACGCGGCCGAGCAGAAGGACTGGGACGCGAGCGTCAAGTCGCTCACCGCGTTCCCGCAGGTCCTTGCGATGATGGACCAGCAGCTCGAGTGGACCGCGCGCCTCGGCGACGTTTTCATCGCGCAGGAACCGCAGGTGATGGAAACGGTTCAGAGCCTAAGGCAGAAGGCGTACGCCGCCGGCAATCTGAGATCGACTGACCAGGCCTACGTCGTCCAGCAGGGGGAAGCCCTCGCCATCGAGCCGGCCACCCCGCAGGTCGTCTACGTGCCGTATTACGATCCGCGCGTGGCGTACGGATCATGGTGGTGGCCGGCGTATCCACCCGTCTACTGGGCGCCTTGGCCCGGCTACTACGCGTATCCCGGATATCCGGTGGGATTCGCCTGGGGTGTCGGCATCACCGTGGGCGCGGGATTTTTCTTCAGCTCCTGCGACTGGCGAGCGCGCCACGTCACCGTCGTCAACGTCACCAACGTCACCAACGTCACCGTGAACCGCCAAGGGGTGGTCAACCGGCCGGGCCTCGCGAGGACTGCGCCGGCCGTATGGCAGCACGATCCGGTGCATCGCCGGGGCGTGCCGTATCACATCGCGTCTTTGCAGCAGCGATTCGGTCCGGCCACGCAGGTCGGCCAGCGGCGCGATTTCCGCTGGCAAAGTCCGCTCCCCCCGGCAACCCGCAACAGCTCGCTGAACCGGCCGGAGGTGCACGGCGCCCATCCTCGTGCGAACGCGCCCGGAATGGAGGTGCGCCCGAATCCGCGCAGGCTCGACGACGGGCGCTCCGGCCGCCCCGACGGGCGAAGCTTCTCGGCCAATCCCGCCGTCGTTCGAAACGAAGCGCGCCCCGAATTCCACGGCCCCGTAAGCCGCCCGCCTGTCGCCGCCGCCCCGCAGATGCGTGCGGGCCCGGGCAACATTTCTCGCTTGCAAGGCCCGGCGCCGCAGCCCGTCGCGCCTGCCATCGCCGGTCGCATGCCGCCGGCGCAGGGCCTCGCCGGTCACGGGCAGGCGGGGAACCACCCACACCCGCGCCAATGAAGTGGATCGCGGGGCAATTTCCTTTTCGTGGGTCACCACCGGCTCGAACCTTCGATGCCACCCGTTCGCCGCTGCGGTCAGCAGGTCCTACGGAAGCGCGCGCGGTTCCCGTCGATCCGGAACCGCACAGCCTGTCTGTTCCATCGTCGAGCGAATCAAAGCACACGTCGACGGCAAATCGGCGGCAGCAACCGCGAAACAGGACAGGCCCTCGGCTATGCGCACGACTGCGTCCAGCCCGCGATTGGAATGCGCCAGAGGGTTGAGCGCGTTCACGTACAGGTAGGCGCTGGCTTCTGCGGCATCCATCGCTCGCAAGGTCGGCGCGCGAAGCCCGGGGGAATACTTCAGGAGGAACAGCGCCGCGAGCGGGCGCGCCTCCCGGACGACGGTCTCCGCCATGGTGGCCGTGGGCACATGGATCGTCCTCCCCAGGTGGAGCACATTCCCGGGGAGCGCGTATGGCGACGCGGGGGGCTCCTTGAGGCACAGCGCGTGGGGATAGGCGTGAACCTGCAGGGTGTCGACGTCGATCGGACTCAATT
>Ga0137418_10006601_pt1 | contig 10675 bp, 7 predicted proteins | sample CZODoug3_1_2_16f_FD_122242 | JGI IMG/M metagenome (GOLD analysis project Ga0137418, IMG submission 122242) | Vadose zone soil fungal communities from Angelo Coast Range Reserve, California, USA - CZODoug3_1_2_16fungal (Hybrid Assembly) | ecosystem: Environmental > Terrestrial > Soil > Vadose... | reverse complement strand
TCCGTCGAGGCAAATCGTTCCCGCAGACGCCGGTTCCAATCTTCAGTGGATTCGATATTGGGCGGCACCTCTGGTTGTTCCGTCGTTTGCGAAGTCTTGGCGATTTCTTGTTGGTTTGCAGCAATTCCTACGTTGGTCTTAGCATTGAGATCACTCTTGGCAGAACTCGACGCCGCTACCGTGAAAACAAGCAGGATGCAAATGCGCAGACCCGATTGCTGTTGGATTGAGTGTCTCAAAGTGGCACAGGCCGCATTTCCCATCTCATTTAGCAGATTGATGGCGAATTGAAAGTTCACCGGCACACCATGGGGCCAAGCCCAAGCGCAATGTAACTCTTTTTTGGGCGTCCCAGAACTGCTGGCCCAATCTGACTGGGTGCCATTAGCCTAGGGGCCGTGGGGGGTTCCGTCTAGAAGGTCCATCCCTGAATTGGAATTCAGGTAAAGACCCTATCCAAGCACGGCCTGTAAATCGGCATTGACGAAACCTGTCTGTCTTCAAATATTTGACGTATGAAGTTTTGCGAGTTTGGAATGCGGTGGCCCTGCTGCCGCTTTTTCTTTTCCGGTAGTGCCCCTATTTGAAACTCTCGACAACTGCTTCCAGTACAAACGCAAACCTCCAGATCACTTCGTGGGTGTGGGACTCCCGCCTCCGTTACCAATGGGAGGGCGTGTGCCCCGGGCGTTTAGTATAAATCTCAAACAAACGAGGTGCCGGAACGATGAGGACAGGCGCACTTCTCAGGGCAGGTTCGGACAGAGTGGAGAATTCAGCGAAGAGCATTTCCCTAATCTGATTCGGCCCGCGTCCCTTCCGAGGTCGCTCGTGGCATCGATTGTGTTGAAAGCGTGTCTGGTTCCCTGCCTGCATCGAAGGATTTCAGTCTCAAGCTCTCGAGTCCAAGGTAAGTAACGAACTGCGCCCCATCAATCAGGTAGCGCCGCCACAACCGCCGGGGCTCCTGCAAAAGCCGGAATAGCCATTCCAAGCCGTGCTCGCGCATCCATCGTGGCGCCTGGTTTCGGAGTCTCGAGAGGAGGTCAAATGCCGCACCCACGCTCACCAGCACCGGAACATGCAATTTGTCCCGGTGTTCGTGCATCCATCGTTCTTGCTTCGGCGTCCCCAAACCAACCCACAGCACATCGGGAGCGGCGCGGGAAATCATGGTCACAATTTCTTGGTCTTCCTCTGGATCAAGCGAACGAAAGGGCGGCGATAAGGTTCCGCAAACTTCCATTGTTGGAAATCGGCGCTTGAGCGATTCCGCCAAGCGCTCGGGTACGCCCGGCTCACCGCCATAAAAAAAATGCCGGTAGCCGCGCCCAGCGGTTTTCTCGCAGAAGTCCAGCATCAGGTCCGGGCCATACACCCGTCGTGGTAAATGGTGGCCTTGGCGCCGGCCCCTCCAAACCAAGGGCATGCCGTCCGGGACGACCAAGTCTGTTGAGTTCAGAATCCGCTTGAACGCGGGATCGTGCTGCGCTTCGACGGTTCCGTGCATGCTGGTCGCGGCGATGGAGTGACAAACGTCGCGATTGCGAATCCATTCCTCCATTCGAGCGACCACATCCCCGATCTGCATTGCGTGGGTCCGAACGCCCAGCACTTTGAAGGTTCCTCTCTCAGAGAGCGGGCCGATCGATTCCATCCGCGTCGCTTGGAGAGCGCGTACGGGCTTTTCGAAAACTGCGCAAATGGATACTCCGAAAATTCCAAGAAGTGATTTCTCCAAGCGGCGGGCAACTCGGCGGTAGATTTCCTTTAAGGGTAACGGAAATGAATCCAGCGGAGGGAAAATATATCCGGCACTTTGAGTCTGAAATCCTGCCCGGTGGGCCATCTGAAAGAGCCCGCGGCGAGTATAGATTCGCGCGGAACAGATGCGTCGGCGAAGAAACCCAGGCAGCCATGAAACCAGAGGAATATTGCGGCCAATCGAGAAACTGCCGAGATGACAGGGATGACTCTCAAACGGATACAACTTGTTCGGAACAAAAAGTACTAACCGTCCTCCCGGTCTCAAAACACGAAAACATTCGGTTAACACTTTAGTGTCGCAAAGGGTGTGTTCGAGCACTTCGATCATGGTCACGACATCAAAGCACTCCGTGGCAAAAGGCAAATTCTCGCCGGCCCCTAGGACGCGGGGAATGGGCTCCCTAAACGACTGAAGATTTTCCATCTGAATATCGAGTCCGCAAACGTACGACGCCCGCCGTGCCAATTCCACCGTGTAGGAACCATTGCCACATCCGACATCGAGCACCCGCGTGCCCTCGAGATTCAGCATTTCATCAATTTTCCGCATCCGCGTGGTGACGCCGTAAGAGCCGTAGGGAGCGGGCCCCCCGAGCCGGACACTCGTTTCAACCGATGGGGAATAACTTCTTGTTGCTTCGCGCATGATCGGGCGCCGCAACACTTCTTCGTACATCTCGGACATGCGTTCGGCGCGTCTCTCCCATGTTTGTGTCTTCGCGTAAGCGAGAGCTGCCTTACCCATTTTCCAGCGTTCCTCGGAGAAGAGTGCAAGCCGCCGAATTCCTTCCGCGAGTTCCGCCACCGTTCGTTCGGGAGAAGTGACGGGAACTTTAATCCCTGCTTCGAAGGGAACAAAAGTCCCGACGCCCTGGTGGTCCAAGGTCAGAACTGGCAGACCGTGTCCCATCGCTTCCAAAACTTGCACGCCGAATGATTCTTGCAAGCTCGTGAAAAAGAAAGCATCCGCCTGTTGATACAAGCGAGGCATTTCTTCCCAGGGTATCCTACCGAGGAACTCCACATTGGCCCTAAGGTTAAGATGCCTCGCGCACTCCTCCCACGGTTCGCGCATCTTGCCATCACCCGCGACGAGGAGTCGTACTGGAATGTCTTTCACTTGCGCCAAGGCTCTGAGCGCGAGCGGGAGGGCTCTTCTGGGGTGCATTCGTCCTGCCCAGAGCAAGGTGAGCGACCCATCGTTCGGACTGGGAACAGACCGGTTCGAAAGGAAACTCGACGGGAGCCCGGAGTCCAAAAAAAGTCTGACGTCTTGACCTCCGACTCTGCCAAGCAACTGAGCGGTCTCGCGGTTTGTGGCGAGAAGAACTGCGCTGGATCGGGCAGCCCTCCGGAGGGAAGGAGAAAGTTGCAGTAGGCGGAGGCGGCCGCTTCTGGCACGCTCTCGGGCCCAACCACGGCCAAAATCGGAACGGAATGCATGGGGAGCACGCTGAGCTCCACCCATCGGTCCCCACACCAAAGGAAATGGCAGTTTCCAGACCGGTGGCGGGACGCTTATCGTACCGTAACTAACGTGATGAGCAATGTCGAAACCAATTCCCTTGTGAAGCTCGATCGCCTTCTTGTAAGCGAACCTCAACCAAAGTAAGTAGTGGAACCGGAGGCCCCGGCCATCCCCATGGGGATCCCAAGGGTCAAGCAGTCGAGGGACTTCTACCCAGTGAAACCTCAAATTGGTGGTTGGATGATCGCGAAGGAATCCGTCGACAGCTTCCCGGTCGTGGGGATGCGCCACAACATGAATTTGGTGCCAGCGCGAAAGCTCCCATGCCCAGTTCCACGTGAAGCTGGGCTCGGAGCCTTGTCGCGGGCTACAGGCGTGACCTATGATCAGCACTCTCATGAATTCTGCTTACGATGAATCGCGACAATGTTGATTACATCGCCTCCCGCTGGGGGTTGGTTTAATGGGCAGAGATCTCCGCGATCAGTTAGCGAAAAGAAGCTGTAGCCAAGGCGCTCCAAGAACTCCCAGGCGCCGGTCGGACTGAGTCCCAATCGCTTCGCGGCAGCGGCGTGCACTTCAAAAATAACTGTTGGGCGGGACCCAGCAATGATCGGTTTGGCGCCTAGCAGGGCTAGCTCCTCAGCGCCTTCCACATCGAGCTTGATTAGGCCGATTCGCTCGATCGCTTCTTCTTGCAATGCGTGGCAGAGAGTGCGAGTGGTCACTCCCTCGAAGTCAATTCCGCTCGTGCCTAACGAGCCGAGCGAGAAACTGTTCGGCCCGCCCTCGTGGTGATAGAGCGCGGCTTTTCCCTCCTTCTCGGAAAGTGCCGCCCGATAGCTGTGAACATTCTTGAAGTGATTTAAGCCAATGTTTTTACGCAGAACGGAAAAAGCCTCAGCGCCCGGCTCAAAGGAGAGAACCATCCCCGAGGGGCCAACGAGTTTCGCTGCTGCTACCGTATAGATCCCGGAGTTTGCTCCGCCGTCCACGACGACCATGCCCGGCGAAATAAACCGGCTCAAATGCAGGAGTTCTCTCTCATAACTCGATCGGAGCGCGTAAATCATCGTCGTCCCTGCTCCGTGCCATCGAGGCGGGAGGTAGAAACGAGCGTCCCATTCGGGAAGGCTCAAAATGGCGGGGATCCCAAGCGTGCATTGCAGCCTCCAGCGAATCAGGCGAGCCAGCGTGAGTGTGGGGGACCTGCGGAATCCGGGGTGAGTCGTCAAGTATCGATACTTGCGGCCAATCGCTTGAAACGGCCTTGCGAGCCGCGCCACGTCTGCGCGAAAAAGCCTCCCCTTTCGCAAGCCGGACGCACGATTTAGTGGAGTGAATGTCATTTCGCTCGCTGCCCATAAATGGCAACCACGTTGCCAATCGCGGGCGGCGAGGTCGCCTTCCTAAGTGCCCCAGACTGATCAAGAGTAAAGAATTCATATCCCAGATTCTCGAGGAACTCCCAAGCCCCATATCCTGAGAGGCCAAGCATATTGGCCCCTTCAGGATAAACTTCGAAGATGATCAAGGGGCGTCTGGATTGTATGATCCTGCTTGCTCCGAGCAGAACCAACTCCTCCGCCCCCTGCACGTCCATCTTGAGCACGTCCATCTGATCAACGGAGAGTTTCTGCAACATGTTGTCGAGGGAATCCGTTGCTGTCTCCTCCGCGCGGTCTGTAAAGGAAGGGTCTCTCCCGAGAGAGTCGCACCCTACGTTCGGATGATGATAAAGCCAGGCCGTACCCTTCTTTTCGGTGAGCGCCAGAGGGTAAGCAAGGACGTTCGTCAGACCATTCAACTCAATGTTTTTTCGCAAGACTCGAAAAACCCGGGAGGCCGGTTCGAATGCGATCACGCGGCCCTGTTGGCCTACCATTTTGCTGGCTGCAAGCGTGTAAATTCCGTAGCAGGCTCCGGCGTCGACGAAGGTCATCCCCGGCGAAAGAATTTGCTTCAGATAATCCAATTCCGGTTCGTAGTATTCGCGAAAGGCAAAAATCAGTTTTTCGACGCCCCGCCAGTTCGCAGGCAAGAACATCTGTACGTCCCATCGGGGCAAGCGGGCGATCGCCGCGCACCTCAGTAGACACCTGGCACGCCAGGAAAACAGGCGGCTCATAGTAAGGACTGGCGCCCGGCGCATAGCTTCCTGAGCCGTTAAATATTTCCACTTCGACTCGATATTTTTCCGGAGACTTTTCATTGGCGAAGCGCTCGCTGACAGCAATATTTCCGTTTCCCCCCGCTCTATTCGCTCGCGGCCGCCACCGATGTGCTCGACTGAAAAGTCTTGGCCGTCCGGATAAATCCGGAATCGCGGCGCGCGATGATCTTGAAGTATTCCAAGAATCGAAACTTCTCATTCAAGAGGCGAACCGCCCTGGTCCTTCCCGTCGGGTATCGCAAGTGCTCAACGATAGCGAATCCGTTGATCCGCAAGAGACGTATGACTTCCGCATCGTCCACACCGGTGTGGGCGCGGTATTCCGCCAGGTCACCCGCGCTGACAAGCTTGCGGCGGAACAAGGGATCTATCCGCGTGAAGGCCTTTAAGAAACGACGCCCGATCCCTGGAAGGACGTCTGCAGGATCAAACATGGTCTTGGCAACCGCGATATCCAGGGTGTTAAATGCACGGGCCCAAAAAGGCGTCTGGGGGACAATCGGGTCATAGTTCGAATAAAAGATCCCATCCGGGCACACCGCCGCGGCAGCCTGTTGCACGATTGATGCATATGAATACAAGTGGTGAAGAACTGAACTAAAGGCGACGAGGTCATAAGTCTCATTCCTCTCCTCTAGAAAGCGTTCGATGGAGCTGTGGACGAGCCTTGGCGAATGGCATGCGGCCCGCGCTTTTTCCTTCAGCACAGCCAACATCTCGGCGGAAACATCCACGACCGTGACGTTCCACCCTCGGGCAAGCATTTTCAATGCGAGGTTGCCCGTGCCCCCGCCACAGTCCAGACAATGCGGCGTCCGCCTCAAGGAGGTAAACCAGGACTGAATCGTATCCAGATCATTGTCGAGGATTTGCTGAAGATAAGGTTCAAAAGTGCAACTTTCGTATTGCTCGTACTTGTTAGCGATTTGACTGTAAAAGTCCTTGTTCGCCGCGATGACTCTGGCCTCGGCTGTACTTGTGACGGCTGCATCGCCGTCCCTGATCTCTTCGCACGGTCTGATGCGAGGCGCGCTTGGATGTGTCACTGCTGGGGACGCTTTGCTCATGCGCGATTCCCCTGCATCCGTGGCCAAACTTCCAGGGGATTCGTTTTTTGGAACGCTCCCGCGTGGATCGCCCTGTTGTAGATTTCCATAAGCGCTTCATAGTTACCTGCGGCCGTGTACTTGCTCATGTACTCTGCCCGGCCTGCCCTGCCCATCGATTCCATCTCGTGCGGATGGGTCCAAGCCCATTCCACCTTGGCCGCCAAATCCTCTGCGTTCCCCGGCTCAAAGTGCAACCCCGTTTTTCCATCCTCTACCAATTCCTTCATGGCGCCTGAGCTGGAGGCAATCACCGGCGTGCCGCAAGCAAACGCTTCGATGGCAACAAGCCCGAAGGTCTCGCAGTATCCCTCCGAGGGCCAGACCAAAAAGCGCGCCCCCTTGATTAAGTCAAAGCATTCTTTGTGCGGTAAATACGGGAGAGTCTTTACCCAGGCATGGTCTTGCTCGAACTCGTGAACTTCCTTCTGCAGTTGGCCGTGTCCTGCGACCTGCAACGGAATGTGTTTCAGCGTTCGCCAGGCTTTCAGTAAAGTTAGAACACCTTTTTCCGGCGCCAGGCGGCCGAGGAACAGCGCATAATCACCACCTCGTTGTTGCTTCATTCCTGGATCGGTGTTCAGGAAGTGTGGCTTTGCGAAAATCCTTTCTCTTGGTATCCCGGCCGCAATGAACTTCTGACGGAAGAACTCCGTGAAGACAATATAGGCGTCCACCCGTTCTTGCCAAGTCCCCAAGAGTCTATGGAGTCCAAGCATCCCCGCGACAACGGCGGTTTGAGAACGCGAATTGTGGTAACAGGCGTGAACCACTCCAGGCCACGCAAAGGTCCGCCCCAGACAATCCTCACATGCCTGCCCCTCTCGATAGAGCGTTGCCGCGGGACACATCATTCGGGGGTTATGCAAGGACTGCACAACCGGGACTCCTTCCTCCTTGCAGACATAGTAGGCAGCAGGAGAGATGAGGGGGAAGGTGTTGTGAAAATGAACGAGGTGTGGCTTCACACTTCGCAACAGCGAACGCATTTCCTGTGCGGTATTCCTGGCCCAAAACGTTCGCGTCGCAGCTCTGATGTTGCTCAGGATGCCGTCCTTGGAGATGTCACTGTTGTGTCGAACGTATTCCACGACATCGTGGCCGGCGGACCGGAGCAGTTCCCCTTCGCGGCGAAAGACCACATCTTCTCCTCCCGCGTGAAGATAACGATTGTGTGCAAGGAGCAGTTTCATACAGCCTCAGGAAGGATGCAGAGCGCAAGGTTCATGCATCAACTCTTGCTCGCCCAACTCTTGTAAGGGCCGGCAAACTGCCCGGGCCTGCTTCAGGGATTGCTCATAAAGCAGCGGCAACACTGCCGCGCAAAACCAGAAACCCATCGCTACCGGACCGGAATCGAGCTCTTCCCCCGTGAACCCGAGTAGAAGGCAGGCAATAAACAACGACGATGCCGCAAAAGAAAACCGGTCTCTTCTCAGGTAGAGAAGACGAATCGCATACGTGGAAAGTGTGACGCAAAGGGCGATTAGCGGAGCAAAACTCAGCACACCACCACCGGACAGAACCTCGATGAACATGGAATGCGCGGTTCCAAGGCCTGGGTTGTACTCGGGTCCGTGAATCCTGGAAGCTGAGTAATATCCCAGGCCAAACCACGGTGATTGAGTAAGCGTTACGGTCGTGAGGTGGCGCCACAATCCGACCCGGTCGCCCATGTTGGTAACAGTTTCAGGGTCCCGGTACTGACTCACACTGGGAAGCCGGTCGCACACATACAACATTACGAGCGACGCGCACAACAAGTACGCGACACGGCGCAGAGGTTTTATGTTTGGCCGCTTTAATAGAACGAGCGCAAAGAAGACGAACGCAGTTACATAGGCCGTCCGCATGAGGGAGAGCGCCAGCAGCACAAGAAACAAAGTCAGCAATGCTAGTGGAAGAACTTTCCAGACCTTCCGAACGCTGGTCAGCAAGAGGATGATTGCCAAGACGGAGACAACACCCGTTGGGGCAATCAGGTCGCCGAACAAACGGGAGGGATCGGGATTGAATTCCGAAGCGGTCCATACTTCATCGGGAAGCAAGAAGGCACAGCCTGTGATGGCAATGCACAAGAGCGTGTTCCCCCAGAGCATTGCCTTCAAAGACGTCCACACTCCAAACCGCTCCATAAAGATCTGTGCGAGCAATAGCGACACCAACATCTGGTAGACCTTGAAAGCAGTAAAGAGGGGCGCATCCGCCACCCACGCCGATGCAGCCAAGCCGAGGATCATTACTAGGCCGAGGATCTGGGGCAGAGGCAATCGCAACAGAGGACGCTTTGCTTGAAACCTTTTGACAATTTGCCACAGGACCCAGAGACCTGCCGCTCCCCACACCACCAGGTGGAGGATAACAACCCAGTCTATGTCACCGCGAAGCGAAGATTCAGGGTCGCGGATGCGCAACCTAGGCGGGCCAGAGAGAGCCAGCAGAAAGACTGCCGCGGCTGCAAGAGTCGGCTGTTTGTGAAAGAGGAGCGGACCGAAAAGGGACGGTTCTTGCTCTCTGGCCGCCAAGCCCGGGCGGGGCACTGAAAGCACGCCCTGATTTGGCGAATACATCGCCCCGCCAAAACGATTCGATGCGACGCCAAGCGAAGCCATGGTTCGTTTCCGTCCGACTTGAACAGCCAAGGCACACCTCGTCCGCTGGCGTTGCTATCCTTCTCCAGCCAACACTGCAGGAATTGTCCTCATCAAAATCCTGCAGTCGAGCAGCAAGCTCCAGCTCCTGATGTATCCAAGATCCAGAACCATGCAGGTTTCAAACGAGGGATCTGCTCGCGCCGTGACTTGCCACAACCCCGTGAGGCCCGGCTTGACGTCAAGACGCCTATGATGCCAAGGACTATAGCGCTCGACGTCGTCGAGAGGATGGGGCCGCGGCCCCACCAAACTCATGTCGCCTTTCAGAACGTTCCAAAATTGCGGCAATTCGTCGAGACTGTACTTGCGAAGAAATCGGCCGAGGCGCGTGAGACGAGGATCATCGGCGATCTTGAAGAAGGGCCCGCGCCGCTGGTTTAGGCGGCGCAGATTCTCCTTCAGGCTGTCCGAGCCGGCAACCATCGTCCGGAATTTGTAGCAATCGAATTTACGGCCACATTTGCCCACGCGCCGCGAGCGGTAAATGGCACGGCCGGGCGACTCCAGCTTGATCGCTATCACGATCACGAGCATCAGCGGGCAGAGGAGAACCAGAACAATCGTGGACAGAACCACGTCCATGATCCTCTTCAGGAATAGGCCTAACCAGATGGCCGATTCCGCGCATCGCCCACTGTCGCCGTCTTTCGAGCTGCATACAACGAATGGCAGCCGATCTCTTGTCGAAAAAGCAGGCGTCACACTCTTGCCCTTCCACGCAGGGGAGGAACCGTTTATGACCAAATGTTGGGAGTTGAAATCCTTGCATGACGTGTGGAACGTGGGTAGATCTATGAGCTGGCCGGCAGCATGCCCTTTGGGGTCCAGGGCCCTGGAGAGCATGACAGACCTCGATTGCGAATTCCCACTTTCAGAAGGGTCGAGCATTGCACCTTCCCGGCTCTGACGAGGGTCAACCGATGTTTCAGTACGGCACACAAAACTGACGTTCGCAGGCTAGAGGCAATCTGAGGCATGGTCAATACAATCAAAACCCCAATTGAAATTCAGGTAAAAACCCTAGAGCACGGCAGGGAGCTGTGGTGGATACTTGTTCTGTCCACTTTGAGGTCTTCGGTGGAAGGATGAAGTCCATGAGTCCGTTAACGCTCGAGCGCCGGGAAAAACGCCGTGCCAAGTCTTCAGCCGTTGCTGTTACGCTCATAAATCTGAATCTGCTTTTACTCCTGTTGTGCGCTCTCCCTGTTCCAATTTATGGCCGTGGGCGACAACAAGAGCAATCAAGAGAACCTCTCGGTTCATTGACCGGCGTTGGTGAAGTCTATTTGAACGACTCCCCCGCCACAGGCGAATCCACGATTTTCTCTGGTGACAGAATTCGCACAGCAGAGACCGGCGCCGCGACATTTTCCATGGGCGGAAAGGGCACGCTAAAGATCTCTCCGCGAAGTCAGGTACTGTTCTCCGGGAACTACCAATTCACGGCTGATTTGGAGGCAGGTACGATTGTATTGAATACGATCACCGGGCCCAATGGGTTGACCCT
>Ga0137418_10006600_pt1 | contig 10676 bp, 6 predicted proteins | sample CZODoug3_1_2_16f_FD_122242 | JGI IMG/M metagenome (GOLD analysis project Ga0137418, IMG submission 122242) | Vadose zone soil fungal communities from Angelo Coast Range Reserve, California, USA - CZODoug3_1_2_16fungal (Hybrid Assembly) | ecosystem: Environmental > Terrestrial > Soil > Vadose... | reverse complement strand
CCCGCAATCGGGCGATGCCCATCGCTTCGCGCTATAGGCTTCCATCGTTAAGCATCTTCAAATTTTATGAGCTACACACGTCTAAAAACCAATGAGCTGCCTGTGTTCTCTTGCCAGCAATAGCGTCCCTCCACCTTTTTGATGAACACAGGGAGAAGATATCACTTCATCTGTATTCATACTGTTCAAACCGCTCTCCTCTCATCGAGAAACATGCAACCTCCAGGTCACAAACGATGGCGAGTTCCACGCCTTTTTAGTGGGCAACTCGTGAACGGGGGGCTGGCCGTGGAGCGCATGCGGAACGGCCAGAGGTGGCGGGGCACCACCTCGCCGAGCTGATACGCTGGGGTCACTCTGTAAAGGTCGGGGCTGAACTGCGGGACGAGCAAAAAAACAGGAGGAACCGATCGCTCCGCTCCCCCCAGAGTGCTACGAGGAACGGACACGACGTTGGCATCTGCGTGCCTGCTCGTGCATGAACTCCTCCTCAACCACATTGCGATACGCACAGTAGCGGCCAACCTCAACGATGATCTTGCAGAGTTGATCGATAGTGAGGTGACAGGTCAACTTCGGTGCAAAGAACGGCAGTGCCTCTTGCAGTTCAAGAGCTGCATCCACGCAACCGATGGGCAGATCACGGTGGCAATGCTGCAAGATTGCACCGATGACCCATGCGACCCGACGTGAGCTCCTCTCGCAGGCCTCGCTGTAGCCAGGACAATGACGAAGCATGGCATGTAACCGACGCGCTACAGGAGATGTTGTCCGTTGTGGAAGTGGATGAGTTGCGTACATACGCGATATCCCTTTCTGGACGTACCGCGTGTGTGCTACAATACCCATACGGCGTGCGACACGAGGTCGCCTGTGGTGAGTGAAGGAAACTTCCAGTCTAGTGTCCAAGACTGTCTCCAATCCCTCTCTGCGTCACTGGTAACGGTGAGGTGGAAAGCGAGGGATAATGCCCAAGGAAGCTTCGAGCCGAATGAAGCAACCGGGTTAGGGGAAAACTGGAAGGATGAACGCAAGTGAACCTTTGATGAGGCTGCGAGATAGCAGGTCATCGGAACGGCTGAGACGATGATGACAGGGAAACATATGAGCTCGTGTCACCGCAACACGAGAAACGGACACCATTATCCCCGCAGTATAGAAGGCATTCCTCCCCAGTTGTATCTCACACACGCGGAACGTGGAAACCCCAATGAGGTCTCAGAGAAGAAAATCGCTGAGCAGTCCAACTGTAAAGAAGGGTCCATTCCTCAGTGGGAATAGGAAGGATCAAGAAGCGAAGGCTGCTAGCCGAAAGGCAACAGGAAATCATAACTGGGCAGATAGGGCCGACATCGGAGATACCCATGCTGAAAGGCGGCTGACGTGATCCTGGTGCATCACCCAAAGAACGAGGTAAAGGTTACTCATCAAGGGAAAAGTTAGATGCAAGCGAAAGACTTAGCAAACAGAACCGAGAAGCAAACGGATTGGAACGCCATTGACTGGCGCAAGGCCAACCGGATTGTTCGTAATCTGAGACAACGGATCTTTCGGGCAACACAAGAGGGCAACCAAAAGAAGGTGCGCTCGCTCCAAAAGCTGATGCTGAAAAGCTACTCGAATCGACTGGTGAGTGTGCGCCGAGTAACGCAGATCAATGCGGGGAAAAACACCCCGGGAGTGGATAAGCTGGTGATCAAAACGCCAGCCGCCAGAGCAAGAATGGTCGATACACTTGCACACTACACTCTTTGGAGGGCCAAACCTGCAAGAAGAGTATATATACCAAAGACGTGTGGAAAATGCAGACCACTGGGAATTCCCGGAGTTCAGGATCGCTGCCTTCAGGCCATGGTCAAAAATGCCCTCGAACCGGCCTGGGAAGCCAAGTTTGAGGGCATCAGCTACGGGTTTCGGCCTGGACGAAGCTGTCATGATGCCATCGGAAAGATCTATCTCTTGGCCCGACCAAACAAGACCAAGAAATGGATCCTCGATGCCGACATCAAAAGTGCATTCGATACCATTTCGCACGAATATCTCTTAAAAACCATTGGTGCAGTTCCTGGGAAGGAACTCATTAAGCAATGGCTCAAAGCGGGATACGTTGAACAAGAGATGTTTCATGCAACCGAGCAAGGAACGCCACAAGATGGTGTAATTTCGCCATTACTAGCGAATATCGCATTACACGGGATGGAAGAAGCTATCGGTGTTAAATATAATTGCCGAGGTGAGATTCGAGGAAAGCGAGCAATTGTACGGTATGCTGATGATTTCGTCTGTTTTTGTGAAACAGAGGAAGATGCCAAACAAGTCCAGCAAATCCTGAGAGGATGGCTCAAAGAGCGCGGCTTGACCTTTTCGGAGGAAAAGACACGCATCGTCCACCTCAGGGAAGGGTTCGACTTCTTGAGCTTCAACATCAGGCACTACCCAGCTCCCCAAACCGCACGGACGGGATGGAAACTCTTGATCAAGCCCAGCAAAGAAGCAGTTCAAGCGATCCGAAATAAACTCAGGAACCACTGGAAAAAGGTCCAAGGGACCAAGATCCGAACAGTGATAGGAAAGCTCAACAAAATCATTCGTGGATGGGCCAACTACGTTCGCCCAGTGGTAGCAGCAGAGACCTTCCACAAGCTGGATAACTGGATGTTCATGAGAGCAAACCACTATACCAGACGCATGCATCCCAACAAGTCAGAAGGCTGGCGGCACCAGAAATACTGGGGTCAACTCAACTTAGACAGAGCAGATCACTGGGTGTTTGGGGACAAACAAACAGGGGCCTACCTGCTCAAGTTTAGTTGGTTCCCGATAGAACGGCACGTGCTTGTCAAAGGGACATCATCACCCGATGACCCCAGCCTTCATGAATATTGGATGAAACGACAGAGAAGCAGAACCAAGGATCTGACGTTCTCGAAACAAAAGCTGGCGAACAGACAGCAGGGCCGATGTCCACAATGTGGTGAATCCCTTTTCAATGATGAGGAGATACACGTTCACCATCTGCGAGCACGATCTCAAGGGGGAAAAGGCATCTACAGCAATCTCTGTCTGGTTCACCTGCTCTGCCATCAGCAGATCCATGCGAAGATCGAACGGACGATGAGCGACTGCCAGAAATATAACAATCGGGAATGGCTGACAGACGAACAACCATCAATCCAAAGACGGTCTAAGCAGGAGAAGAAAAAAGGAGTGTGTTGTTCGTGATGTGCTTGAGCCGTGTGCTCTGAGAGGGGCAAGCACGGTTCTGAAGGAGTTGAGAGACAGCAATGTCCCCTGACTACCTGACACATCCGTAGCAAGGGTCATCGGTACGAGCTGCGAAACTTCAACCGGTGGCCCTTGTGGCATTACGAAACGAGACGAACCATCGCCGCCTCTTGCTGGGCACAGACCACGCGCCCGCAACCCCGTCAAGGCCCGCGTTGGTGGTTGGCATGGTGGTCTGGAGGACGCGGCTCGTCTTGGCCTTGACGGGGTGAGGACGTGTGGTAAGATTGGAAGAGCGAGGCGGCCCCCCAAGCAGGGGAACACGCTAGCCACTGGGGGGCGGTTGGCAGGGTACGCGGAGAAGGGTTCTGCACCGTCGAGGTGCAGGCACGCCCAGAGGCGTGCTCAGTGGACGGCGCGAGAGCAGAGTCCACGCAGCCCAGGCGGGCTGCTCCATCGTGAGAGACGATTCCTGCCCATTCTTCTCTGAGGCAAAAAAACGTCCCTGGATGAGAAAACATGCTCCCAGGGAAATCGACCTGTTTCGTGAGAGGCGGCCACAAAGCAACGTCAAGGATCAGCTTCGTCCTGCCAGAGCATCTTTCCCCCACTTTCATCACTGACAACGAGCATGGCCAGCAGGAGCCAGCTCAACAGCGGGTACGTGCGTTCCTGGATCGATGAAGAGAAGGATGCTGGTCCAAACAGACAAGAGCCAGATGAGCCTCTCCTCTTCGAGATCCGTGCGGAACCGATCGTTTCCACGAGCAGTGAGCCAGGCCTGAAGGTGAATGGTGGCGTCTCTCTCTCCTCGATCTTCTATCCGGTTTCGGCCTGGATACAACCTACTGGCAGAGTGCAACGATATCCATGGGAGAACTCCTCCCTCATGACTGAGGTCAGAGGAGGGATCTCGTCGTCTTCTGAGCGATCAACGGCTTGGTATCTGCAGGAGTGCTCTCCATTGGTGCGAGGGCGACGATGCCGATGATCTGCTGTGGTCGTGAAACGAGGGTATTGCACAGGGCCAGTGATGATGCAGGAGTGCGCGGAGTGCGATGGGATCTGTGTGAATCACCCATATAGGGCCTACAGGTTGTGTTTTTCTCTTTATTCTCTCATGTATCTGAGAAATTTCAGTCGGTTCGAGCACCCTCCTTTTTTGAGCTTGATCGATCTACATCCTATCTAAAATCTATCTACAAGCGATCTTCTCTGGGAACAAGATCGCTTGTAGATGGCATTTAGATAGCTTGTAGATAGCTTTTAGATGGGCCAGTGAACAAGGGACATGAAAGAGAGAGGCACAGCAAAGCCGACAAGAAAGCTTTCTCACCGTCGGAGAACGCTTCGCAGAAGTATCACGGATGAGACGCTCACCCGCTTTTTCGGCGCAACCATTGCACTGCCGCCTCAACCCCATCAGCATTGAGCTCAAAGAAGGCAAACGGTGGGACAGGCTTCTCGCAAGGGATAAGAGCAAACAGTCCTCCATCAACCGTGGGCCGATATCCTCTCTCAAGAGCTCTTTGGTTGAACTGACGCCATTGCTCTAAGCCAGAAGGCTTCTTGTGATTTCTCATACATCTGGCTTACGCACGAAAAAGGAGGAGCGTTTCATCCCAGCCAAATATCCTAGGATTTGCCGCTCGAGCAGAGCCCCTCGACACGTTTTGAAGTCTCTCCATTGAACACGTTACGGGACCCACAAGCATTCTCCACCCGCCCACAATCGCATTTGAGAGGCGAGAGCAGACAGGTGAGCGCGTTCCTACAACCACAGGCCAGTGTATCCGTACAGCTTATGAGAGAATGTTCATGCTCTCAATAGGTGGCCCTACCGGCCAGTGACGGGGACCCGCCCATGGAGGTCAAACAACGCAAGAAAAGAAGCGATACAGGAACGCGCCTCACCGAGCGTGACCTGCTGGCATTGCGTCTGATTGGCGAACAATACGCCCTGCGCTTCGATCAACTGCAAGCGCTACTGGGACAACACGCCAAAGCTCCAACGAGGCACTCTGGCATGCTCTCAGAATCGGCAACCAGACACGCTCTGGACCGATGGCAACACGCCGGACTCGTCCAGTACAAAAAGCTCCTTGCAGATCTGCCCGCCTTTTGCTGGTTGACTACAGAAGGCTTACACGCCGCAAGCTTACCATTCCGCACATTCGAGCCTTCTCCCTCACAGGTACACCACATCTCCTGGTTAGCACAGGCACGTCTCTACTTTGCCTCCCAGCATCCTGAATGGTCCTGGACCAGTGAGCGATGGCTCAGAACGCAACTGGACCAGAAGGTCAAAAGTGTGAAATTGCCAGATGCCCTCCTGCACCTCCCGGACAACCGCAGTATTGCGATCGAGGTAGAACTCACTCAGAAAAACGCCACCACCTTAGAGCAGATCATCAAGGATCGAGCCCTGGTCTATGGTCAGACGTGGTACTTTGCTACAGCAGGAGCGCAGAAAGCATTACATGCTGCAATTCATCAGCTTGACGACACGTATCAGCAACGCGTAAAGATCTACTCACTCGACCTTCTCACCAGGAAATGAGGGAGAGGTGCATGATGAAACGTTTTCACGTGATCATCGCGAGCAGTATGCTTGCTCTCTTCTTCTTGCTTTTCATCATCTATGAAACGTTCTCAACAATCAACAGCCAAATTGCAAGCACTGCCCTCTCTCTCATCGAACTCTTGGGCGTTGTGGGTATTATCGGCGCTATCGCCTTCCTTGCAGGACTCAGGCAGCCCGACACCACCTATGGAAATGCACACTTCGCAACTCCACAGGAAATTCAACACAGCGGTTTTGTTGCAGAGCAAGAGAGTTTAGTCGTGGGGGAGTCCAAGCGTCTCCTGGTTGGAATCCCACCTCACAAACAACATGAGCATGTCTTGCTCGTGGCGACAACAGGCGCAGGCAAGTCAACGGGGATCATCATCCCAGCGATCTTGTCGGAAACGGGACGCCGAGGGATCTTCGTCAACGATATGAAAGGGGAATTATACCAGAAGACCGCTGGAGCACTGAGCCTCCACCTGCCCGTCTCCCTCTTCTCACCCACGCGCCCGCAGGCAAGCACCCACTACAACCCACTGGCACACATTCAGAGTCAGGAAGACGCCGAGGATCTGGCAGCCTGCTGGACGGAAAACACCGGCCTCTCACGCGAGCCCTATTATAACCAGATCGCTCATCTGCTTCTGACCGCCGCCGTTCTGCACACCGTGGACACCGAACCAGGCGCTCCCTTTTCCCGACTCGCTGATCTCCTCAGTCGCACGACCTTTGACCAGATCCGCACCGTCCTCACCAAGAGCAAGAGCACCAGAGCCAGAGACATCGCCAGCGCATTTATCACCAGCATCGGACAAGACGCCAAACTCGCCGGAGGCATCATGAGCGCAATGGCCACCCGATTTCTGATCATGAAGAATCCAACACTGCGCACCATCACGAGCTCAGAGGCGGACCCACAGCGAAACATCGACTTTCAACGCCTTGCAGAAACACCGGAAGCGCTCTTTTTGTCTATACCAGCCAATGATACACGACGGCTCAGACCAGTCACGTCTCTCTTGATTATGCAACTCATGAACTCCTTGGCAAAGCGTCAGAACGGCAAGCCCTTTGTGCTGTATATGGATGAACTCGCCAACATCGGCAAGATCCCTCACTACGCCGAACATATCAGCCTGGTACGAGACCAGGGCATTGCACTCATCCAGGCCATCCAGAACTTTAGCCAGCTTCACGCCACCTACGACCGCGAAGACGCGCAGACCATCATAGCCAACTCAACAACGAAGATCTTTTATCCTGGGATGGGTAAGCCCGAATGTGAGTACGCTTCTCAATTGCTCGGCACCACGACGGTCGCACTCAAATCACAGAGGATCAGCCCAGACAGGAGCGAGACCTCCAGCCAGAGTGTCACCAAACGACCACTCATGAATCCCGAGGAGATACGACAGCTTCCCAGAGGGAACCTCATCGTCGTCAGTGGCAATCTCCCGCCTATGCTGGTACGCAACACGCCGTACTACGAGCAGGAGACACTCCTTGAACTGGCTGACCGAGCTCTCCAGGAGTTGCCGGCTCCTCCCACTTTGCTGATCGATCCTGGGAGCAATGTCTGGCCTACACCTTGATTTTTCTCATATATCAGCGGTACGAGCGTCTCATTTCGAGCGCTAAAGGGTAGCGTAAAGGGTGACGCCGCCCACTATCCTGTATACTACCCTCTATACTACCCTGTACACTCCCCTTTAAACGAGGGGATAACCACGATGTCATATCCTCTTGAGAGAGCAAAAAAGGCTGGACGTCTCTCAGGGTGGCTGCTGGAGTGAAAATGGCAAGGACGCAACGGGGCAGCTCGGGAGCTCTTGCCAGTGGTTAGGGAAGAAGATCCTAGTCGGGGGATCTCGTGGTGAGAAGCAGCATGCACCCCCCTGTGTTCTCAATGCGTCCAGACACTCTGTCCATACGGCAAGACACGGCAGATCCGGGGAGCATGTGAAAGCTTTCCGGTTTGTGAGCTTGCTCCTGGAGCTGGTTTCCATGTCACATCCGGCAAGCAGACGCAAAGATTGAGGCGCCTTCTCTTGCACGACCGCTCGCCGGTAGCACGCTTCACGAGGCTATCGTGTTCGGTCTCCACCATAGCCCGCAATCGGGCGATGCCCGCCGCTTCGCGCAACTGGCTCACATCGCTAGGTATCTTCAAGATGTGTGAGGAACACACGCTAAAAAGCAGATACCCCGCTGTGTTGTCACTGACTCGCGGATCGCTCCGACCAGTGACTTGGCACAGCACACATTGACCCTGCCATATCGAGGGCCTGGAGGTTTTTGCCCAGAGGGAGTTGGGAGTTGTAGCCTGCCTATGTCACGTTGTAGAACGACAAGACCGATTGAGGATAAGGCGCAGGTCTCGTCTTTGCCCACATCGCCCAGCTGCCACGCACATTCATGCTCTCCAGGGTCGCACTCGCCAGCGAAGGGCTCATACCTTGCGCTTCCTGCAGCCACGTGTATTGCGCCTGATAGTAGATCTCAATCTCTTGGTCGAAGTGATCCATCTCACCGTCTTGGATCATATCCTCGATTCGCCGTTTGGTAGAGCGGATCGTGTCCTCCAGTTGCCTGATGATCTCACTCTTCTTCATAACACACTCCGGAGTTCGGCCTATAGGGAGTTGATGGTAGTATTGCTCGTTGGTTCCTCCGCGACTGTGCCACCGACGAGGACCTGGTGAGCTGCCAGCATGAGATCCCGCGACGACGCCACCGACAGATCTCTCCGGGTTGTCGACCCACTGGGTTTTCTCTGTCCCCAGAACATTCTCTCCATCTCTATTATACACCACTCATGCACGGCTGCCAGCGTTGTTTGTCATAGTGCACGCCAAAACACGGTATACAACAGAGTAGACCGTACCCCAATTTGCGAGCAATGGAGTGGCCTGAGAGAGCCACCATTCGCAAGCAAAAACGACCTCCTTTCATCACTGACTCTCGCCTTCATTCTCTCATTTGTCAGCGTTTTGAGCGCCTCATTTTTGAGTGCTAGAGGGTAGATGAAAGGGAGACGCCGCCCGCTACCCTGTATGTTACCCCTTATACTACCCTGTACGCTACCCTTTAAATCATCCTTTCAATCAAGATAGAACCAGCGTTGAAAAGCACTGGCCATACTGGACAAAAAAAGATCAGCACCCTTGAGCTTGTCGTCTCTCCTCTCTCAAAGATAGAATTGACGCAGAACCTACTTTTTACGAAAGGAGCTACCCATGCAGAAGCCATCTTCTCTCCAACAGAAGCCATCGTTCAAGGGCTGGAAAACCGTTCTTATTCGTTTGTTGCTTGCTCTAGTCGGAGTAGCGTTTTACTCATTCTTCGCGTTTTTCGTGGTTATTTTCGTGATGATGGCATACATCATCCATATGGTGGCGAGCTTCATCCAAAACCCCGATTTCACCAGCAGGGACGCCCGGCTATGGACCAAGAGGATCAGCTGGACATGGATAGACGGTTTTGCTGAATGCTGGAAGTTCTTCATACATGGAGGCGACCAGCAGGTACTTGCTACGTTCTTCTCACAAGTCAGCAAGCCACTCATTGAATTCTGCGGGAAGTTGTGGGACGCTATGACGTTCAGGGAGTGAATGTCATACGTGATCAACACATCCGTATCATAGAGAAAGGCATGGTTGACTCTGTGGTAACGAGCCAACAATGACGCTGCCCTGTTCCCACTGCACTTTGTCGCCATTAGAATTCATTTTTTCTCTTCAATCTGCTTTGCTTCGTCATCGCGCCCCATTGCTCGCAAGAGGGAGGCATAGTTTTTTCGTGCTCCTCGTGTACGAGGGTGCTGTGGTCCCAGTGACTGCTCCAAGATAGTAAGAGCACGCTGGTACAATGGCTCGGCCTGGGCATACTTGCCCTGTTCATCGTAGAGCCCTGCCAGGTTGTTGAGACTCTGTGCTGTGTCAGAGTGCTCAGGCCCCAACTGGTGCTCGCGGATGGCAAGAGCACGCTTCATTACCGGCTCAGCTTGCTCATCTTTGCTCTGGGCTCGGTAGAGCAATGCCAGATTGTTGAGGTCAGTAGCTACTCCTGGATGCTGTCATTTAAAGGATAAAAAATACCGTTTTCGGGATAACTTGCCACGCTCCCAAGCGCCTTGAGCGGATCGGCTTTCTAGCATAATGTGGCGCGGTACCATACGTAGCTCTTTTTCCCTTCTCTCCTTCTCTTCTTCGTCCGATCTCACTCTTCGTGCGCCAGGATTTTGGGGAATTGCGCCAACAAATGCCTGAAAAAAGGTCACCTTTTTGGCAAATCTCAGGTATACTAGGCTTGAGATGAGGGGAAAAGCCACGCGATTTCAGCACAGCTGACGGGGAAATGGTTGTGAGAATGGCACCATGGAACGGTACCAAAAGGACGATACCTCATTATCTCATTTCCAACTGCTATCACAGCAACTCCTCCCCTTTCCCGTTCGCTCCGCATCTCAGGCGGTTTGTTCTGTTCCCAAGGCCGGGGCCATTTCTGGCAAAACTCAGGCCATATGGCTTTCACATCATCTCTTCTCCACCTCTCGCGCCATTTTATCCTTGACCTCGATCGGTACCGCTCCAGAAGAGTCTTCTGAGAAATATGCGCCATTTTATGGCTAAAAAATTGGTCATTGTGTTACTTCTGAACCGTGCTAGAGAGATGAACTCTGATGTCACGCCATTTTATGCTTTTACGACTTTTTCCAAAAATCGTCTGGATACGCTTCTCAGGCTAATTGTTGGCAATTTATCTTGGACAAACGCGCCAGGAATCACTTTAAACAACACACACACCTGTGACCGGAAACAAAGATTGGCGTATCGCGCCAGATTGTGCTTCCTTGAAGACTTTGTGTGACCGGAAACAAAGA
>Ga0137418_10006599_pt1 | contig 10676 bp, 12 predicted proteins | sample CZODoug3_1_2_16f_FD_122242 | JGI IMG/M metagenome (GOLD analysis project Ga0137418, IMG submission 122242) | Vadose zone soil fungal communities from Angelo Coast Range Reserve, California, USA - CZODoug3_1_2_16fungal (Hybrid Assembly) | ecosystem: Environmental > Terrestrial > Soil > Vadose... | reverse complement strand
TCGTCGAGCGTGACGAAGATGCAGTGGCGCAGGCGGCCGTCGAGCGCCTTCGACAGATGGCCCTTGCCGGTCGTGTCCTCGACGAGAATGACCTCGCCCGCGCCGATCTTGCGCGACTCGCCGTCGCTGGCGGTGATCTGCACGCCGGCGTCGAGGTTGATGATGTACTGGCGGCGCGGCGCGTTGTGCCAGTCGAGATCGTAGGTCGGCGCCACCTCGCGGAAGATGATGCCCGTCGCCGGCAGGCGCTTGGACATCTTGCCGGCCGGCGTGCTCTCGACGAACTCGACGTCGAGGTCCCGGAAATGTGACTCGCCCTTGTTGTCGACATACAGATTGTGGATTTTCATGGGTCCTCCCGGTGGTGCGGTGACGGGATTCTACCAGAGGCTTTTCAGACGGCCGCCGTCGACGTTCAGCGAGACGCCGGTGATGAAGCTCGCGCGCTCGGAGCATAGAAACGCGACGGCGTCCGCCAGCTCCTCGGGCCGTCCCCAGCGGCCGAGTGCATTCTTGCGCGCGGCGAGCCGGCGCGCCTCGTCCTCGGAGCCGGCGCCGAGCTCGGCGACGAGGCCGGGAACGTTGCGTTTCCACATGCCGGTGTCCACCCAGCCCGGACACACGGCGTTGACGAGGACGTTGTCGGGTCCGAGCTCCGTGGACAGCGCCTTGGTGACGTTGAGCAGCGCGCTGTTGGTGATGCCGCTGCCGAGCATGTAGGGATCGGGCTCCTTGCCGGCGCCGCCGATGACGTTGACGATCCGCCCCCAGCGCCGGGCGCGCATCTCGTCGACGACGAGACGGATGGCGCGCATGAACCCGAACAGCTTGGTCTCGAGCTGAGCGCGCAGGCCGTCTTCCGTCATGGCGTCGAAGCGCCCGGAATACATCTGTCCCGCGTTGTTGACGAGGATGTCGGCGGGACCGAAGCGGTCTCTCGCCTCCCGCGCGAGCCGCTCGACGTCGGTGGCCGCCGACATGTCGGCCACCACCGCGTGCACCTCGCCGCCGGTCTTCGCGGACAGCTCGTCGCGCGCCTGCTCGAGCGTGGCCTTCGTCCGGGCGCAGATGGTGACGCGGGCGCCCGCCTCCAGCAGCCTGCTCGCGGTCTCGCGCCCGATGCCGCGCGCGCCGCCGGTGACGATCGCCGTCCGGCCCTGAATTCCGAGGTCCATGCTGGTCTCCTCCGGCCGCCGGATGCTATCATCCCGCCCACTTTTCCCGCGAATCGTCCCCGGCCCAGAGCCGCGCCAGCGAGGAGCCGATGATCGTCGTCGATCGGGTGACGCGGACGTTCGAGACGCCGGCCGGTGAGTTCACGGCGGTGCTCGACGTGAGCTTTCGCGTGGCGGCGGGCCGCTTCGTCAGCCTGGTGGGCCCGTCGGGATGCGGCAAGACGACACTGCTCGGGCTGATCGCCGGGCTCATCCCGTTGTCCCAGGGCCGCGTCGTGCTTGGCGACCGGCCGGTGACCGGCGGCGTGCCGCCGGACATCGGCTATCTGTTCCAGCGCGACGCGCTGCTGCCCTGGAAGACCGCGCTGCAAAACGTGGCGCTGCCGCTGGCCATCCGCGGGCGGCCGGCCGGCGAGACGCGCGTGCGGGCGAGCGAATGGCTGCGCCGGGTCGGGCTGGCCGGGTTCGAGAGCTACTATCCGCACCAGCTCTCGGGTGGCATGCGCAAGCGCGTGTCGCTCGCGACGACGCTGATCTATGGGCCGAGCGTGCTTCTCATGGACGAGCCGTTCAGCGCGCTCGACGTGCAGACGCGCAACCTCATGGAGAACGAGCTGCTGGACCTCTGGGCGGAGACACGCAACACGGTGCTCTTCATCACCCACGACCTCGAGGAGGCGATCGCGCTGTCCGACGAGGTGATCGTGCTGACGGCGGGACCGGGCCGGGTGAAGGCCAGCTATCCGATCCCGCTGCCGCGCCCGCGCAACGTGATCGAGATCCGCTTCCGCGAGGAGTTCACGCGGCTCTACGAGCAGATCTGGAAGGACCTCCGCGATGAAGTCCAGCAGAGCTATGCGCGCTCGACGCGGATCTGAGCGGCTGCGGCTGGCCGTCGGCCGGGTCGTCCTCCTCGCGGTGATCGTCGCCGGCTGGGAGATCGGCGCCCGCGCCGGCGTGATCGATCCCTACTTCGTCAGCCGTCCCTCGAAGCTCGCGCACACGGTGGGCGGGTGGTTCGCGGGCGGCTTCATCTATCCCCACATCTGGGCGACGGTGCAGGAGGCGGTGGTCGGCCTCGCCGTCGGCATCGTCGGCGGCGTGCTCGTGGGCATGCTGTTCGCGTTCTTCCCGTTCCTGTCGGGGCTGTTCCATCCGTTGATGGTCGTCTTCAACGCGACGCCGCGGATCGCGCTGGCGCCGCTGTTCATCGTCTGGCTCGGGATCGGGCTGGCCTCCAAGGTGGCGATGGTCGTGAGCCTCGTGTTCTTCATCATCTTCTTCTCGACCTACGCGGGCCTCCGGGACGTGGACGTGAACCTGATCAACCACGTGCGCGTCATGGGGGGCACGCGGCGCGACCTCATGCGTCACGTGCTGCTGCCCTCCGCCCTCACGTGGATCTTCGCGAGCCTCCGGGCCTGCGTGGGCTTCGCGGTGATCGGCGCCATCATCGGCGAGTACCTCGGCGCCGACCGCGGCATCGGCTGGATCGTGCAGTACGGCGAGTCGATGTTCGACTCGAACATGGTCATCGCGGGGCTGCTGGTGCTGATGGTGTTCGTGGCCACGCTCGATGGCTCGCTCGGGTGGCTCGAGCGTCGCTTCTCCCACTGGAAACAAAAGCCTCTGTGACAATCAGGAGCGTTTCATGAAAATCATGACCGTCCTCGTGCTCGTGACGGCGCTGCTGGTCCCCGGCGTGGCCGGGTCGGCCGGCGAGCCCGTGACGCTCGCCTACTCGCAGCTCGGCCTGCTCGCCCACCTGCCGTGGCAGGTGGCGCTCGGGCAGAAGTACTTCGAGGAGCAGGGCCTCGAGCCCAAGGGCTACAACTTCGAGAGCGGCGCCAAGTCGATCGCCGCGCTGATCGGCGGCTCCGCCGACTTCGCCGCCAACGCGCTCGAGCATGCGATCAAGGCGAAAGTCCAGGGCAAGGACCTCGTCTACGTCTTCTCGAGCACGCGCCTGCCGGGATTCGGGCTCGCGGTGGCCAGCACGCAGAAGGGCGAGATCAAGGGCATCGCCGACCTCAAGGGCAAGCTGGTCGGCGTGTCGGGCATCGGCGCCGCCTCGCACGTGCTGCTCGACTACGTCCTCAAGAAGAACGGCGTGGATCCCGGGGACGTGAAGATCATCGCGGTCGGCATCAGCACGTTCCCGCCGGCGCTCGAGGGCGGCAAGATCGTGGCCGGCATGGCGGGCGAGCCGTTCTTCACCCGCATGATCGCCCGGGGGACGGCGTTTTCCATGGGCAACCTCTCGTCACTCAAGGAGACGCAGGCGATCCTCGGCGGCGAGTACGTCTTCAGCGGCGCCATCACGCGGCCCGACGTCATGGCCAAACGCCCACAGGTCGTCCAGAAGGTGGTCACCGCGCTCGTGAAGGCGAGCCACTTCATCGAGACGAAGACGCCCGAGGAGATCGCCGGCGCCGTCCCCGCCGATCTCGTGGGCGACCGCGCGCAGTTCGTGGAGGCGCTGCGCGCCAGCCGCGAGATCTACGCCCCGCACGGGATGGTGAGCGGCAGCGGCGTGGAGACGGTGATGAAGTCGCTCGAGTCGTTCGGCGTCTTCAAGGAGGGCAAGCGCATCGACGCCGCGAGCACCTACGACATGAAGTTCGTCAGGCAGGCCGTGAAGGATCTGAAGCTGCCGTGATCCGCCCCTCCTTCTCGGCCATCTTGCGCTTCAGCTCCTCGGGCGTGAGCCGCACGATGTCCTCGTTCTGGTGGGCGTAGACCTTGTAGGTCTCGGTGTCCAGCTCGGGCAGATCGACCCGGCCGGCCAGCACGTCGGCCTTCCAGCGCTGGTGCTCGGCCTCACGCGCGTGGAACTCGGGCATGACCTCGCGCGCAAACATCTCCAGGCTTGCGCAGATGTCGGCGTGGGTGGTGCGGCCCGCCTGATTCAGCAAGATCACCTGGTCCACCCCGGTGGCCTCGAACTCGCGCAGCCGTCGGCGGATCGTGTCGGGGGAGCCGATCAATCCGCTCGTGAGGGTCTCCTGGGCCTTCGGCGTCTGGCGCCACTCCTGATACGCCTCCCACATGTTGCCCTGACCGGGATTCGGGATGCCGTGACGGCCGTAGTGCGAGAGGCAGAAGACGAAGAACGTCCAGCCCGCCGCCTTGTCGCGGGCCGCCTCGTCGGTCGCCGCGCACATGAAGCCCGAGACCATCGCGATGTTCGGATTCGCCGGATAGTCGGCGAGCCGGGCCTGACGCTGCGTGAGCTCGATGTAGTAGCGGTTCACCCACGCGCGCGCCGCCTCCGGCGAGACGAACTGGAAGCCCAGGGCGCCCATCCCCCAGCGCCCCGCGCTCGCGATGGTGTTGATGTTGGAGCACGCGACCCAGAGGGGCGGATGCGGCGTCTGGTAGGGCTTGGGCACGACGTTGCGCGCGGGGAACTTCCAGAACCGCCCCTCGAACTCCACCGAGGTGCGCGTGAACATCGGCACCAGCGCGCGCACGGCCTCTTCCCACTGCTCGCGCTTGTCACGCACGCGCGCGCCGAACGGGTGCAGCTCGATCGGGCCCTGCGCCTCCCCCAACCCCAGCTCCACACGGCCGCCGGAGAGGACGTCGAGCACCGACGCGCGCTCGGCCACGCGGATCGGATGGCTGGTCGGCAATTGCATGATGCCGTGGCCGAGCCGGATCTTCGTCGTGCGCTGGCTCGCGGCGCCCAGGAACACCTCGGGCGCCGACATGTGCGAGTACTCCTCGAGGAAGTGATGCTCGACGACCCACGCGTAGTCGTAGCCGAGCCGGTCGGCCAGCTCGATCTGCGCGAGCATGTCCTGGAACAGGCGGTGCTCGCTCTCGTGCGTCCACGGCCGCGGCAGCTGCGCCTCGTAGAAGATGCCGAACTTCATTTGGGCCCGGTCACTCCCTCGGTGAGGACGATCGCGGCCCGCTCGCCGGCGTCCTTCAGGATGAGCCCGGAGCTGGGCAGCACCGTCCGCGTCTTGCCCTCGTACAGCACGAGCTCGCCCTTTTCCCTCACGACGTAGGAGTCGCGGCTGACCCTGAGTCTCTTGCCCTCCGCGAGCTGAACGAGGTGTTTGCTGTAGAGCGCGCGGTCGTGCTTGGGCGGCTTCTTGTCCGGGGCGGGCTGCCCCACGTGGCAGGTGTTGCAGCAGGGGCCGCCATCGCAGGGCCGCCGGATGATCGTGGCGCCGTTCCGCTCGGCGTCCACCTGGAACGTCTGGGCCCGGGCCGGCGTGGCGAGCAGCGCGCCGGCGAGGACGAGGACCGCGATCCCGATGTGGGAGTTCATCGACCGTAGTTTACCGTGACTTCTCGCGGCTGAGGTGACGGCGACAGAATCGTGGATGGTGCCGGGCATCAGCTCGCATGTCCGGGGAGCGCGCGTTCCAGCGCGGCGATGAGGACAGGCAGCTCGTCCTTGATGATCTTCCAGACGGTGTCGTAGTTGACAGTGTCGTATCCGTGGACGATGCGGTTGCGGGTGTTGATGATGTTCTGCCACGGGATATCTCGATACCGCGCGCGCCCTGGCACCGTGACTCGGTTCGCCGCTTCGCCGATCATTTCCAGCAAACGGGTCAGGGCGAGCTGCAGCATGCGATCGGTATCGACGTCGCCGCGAGATCGGCCGCTGACCATGGCGACAGCCTCGCGGGCGTAGTCCAGCATGTGGCGCATCGGGACGGTGTCATCTCGCCTCGACATATAGTTCCTCGGCTTCAGCCAGCACCTCGTCGCGAAAGTATTTACTGAGCTCGTTCGGCGTCTTCAAATCAGCCCGCCGGCCCAGGATGTCGGAGAGCTCTTCCTGCATCGTAAAGTAGGCGAAGCCCGGGGTCTTCCCCTCGTCGAACTCGCCGAGCACATCTACGTCGCTGTCCGGGGTGAAGTCGTCGCGGAGTACCGAGCCGAAAAGGGCCAGGCGACGAATATGATGGCGCCGGCAGAAGTCGACGATGCGATCGTGAGGGATTGCGATGCGCACCCGCCTCGAGGTCATGCCACCGGAACCTTCTGCCCGAGCCGCTCAGCTTCGCTTGGCGGCACGCGCGATGGCAGCGATCTTGTCGGCGAAGTTCACCTGGCTGTCGTCCTCGGGACGGTAGCCGATCTTGCGCCGGGCGCTGGCCAGGCTCCAGAACCGGTGGGTGTTGCCGCTGATGCCGTAGACGATGAGGAACGGGACGCCGTTGTCGTCCGTGATGTCCTCGGTCTCCACCATCCGGACGGCCTGCTGCGTCTGATCGCGCGCCGAGAGATACGCGCCCAGGGCACGATGCATTGTCGGGATATCGCCCGGCTTGACGTGATCGATGTCGTCGTCGCGCGGGCCGCCGATGCGCCACTGCACGACCTCCAGCCGGCGGCCGTCCACCTTGCCGGTGGCGAACACGAAGCCGAGCAGCTCGTAGGCCGCCTTCGACCAGCCGTACCAGTTGTCCGAGCGCGGGGGCATCTCGGGCGTCACCATGTCGACGCGCCCGTCCCACACGAGCCGCTCGTAGTAATCCGCCGCGTGGTTGGAGCTGCAGACGACGACCCGCCGCACGCCTTCCTCCAGCGCCACGCGGTAGACGTTGTAGGCGAGCGCGACGTTGGCGTGCTCGGCCTGGAACTTGGCGTCGCTGTTGTCCTGCCAGGTGTCCGCCGTCATGCCCGGCGCGCGCACGAAGCCGCAGTGGATGACGGCGTCGGCGCCACGGAAGTGCTGGCGGTACGCGTTGCGATCGGGCTGCGTCAGATCGGAGACGACGAGGCGGGGGACGGGCTTGCCGTCGCGCGTCGTGTCCTTGATGTCGATGGGCACCACGTCCCAGCGCTCGTCGAGCGCCTTGAACATCCGCTGGGCGACGTAGCCGGCCGCCCCGGTCAGCACCACGCGACGCTTGGCCATCACAGTCCCTCCACGATCGTCAGGGTCACTCCCCGCGGAAGACGGGCTTGCGCTTCTCGAGCATCGCGCGCCGGCCCTCGCCGGCATCCTGGCTGCGGCGCGCCGCCTGGATGAGGGCGTCGAGGTCGTCGTGCGCGACCTGGTCGCGCGCCGCGAGCGCGCGCGCCAGGAGCGCCTTGATGCCCGCCAGCGAGAGCGGCGCGTTGTCGGCCAGGGTGCGCGCGAGCGCCGCCGTCGCCTTCTCGACGTCCGCCGCCGCCACCACCTCGTGCACCATGCCGATGGCGAGCGCGCGCCGCGCGTCGATCAGCCGGCCGGTGAAGAGCAGGTGGCGCGTGTTCGCCGGGCCGATGATCTCGAGCAGCTTCTGGGCCAGGGCGAAGCCCGGCACGAGACCGATGCGCGCCAGCGGCATGCCGAGCCGCGCGCCCTCGGCGGCGATTCTCAGGTCACAGTGCAGCGCGAGCTCGCAGCCGCCGGCGACGGCGTCGCCGTGGATCACCGCGATGGTGGGGTGGCGCGAGGCCTCGACCTTGCGCAGCACCGGCACGATGTCCACCTGGGGCTCGCGCGCCTCCATCTCGCGCAGGTCGCGGCCCGAGCAGAAGGCGGACCCGGCGCCGCGCACCACCACCACGCGCACGTCGCGCCGCGTCTCGAGGTCGTCGAAGGCGGCGGCCAGCGCGCGCAGCAGCGCGGCGTTCATGGCGTTGCGCGTGTCGGGACGGTTGAGGGTGACGGTGGCGACGTCGTCGGCGACGGCGAGCAGGATCTCGTCGGACATGGCGCGATGGTATATCATCCGGGCGCTGGCCAGGGAGAGCGCATGAAGCTGATCTACGAAGTCAACGACCGCATCGCGCGGATCACCATCAACCGCCCCGAGGCCATGAACGCGATGGACGCCGACGTCTACGCCGAGCTGTCGAAGGCGTGGATCGACGTGCGGGACAACCCCGACGTGTGGATCGCCATCGTCACCGGCGCGGGCGACAAGGCCTTCACGGCCGGCGCCGATCTGAAGTCGTTCATCCCCGGGACGCGCGGCAAGGCGGACTTCTGGCTCACGCAGAAGAACATGATCCTGAACCGCGGCCTGGAAGTCTGGAAGCCGATCATCGCCGCCGTCAACGGCTACTGCCTGGCCGGCGGCATGACGCTGCTGTTCGCCACCGACGTCCGGATCGCCGCCGAGCACGCCGTGTTCGAGATCTCCGAGGTGAAGCGCGGGATCCTGCCGGGCAACGGCGGCACCCAGCGCGCGCTGCGCCAGCTGCCGTACGCGATCGCCATGGAGATGCTGCTGCTCGGGCGTCGCCTGACGGCGCCGGAGGCGCTCGGCTACGGGCTCGTCAACCGCGTGGTGCCGATGAAGGATCTGATGGCCACGGCCGAGGAGTATGCGCGCCGCCTCTGCGACAACGGGCCGCTCGCGCTGCGCGCGGTCAAGGAGCTGGCCATCCGCAGCCAGAGCGTGCCGCTCGAGCACGGCCTGCGGCTGGAGGAATCGTTCCAGGAGTTCCTGCGCACGACGGAGGACGCGAAGGAAGGCCCGCGCGCGTTCGCCGAGAAGCGCAAGGCCGCCTACAAGGCGCAGTAGATGCTGCGGCCGTCGCGCTCCTCGCTGTTCGTCCCCGGCAATCGCGCGGCCTGGATCGAGAAGGCCGCGGGCTATGGCGCCGACACGCTGATCCTCGACCTCGAAGACTCGGTGCCGGACCAGGAGAAGGCCGCCGCGCGGCCGATCGTGAAGGCGGGGATCAAGGCGCTCGCGAAGAAGGGGCAGGCCGCCAGCGTGCGGGTCAACGGCTTCGCGACCGGGCTGACCCTCGACGACCTCGAGGGCGTGCTGTGCCCCGAGCTCGCAAGCGTCACGCTGCCGAAGGTCGAGACGCCGGCGGACATGCACGAGCTCGATGCGCTGCTCACGCACCTCGAGCGGCGGCTCGGCATTCCCGTCGCCGCCATCGCGACGCCGCTCGGCTGCGAGACGGCCAAGGCCATGCGCAACGTCTACGAGATCGTCACCCAGTGCCGGCGAGTGACGCAGGTGACGCTTGCTGCCGGACCAGGCGGCGACGCCGCGCGCGCCATCGGCTACACCTGGTCGAAGGAGGGTACGGAGACGTTGTTCCTGCGTTCCAAGGTCCTCCTCGACGCGCGCGCGGCCGGTGTGGCGTATCCGACGATCAGCTCGTGGTGGAACATCAAGGACCTCGAAGGCCTCGAGCGCGACGCGACGTGGAACCGGCAGCTCGGCTACCGTGGCCAGACGGTCATGCATCCGACGCACGTGCCGATCGTCAACGCCGTGTTCACGCCGTCGGCTGACGAGATCGCCTTCCACCGGGGGCTCATCGAGACGATGGAGGAGGCGCAGCGCCGGGGGATCGCCGCCGTCACATATAAAGGAGACATGGTGGACGAGGCCATGCCGAAGACGTCCCGGGAACTGCTCGATTTCGCGCGCTCGATCGGATCGAAAGTCTGACGCCGGCTCCGCTCACTCGATGATCTGATCCGCCCGCAGCAAGAGCGCCGGCGGAAGCGTGAGGCCGAGGGCTTTGGCCGTTTTGAGGTTGATCACGAACTCGAAGGTCGTCGGCTGCTCGACCGGGAGGTCGGCCGGCCGGGCGCCCTTGAAGATCTTGTCCACGTAGATCGCCGCGCGCCGTCGCAAGTCCGCGAGGTTTGCGCTGTACGTCATCAGTCCGCCCTCATCGACGTATTCTCGCGCCCAGTAGATTGCAGGCAGTCGATGCTTCAGCATCAGGCTGACGAGGGCGCGGCGATGCTGCATCGTGACAGGGTCCGGGGTGCCGATGACCCCGGCCGCGCCCTGTTTTCGGGCGCGGATCAACGCCGCTTCGAACTCATCGGGCCCCCGAACAGACAGGGGAAAGAGGCTCACTCCGAGCCGCTTCGCCGCCGCTTCCATGTCGCGCAGGTAATCGGGCACGAGCCCCGCTGGGGTGCCGATGACGGCGAGGCGCGATGCCGAAGGCACGGCCTCTCTCAACAACTCGACCCATTTCTGCCTCATCCCCGGAACCATGTTCGTCAGCCCGGTCACGTTCCCACCGGGCCGCGCCAGGCTCGACACCAGCCCCACACCGACAGGATCGGGCACGAACGTCATGACGATGGGAATAGTCGACGTGGCCTCCTTCGCGGCCCGCGTTTCCCGGACGGCCGTCGTGACGATGACGTCTACGTTAGCTCGCACGAGATCACGGGCGAACTCGCGGAGGCGTTCGGGGCTGCCCGCCGCGGAGGCGCGCTTGATGACGAGGTTGCGTCCCTCGACGTAGTTCAGCTCGCGCATCGCATCGACGAACGGTATCCACCAGTCGCCTTCGGGTGAGGCAGGCGGAGCGCCGAGCGAGAGGACTCCAACCGTGTAGGCCCGTCCCGCCGGTTGCGCCACCGCGGTGAGTGGGAAGGCGAAGAGGGCCGTGCCGGCGGCGATGAACACCCGGCGCGAGATCTCGTCCGACATCGCGGCGATGGTATCATCCGGGCCGATGACGACTTTCGCGGGCTTCACGCTGCCCGACGAGCTGCGGCTGATCCGCGAGCAGATCCGCCGCTTCATCCGCGAGGAGATCATCCCG
>Ga0137418_10006598_pt1 | contig 10676 bp, 4 predicted proteins | sample CZODoug3_1_2_16f_FD_122242 | JGI IMG/M metagenome (GOLD analysis project Ga0137418, IMG submission 122242) | Vadose zone soil fungal communities from Angelo Coast Range Reserve, California, USA - CZODoug3_1_2_16fungal (Hybrid Assembly) | ecosystem: Environmental > Terrestrial > Soil > Vadose... | reverse complement strand
TGCTGCGGAAAGGGAATAAAAGGCGTCTGTCCCTGAGGTTGCGCGCCCATGACAACCGCGCCGCCCGTGACCGTAGTAGTGCCCTGCGGAGTCGTGATAACCGTAGTGGGCGCCTGAGCGGGGGGACGTTGCTTTTCGCCGATCGCCGCGGCGTATATTGCTCCATCACCCGCGACGGTGAGCGCGGTAACTTCGCGCTTGCCGGTTTCGTAGAGCACGAATCCCTCGCCTGCGGAAGCGTCCTTGCTCTTACTGCCGCTATTTCCCGCGCGACTGATGCGCAGGATGCGTCCGCTCGGCTCGGTGCCGGCCAGAAGGTTATTGCGGGTGTCTAGCGCCAGTACGCGAATATGCGCTTCATCGCTCCCGTAGAAAAGTTCACCTTTACCATCCGGCGAGACAGCGAAAATTTGCCCCTTATCGCCGGTTGCGACGAAGAGAGTACCGTCCGCGCCAAAAGCGAGATCCCAGATGTATTTCGATTTCGGATCAAAGAAGACGGTTTTTTCACCGGATGCGGAAACGCGATAAACCTTGCCGTCAGGCGACGTGGCTACATAAAGCGTGCCTTTGGAGTCGAAGGCAATGGCTTGCGCGACGAGGTCGGTAGACTCGAAAACGGTGGTGGGCTTGCCTGCGGCGCTGCCTTCAAAGCGGAAAACTTTTGCGGGGGATCCGCCGGCCGCATAGAGCGCGCCCTTCGGGTCAACGCGCAAAGACCAAAGATAGGAAGCGTCTGCATCGGCAATAAGAGTGAATTTTGGCGCCAACTCCAGCCGGCCATCGCTGCGCACCGCTACGCCGTGGGGAGTGCCTTTAAGAAAATCTTCATAGGAGGCTTGGCGCCAGGTCCGCGTGTGCTCTGCCAGGAGAGGAGACGCGGTGAGCGCGAAGAAGCAAAGAAGGACTGAAACGCGCCGAACAAAAACGGCGTATCCGGTTTGGATGCGCTCAGGAAAACAGCTCTGCGTAGTGTCATTCATGAATGGTGGCATTGGTCTTTTATCGAATTTGCAGGGTTAAGGAGATGACGCCGGAAACCGGACCGCCTAGCGGCACGGAAGATTCGCTGGCCAGCGACTCGCGAAGGACTTGAACGCTGCCGGGAGTTGGGCGGCCGTCGATCACATTGATCTGCGAAAGCGGAATATTGGGAAGCTCTTTGTCTTCCCACAAAATAGTGGGCGAGGGCATAAAGAGTCCGACGTACAGGCGGTCGTTTCGGCGCTCGCGATTGAGAACGCCAATAAGCTGGTCAAGTCCGGAAGGTCCGCCTGAACCGCCACCAAAGGCAAAACCGCGCGACGCACGGTTAAGAGTTTCGCCGTCAGTGATCAGAATGCGGAGCGTGGTGCCGCGTGCAATTTGATCGGGCACATGCACGGTGGTCTCTTCGATACGGCCGGCCCCACGGTAGGGATGGAGCAGGACGCGCACACGCAGGGTCTCGCCGGGAGCAGCTTCCCCTTTTTCAAGCCAAGCGCTGTCGATCGTGAAGGACTGCCGGCCAGGCACGCTTTCGACGTGCAAGGCGATGTGCTCAACATCAGGAATCTCGAAGGTGTTAAGGAAAAGACGAGTGAAAATATTCTGAACGCTCAGAGCAATGGGGAGACCGTCCGGCACAAAGCTATCACCGGGAGCGTAAGTATTTTCGATGTGCACCGGCTGGCGGCCGCGTAGGCGAATTTCGCCGGTTAGATGGAGCGTGGTGCCTTCTCCGTATATCGCATTTTGCGTGAGACCGTTGAATGCGGTGATGGCTACGAGCAAGGGCGTGAGCTTGGGATGATTGATGATCTCGAAATGCAATTTCTTCTCGCCGATTTTGGTATTCACGCTGAGGTCGAGCGGAATCATCGCAGGGGGAGCGCCGAGCCTGCCGGTAACCGCGGTGAGATGGTCCCCGGTAATAGTGCCGATGGAGCCGCCGACATTCACGATTTTTGTGGAAGCGAGGTCGGAGGAAAGCGTGGTGAGCACGCGGCTGCGCGCCATAGGAATCTGGACGTCGCCGAGATTCAAAAACGGATGCCCGCAAAGAAAAACGCGGTCCGCTTGCACTGCGGTTACGGTACAGGCGGAATTTATCGACGCGTCGCCTTGTACCAGAACCATTCCTGCCATATCGCCGGGAACAATGTGCCCGTCGTCAGGACGAGGCGCGGAGGTTCCACCTTGCGCCGCAACGAAGCCATAGCTTTGGATTTGCGGTGCGAACTGCTGGAGGGTGGCGGCCTGAAATCCGGAGAAGATCAGCGGAGACTCGATGGGCGCCAGAGAAGAACCTACCGGAATTGAAAATGTCGGTGCTGTTTTTTGTACCGCGGAAGCGTCGAGCGGAAGAGGGAATTGCTGAGCGCTGCTCTGAACGGGAGGGCGCACGACGTCGGCGATGGGTGTTACGCCGGCGATGGGATCCTTGGTGAAAATGCCCAGCTTGAGAGAGAGCGCGCCAGCAAGCTTGCCGTCGAGATAAACCGGGCTGCCGCTCATTCCTGCGACCACGCCGGTACGCTCGACTTTGGTCCCTTTGAGTTGAACGAGGATTATCGATTGCTGTGGGCCGAGGAAATTGGGCATCACTCCGATGACTTCAAGATCGAATCTTTCGACCTGGTCGCCGGCGAAGATCGTGTATGCATAGCCTTGCATTCCGGGCCGAACTTGATCGACTGGAAGAGTTTCATTCGATTGGGCTGCGAGGCCGAGCGGTAAAACTGCAACCGCTAACGCGAGGCAAAGGGCTCGGAGAAAGTGTGCGGACAGATGGAGCGGGGCTAGAGGCATGAACCGCTAATGATACTTGGGGTCGGTACCGGGTGCAATTGAACGCGCGGATAAACGGCCGTGGAACGAAGAGGCTAGGCGTCCTAATACTGTGGGAGCGGGCACACCGGCGGACCACCGGGCCAGGTTCCGATTTGCGCGTAATCCGTCTAGAGTCGATGCCAAGCGGTGAGATCGCTTCCCACAAGCCTAGTTCACAAGACCAATCCCGCCGTGGAAGCCGAATTAGTTTCCGGTTAGTCGACAATTCGGGAGTAAGGTGACGAGAAGCACGTTATCAGGGAATTGGCTCCACTCGGTTAGGAATGGCCGTCTGTTTCAAGCAGCTATCAGCCGAGGTCCTTTTGTTGACTTGCGTATTGTCGCAACCTAACATCGGCTGCGCATGCCAGGCGGCGATTCCCTTATCGGCAAGGCGATCTCGCACTACCGCATCATCGAGAAAGTCGGTGGCGGCGGCATGGGCGTGGTTTACAAGGCCGAGGACACGCGACTGCACCGCTTCGTAGCCCTCAAATTTCTTCCCCTCGAAGTAGGGCAAGATGCTCACGCACTGGCGCGCTTTCAACGCGAAGCGCAAACCGCGTCAGGGCTTAATCATCCCAACATTTGCACGATCCACGACATCGGCGAGCAAGACGGGCAAAGTTATATCGCAATGGAGTTGCTGGAAGGCGAGACGCTCAAAGCCAGGATTGGCGCAGCGCCCTTGTCACTGGAAGCGTTTCTGAAATTGGCCTTGCAGATCACCGACGCTCTTGAAGCCGCGCACAAAAGCGGCATTGTCCACCGGGACATCAAGCCCTCGAATATCTTCGTAACCACCCGCGGCGAGATCAAGCTTGCAGATTTTGGGCTGGCCAAGCACATGCGCCTTGAAACTCTCGGCACGAACGACGCGCCTACCGTATCGGCCTCACTTACGATGCGCGGCCAGATCGTCGGCACCATCGCGTATATGTCGCCCGAACAAGCGCAAGACAAGGAAGTGGATGCGCGCAGCGATATTTTTTCTTTTGGCGCAGTGATGTATGAGATGGCCACAGCCCGTCAGGCGTTTAGCGGAGGATCCGGCGCCGCGGTGATTGCGGAAATATTGCGCGGCGAACCAAAGTCGATGAGGGATTGCAATCCGGAGCTTCCCGAGGAGCTGCAGCGGATCGTCACGAAGGCGCTCGAAAAAGATCGCGCGGATCGGTACCAGACAGCGAACGACTTGATGGTCGATCTGCGGCGGCTCAAGCGCACGCAGCTGAGTACTTCGGAGACTGTGGCGAAGATGAAAGCGGTTGATTCGGGTTCAGGCTGGCTGCGGCGGAAATCGGTTTGGATCACGGCGATTGCGGCCGTCGCTGTCCTTGGCTTTCTGGCCATTGCGTTGATCGTGGCGTTGAACAGCCCTGCGCCCGTTTTGGGTCAACTGGACTCGCAGCAAATCACTTTTTCAAACGACTTTAAGGATGCGCCAATCGTCACCGATGGATCGCGACTCTATTTTCAGAGTGATGGGCGCCCGGTGGAAATGTCAGTCAAGGGCGGTCCCACGGCTCCCGTGCGAGCAGCGCTTTCTGGCATGTCAATTTTTGACATTTCTCCGGACGCATCGGAGTTGCTGGCGTGGCAGCAGGATTTCAACGACGAGTCCGGCCGGGGTTGGTTGTGGACTGTGCCGGTGCTGGGAGGGGCTCCGAGGAGATTGGGAAATCAATTGGCCCGCGGCGCAAGCTGGTCGCCGGATGGCCGCCTGATTGTTTACGCCGATCTAAATTCCGTACTCGTAAGCGACAGCAACGGATCGAACGTAAAACAGATTTGGGACGCCCGTCGAAAGGTTTCCAATGGGCCGCGTTTTTCTCCTGATTCGCGGCGTATTCGTGTGACCGTCGCCGGAAACACACTCAGTGATCCGACCAAGATATGGGAAATGAATGTTGATGGCAGCAACCCGCATCAGCTCGTGCTGTCCTGGCTAGACGATGCGGACCAGCAAAATGGTGAGTGGACTCCGGACGGCGAACACTTCTTCTTTTCCTCGAGCCGCGAAGGCTTGAACGGTCTTTACGAGGTCATACAACCCCGATGGTTCGAATTCTGGAAAAAAACCACAGCCGTGCGCCTGACGGCCGGGCAGATTGACGTGTTGGCAGCGACGTCCAGCCGCGACAGCACAGGGCTTTTTATGATCGGCAGGATCCCCTCGGGTACGATGCAGGTTTACGATTCAAAACAGAATCGCTTCGTTCCATACCTGAGCGGTTTGCCTGCTGCGACTTTCATCATTTCACCAGACAAGCAGTGGATGGTTTACTCCGATTACCCCCGGCATTTTCTTTGGCGCAGCAAATTGGACGGAAGCGGAAAATTACAGTTGACCGATTTTTATTCGTGGATGCCGCAATGGTCCCCGGATAGCAAGTGGATCGCATTTTCCAGCGTGCGAGAGATCTACATGGTATCGGCGGACGGCGGCGCGGTGGAAAAGTTGACGTCAGAAGGCAGGTCGGAGGTCGCGCCGAGCTGGTGGCCTGACGGGAAATCCATTGTCTTTAATGATTTTCCGGTACCCGGACAGGTCAACCAACTCAAGGTTGTCAATCTTGCTACGCGGAAAGTGTCCATTGTGCCGGGATCAGAGGGCTACTTTGTGCCTTCCTGGTCGCCAGATGGCAGATACATGGCGGCAGTAGCGTTGAACCCGTTGCGCATGGCATTGTATTCGGCGCAGACCGGCACTTGGAAAGACTTAAAGGAACTCCGAGCCGATTTTGGATACTGGATTTGGTCGCTCGATTCCAAGTCTCTCTACGTCGCAATGAGGAAAGCAGAGCCGGGAACAGACCCTGGAATTTATCATCTGACGATCGCCGACGGAAAATGGGAACTGTTCTCGAAATTCGATAGCTTGACCATAAACTCCGATGGATTCGAGAGCTTTCCCTCCCTCACTCCGGATGGCCGGATCGCCATAATGAGCGACACCAGCGCGGTTCAGATCTATTCGATCAAGTGGAACAAGCCTTCCGATTCGCATTGATGGCATTTTCCGACTCGCGCGCCGCGAGGGCTGTCAAGACATCCTTGAATTGAACCATCGCAGTTAACTCCTGACAAGTCTCAGGGTTGTAGGAAGTGATCGCGATTGCTCCCGGTTGACGGGCAAACCGGAAGGAACCGAATTACTTCTTGTTTGCCGACGACACGGGAGCTATCGCTCGGTGGTCGAATCTAAATGCTGAGACATGTACTTTTGCAGGTAACGCGTTCTACGGCAAAGTGAACAACTCTCATTTGAGGGAGGAAAGCCCCTTCCCCGTCATGCCGGATTGTGCAGGCGGCGTCAATTCTTGCCGGGCGGGACTTTGCGACGGAGCTCGTCGAAGAAATTGAAAATGAAGCTGACTTTGTTGACCGCTTTGGCTTCGCCGGCGACGGAATCCTTCAGTACGGCGAAGCGCTTGCCATCCGGGTGTACATCAAAGTTTGAACCCGGTCCACGACCAGTGAACTGGCCCGGTGACCAGAGCTGGGGCTTATCGGCATGGAAGGAGTCTCCGGTAGCAGTGTAGGTAGCGACCATGATCTTGCTGTCCGTTGTGCGATAAAAAAACTCCTTGCTGCTGCGGGACCACCTGGGGAGCAAACCACCCCCGGTGGAAATCTGCCACTTGCCGCCGGGGCCGGGGAATGGCCGTACGTACACTTCGGAGTTCCCGGACTCGTCGGAGCCGTAGGCGAGCCAGCGGCCATCCGGCGAGAAAGCAGCATCCACCTCATTGAAAGGGCTGTTCAGAAAGGGCTTTGGCTCCCCCGGCTTCCAGCCCGACTTCTCGTCGCCTTCGATAGCCAGTGTCAGAATATCCCAGGAGGTGTCAGGGTTAAGCTGCGTGAACGCCAGGACCTTGCCATCGGGGCGCCAGGAGCTAGGGTACTTTTGGTTTTTGCTTTCGGTTAAAGGCAGGGCATCTCCGGCGCCATCGGCGCGCTTCCAATAGACGTTAGACACTCCGTCCTTGTCGAGGAAAGAATAGGTAATTCTCTGGCCGTCGGGCGTCCAGACCGGGCTCCCCGTGAATGTACCGCCGAAGGTCAGTCGCGTGACCGTGTCGCGTTCCCACTCGTACACCCAGGTGTCAGTTCTCCTGCCGTCTCGGATGTTCATGGCCAAACGCCTCCCGTCGGGGGAAAACGCTGGAGCGAAGTAGCCCCCGGGAGTCTCCCGCAAGGGTGTGAACTTGCCCTGGCGGTCCATCCAGTAGATGGAGAGGTTCTGGACCACGCTGCCACCAGCAACATAGACAAGGTTTCCGGTCTCCGAAAAGGAGAATTGCGCCCCGCCAGTGCCGGGATTCGTGGCGACGCGATCCAGGAGTGGCACCGGCTGACCAGTCACTTCCAAGTGATTGACGTTGAACGGCAAGGCGTAGAGCGTGCCTTCGTGCATGTAGACCAGGTGGCCCGTGGGCACGTAGCGTGCAGAAAAGCCGCCGCGATGCACCGTTTTCCGCTGTCCGGAAGCCGTCGAATACAAGACGATGTCCGCGTCCTCATAGAAGCCAGTGAAGGTGCTGGATGTAAACAGAACCGCTTTCCCCCCGGGCAGCACCTGGGGCCAGCGGTGCGTGAGCTCGCCCACCTGCCTATCGAGGGTGGTCAGCAGTTGAGGCGTTCCTCCCGCCGATGATACTTTGGATAAAGGCGCTCCGAAGGACGGGGTAAACACAATCGCGCCGTCTTCGCCCCAGCTTCCGCCCCGGTCATCGGGGGCATCGCAGAGCGTGGCTGCCGCGCCGCCCTGGACAGAGATCTTCTTCAGCTTGCCGTCAGCGAAGAACCCGAGCCATTGGCCGTCAGGCGAGAAGAAGTGATTGCGGGAATTCTCCGTGCCGGAAAGAACGGTGGCCTGCAACTGGTCGAGCGAACGAACGTAGATGCGACGCTTCTGGTCGGGACCGGCGGCGACAAAAGCCAGGCGGCTGCCGTCGGGTGACAGGATTGCGGCTGGCCCGAAGTTGGTGACTGGGCTTGCATCCGCGCCGATCTCGGCGGTCAGGCGCATCGGCTGAAGCGGCTTCGGCGTGTGCAACACGAAGCCAATTGCGAATGCGATGGCGATCAGTGCGAAGAGCGCCGCGGCAGCCCAGGCCAGGCGCTCGCGCATTTTGCGATGGGAAACCAGCGGAGCCGGGACGCCCGCTTGCGAACCCGCTTCATCAATCCACTTCAGCTCGAGCAGGAGATCGCGGGCCGTTTGCCAGCGGTCCTCCGGATCTTTCGCCAGGCAAGACCTAATGGCGCGGTCAAGTATCGGCGGCGTTAAGGGTTTGATCGTGCTGATCGGCGAGGGTTCTTTTTCAAGGATGGACGAGGCGACACTGAGTTGACTCTTCCCCTGAAACGCGCGCTGGCCCGTCAGCATTTCGTAGAGCACGGCGCCTAAAGAAAAGATATCGCTGCGGCCATCGAGATCTCTGCCTTCGATTTGCTCCGGCGACATGTACTGGAAGGTGCCAACAATCGTGCCTTGCTGCGTGACCGGTGTCGTGCGCGTCGCCGCAGCAGTCAGCGTCGCTCCCGCCAGCGGCACCGCCGCTTTCGCCAGGCCAAAATCCAACAGTTTTGCGCCAGACTTTGTGAGCATGATGTTGCCGGGCTTCAGGTCGCGATGAACGATTCCATGGCGGTGGGCCTTATCAAGCGCATCGGCGATTTCCACACCGTACTTCAGTACTTGCGCGAGCGGCAACGGGCCTTTCTCCAATAGCTTCGCGAGTGTCTCCCCTTCGAGATACTCCATGACCAGGAAGTCGGTGCCGTCTTGATGTCCGACGTCATGCAAGATGCAAATGTGCGGATGGTTCAGGCTGGAGATGGCCTTGGCCTCGCGCTCAAAGCGCTGCTGCAGAGTTGTATCGTCGGAAAGATGCGGGGGAAGAATCTTGATAGCGACAGTGCGGTCCAGGCGCGTGTCGCGCGCGCGGTAAACTTCGCCCATGCCGCCCGCGCCCAGCGGCGCGAGGACTTCGTAAGGGCCCAGGCGAGTGCCAGAGGTCAGTGCCACAATGGCGTGGATTATATCCCCTCAAACCATGCGTTGGAGATAACTCTTGTTTTTGCGAATGAAGGGCGGATTCCGCCGCTGAAGCGCCTATTCATAAAGGAGCGCGGAGTGGCCGTCGCGACGGCCTGAAGTCGACCAACCCTTGATGTTATCTCGCCTGGTCCCTTCAACCATTGAGCCTGGATCACGGGCAACTCGGAAGTAATGCAAATGTTGGCGGGTGGCGCAGACAACCGATCATTTCCCTTCACGCAAACAGTCAGAGCACGAAAGTGCGACAGGGTGCCGGGTGGCCGACCATCCTTTAACTGGCTTGGTTCGCGGTCACCAAAGGGGGCGTTTCCCAGTACGGATCACCACCTTGCATCAGTCAAATGAATGCCTAGTTCCTCACACCGTCGCTGCCCCCTCAGCAGTTAGAAATGGTCGGCTTACTTGTACTCGGTCTGTGGGTCAGCTTGAAATGGCGCAGTCCCACGGGCATCGTTTACGATTTCCTGAACTGTGGCGGCTACCAACTCAGGGCGGTGGATTTGTATCCAGTGGGGACTCCCATTGGCGACAATCCTTTTGCTTCTTGATGAGAGACCTTTTAACTCTTCCTGCATTTCGCTCCATGAGCGCTCTGCCTTGATTAAATCGGCCGGAGAAAAAAAGCCTCCGAAATCGTTAACCTGCGGATCGTGAGAGAGCACTATAAGCGGCATATCGCCGAAGAAGCCAGCCATAGCGGCCAGGGAGGACCCATTCTCATCGGTTACTTGCGCCTGCTCAGCGCGCCAGGATTGCAGGCGACAATATTGAGCAGATGCTTCGGGCACCAACCGGGCCCATTCCTTGGGCTGGTTCGGGAACGTGAAATTGTTTCGACACCAGCCGAGAATGCGGGGCACTCCTAGCGGCACCGTCCAAACTATAACGCGGTAATAAACGTCTGTGATGGTGGACTGAGCAGCGACGTTGAATGGTGGCCGATGGTGTATGTCCGGATGAACGGAATCGACGAACACCATGCCCGCAACTTGCTGGCGATGCCGCGCAGTGAACACACGGAGGTCGAGTGTGCCGAAGTCGTGCCCAACTAGCACGTAAGGTCCGGGAACCGCAGCGCGAGTGAGGAGGCGGTCCAGCTCGTTGGCAATATTCGAGCTGGTGCGCGGCTCATTGGGCGCGTCGCTCCAACCGAAACCAGCGCGATCGTAAGAACAAACACGGGTAAATCCGCTGATCTTTGGCTGAACCAGTTGCCAGATAACGGAGGAGTCGTTTGGGCCAGCCTCCATGATGACGGTGGGACTCCCCGTGCCCGTACAGTTGATGTGAAGCCGCAGCCCACCGATGTCCACGAGTTTGCCGGGGGCAGGATAGCGATAGCTCTCCCACTGTGTCATCGAGAATTGGAATACTGCGCCCGCAGCAACAAGCAAGGCCACGGACATGATGAGCCATTTCGACACGCGCCAGTAGCTCAATCGGCGTCGACTAACGATCGATGCGGAAGTCGTTGCGTGCTCTCTCATCGAGACATGTCCCATTGGGCCAACGTGGGATAATGCAAGTTCGACCAGTCCTCAAAGCGCAAAACGCTGATTTCGTCGACAATGGCATGACTCTGGGAGCTATTTCGAGGATCGCATCTCATCACGAGCTGACAACCCGTCACAGCGAGTGAGATTCGAAATCGTCTTGCACCCGCTGAACCAGTGAACTGTTCGCCGTTGCAAGCATGCGTCATTGCGTGAAATACCGCGATAAATAAGGCAATCGACAAAAGCAAAGATAGCGACGTCGCAATCACAATCGGGCTTCGCAGTCGAAGTGGCACAGC
>Ga0137418_10006597_pt1 | contig 10678 bp, 10 predicted proteins | sample CZODoug3_1_2_16f_FD_122242 | JGI IMG/M metagenome (GOLD analysis project Ga0137418, IMG submission 122242) | Vadose zone soil fungal communities from Angelo Coast Range Reserve, California, USA - CZODoug3_1_2_16fungal (Hybrid Assembly) | ecosystem: Environmental > Terrestrial > Soil > Vadose... | reverse complement strand
CATCGAACTGGTCGGGATTTTTCGGTGCATCCTTGGTCTGTGCCGCAATGCCCGCCGCGCATAAGAACGCCAAGCAGCCCAGCAATCCAGCGACACCACGTCTGTTCTTCATGCCGACCCCCGGTCACCAACCCGCGCGATTTTGAAGAATCGAGAGTATATATCAACGTGGCAGCAAGAATTTCAGGCCGGGCGAGAGTTTTTTTGTTCAGCGGCGAGAGAATTTCCGCTACTTGCCAAGATGTTTTTCAAGGAATGCGGCCATCAACTGGTCGGCTTCCTTGGTTTCGGGGAGCGCGGGATTGTTCCAGAAAGCGTGTGGTAGCGCTTCGAAAACCACCAACTGTGCTTCTACTCCATCGCGAAGGTAGGCGCGATGGAGGATGGTGGTGCCGCTCAACAAGAGATCGCGGCCACTGGTGATAAACAGCGTAGCCGGAAAGCCGGTGTGATCGGCGTAAAGCGGCGAAAGAACTGGGTCAGTGAGTGGCGTCGAGCTGGTGTACTCCATACTGCCGCGATGGTTCGGATCGGGATCGTCGAGGTGTCCGGAGAAACCGTTCAGCGCAAACAGCGTGATGGAATCTCCGGCGTGTGCAAAGTCTCCCAGCCCAGAGAAAATTCCGGTTGCTGCTGGAAGCGGCAAATTCAATTGTTTTAGTTTCACTGTGACCTCCGCAGTGAGGATCGCGCCAGCAGAGGTGCCGTAAATTCCGATGTGATTCGGTTGATAGGTCTTAAGCAGCTCTTTGTACACTGCGACTGCATCGTCGAGGCCCGCGGGGAATGGATGTTCGGGTGCCAGGCGATAGAGCACCGCGATGACCTTGATGCCGCTCAGGTTGGCGATCGGAATGGTTTCCGAGAGTGAACCGGAATCGGAATTGAAGCCGCCGCCGTGAAGATTGATGAGCACGCGATCGCGCTTTTCCGGAGCGATGTTGAGAGGACTAATCATGCGAACCGGAACTCCAGCGATGGTGTCGGACGCGATGTTGACTGGATAGAGTTTCTTGAATTGTTCACCGACTCCGGCCTGCCATTTATCGGTTCCAGTGCGGCGTTGTTCGAGGGTTCGCGGAACGGAGGCATCGGATTCGTAGCGCGCCAGCATTTTCTGGGCTTCCGGGCTCACGGTCGTGGGCACCGGCACGATGCGCGTCACGTACGCGGTTCCATCGGAAGCAATCTTGCTGCTGTTGGTCTGCCTACTGTTGCACGGAGCTTCTTGTGCGAATGCCGCGCAGCTCGCCAGCAAGGCAAGCAAAACCGTCAAAGCCAAACTGATCCCGTGTTTCCTCATGCCAAATCCTCCAAGCATCCTGAATCGGACGCTAGCATATTAGCTTGAGTTACCGCGCTAGCGATTCTTGGAGGGCCAGGAAGTGTTAGGCTAACAGCGAAATATGGAACTGACCTCGCGCCAGCATCGAGCGCTTTGTTCGATATGCGATACGTTTTTGCCCGCGGCGGCGGGATGGCCTTCGGCGGTCGAGCGCGGCGTGCCGGATGCGCTGGCGGCGGCGCTGGATTTTAACCCGCGCGCGATTTACCGCTGGGAATTTCTCAATCTATTGGATATCTGGGATTCTTCGCTGCACTCGTTCGTAGAAGCCGGAAGTTGGTCGCAATTTTCTAAACTTCCGCAAGCGGACCAGCACAAAGTGATGTTGTCGTGGGCCGATAGTCGATTGACGATGCGCCGCGCGGCGTTTCAGGCGTTGCGCAAAGCGGTGGGGTTTTTGTATGTGATGCTGCCGGGCGTGGCAGGCGAAGTGAATCCGGTTTGGCAGCAGCTTGGATTTCCCGGGCCGATTGGGGTGCAGCGGCCGGCTGAAGCGAAGAGCTTGAAGGTAATCGTTCCGGACAAGGAGATGGCGCTGGCCTGCGATGTATGCGTGATCGGATCGGGCGCGGGAGGAGGAGTGGCCGCGGCGGTGCTCGCTGCGTCGGGCAAAGAAGTGATCCTACTGGAAGCGGGCGGATACTTTGACGACGCCGATTTTGATGGCGCCGAGTTGGCCGGATTTCAGCGGCTGTATACCGAGTGCGGATTTGCGTCGACGCGCGACCACAGCGTGGGCTTTTTGGCCGGCGAGTGTTTGGGTGGCGGCACGGTGGTCAATTACTGCACCTCATTTCGCACGCCGGATGACATTCGCGAGGAGTGGGCCGACGCGGGTGCTGCGTGGATTCGCGGGCCGGAGTTTACCAAGAGCCTCGATGCGGTGTGCCAGCGGATTTCTGTGAACAGCGATCACAACCGCGTTTCGCAACGCGAACAGGTGCTGGAACGCGGGCTGAAACGGTTGGGTTGGCACGTCGATGCCATGCCGCGCAACGTGATTGGGTGTGAACAAGGGAAAATTTGCGGTTACTGCGGATACGGCTGTGCGATCGGTGCGAAGCAATCGACGGTAAAGACTTGGCTTGCGGACGCGCAAAAGCATGGCGCGAAATTGGTTGTGGAAACGCGCGCGGAGAAAGTGCGCGTTGAACGCGGCGTAGCCACGGGAGTGGAAGCGTGGTCCAAGAAGGGCCACCGCGTGGTAGTGAAGTGCAAGAGTGTGGTGGTGGCGTGCGGCGCGATTCATACCGCGGCGCTACTCTTGCGCTCGGAACTTGAGAACACCCACATCGGCCGGAATCTGCATTTGCATCCGGTGTCCAATATCAGCGGTGTATTTGACGAAGAGATTCGCCCGTGGGAAGGCACCATGCAGGCGATTTATTCCGACCAGCACCGCAACTTGACCGGAAACTATGGCGTGAAGTATGAGACCACCGCGCTGCAGCCGGTGATTGCCATGGCGGTGATGCCGTGGCGCGAGCCGCAGGATTTCCGCGCGCGCATGGCGCAATTGAAAAATACTTCGGCGATAGGCGTGTTGTTGCGGGATCGCGGCGCGGGGCGCGTGACCATCGACCGCGAAGGGCATCCGGTATCGAGCTACAGTCTATCGGATTTTGACCGCCGGCACATGCAGCTCGGATTCCGAGGCGCGGCGGAAATTCTGGAAAATGCCGGTGCCCGCAGAATCTATTCGCCGCACGCGAAGCTGTGTTCGTATCAGCCGGGAAAGAGCGGATCAATCGAATCGTTTGTGAAGGATATGGACGCAGCGGGCTGGGATAACGCACAACTTGCGATGTTCTCATTTCACATCATGGGCACCGCGCGAATGGGCGATTCGGCGGGCGCTTCGGCGACAAATCCTAACGGCGAAACCTGGGAAGTAAAAAATTTGTACGTGATGGACGGCTCGTCGTTCCCTAGCGCCTCCGGCGTGAATCCGATGATTTCGATTGAGGCCATCGCGCATCGCAATGCTACTCTTCTGGGTGCGCGAGGCTAGCGATTCATGAATCTTGGTTTCGCAGTAGCCGCAAAATCGCAAAAACAGGAGGAGTTATGGCCAAGGTCACCGGATTAGGCGGAGCGTTTTTGCGGGCCGAAGATCCGAAAGCGCTTTATGCCTGGTATGAGCAGCATCTCGGCGTTCCGAGCCCGAACGGAAGTTTCGTGTTTTCGCGGGAAACGCAACGCGCGGATATTGCGGTCGCCTTTTTCGCGAAATCTTCTGCGTATTTCCCGGTTTCTCAACCTGCCATGCTCAATTTTCAGGTGGACGATCTGGATGGAGTTTTGCAGAGACTGGAGTCCGCGGGCGCAACGGTCGATCCGAAGCGCGAGGACTACGAGTACGGCCGATTTGGCTGGTTTATGGATCCGGAAGGAAACAAGGTCGAGCTTTGGCAGCCCTCGGAGTAGCGCGCACTCTCCGACTGAGGAGCGCTCTCCTCCTCACGCCTCGTTCTCCAGTCTTTAAAAACCACGGCAACCTTCCCACTTTCTGTGATTTTGGCGCGAGGAGACGGCAGCGCGTATAATGGGGGAATGCCAAGTAGCCAAAATAGTGGGCTGATGCACGGCACAATTCACGGAACAACGGTTTTGTGTGTGCGCAAGGACGCCAGGGTGGTGCTGATCGCCGACGGCCAGGTAACCATGGGCGATCACGTGATGAAGCACACTGCGAAAAAGACGCGCCGCCTTTATCAGGACAAAGTGATTGCGGGGTTTGCCGGCTCGACCGCCGACGCCATTTCGCTGTTTGAACGATTTGAGGGCAAGCTGCAGGAGTTTTCAGGGAATTTGCAGAAAGCGGCGGTGGAATTGGCGAAAGATTGGCGCAAAGACCGCGCGCTGCGCCACCTGGAAGCTTTGTTGATTGTCGCCGACACCAAGGGCACTTTTATTTTGTCCGGCAATGGCGATGTGATTGAGCCGGATGACGGCATCGTGGCTATCGGTTCCGGCGGCTCTTACGCCCTTGCGGCGGCACGCGCGCTGATGAAACACTCAAAGCTGGGAGCCAAGGATTTGGCGATGGAAGCGATGCGCATCGCCAGCGAGATTTGCATTTATACCAACGCGAATTTTACAGTTGAGGAATTGGGGTAACGGCGGTTTTCAGAAGTCCGTCATCAGTACCCGGCGCGCAGCGAGGCTGAGGGCTGTTTACTGATCACCGGTCGCTGATCACCGATCACTTTTTTATGCCAAGCAAGTCAGACAAAGAGTTGATATTGATGCCCGGCGGAGCGATTACCAACGGGGCGATACCCGTCGAAGGGGAAGAGTTCCTGCCGGCGCTGGATGATATGACGCCGCGCGAAATCGTGGCGGAGCTGGACAAATATATCGTCGGCCAGAATGCGGCGAAGCGCGCGGTGGCGGTGGCGTTGCGTAATCGCGTGCGGCGGCAGAAATTGCCACCCGAAATCGCCGAAGACATTCTGCCAAAAAATATTTTGATGATCGGTCCGACGGGAGTCGGCAAGACCGAAATCGCGCGGCGGCTGGCGCGGCTGGCGGGCTGCCCGTTTGTGAAAGTGGAAGCTTCGAAATACACCGAAGTGGGCTACGTCGGGCGTGACGTGGAATCCATGGTGCGCGATCTGGTGGAAATGTCCATCGACATGGTGCGCGAAGAAAAATTGGATGAAGTCGCCGAACGCGCCGAGCAGTCGGCCGAAGAGCGCTTGCTGGATGTTTTGTTGCCGCCGCCCCCCCAACCGGGTCCCGGAACACTGGAAAGCGACGCCGCGGCGCAGCGCGAAATGAATCAGCGCACCCGTGAAAAATTACGCGCGCAACTACGCGAAGGGAAGCTGGATCAACGCATGGTGGACATCGAAGTCCGCGAGCGCATGATGCCGTCGTTTGAAGTGATCTCCAATCAGGGCGTCGAAGAGATGGACGTCAACTTCAAGGAGATGATGAGCGGAATGTTCGGCCAGCAAAAAAAGAAACGCAAGATGACCGTGGCCGAAGCGTTCGAATATCTGATTCAGGAAGAAGAAGGCAAGCTGCTGGATATGGATCAAGTGACCCGCATGGCGGTGGAACGCGCCGAGCAGATGGGCATCATCTTTATCGACGAAATCGACAAAGTTGCCGGCCGCGAATCCGGCCACGGTCCGGACGTCAGCCGCGAAGGCGTGCAGCGCGATATTTTGCCGATCATCGAAGGCACCACCGTCAACACTCGCTACGGCATGATTCGCACCGACCACATTTTGTTCGTCGCTGCCGGAGCCTTTCACGTCACCAAGCCGTCCGACCTGATTCCGGAGTTGCAAGGCCGCCTGCCGATCCGCGTGGAGTTGCAATCGCTGAAGGAAGAAGACTTCGTGCGCATTTTGACCGAGCCGAAAAACGCGCTCATCAAACAGTACGTCGCGCTGCTGGAGACCGAAGGCATTAAGCTCAACATCACCGACGACGCGGTGGAAGCCATCGCCAAATTCGCCACCACCGTCAACGAGCAGACCGAAAATATCGGCGCGCGCCGCCTGCACACCATCATGGAAAAAGTTCTGGACGAATTGTCTTTCGAAGCTCCGGACCTGAAGAAAAAGGCGGTCAAGATCGACGCGGCGTACGTGAACAAACAGCTTGCTGACATTGTGAAGAATCAGGATTTGAGCCGCTACATTTTGTAAATGCCGAAGTCACAGATTGGAACGTCGAAAACGGGAGCCACGATTTCGGTGAACGGCCGCTCAGCCATTTTCCCCAGTCATCGATATTTGCAGCTGGGCATTGCCGCTTTCGGTTGCTGGCTGCTGGCCGGCTGCGGCGCGCCAGGCGACCCCCAGCCCCCGTCACCGGCGATTCCTTCAGCGATCGGCGACCTTTCCGCGCAGCAACACGGAAACGGAGTGGAATTGGTGTTTACGCTCCCGCGCAGAACCGTTGCCGGCGACCGCCTGGCCGAGCCTCCCGCGATGGAAATTTTTCGCGGTTCGCTGAAGCCAAATGGCGCTCCAGATAACAAGACCTTCAAGCTTGTTTACACCATTCCTGGAGCACTGGCGGACGTATACACCGCGCGGGGAAAAATTCAATTCACCGATCCGCTACCAGCCGAAGTACTCCGCGCCAATCCGGGAGTTACGTTTGCGTACCGGGTGCGGACCCGCGCATCTAGAAAAAAAGATTCCGCCGATTCCAACACTGTGATGGCAAAGGTCTACCCGGTCGCGGCAAAAATAACTTCGCTCCAGGCGCGGGTTACGCAAAACGCCATCGAACTGTCCTGGCCGGTCCCAGTAAACGCAGCCAGCGGAAACTCTGCCGAATCGCTGACGGGCTATCATATCTATCGCGGCGAACTGGACGCCACCGCTCCGGCACCTGCCCCCAGCGATCTCTCGCAGGCAAAATGGAAGTCGCCGCCAATTCTGCTTGCGCCGTCGTCTGGTAACTCCTATGGCGACACGCTGTTTGATTTCGGGAAGTCATATGTTTATTTCGTGCGCAGCGTGGTGATTGCCGAAGGAACTCCGATCGAGTCCGACGATTCGGCGGCGGCGATTGTTACTCCAACCGATACGTTTCCACCGGCGGCGCCGCAAAATGTGGTCTTGGCGGAAATCCCCGGTGAAAACGGAGCGGTGGTGCCAGATCTCTCGTGGTCCATCAATTTGGAAACGGATCTCGCAGGATACCGTGTTTATCGCTCGGAACAACCAGGCCAACGCGGCCAGCGGCTGATGGAAACGCTGTTGCTTTCGCCTGCGTATCGCGACAGTTCGGTCCAGGCCGGACATCGCTATTTTTATACGATCACCGCGCTGGATCGCGCTGGCAACGAAAGTCCGTCTTCGGATGTGGCGCCGCTGGATTTGACTCAGCCCCCGCAATGAGCGCGGGACGGCGCTGACTCGCCAACCTTTTCTACGTTGAACTGTTACACTGACCCTCGATGAAATTCTGCCGATTTATTCCGTTGTCCGACGCTGCGCAAGGCGAACCGCCGCGCTACGGCATTATCGAAGACCATCGCGTCTCCGTCATCTCCGCCGCTCCTTGGACGCCATGGGCAGTTAGCGGCAAATTTGTTCCGCTGGACTCGGTTCGTCTGCTGGCGCCAGTCGAGCCGCGAAAAATCGTTTGTGTTGGCCGCAACTACGCCGCCCATGCCGCGGAACTTGGCAACGATGTGCCGAAAGAGCCGCTGATTTTTCTCAAGCCCTCCACCTCGATCATCGGGCCCGGTGAAGCCATCGTTCTTCCAAAATATTCACAGCGCGTCGAGCACGAAGGCGAACTCGGAATGGTTATTGGCCGCAAATGCGCGCATCTGGACGATCGCGAAGATCCGTTGAGCTATGTCCTCGGCTACACCTGCGTGAACGATGTCACCGCGCGCGATCTGCAGAAAACCGATGTGCAATTTACCCGAGCGAAAGGTTTTGACACCTTCTGCCCGGTTGGCCCGCACATCGAATCGGAGCTGCAGCCGGAAGATTTGCTGGTTGAGGCGTTAGTGAACGGACGACTGCGCCAGTCCGGCAGAACTTCGCTGATGATTTTTCCGCCGGCGTTCCTGGTTCGCTGGATCTCCCGGATGATGACTCTGGAACCCGGCGACCTGATTGCAACGGGAACACCTGCCGGTGTCGGGCCGATCGCGCACGGAGACGAAGTGGACGTTCGCGTCGGCGGGATTGGCGTGTTGCGCAATCCGGTGCATTCGGCACCCGCGTAGATTCATTTCAGCGGCCTGGGTTGGTTAGAATGAATGCTCGTGGGATAATTCCGGGCATGGGTGGTGAACGCCAGTGCTTAGCCGTGGAGCGAACCGGATTTTCTCTAAAACGTAATCGAGGGTCGCATCGTTGAATAGCTTGCTTGCTGACTGGAAAATGCTTGCGGCAGTTGCGGGCGCCGCGCTGGCCGGAATTGCCATGATCGTTTACGTGTTTTCTCGTCCGGCGGTCGACCCCGAAGAAGCCGAACGCCGGCGCAGGCTTCACCTCAATCAAATTGGCCGGATCGCCGAGGGTCAGGTCGTCGAGCTTGCCGAACACGCCGCCGAACCTCCGGCCGCTGCGCGCGGCTTTTTCGGCGCGAAGCCGCAGTCGTTGCAATTCAATCGAACCCGCCAGCTGGTTTCCTACAGCTACGCGATTTCCGGCGTTACCTATCACACTGCGCAGGATATTACCGGACTTGAAAGCCAAGTACGGCTGGAACGGCTGGTTGCCGGGCAGCCCGCCAGCATCAAGTACGACCCTGCAAATCCCGTCGACTCGATTCTGGTCGCCGATGATTGGTCCGGTTTACGCTGAGGTACAGCCGAAGTGTTTACGCTGAGGCTTAGTCGAGGATTTATGCCAAGCGCGCGGTCTCGCTCATGAAACGATTTTTCGCCTCCATACTCACCACCTTGCTGATCATCGCGATGACCTTGGCAGCTATGTTCGTGCTGGTCGGCGCCACGCTGAAGGTCACCGCGATAACCTCGCCGCTGCAGCGCGCCGGCGCGATCGCCGCGGAAATTGTCCTTGGAATTGTGCTGCTCCTTGGCACCGTGTGGCTGGCAACTCACCTCGCTGTCCGCATTTTCCACGTGAACGAACCGCCATCCGCGGGAGGCCCGCTTGCCTGAAAAAAAATCATCCGCGACTCCCAGAACTTCGCAGACCGGACGGATTGAAGAGCTGCTCCGCCGCAGCCAGGAAGCCGAAGCCGGAGGCGGCGCGGAACGCCGCGAACGCGAGCACAAAGCCGGCAAACTCACCGCTCGCGAAAGAATCAATCTCCTGTTGGATGAAGGCACGTTCGAAGAGCTCGATAAATTTGTCCGCCACCACTGCACCGATTTCGGCATGGAAGCCCAGAGGCCGGCAGGGGATGGGTTTGTTACCGGATTCGGCCGAATCGATGGCCGGCTGGCATACGTGTTTGCACAGGATTTTACGGTGTTCGGCGGTTCGCTCTCAGAATCCAACGCACAAAAAATCTGCAAAATCATGGACTTGGCGATGCGCAACGGCGCTCCGGTGATTGGATTGAACGATTCTGGCGGCGCGCGCATTCAAGAAGGCGTGATGTCGCTCGCCGGCTACGCGGAGATTTTCTTGCGCAACACCCTGGCCAGCGGCGTGATCCCGCAAATCAGCGCCATCATGGGCCCGTGCGCCGGCGGCGCCGTCTACTCTCCAGCGATCACCGATTTTATTTTCATGACCCGCGAAACTTCCTACATGTTTGTGACTGGCCCCGATGTGATTAAAACCGTCACCCACGAAGAAGTCACCAAGCAGGAGCTGGGTGGCGCCATGACCCACAACGAAAAAAGCGGCGTGGCGCATTTTATTTCCCGCGACGATGCCGATGGCTGCGCCATGATCCGCGAACTTTTCGGCTTTCTTCCGTCCAATAATCTGGAAGACCCGCCGCGCCGCGCCACCAGCGATCCCGCCACCCGCCGCGATCCTGCGCTAAATTCACTGGTACCGGAAGACCCGCAGAAACCTTATGACATCAAGGACGCGATTCACTCGGTTATTGACGACGGCTATTTTTTTGAAGTTCACGAACACTTTGCGAAAAATCTGGTGGTCGGCTTTGCGCGAATGGACGGCCGCCCGATTGGAATCGTCGCCAACCAGCCGGCGTTTCTTGCCGGAGTGCTGGACATCAACGCCTCAGTGAAGGGCGCGCGCTTCGTGCGCTTCTGTGACGCTTTTAACATTCCGCTGATTACATTCGAGGACGTTCCTGGATTTCTTCCCGGCACGCAGCAGGAATTTGGCGGCATCATTCGCCACGGTGCAAAACTTTTGTACGCATTCGCGGAAGCCACAGTGCCCAAAATTACCGTCATCACTCGCAAAGCTTACGGCGGGGCGTACTGCGTTATGGCTTCCAAGCACATTCGCACCGATGCGAATTTTGCCTGGCCCATGGCGGAAATTGCCGTGATGGGCCCGGAAGGTGCGGTCAACATCGTGTACAAACGCGAACTGGACAAAGCTCCCGAGGCTGGCCGCGAAAAATTGCGCCGGGAAAAAATCGCAGAATTCCGCGAACGCTTCGCCAATCCCTTCATCGCGGCCGAACGCGGTTACATCGACGCGGTCATCGAACCCGCTGAAACCCGCTCTCGCATTATCACTGCGCTGCGCTCTTTGGAAAATAAGCGCGACACTAACCCCAAGAAAAAACACGGCAACATCCCGCTATAAAGTTAGAATCTGCCTTTTACTTCAGCAGATATTCCTTCAAGAACTCTACCGTTGCGTAAAACTGGAAATCTTGATTGGTCTTTTTCCGGAAGCCGTGGCCTTCATCCTTGCCAATCAGGAACCACACCGGTGT
>Ga0137418_10006596_pt1 | contig 10679 bp, 9 predicted proteins | sample CZODoug3_1_2_16f_FD_122242 | JGI IMG/M metagenome (GOLD analysis project Ga0137418, IMG submission 122242) | Vadose zone soil fungal communities from Angelo Coast Range Reserve, California, USA - CZODoug3_1_2_16fungal (Hybrid Assembly) | ecosystem: Environmental > Terrestrial > Soil > Vadose... | reverse complement strand
TGCCCTGCGCCACGTAGTGCGCCCAGCTCACGCGCTCGACCCGGCCGCCCGATTGGCCGCATTCGCGCCGGTCGAAGGTGATGCAGGTGTACTTCTTCGCCAGATGCTCGAGCAGCCTAGTCTTGGCGTAGACGCCTTGCGTCGCCCATTTGTCCAAGGTGGCGTCGAAGCCCGCCTCGATCTCCGTGTTGCGCTCAGGCGTGACGGTCGAGTCGCCGAACCGGAACGGACGCAGCTGACCTACCTGACCACCGAGCGCGGCTGTGCTGTCCAGGATGAACCGCGCGCCGAACAGGGGCGGGTTTCCCGTCTGCCCCCACGCCGCACGGAGCTTCAGCTCGTCCAGGCCGCCAATCGGTTGCAGCAACCGGTAGGACGCGGCGGCCTTGGGATAGAAGTAGTACTTGTCGGGGTCGCCGTTCACGCTGCCGCGGTCCGCCCGGACGCCCGCCGTGAGCAGCAGGCGCTGGTTCGCCGCCAGGACTTCCTCCTGACCGTACAGACCTAGATTCTTCTCCGGCTGGAGGCTCTGCTGGGACGTGATGCTCGCCGCTTGGCTCACGTTTTGGAGCCCGAGGGCGATGGTGCGTCCCACCACGTTCGTCCGGTTGAAGTCCTTGTTCTGGTATTGGAAGCCGGCCGAGGTCGTCGCCTGGAAGGCGCCGGAGGCCGGCGTATACGTGTGAATCGCGCTCGCGGTGAGGTTGAGGCGCAGGTCCGACGCTTTCCCCAATACCACGGTGCCCGGCTGGCCATCCTGCGGCTCGTATTGCAGATCGGCCGGTGACAGGATGTCGTTGCGCTGACTGAAGAAGTCGAGCCCGCCGGTGACGGTGAACCGCAGTCGCTGCGTGGGTGTGGTGACGGCGTCCATGCGCGCCGTCGTTGTCCCCAAGATCCGCCACACGTCCTCGTTATTCTTGAGTTCTGCGAACGTCTGCAAGGGGTTCGACGTCGAGAACGGGTTCGACGGAAACACGCCATTCACGGCGCGTAGGTCCACAAAGCTCGGCGTCGAGGGGAACACGAGGAACGGGCTCGTACCGGTGTTGTCGTTGTTCGAGATCCCACGCTGCGCCAGGCTGTGCACCGCGTTCAAGTTCACGCTCACCTTGAAGCGGCTTCCCAGGAGCTGGTCGAGATTCGCCCGGATGGACTGCTTCTGATAGCCCGTATTGGGGGCGATGCCCCCGTCCTTTTTCACGAGCCCCGAGATGAAGTACGTTGTCTGATCATTTCCACCGGTGACGCTGGCGTCGGTTTCCACAGAGAGCGAATGTTGGCCGAACAGCTCACCCGCGTTGTCGAAGTCGGGACAGCCGCCACGGCACAGTTGCCCCACCAGCGAGTTCTGGCCCCACTCACCGACAGCCTCTGCAGAGTCGCGAAACGCACGTGAGCGAAGCGTATTCGCCGCCGAGGAGGCGCCGAACCGCTGGGTGACGCTGAACCGAGGCTTGCCGGGCTGGCCGCGCCGCGTGTTGATGATGATCACGCCGTTGGCCGCCTGTGCGCCGTAGATCGACGCGGCGGAGGCCCCCTTCAGGACCTCGACGCTCTGGATGTCGCTGGGGTTCAGGTCGGCGATCCGGTTCACCGCGTTGTCTTGCGGGTTGGGATTGCCGCCCGCGGCCGCGGCGGTGACGGCGTCCATGTTGCTTTGGATCGCGTCGTTCGCGATCACCATGCCGTCCACCACGATAAGCGGGTCCACGCCACCGTTGATGGTGGTGACGCCGCGCAGGTTGATCTGGCCGCCGCCCCCCGGGGCGCCCGAGTTCATCTGGATCAGGGCGCCGGGAATCTTGCCCTGCAGCGCGCCCTCGAGCGTCTGCACCGGCGCCCGGTTCAGCTGCTCGGTCGGCACAGTGGTTACCGCGTTCGCCAAGTTCCGCTGCTCCACGCCGGTCGCCTGGCCGGTCACGACCACCGCCTCGAGATTGAACACGTCCTGCTCGAGACTCACGCTGGCGCTCGACGCGTCCGCCGCGACGGGCACCTGACGACTGCGATACCCCACCCCCCGCACCAACAGGGTGACCGCGCCCGGCGGCGCCGAGAGCGCAAACTCCCCCCGGTCGTTCGTGACGGCGCCGATCGGCGTGCCGACCACCGTGACGCTGGCGCCGGCGACGGGAGCCGCCGACGTCGCACTCACGACCTTCCCCGTGATGGGACGCTGCTGAGCCGAGGCGCCGATACCGACGCCGATGCTCAGCGCGAGCGAGACCAACCAGATGCGCTGTGCCACGGATCCTCCAGACTTATGTAGCAGCCGTGCCGCACGACATTTCAACGACCGCTATGTTGCGCGCGATTCCAGAGGTCCGCAAGGAGGGCGAGGAGGGGGGTCACTCGTGCTGGTGGTCGTGCTCCATCCCCCAGACGACGGTCGGGTCGTCGCTCTCGAAGGCCATCACGTGCACCATCCACCCGAAGAGGCGGGGCACGAATCGCCCGTCCACTGCCGCGCACGCCTCCGCCGTCGCAGTCGACGACTTGGGACCGAACAGAGGCTTCCCGTCGCGCGTCTCGCGCCACCGCTCCCGCTGGCCCCTGGGCGGCAGCAGTTCACGTGCTCGTGCCACCGCGCCACCGACAAGGGAATCCGCTGGTCGAGGGCGTCGAGTGACGTGCGGGCCGGAGCCGTGTACATCGCCCCCGCGAGCACGAGTCTCCCGCCCGCACCCTCCCGATACAGGAGCGACGTAGGCTTGGTTGGATCGAACCGGCGCGTGGCGCGGAGCGCCCAGCGCCAACTCGTGAAGTGGTAGATGGCCGCGCGGTCGCGATCGAGAGGGCGACGAGCACGGCCGTCGCGGCGGCAGCGAGCTTGGTCATGGAGGGTAACTTAATGGTCGCCATGTTCGACGTCGCCGTCGTCGGCGCCGGCCCCGCCGGGGCGACCGCCGCGCTCACCCTCGCCCGACGCGGGCTCTCGGTCGCCCTGCTCGAGCGCGATCGCCTCCCCCGTTACAAGACGTGCGGCGGCGGCCTCGTCGCCCGGGCGCTCCCGCTGCTGCCGCCGGACGTGGAGCGGGTGCTCGAGCGGCGCTGCGGGGAGGCCGACCTCCACCTATTCGACGCGAACCAGCGCTACCGTGCCACGCGCGATCCGCTCGGCCCGCCGATCATGGCGATGACCATGCGCGACCGGCTGGACCACGTGCTCGCGTCGGCCGCCGCCGCCGCCGGGGCGGCGCTGCGCGCGCCGTGCACCGTGAGCGGCGTCAGCCTCGAGCAGCGTCACGTCCGGCTCGACACCGACACGGGGCCGGTGACCGCGGCCTTCGTGATCGCGGCGGACGGCGCCACAGGTGAGGTCGCCCGGCTCGCGGGATGGGAGGACGGACGGCACCTGATTCCGGCGCTCGAATACGAGGTGTGCGTCGACGACGCCACGCTCGACCGGTTCGCACAAATGCCCCGCTTCGATGTGGGCATCGTGCCTCACGGGTACGCCTGGGTGTTCCCCAAGACGACGCACCTGTCGGTGGGTGTGCTGACGACGCACCGCGGCGCGATCAACCTGCACCGCCAGCTCGAGGAGTACCTGCGGGTGATCAGGCTCGCGCCGCAGTCGATGGAGCGCCACGGGTTCGTGATCCCGGTCCGCCCGCGCGCCGGGCCGCTCGCCCGCGAGCGCATGCTGCTGGTCGGAGACGCGGCTGGTCTCGCGGACCCGGTGACGGCGGAGGGGATCAGCCTCGCGGCGCGGAGCGGCCGGCTGGCGGCCGACGCGATCATCGCGAGTCAGCTCGACCCGCGGCACGCGCGCGCCGGCTACGACGCGGCACTCCGGCCCATGCTCGCCGAGCTGCGCGTCGCCCGCACGCTCGCCCGCCTGCTGTACGAGTACCCGCGCGCGCGCCGCTGGATGTTCCGGCGGGTGGGTCAGCGGCTGGTCGAGGCCATCACCGACGTCTTCATGGGCGCGCGGACGTACCGCGGATCGGTGATGGGGCCCTTCGCCGCCCTGGCGCTCCGGCCCAGCACTCGTTCGTAGACCGCCAGCTCCGCCCGCGCGATCCGCGGCCAGGCGAACTGGGCCGCCTTCTCGACGCCGGCGCGACCCATCGCTGCGCGGCGCTCCGGGTCGTCCAGCAGGGCGATGGTCGTATCTGCCCACGCCGTGGGGTCGTCCTTCGGGATGACCACCGCTTCTTCGCCGCCGTCGATCACCGCGCGGAAGCCGAAGTTGTCCGAGACGATCATCGGCGTGCCGCACGCCATCGCCTCGAGCAGCGTGACGCCGAACGACGCGATCGTGGTGGGGCAGAGATACAGATCGGCCGAGCGGTAGTACGCGGGGCGGTCGTCGAATACCTGGCCGACGAACCGCACGCTCGTGCCCAGTTTTCCCCCCCGGGCGCGTCGCTCGTAGTAACGCCGCCACGGCCCGTCTCCCACCACGGTGAGGACCGCGCCGGGAAACCGCGCCAGGATGCGCGGCATCGCGTCGAGCAGCGTGCCCAATCCATTGCGGGGCTCGATGCGCCCGAGGAAGAGGAGCCGCGGGCGGTCGGTCGCAGCATCGGTCGGCCGGCGACCGTTCGGCTGGAAGAACGTGTTGTCCACACCGTTCGGGATGATGTCCCAATCGGCGCGGAAATAGCGCGCGTTCGCATCCACCACCGGCTCGCTCACCGCGATCGTCGCCGCGTGACGGTCGAGGATCCGCTGCAGCGGTCGCCGAAACACGCGGCAGCCGACTGAATGCGAAAACCACGAGTGGAAGGTGGCGACCACCGGGATGCCGGCGCGCCACGCGGCGAACGGTGCCGCCAACCCGAGCGTCGGAGCGAGCCCGCCGTGCACGTGCACGATGTCGTAGCGGCCGCTTCGGAACACGTCCTCGAGGCGTCGCCGCAGGCGCCAGCCGGTGGTCACGCGCGACACGCCACCATTCGAATAGATCACCCGGCTCGTCCCCACCCGACGCACGAACTCGGCGTCGGGATAGTCGCCCATGTAGGACGTGACCACGGTGGTGGGATGCCCCCAGCGGTTGAGCTGCAGGGCGAGGTTGTGCACGTGCTCGGGGACGCCCCCGAGCTGCGGATAGTAATCCTCGGCGACCAACGCGATGCGCATCGGGCGAACCTCCGTCACTGTGACCCGCGGGCGTGGACCGCGGTCACGCTCGCCTTGAGGCGGGCAACGCCGGCCAGCACCGCGCCCGGCTCTTCTTCTTGAATGAAGTGCCCCACGGCCGGCACCGAATCGAGCACGAACGCGGGAAGTGTGCGCTGCAGCAGGTCCACTTCCCGCGCCCCCACGTCGCCGTCGTGGCGCGCGCCGCCGACCATCAGGCGCACGGGACACCGGATCTGCGATAGGCGCGGCGCCAACGGCTCGGGCTCGCGGGCGTTCGCCATCGCGAGATACGCTTTCAGGGTGGCGTCGAGGTCGCGCGCGGCGGCGGCCGTGTACCCGAGGACCGCCGAGTCCGTCACCCAGCTCGCGTCGCCCGAGGAGTCTATCAGCATACCCCGGATCTTGCGCCGGATGAGCCGCATCCCGCCGAACAGCTTGATCCAGGGCGCGAACCGGAGCGCGCGCTTGAACGCCGGGGTGATCGCTTTCTCGGTGGGCCCGCCCTCGATCGACAACAATCCCCGAACGAGATCCGGCCGCCGGTACGTGAGCCGGAACGCCTCGGAGCCACCGATCGAATGCGCGATGACTAGAGCGTTGCGCACGTGCAGGGAGTCGAGCACGGCGGCGATACGATCGGCCTGGGCCGTGAGCGAGTAGTTCGCCTTCGCGGGCCGGGCGGAAGCCCCGACGCCCAGCGGCTCGATGACGATCGTGCGGTAACCCGCGTCGACGAGCAGTGGGACGAGCTTGCGGAAACCGTAAGCCGAGCCGAAGAGCCCCGGAATAAGCACCACCGGGTCACCCCGGCCCGTGGTTTCGACGGACAAGGACTCCGCCGGAGCAACCGGCACCATGAACGATTGCGACACCGACGCGCTGTCGCTGATCAACAAAACGGCGAGCAACCACACGAGTTCTAGACCCGGGTCAGAGGAAGAGTCACGCCGACTTTCCGAGTGCCGCCCGCAGCTCCGTGAGCCGGTGGCCGATCGCCTCCGGCGGCACCGCGGCAAGGTCGGGAGGCAAGAGCTGACGGCTGGTGCACTCGAAGGCCGCGATGAGGCGCTGGTACTCGAGCTCCAGCGGATACGAAGGCGGCTGGAAGTCCCGGATCAGCTCGCGCAACAGCGCGGCGCTCAGGGTCTTCTGGCCCCCCGACGCCATGCGACGGCTGCTGCGCACCAGGATCGCTTCCAGGTCGGCCGCGGAGAGCGCGTCGCGGCCCTCGGCAAACAGCGCCGCAGCATCGACGCCGGGCTCAAGCGTGATCCCCAGCCGCTGCCGCAGCAGATCAAACACCTTCACGCGCTCCGGCACGGTGGCGGGCGGGAACAGCGCCAGGTGTTCCTCAGCGCGCCCCTGGCGCTTCAAGTCCACCGGCACGAGGTCGGGCCGGCTGGTCATCAGGAACCAGATCACCTTGCCCCGGCGGCGCGTGTCGCCCATGAAGGCGGCGAGCGACGCGAACACCCGTTCCGAAACCCCGGAGTCCGCTCCGCCGGTTTCACGGGTCCCGAGCGCAGCGTCCGCCTCGTCCACCACCACCGCGACCGGACCGATCGCGTCGAGCAGCGAGAGAACGCGCTCCAGGTTCGCTTCGGTCTGCCCCTGCCACTTGGAGCGGAAATTCAAGAGCTCGACCACCGGGATCCCGATCTCTTTCGCGAAGCACCGGACGATGAAGCTCTTGCCGGTCCCCACCGGCCCGCAAATCAGGTAGCCCATCGGCACGACGTCGAGCCGCCCCTGCGACAACGCCCGCGCCGTCTCGCGCAGCAGCGCCTTCGCTCCTTCGTGCCCGGCGACCGCATCGAGCCCCACTTCGCTGGTCATGAACGTCAGCAACCCCCCGCTCGCCTCTTCGATCAGCCGCTTCTTTTCGCGCGTGAGCGCCTCCTGATCGAGCGGGGCGCCGCCCGCCTCGGCTTCGGCGAGCAGGCTCTCGAGGTGGAGGCGCGTGAGACCCGCGGTGAGGATCGCGACGCGACGGGCATCCACGACCGAGAACGTCTCGGGACGGCTGCCGCGCCCCGCGAGGTACGCGTAGCGCTCCTGCTCGTCCGGCACGGGAACGCCGATCTCGAACGTACGGGCGTCGCTCACCAGGGCGGCGGAGAGCGTCGCCGTCGTTTCCACGAGCACGCAGAACGTCACCGTGCGCTGCAGGAACAGCGGCTCGCTGGCCCAGCGGCGCAGGGTGACGATCGCGCCGCGATCCTCCGCCGGAAGCTGCCCCGGCTCGCCCGTGGGTGCCACCGTTTCTCCATAATCGATGATAACGGCAGCCGAGAAGCGCGGGTTTCCGGTGAGCTGGTAGCGCAGGTAAGTCTCGATCAGCTGCAGCGCCCGGTCGGGGTCGCGCGGCTGCGCCTGAGCCAGGTTCGTTCCACCGAGCTTGTCGTATGCCTTGAGCACCGTCTTGAAGTCGTTCTCGACGTCCCGGTCCGAGAACCCGATCCCCGCCCCGCGGTCGTACGTGATGATCGCCGAACGGTCGTTCAGGATCACCTGGGCGAGGCAGTCGCCGATCGTGCCGAAGCGCCGGGCGCCGAGCGGATGGAGGTCCCGCACACCGGGCCCGTGCAGGATGAAGAAATCGATACCGCGCTGGCGGATGCGCCGCTGGAGGGTCTTGGCCCAGGCCGGAAAGGACGGCAGCTCGCTCATCGCGCCCGAGACTACCACGGCGGCCGAGACCCTGTCAACGACGCCGTCGGCGGCATATTACGGGCGTGCGAGCCGTCTGGCTGGAGGATCGGCACCTGCGCCTGCGCGACGACGTTCCGATCCCCGAGCCGCCTGGGGGCGAAGCGCTCGTGCGCGTGCTCTGCGCCGGCATCTGCAACACCGATATCGAGCTGACGCGCGGGTATTACCCGTTCACCGGGATCCTGGGCCACGAGTTCGTCGGCATCGTCGAGCAGGGTCCTGCGGGGCTCGTCGGCCGCCGCGTCGTCGGTGAGATCAACGCCGTGTGCGGCTCGTGTGGCGCCTGTCTCGCAGGCCGGCGCACTCACTGCGAGCAACGCACGGTGCTCGGGATCGTCAGCCGGCATGGCGCGTTCGCGGACCACCTCATCCTGCCGGCCGAAAACCTCCATCCGGTTCCGGACGCCGTGTCCACGGAGGCTGCGGTGTTCACCGAGCCGCTCGCCGCCGCGCTCGAAATCCAGGAGCAGCTGCCCATCGGCTCACGCGACCGGGTGCTCGTGGTGGGTGATGGGAAGCTGGGCCAGCTCGTGGCGCAGACGCTGGCGCTCACCGGCTGCGCCCTGCTCGTGGTCGGACGGCACGACGCCAAGCTGGCCTTGCTCGCGGCGCGGGGCATCGAGACGGGACGCGCCGATCGAGCGAAGCGCGGAGAGTTCGACGTCGCCGTCGAGTGCACCGGCAATCCCGAAGGGTTCGCCGTAGCGCAGCGCGCGGTGCGACCCCGCGGGACACTCGTGATGAAGAGCACCTACGCGGGAGCGCTGACGCTCGACGCGTCGGCCCTCGTGGTGAACGAGGTGACCCTCATCGGCTCGCGCTGTGGACCCTTCGCTCCCGCACTCCGGTTGCTCGCGGAGCGACGGGTCGCCGTCGAGCCCTTGGTCCACGCGCGCTATTCGCTCGCCGAGGCGGTCACGGCGTTCGCGCACGCGCAGCAGCCGGGCGTGCTGAAAGTGCTGTTAGGGGTCGGTTAGGGACCGCATCATCGAACGAGAGTCGTTCGAATGTTGATCTCCGATGTGAGTGTCCGATGGACCGGACATTTGTTGGCGATCTCCAGGAGCTTGGCCCGCTGCTCCTCGGTAAAGTCGCCGGCCACCGTGATCTCGCTCTCGATCCGATCGAGCATCCCCTGTCCGGTCTCGCATTCGGCGCAGTCCTCGGCGTGGATCCGCGAATGGCGCAGGCGAACAGTCACCCCGGTGAGCGGCCACTCTTTCCTTCGCGCATACAGCGCGATCGTCATGGACGTTCAGGCGCCGAGGGCTGCCAGCAGCAACTCGTACGGCCCAGGTCCCCGGTCGGTCCCCCCGGCGGACACCGGCTCGTCGGCGATCAGCCGATGACGGCCCGCCGTGATCTCCTGGACGAATCCTTCCGCCGTCCCGCGCACCACCACGACGCCTTGCTCTGTCGGATCCACCATGAGCGACCTCCGTTTGTCGGATGGCCAGGGGCAGAATCGAACTGCCGACACGCGGATTTTCAGTCCGCTGCTCTACCAACTGAGCTACCTGGCCGAACCTATGCAGGAGAAGAACTTAGCGGGCCGAGTGATGGGGTGGGAGTGCCAGAACGTCCCGTAGTGAGTGGGGAGACGAACCCTTCGGCGGCCCAGCTTCCGCTAGGGGCTCGGCGGCGCGACGTACAGATCGGGCAACTCGTCCTCGAACCGCACGAACGAATCCTCGCGGAAGCGGACGAAGTCCGTCGCGCTCGGATGGCCGTGATAGGGCGCGAAGAAATGGTACCGGTGCTCCCGCTCGAACGTGGCGTTGCGCCACACCAGCACCCAGGCGATGCGCCGCGCGACGGAGTCGCTTTTGATGCCCGCGAGCAGGGTCCCGGTCCACCACATAGAGTCCGGCACCGCCTCGACCCCTGTCTCGGTGAGCGCCGGGATCTTCCCCCGAGCCTCCGCCAGCTCCACGACGTCCCGCAACCGGCGCGCGAACACAGCCCGCGTCGCCGGTGTCCGCACGCTCTGGTAGTCGTCGAACCCGAGCACGTCGACGTAGGCGTCTCCCGGATACCTCTCCAGGTACGCCTCCTTCGAGTCGAACACGTCGGTCGAGTAGGCCCACAGCAGGTTGTGTACGCCCCGCCGGTTGCGCAGGTACTCGACTGTGAAGCGCCACAGCTGCCGATACTCATCCGCCGTCGCGTGCCGCGCCCCCCACCAGAACCACCCGCCGCTCGTCTCGTGGAACGGCCGGAAGATCACCGGCACGAGCACCTCGCCGCCCCCCGAGCGCCCGCGCGCACGCAGACTCTTGGCGTAAACGGCAAAGTGGTCGAGCCAACGTTCGTAATGCTCGTGCTGCGCCCCGCCCGGGAGGATCGCCGGCACCGCCCGCGCGGTGTCCCACGCATTGCCACCGCTGACCGGATTCCGCATGTGCCAGCTGAGCGTGATGACCGCACCGCGTCCGTACCCCTCGGCGATCCAGCCGCGCTGCCGCTCGAAGGCGACGCTGTCGAGGTTCGCTCCCACATCCCGCTCCAGGCCGCCGACGTCCCACCCGTACACGGCCGGGTAGGATCCCGCCGTCTCCTTCACATCCGAGCGTCCCGGCTCGTGGAACCATTGCACGCCGTACGCCAGGTCGTCCTGATGCCCGAACAGCAGGGCCTTCCCGGCGAGCCGCCGCAGGTTCACGAACAGGGCCCGTGTCTCGGCGGTGGCGGCGGGATCGATCGGCGCCGCTACACGGGGCTGCGGCGCCCCACTGGTGCTGCAGGCGAGGAGCAGCGCCGCGAGAGGAGCGGCCGCGCTAGGAGCCGAAGCGTGCTTTGAACGCCGCCCCATATGCGCTGGGTGTGCCGTCGAAACTCTGGATCAGGTCCCAGACCGAATGCCACACGTT
>Ga0137418_10006595_pt1 | contig 10679 bp, 8 predicted proteins | sample CZODoug3_1_2_16f_FD_122242 | JGI IMG/M metagenome (GOLD analysis project Ga0137418, IMG submission 122242) | Vadose zone soil fungal communities from Angelo Coast Range Reserve, California, USA - CZODoug3_1_2_16fungal (Hybrid Assembly) | ecosystem: Environmental > Terrestrial > Soil > Vadose... | reverse complement strand
TGTCTGCGATGTAGAGAACCCTCAGGTTCGTGAAACCCATATCGCGGAGTTCCTTGTACGCGGGATTAACGTTCGGACATTTGCTCCAGGGGCAGCAGCCACAGTAAAGCACGATGGGTTGGGAGTGCGGCAAAGCAGCAACCCGCTTGCGAAGCTGCTGAAGCCCCTCTGGTCCAGAAGCAGGGCCGATGTATTCCGCGTGCGGGATGTGCGCCTGCAGGTAGAGAACATGAAACCCAACCTGCAAAATGAGGGGCTTGTCGCCTTTGGAAGACTGCACGCTCCTGGCCAGTTCCTCCGGTTGAATTAGTTCCGGCGCGGAACGATCCGATTGGATGGTTGCGACCTGAGATTTTAAGGAGCTTGTGTTTGCAGCCTGAGTGTAAGGCTGCGCTGTTGCGCGGACTGACAAGCATACTAGCGTGCACAAAGCAATCATCGTAATCATGCTGTGGCGATAGAAAGTCTTCTTCAAGCTAAATTCCTTTCGCCTTCCCGGTTGTTCATTCTTGAAAGATTCTTGCGTCGGTATTTTATAGGCGCGCCGCGGACCTCGGAACGCTGGCAGGCTCCCTCATCTTTTGCCCCACAAGCGTCTCACGCATGTTGAATGCGACGTGCAGACCCGAAAGAAGCGTCAGGACCGCAACGACTTGGATCGCCGCCCGCATCCCCAGCAGATCGGCGATGATGCCGGAGACCAATGCGCCAATCGCATATCCTAGATCGCGCCAGAAGCGGTAAACGCCCATAGTGGTCGCGCGCCACTCCGGGTGTGCCACGTCACTGATGGCCGCCAACAGAGTCGGGTACACCATCGCAGTACCAATGCCCTGCAGCAGCGCCGCAACGATCCAAGCCGAGTAATGTGGAATCATGACTGTGAGCCAAATTCCTCCCGCTTGTACGAACATTCCACCGGCAATCAGCCATTTCCGTCCCCAGCGGTCGCTCAGTGGTCCGGTGAGCACCTGCAAGGCACCCCAAGCTGCGGGATATGCCGCCTTGATGGTCCCAATGGCCGCCACGCCCAGGCCGAGACTGGAGAAGAACAGGGGATAGATACCCCACGACATGCCATCGTTCAGGTTGTTGACCAGTCCCGCCTGACTGCACGAGAACAGGTTCCGGTCTTTCCACGACGCTAGAGCGAAGATTTCACGCAAGGAGCCGTGCCTACGGCTGGTTGGGTCGTGACCTGACGCCAAGGCCACCGGGGCCGATTGGTGGTGCAGCTTCCCTTCCAGCGTGGCGTACTGGCGCGTTTCCTTCGCAAAGAACCAAGATAGCAACAACCCTGCAAAAGCCACTCCGATCCCGAGATAGAAGGGCTGCGGGCGTAATCCGTACAACGACGCGATGTACCCCGTGATCCAAGCAGTAAACCCGACGGCAACGTAGCCGGCGAACTCATTGAGTCCCAGCGCCAGCCCTCGCCTCCTCGGGCCGACCAAATCCACTTTCATAATCACCGTCATCGACCAGCACAATGCCTGGTTGACGCCAAGCAGCACGTTCGCTACATCGAACCAGAACCAATGATTGGCAAGAATGATGATGAACGGGACAGGAAGCCCAACCAGCCAGCCGACTACCAACACCTTCTTGCGGCCGGCCGTTTCCGAAACCCGAGCGGCAAACAGGTTGCAGATGGCTTTCGTAACACCGAAGCTGACAATGAAGGAGACGATGGCGGTTTTGGAGACGAGCCCGAACTCCTTTTCGCCGATCAATGGAACGACGGTTCGTTCCAGCCCGACCATCATTCCTACGAACACATTGATCAGGACCAGGAGCGAGAACTGGCCAACGTTCTCCCGCAGACCTAACTTCATCTCGCCAGGCAGCTCATCCATAGCCGGTTCTTCCTGGTAACGCGACTCTCCGCCTTAGCGGAAGGTTCGAAGAGCTCACTCATTTCCCCATGCTGCGCCCAGATTGGTGGCGCGTGTCTTGGCGGCTTCCGGAGGTGGCGTTGGTATGTTTTGCGTCATATAGCGAATGAACTCGTCTTTATCGTCGATCTGGAAGGCCTTGTTGAACCTGCGCTCGAATCCAATCGTGGACATCGGCTTACCGCTCAAGGATCGCCCACAAACCGAGCCCGAATAGGCTCCCGGTAGAACTTCCAGATAGTCAGGTAGTGATTTCAATTTCTGGACCGTTTCATACAGCGATCGTGCTCCCTGCTCCGCGCTTGAGGCCAGCTCGGTTCTTCCCAAATCGCCAACCATCAGAGTGTGCCCGCTGAGCAAGAACCAAGGCTCCGTTGCGCGGGTCTTGTCGGTAACCAAAAGAGAAATGTGTTCGGGAGTGTGGCCCGGCGTGTGCAATACGCGGACCTGCACGTTGCCTAGATCCAGATTGTCTCCGTCTCCCACGGGAAAGAATTCGTACCCGGCCCCGCAACTGGCGTGAAGCACATACCTGGCGCCAGTCATATCGGCCAGTCTGCGACCTCCGGAAATGTGGTCGGCGTGAACGTGCGTATCCACGACGTAGCGGATTTTCATTCCGGATTCCTCGGCAGTCCGCAGATAGAGCTCAGGCTCATCAATTGGGTCGCACACGGCGGCCAAGCCTTTGCCCCCTCAGCCGAAAACATAAGAGGCAGCTACGACTGGGTCGTGGTGAAGCAGTTGGCGCAGGATCATCGGGCCCTCGTCTGTAAAGCCTTGATTGAGCCCTGTTCAATACCAGTTGCCACGGGAAGTCCACGGGCGCGCCAGTCCTGAATGCTGGCTTCCAGCCGATGCGCCCGCAACCCGCGCGCACGGAGAAATCGGACGGCGTCAATTGCCAGCACGCAATATGGGCCGCGGCAGTAAGCGACAATCTCTTTGTTGCGAGGCAGTTCGGACAAGCGCCGCTTCAGTTCCTGCAACGGCAGGGCCAAGGCACCGGGAATATGCGCCGTCTTGTATTCCTCGATAGGACGCACATCAATCGCGACGACTTCGTTCTTTTGAACTCGATCGATCAGGGCTTCCGCGTCAACCGGGTCGAAATCCCCGCCCGCCTCGAGGAACCGGCGACGGAGCAGTTCGATCTCAGCTAGACGATCTTCTGCCAAGACACGGAATGCCCGGAAAAAGTCGCTGACCAGGGCGTCCGCCAGCGAATACACCACAAACCGGCCCTGCTTCTTCGCTCGCACCAGTCGCGCCGCCTCCAGCACTTGAAGGTGCTGGGAGGTGTTCGCGATGCTCATCTCGGTCTCACGAGCCAGAATCTCGACCGTTCTGTCCGTTTGGCAAAGCAGGTCCAGCAACTCCAGCCGTTTCGGACTAGACAACGCCTTGCCAATACGGGCGAGCTGCCCGTAGGCCGAGTCCTTGAATCCGCGTTTATCTATGTGATTTGACATATTCAATTATTCGCTTGATTATTTGATAGTCTGCATCTTGGCGGTTATTGATGTCAAGAGCCGTCGCGCGCCCCAAGAAGTGAAGACACATATGAGCCAGAAGTACATCGCATGAACGCACAACCGCTATAACGCTTAGAGGTACTTTCATGGAGAAGCCGGTGGGAGCTCCACGCATATATTTGGATTTCAATGCCAGCACGCCCATTGCGCCCGAGGTGGCGGATGCCATGCAAGGCGTCTTGGCTGAACCGTTCGGCAATCCTTCCAGCGGACACTGGGCTGGCGAACCAGCAAAACGTGCCATTGAGAAAGCACGCGCGCAGGTTGCCGCTCTACTCGAGTGCAGGCCGAACGAGATTGTCTTCACCAGCGGGGGAAGCGAATCCAACAATCACGCGCTGAAGGGCTTGTTCTTCGCCAAGGAGACAACCAAAGCTCACTTCATCACAACGCAAGTGGAACATCCCTCCGTCATCAATCCGTGTCGGTTCCTTGAGCGGCTAGGCGCCACCGCAACGTACTTGCCCGTGGACGGATTCGGCCGCGTCGATCCTGACGACGTGCGGCGTGCGATTACCCCCGAGACCATTCTGATTTCTGTGATGCACGCTAACAACGAGGTCGGCACGATTCAACCGATTCTTGACATTGTCCGTATTGCCCATGAACACGGCATTCTCTTCCATACCGACGCAGCGCAGTCAGTTGGCAAGGTCGCCACTCGCACCGACGAGCTTGGAGTCGATCTCTTATCGGTCGCAGGTCACAAGCTCTACGGACCAAAGGGAGTCGGAGCCCTCTTCGTGCGCGAGCATGTCCGATTGGAACCGCTGATCCACGGCGCAAGCCACGAATTGGGCCGACGTGCTGGAACTGAAAGTGTCCTGCTCGACGTCGGCTTAGGCGCCGCTTGCGCGACGGCCCAGTCGTGGTTAGGCATGAAGTCCGCCCGGCAACTGCGCGATCTCTTCTGGAACCTGCTGCAAGACGCCTTCGGCGACCAGGTCGCTCTCAATGGACACCCCACTGAGCGATTGCCAAATACGTTGAACGTCAGCTTTATCGGGAGAGCCGGATCGGAGATTCTGGATCGTGTCGAAAACGTTGCCGCGTCCACAGGTTCCGCTTGCCATTCCGGTTCCCTAGAGTTATCGCCCGTACTGAAAGCAATGAAGATTCCACCCCACATCGGAATGGGCGCAATCCGCTTCAGCCTGGGGCGAACGACGACACGCGAAGAGATAGAATCCACCGTCGCGCTACTTACAAAAGCGGTGGCGCAATCTCACGCCTTAGCCTAGCGGCCTGCACTTGCAGGCTGGAGGGCTTGCGCTGCAACTCATACAGAAGACACGAACCCGGTTCAAAACCTACAAGGATAACAATTAGAGCCTCGCAAATGCAGTGGTTGCCGCAGGCGGGCAGATGGGATGGACGACCTGCCTGCTATGCTGAACGCACCCATAATGAAGCCTCTTACAGCATTCGGTCTGTTTGCAGCAACCGCGACGCTGGTCTGCTACCCCTTCGATGGGAGGCTGAAGATTTTGTATGGCGCACCGTCATCACGGATGAACGTCATGGAACGCGAGAGATAGCTCATGCCCTTCTACAGAGATCATGTCTATCCCCATCTGGTAGGCATGCTGGGGAACCCGAAGCCTGTTCAGAGAATTCGGCAGCAGCTCGTTCCCTTAGCGCAGGGGAAGGTGCTTGAGATCGGCGTGGGTCCGGGCGTGAACTTCGTTCACTACGACCCCGCAAAAGTGAGCAAGGTCTATGCGCTAGAGCCCAACCCCGGAATGATCCCGCGTGCAGAACAGCAGGGGCGTCGCACTCTGGATATCGAATTTCTGGATCTGCCCGGAGAACGCATTCCTCTCGCGGACGCCAGCGTAGATACGGTGGTTAGCACTTTCACCCTGTGCACGATTCCCGGCGTCGTGGAGGCCATTCGCGGTATCGGTCGAGTCGTGAAGCCAGGCGGCCAGTTCATCTTCTTTGAGCACGGGCTCTCGCCCGATGCTAATATTCGGCGCTGGCAGGAGCGTACAGAGCCTCTTTTCAAATGGGCATTCGAAGGCTGCCACGTGACTCGCGACATTCCGCTTCTCATCAAGCAGGGAGGATTCAAGATCGAGCAACTGGAGACGGCGTACCTTGCTCCATTCCCGAAGTCAGGGTCGTATTTTTTGTGGGGCGTGGCACGTCCGGAAGTGTGACCGCATGAGGTAGCTAGGTTCGTGTCGTGGAGGGCATTACGTCACCCGTTTCCAACGGCTTTCAGAGTAGATCGCGAACTCTTTCTGCGGCGGGGCCAGCTCAAACACCTCGGCGTATTGGTCCTGGCTTACGATCTTGTAGGTTACACCGTAGCTTACAAGAACGGACAATTAGCTTGGCAGTCCGATGCGCCTAAGTAATTCCTGAAACCGAGGATCTGAGCGCAGCGGATCTAGCCGCGGCTCCCATTTGCTGTAAACGAGGAATGTGGAGCGTTCAGCCACCGCCTTATCCAACAGGGCAAATGCCTTGTCCTTCTCGCCCAGAGCCGCGTAGATCAGCGCGACATCAAACGGCGAGACATAGGACTTCTTCGCGCGATCCGAGAGTGTCTGAAGGATCTTTTCCGCTTCGCGCCGATTGCCAGCGACGGCATATGCGTGCCCCAACGCAGCGACAAAGAAAGGGTCGCCAAAGAAAGGGTCGCCTTTCGTAATCTCGACTGCCCTCTTGAATTCCGCGACGGCCTGCTCGGGCATTCGCTTTTGCTCGTAGGTCCATCCAAGAATGGTCCGCTCCCATGGATCGTCAGGTTGCGATTTCAGGAACTTCGCCGCCAGGCGGACTGCCTCATCGTAATCCCGTGCCGCGAAGCTGTGCCAGCAGAGGCAGGAGTTCAGTCCGTCTCCGACCGGATCCAGCTCCACTGCGCGCCTGCTCTCCGCCTGCGATTCGGCAAGCCGGCCCATGGCCATGAGGTAGTGCGCATGTTCGTGGCGGACATCGGCGTCGCTAGGGTTCAGCTCCAACGCGCGCTTGAATTCCTGCTCCGCTCCCGCAAAATCCCAGTCGTAGTGCAGCTTGACCAGCGCCAGCGCGCCATGGCCCTCCGGCAAGCGCTCGTCTTTCTGTACTGCAAGGCTCGCTGCTTCCTTCGCCTTGCCCCAGCCCTCGCTGGGCGATACCGTGCCGAAGAAGGCCAGAAAAGCGTAAGCCTCGGCCATATGGGCATAGGCAGGCGCGTAGTTCGGGTCGAGCTTGATAGCCTGATGGTAGTATTCAATGCTTTTCTGCAGGTCGAAACTATCGAAGTAGTCGTTTGCCCGCAGGTAGTTCTCGTACGCCTCTGGGTTCACTGCCTGTATCTTTGGCGGTGGGGCTGGCTTCGGACCGCCCAATCTGCTTTCGATCTGCTTCGCGATGTCCGATGCTACCTCATCCTCTAGGGCGAGGACGTCACGAAAATCTCTTTCATAGGTATCGGCCCAGAGATGCCGGTCGTCAGATGCGCGAACTAGCTGCGCAGTGACGCGTATACGACTGCCGGAGCGTTGCACGGAGCCTTCTACCACGGCGTCCGCATGGAGCTCGCCCGCGATCGCCGGCAGAGACTTCTTGGCTGCTTTGTACTGGATCGCCGAGGTGCGAGAAATCACTTGCAGACTCTCTATTCGCGCCAGATCGGTAGTCAGCGCCTCGGTCATGCCATCTGCGAAATAGTCTTGCGCGGTATCGCCAGAGAGATTCTGCAAAGGCAAGACCACGATTGTCCGCACCGGCCGGGCAAGACTGCCAAACAAGCGTGCCCGCCATTCGCCCGGGAAGAGCCATAGCACCAAAGCCACGGCAGTCGCAGCCAGGACCGCGCCAACTAGAGCAACACGCCACCGCGTCGTGGGCGTCACAGTTTTCGCTTCCTCGCCTACGCGCGAAAGCATTTCAGCAGGCGCTTGCTCGACGCTCTCCGCCGCCAGCTTCTGCACCGGCGCCACGAAGCGATAGCCGCGCTTGGGCACCGTTTCGATGTACTTCTGTCCTACTTCGCCGTCGCCAAGGGCTTGCCGAAGCGTGAAGATGTACTTCGACAGATTGGCGTCTTCGACAAAGCTGTTCGGCCAGAGCTTCTGCATCAATACTTCTTTTTCGATCAGATGACCGCTGCTTTCGAGGAGAAGGAGCAGCGCCTCAAAGGCCTTTGGCGCGAGGGGAATGGGCTGGCCATCGCGCAGGAGCAGACCTTCGGAAGGGTTCATGCGGAAGGGGCCGAACTCGTATAAGTGCTTCGCCGCCTGGGACATACAGCCTTCCAGAAAGATTCGAAGAATTCTCGAACTTTCCTCAAAGACTCCCGGCTAGACTCCCGCCTATCGTGCGGGGCGTTGCGAGGGGCTGTGTCACACGTACGGAAACCCCGATCTTAGGCGCGATTGTAGCGAAATTACACTGCCACAGCAACAACGCGAGGAGAAGGATATGAGAAACCTCAGAATAGCCGTGCATACGATTACGGCAATGCTGTTTGTAGTGGGCCTGACCGTACCATTTGGGAAGGCCTTCGCCGAATCTAAACCCAATCTGACCTTCAAGTCGATCAACGTGGATTTGACCGGCGTAACCTTAACCCAAGCTTTAGGCATCAATGCTGAAGGCGATATCGTTGGCCGTTACCAGGTAGGAAGCGTGAGCCACGGTTTCCTTTTGAGCGAAGGCACACTTACAACGATTGACTACCCAGGCGGCATCAGCGGTACTACTCAGGCTCATGGAATTAGCCCGGAGGGTGTCGTCGTCGGACTTTATACGGATCACGGCACAATCGTCGGCGGCGACGCGTTTCGAACCCGTGCCTATCTTCGGGATGCATCCGGCAACTTTACCGCAATTGACTTCCCTGACGCAGAGAACACGTTTGCCATCAAGGTCACACCGACGGGCCAAGTCGTGGGCTGCTACCACCACCAAGGTAGCGATTTTGCGGCTTCCGGGGGCGGTACAATGCACGGGTACGTGTTTCAGAACGGTACATACGAATCCTTCCCCGTGCCTGGCACCATGCATAATGGAATCACACGGCACGGCCGGATTATCGTTGGCGTGTGGTTTCCCACCCCAACTGAATTCCACGCCTATAAGGTGGAGGAGGGAGACTATCAACTTCTCGACATACCGAATTCTCTATCGTCCGACGCCCGCGACGTTAATCCCTCCGGCGAGACTGTCGGATTTTTTATCGACTCTGCGAATAAGACTCATGGGTTCCTACTCAGCAAGGGCGAGTTCACTACCATCGACTTTCCAGGGGCAGACGTGGTTTCGACACAGGCACGCGGTATCAATCCTCAGGGCGACATCGTCGGATTCTATGTAACTAAAGACGCCTCAGGGGTATCGCACACACACGGATTCGTCGCAACCAGAAACAACCAGAAAGACGAAGACGACGCCAAGTAGGCTAACCCAAACCGAACTGGAGCTTTGTCCTTTCATTCGAGCTGGCGATAGGTTTCGGAAAATCTCGGGCTTGGTCGATGTTGTGCGTCGGCTCGGTACCACGGCTTCGATAGGGCGGCATTCCTTGTGACGAGGAAGAACGCTGCAAGCAGCGCTATTGTGATTGTGGCGTCGCAGTGCCCCAGAAAATCGCGCAAGATACCCAGTCTCGATCTGCTCGATTTGAAAACCGCCCTTGGAGATGAGAGATGGAATATCCCGCGTCCCATGACAGCCTTCGAAGAGCCAGTGAGGAATCGGTTCTGACCATCGCTGCCAGCGCTGAGTTGAGGGCTCAGGCCCAAGCCCGTGTTCAAAGAAAATGAACTTGCCGCTGGGCCGCAGTACGCGTCCAATACCTCGCATAGCATCCACTACGCCTGGAATCGTGCACAGCGTAAAGGTACTGAGGACGGTATCGACGGAAGCATCTTCTAACGGGATTCGTTCGCCCGGACGATCAAGGAACTCAATATTCAGATTAATTTTCTGGCGATGTTGTTCCGCGAGACGGACCATGCCACGGTTGGGCTCTAGAGCGTAGACTTTGCTTACTTTCGTGGGATCGTAGTGAACGAAATTAGCGCCTGGGCCAACGCCAATCTCGAGGATAAATGTGTTCGTTATAGAAGCGCATTCGCCGAATTCATTTTGCTTCGACTCTGCAGTAGCAATAGAGGAATTGTTGTGTGGTGCCGAACGGTGTCTCGTGCAACTCTTTTGAGCTTTCGACCAATCGGAAGCGCGTGCCAAACTCTTCGTGCAGGGATTCGGCGTCGTAGCGGACAACATCGAGCCCGCTGCATTTGGTTGGGCCTTCTGGTCCGAACGTGCTAACGATGACATGGCCGCCCGCCTTAACCGAACGCGTGACTTGCCGAACGTAGGCGGCCCGTTGTTCTGGCGCGGTGAGGAAATGAAAAACAGCGCGGTCATGCCACACGTCATAGGCCGCCGGGTGCAATTGGACCCGAGTGACATCTGCAGCCACCCAGTGAACTCGACCTGCGACCTGTTGCAACCTCTGCTTGGTGGCGTCGATCGCTACCTGCGAAACATCCAAGACCGTGACGTTTTGAAATCCTCTCGCGAGCAGGTCATCTACAAGTGTGGATTCACCTCCGCCTATATCGATGATAGGCGCGGAGCGATCACTGATGGATCGTTCGATTAGGTCGATTGAGGTTTCCAGGTGCGGACGATACCAGCTCACCTGATCCGGCGCCTTGGTCGTGTAAATCTTCTCCCAATGAGTTCTTGTGTCCATGTCGATTTGCGTTTCACCTGGGAGTATAAGCAAAGATGGGGCCGCTTAGGGTACCAACATACAATACGGCCGGCGAGGTGCCAATGCCGCGAATTGTTTCTGGAAATTGGTATGACCATTCGCGAGCACCGTCTGTGGCACGAAATGCGACGAGTTCGCGGCGATTACCCACGAGCACAGTATCGCCCCACAGATACGGTCTGGCGGAAGTCCACTGCTTAGAAGCTTCGGCGGACCAACGCAACTTTTTTAGGTCGAGATCGAAGCTTGCGAAGACCTCGTCTCCCAGAAAAGCAAGGAGAGAGTTATCGACCGGAACGAGACGTCCGCTCGGTGTGGCCACGGTCTCGATATCGCCGAGCACTTCGCCGGAACCGAGGTTCAGGCGATACAGATGGCGCTTCGCAGTACCGAGGTACAAGTCACCTCCGCGGATGGCTGCTGAGGTTGTCACCTGGGCACCGAGGTTCTGTTTCCAGATCAGTTTTCCAGATTGGCCGTCCAGGGCGTAGGCGAACCCGTCTAGTCCGCCGAAATATACACGCCCTT
>Ga0137418_10006594_pt1 | contig 10681 bp, 10 predicted proteins | sample CZODoug3_1_2_16f_FD_122242 | JGI IMG/M metagenome (GOLD analysis project Ga0137418, IMG submission 122242) | Vadose zone soil fungal communities from Angelo Coast Range Reserve, California, USA - CZODoug3_1_2_16fungal (Hybrid Assembly) | ecosystem: Environmental > Terrestrial > Soil > Vadose... | reverse complement strand
TCCTCGGCGAGGCGCCGTTCGTGATGTACCTCGGGGACAACCTGCTGCAGGGAGGGATCGAGGATCTGGTTTCGGCGTTCCGAGCACACGGGCCCGATGCCCTGATCCTGTTGACGCCGGTGCCCGACCCAGAGAACTACGGAGTCGCGGAGCTGCGGGACGGGGCCGTCGTGCAGCTCGTCGAGAAGCCGCCGGAGCCGAAGACGGATCTGGCGCTCGTGGGCGTGTACATGTTCACGCCCGCGGTCCACGACGCGGCGCGCGCGATCGAGCCGTCGGGCCGCGGAGAGCTCGAGATCACCGACGCGATCCAGCACCTGATCAGCACCGGCCGGAACGTGCGTTCGCACGTCATCCACGGCTGGTGGAAGGACACCGGGCGGGTCGAGGACCTGCTCGAGGCCAATCGGATCGTGCTCACGGACCTGGCGACGCGGAACGAGGGAACGATGGATGCGGCCACGGTCACGGGTCGGCCATTCCTGAAGAACGTCCAGAAGAAGGTCAGTGCGACGCTGGGCGGGTCGAACACTGCTGAGCAGGCGCAGGCGGCCTCAGGCGAAGCGCTGGCACGCACGGAAACGGTCCAGCAGCCTACCGAAACGCCGCGCTCGAGCCGACACGTACTCGAGGATTTTCGCCTTCCCACCGCATGCCGCTCGACGAGTCGACACCGCTTGAATTGACGGTCGTGATGCCCTGCCTCAACGAGGCCGAAACGGTTGCGACATGCGTGCGCAAGGCACGCGGATTTCTCGAGCATTCCCCTGACCGAAGACGGCGCCTGAGCGGTCTGAATTCATTTCGCTGACGAGGAAACTGTGGATCCCATAAACGAGTTCCGAAAGGAAGTTGCCGGAAACATCGAAGCGCAGGGTAAGGACCGCGACATACAGGACTTGTCGATGCGTTGGTTCCGGGAAGCCCAGCGCATACGCTATTCGTACAATTTCAGTTGGCTCGGCCGGCCGATCATCCAGTATCCGCAGGACATCGTCGGCATGCAGGAACTGATCTGGGCCGTGAAGCCGGACCTGATCATTGAGACCGGCATCGCGCGACAGATCGCTGCCGGCCGCATTGCCGCTCGCGGGAGAACGGTCGCCGCCCCGGCCGCTGAGCGAATCCATCGCGCCTGAGAATGGGCCGGCCGCCTGATGGCCGCCGAGCGCCGAACGGATGCCTCCCATAAGCAAGGAACCACCAATGGCGCCGGCCGCAACTCACGGTGTGCGGCTGGCGCCGCTATCGCTGCTCCAATTCCATGACCAGTGCTTGAGTCTTGCGTTAAAATAGACACCGGCTGTCCTGCGCGGCGGCGAGCGCTTGACGGCGCTAACGCCACAACCCATGATTGCCATTGTCGGATAAGCCGAACGGATAATCGAGATGCCGACGGTGTTCTTAAGCTATGCCCACGATGATAATCGCGTCCCCGATGGACTGACTGGGCGCGGTTGGGTCAGCTTCTTCGATAGCAGCCTAAGAATCGAGCTAGACGAGCGCGGCATGCTCGACGTCAAGATCTGGCGTGACAAGCGCGACTTCAACCCGATGGATCTGGTAGTCAACACGCTTGATGCGGGCGTCGTCGGTTCGGACGTCTTCATGCCGGTCGTCTCGCCTCTTTATGTCAAGAAGCAATATACCGTTTTCGAGCTTGACGGATTCGTCAAGGCGAAGAGCGTTGGCGATGAAAGTGCTGCCCGCCGCAACATCCTCCTGGTGCTGAAGCGTCCCGTTCCGGACAAGGACTACCCGCCCGCGATCCGCGGCATGGGCCATATTCCGTTCTTCGACATGGATCGGGAGAAGGGGCAGGAGGAGCCTTTTTTCAAAGGATATGCCTCTACGGCCCCGTCGGACCGATATTGGGACGCGATCCGGGATGTCGCACAAACGCTTCAGCAACGCCTTGCCGAACTGGCCGGCCGACCGGCCCAGCTGGAACGCCCGCAAATCGCGACTCCAGCGATCTATCTTGCCCAATCCTCCAGCGATCTCAGCGATGCGCAGCGGAGCTTGCGTAACGAGTTGCAAAGCCAGGGCTGCAGCGTCGTGCCCACCGACCCGTGGCCGAGCGATCCCATCGCGGCCGAGAAGCATCTGCGCGATGCCCTGGCAATCGCCCGGCTTTCGATCCATCTGCTTGGCGCAACGCCCGGTAGCGATCAGGCGAGCGGACTGAGCAGTCTGTCCAAGCTGCAACTCGATCTTGCCGCGCAACGCGCCGGCGAGGACGCCGCCTTCCGGCGGCTCATCTGGTTGCCTGATCGCCTGGTTACGGATGACGCGGCGCAGAAGCAACTCATCGAGAGTCTGCAGAAGGGAGATGGCCTCCGCGCGCAGGACGAATTGGTGCGCTCCGGCGTGGAGACTTTCAAGGAAGTGATGCGCGACGAGCTATCGAGGCTTGCCGGCACGGGCGCGAAGCCATCCCGGGTTTTCCTGATCTGCGACGCAGTCGACGAAGCGGAGGCGCTTTCCCTGCGACCGCGTCTGGTCGAGGCCGGCTTCGAAGTCGAACTGCCTGAATTCGCCGCCGGCGGCGTCCTGCCGCCCGAAGAGCATCAGCGCTGCCTGCGCGGCTGCGAAGTGGTTCTGGTATTCTGGGGTCAGGTCACCGAGAGCCGTATTCGCGCCAGGCTGCAAGAGATCGATGGCGCGATCACAGCATTGCGGCAGGGCGTGCGCTTCGCCGCTCGCGGACTTTATCTCGGAGCCCCGAACTCTCCGCGCAAGGCGAGTTTCGCCTCCACCTACATCGACGTCATCCTGAGCGATCCCGCCAGTTTCGAACTTCTGCACTCGCCCACCAAAGTGCGCGCGCCGCGAGACGGTTCGTGATCGCACTTTCCGACAGGCAGCCCTACCCGGGCTTGCGTCCATTCGATTTCGGCGACGAAAAATTTTTTTTCGGCCGCGAGGCGCAGACGCACGCGCTCCGCGAGAAACTGAAGATCAGCAGGCTGATCGCTGTGGTCGGCCGATCGGGCTGCGGCAAGTCTTCGCTGGTGCGGGCCGGTCTCGTGCCGCTGCTGATGGCCGAGTCCGCGTCCGAGCAGACGGCTAACTGGCGTATCGCGACGTTTCGGCCGCAAGGACATCCGTTCAGGGAGCTTGCCGACGCCCTGCTCCGGCTGAAGGACGAAAGCCGCCGCGACACGATTGAAGCTGCGGCCGCTGAGGTGCAGGCACTGCGCCGGAGCCGGATGGATGCGATGCTTCGGCGCAACAGCCTCGGCCTTATCGATGCGGCGCAGGAACTTTCCCCGCCATCGACGAATGAGATGCTCCGGCGCAACGACGCGGCGCAGGAACTCTCCCTGCCGTCGTCGGCCGGGCTCCTGATCATCGTCGATCAATTCGAGGAGATTTTCCGGTTCGAAGGTGCGAGTAGCGGCGACGCGGACGAAGCCACGGCATTCGTTCGGCTGCTGATGGAAGCCATCAGTGCCGCCAGTCCCGGGATCCATGTCCTGTTGACGATGCGGCTGGATTTTCTCGGTGACTGCGCGCGCTTTCCGCGTTTGCCGGAAGCCATCAGCGACGGCCAGTTCCTGGTGCCGAACCTCAGCCGCGCCGAGCGGCGTGCCGCCATCGAAGAGCCGGCGAAAAAGGCCGAAAAGTTGATCAAGCCGGAAGTCACCCAGCGCCTGCTCAACGAGGTCGGCGAAGATCCGGAGCAGCTGCCGGTGCTTCAGCATGTGCTGATGCGGATGTGGCAAAATGCAAGCGCCAACACCGAGATCTCGCTGAAGGACTACGAAGACACCGGAGGCGTAACCGGCGCGATCTCGCGTCATGCTGACCGGATTTACGATGATCTTGCGACCGAGAAACATCGAAAGGCTGCCGAGCGGCTGTTCAAGGCAATCTCGGAGCGCGACCGTCGCGGCCGTTCGATTCGCCGTGCCACCACCTTCGGCGAGATCGCGGGAATCGTCGCGGGCGATGAGACGAAGGTTTTCGCGGCCGACGCTTCGAAAACCCTGGACGATGTGATTGATGCGTTCCGTGCGCCGGACTGCTGCTTTGTTATGCCCGCCGCTGACGAAAAGCTTTCGGACACAACGCTTATCGACATTTCCCACGAAAGCCTGTTGCTCCGTTGGAGCAAATTGACCGGCAACGATGGCTGGATTGTCGAAGAGGAGCGGAACGGTCGCGTTTACGTTGGCCTCCTCGAAGCCGCAGAAAACCAGGCAAGACTTCCCGGGAAGATTGCGATTCAGCGCCTGAAATGGTGGAACGATGCCAAACCGAACGAGGCGTGGGCCAAGCGGTATGGAGACAGGTTTACAACTGTAGAAAGGTTTATGCGGAGTATCGCTAATGCAGCCCGAGCTCGGCGCCTCGCGACGGCCATACTCGCTATTCTTCTTATGGCCGCCGGCTTCGTATTTTTTTCTTTATGGCAGCAGGCCCAAATAGAGTCGGAGCGGGCCGGAGTTGCCGCGGCAGGGGAGGAACAAGTCGCCCAGGAGAAAATCAGGCTTGCCCGGGAATATCGCGCCAAGCTCGACCAGGCTCTGGCAGACATTCAGGCCCAGAAGGATCAGTTGCAGCAACTTGGGCGAGACGTCAGCCAGACCGTTCAGCAAGCCCAGAAACTAGTGCCCCTGAGTGATCAGAAGGTCCGCGAGGATTTGAGCAATCTCCTCAAATCGAGCACCGTCGTCAGCGACGCCACGGCTCAACGAGCGATCGTCGATCCCAGGGTTGACGGGCCGGTGACGCTCGCGAACACCACGGGCTTTCTGTGGATCGGGTCGGCACAGAGAACCAACCTCAACTCGCTGGCGGGCACGCCCGTGCTTCCGAATGCGGTTAAGGCCGGTGAGCAATATCTCACCGGACTCGACAACTATCTGCGTCAGGGACCACCCACTCCCGATTACATCCAGCAAGCGACCGTCGGTATCCTGCCCGATGGCACGCGCGTCCAGGTTCTAGGCATCGCGCCGCCGTTCTCGCGCCCGACCGGCGACCAGTACTGGGCGCAGGTGCGCGTCGTCTCGCTGGCGCTCTCTACGGTCTATTTCCAGTTCGCCGGCGGCTCGCGCGACCAGGCCCAGCAGGTGTCGAAGGCATTACAGGACGAGGGCTACAAGATTCCGGGCGAGGAACGCACCCGCGACGCGAAGGACAAGCATGAAGTGCGCTATTTTTACGCCGGACAGAAAGCGGTCGCGACCCAATTGGCCACCGATACGACCCAGGCGCTGCAGAAGCTGGGCTATCCCTCTCTGTCGGTCTCGGCGGTGTTTGCAGGCGACCCCACTAAGAGCAATCCGCACGGAAAGCCCGAACTCTGGCTCGAGATCCCGCCGAGGTAGTTGCGCTCGTTAAACGAGCCGATGCGCGGCGCCGCGCGCTTCGTGCAAACCGCACGCCCTCACCCCAAATTCAATTCCTTGAAAAAGTCATTGCCCTTGTCGTCGATGATGATGAAGGCCGGGAAATCCTCGACCTCGATGCGCCAGATCGCTTCCATGCCGAGTTCGGGATATTCCACCACCTCGACCTTCTTGATGCAGTGCTCGGCGAGATTGGCCGCCGCACCGCCGATCGAGCCCAGGTAAAAGCCGCCGTGCTTCTTGCAGGCCTCGCGTACCGCGACCGCGCGGTTGCCCTTTGCCACCATCACCATCGATCCGCCCGCGGCCTGGAACTGGTCGACGAACGAATCCATCCGCCCCGCCGTGGTCGGGCCGAACGCGCCGGAGGCGTAACCGTCAGGCGTCTTGGCCGGACCCGCGTAATAGACCGGGTGATTCTTGAAATATTCCGGCAGCGGTTCGCCCTTCTCCAGCCGCTCGCGCAGTTTGGCGTGGGCCGAATCGCGCGCGACGATCATGGTCCCCGTCAGCGACAGCCGCGTCTTGATCGGGTGTTTTGAAAGCGTGCCTAAGATATCCTGCATCGGCTGGTTGAGATCGATCTTGACAACCTCGCCGCCGAGCGCCTGCTCCACAGCGGGAAGATATTGCGCGGGATTGTGCTCGAGTTCTTCGAGATAGACGCCGTCTTTTGTAATTTTGCCCAGTACCTGGCGATCCGCCGAGCACGACACGCCAAGACCGATCGGCAGCGAGGCGCCATGGCGCGGCAAGCGGATCACCCGCACATCATGACAAAAGTATTTGCCGCCGAACTGCGCGCCGACGCCGAGCGACTGCGTCATCTTCAATATCTCCTGCTCCATCTCAAGATCACGGAAGGCGTTGCCGTCCGCCGAGCCGTGGGTCGGCAGCGCGTCGAGATAGCGCGCGGAGGCCAGTTTTACGGTTTTCATGCAGAGTTCGGCCGAGGTGCCGCCGATCACGATCGCAAGGTGATACGGCGGGCACGCCGCGGTGCCGAGCGTCAGCACCTTCTCCTTCAGGAACGCCAGCATGCGATCCCTGGTCAGCACCGAGGGCGTGGCCTGGAACAGAAAGCTCTTGTTGGCGGACCCGCCGCCCTTGGCCATGAACATGAACTTGTAAGCATCATCGCCCTCGGCGTAGATCTCGCACTGCGCCGGCATGTTGTTGGCGGTGTTTTTCTCCTCATACATCGACAGCGGCGCCACCTGCGAGTAGCGCAGATTGCGCCGCAGATAGGCATCGCGCGCGCCCTCGCTCAGCGCCGCCTCGTCGTCGCCATCGGTGAGCACGCGCGACCCCTTTTTGCCCATGATGATCGCGGTGCCGGTGTCCTGGCACATCGGCAACACGCCGCCGGCGGCGATGTTGGCGTTCTTGAGGAAATCGAACGCGACGAACTTGTCGTTGTCGCTGGCCTCCGCATCATCGAGGATATTGCGCAACTGCTGCAGATGCCCGGGCCGCAAATAATGATTGATGTCGCCGAACGCGGCCTCGGACAGCGCCCGCAGCGCCTCGCGCGACACCACCAGCATGTCCTTGCCCAGCACCTGCTCGACCCGCACGCCCTCGATCGTGATCTTCTTGTAGGGCGCAGTGTCCGGCCCAAGCGGAAACAGCGGCGTGTGCTTGTAGGGCGGAACGGGTTTGGGGTCGGGAAAAGCGGTGGGGGCGTTCATGGGCAACTCGCAGGGTTAGGAGCCGCGCGTCTATTTCGAGAAGCCGCACCGGCGATTGAACCGTTCTAAGCACTTTTGGGATAAAAGGAAGGTTCTGAATGCAGGGAGCGTAGTGTCACCCGTCGCGATCCCTCGCACCATGAACGATGGCGAGCACCGTAATCTCGTCCGCTGGCTCGTCCACCATGTAGATAATGATGTACGGCGCTTCCACGAGTTCGCGCGTTCCTTCGACCAGACCCGGCCGACCGATGTGAGAGAGACCGGGAATTGCCAGCCGGTCGATGCGGGCCAGAATGCGCCGGACCAGTTCGGCCGCCGCGCGCGGGTTGTCTCTGGAAATCCAGTCGAGGATGTCATCGAGATCGCCGGCAGCGGCCTCGCGGACGACGACCTTCATTCGCCGAGGCGACGGCTCAGCCGCTCTTTGAATTCGTCGAGCGTCAGCTTCGGGGCATTTTTGTCGGCACGCCGTCGCCGGACTTCATCGACCTGTTCGTCGGTGAGCCGATAGATACTTTCGTCCTGCGATTCCATCAGCATCAACAGCTTCGCCGCGTCCTCCTGGCGCTCGCTCGGCCAAGTCAGCACGCGGTCCAGGACAGCCTTTACCTGCTCTTTGCTCATGTCACGAATATATCACGATCCAATAGAAATGCGAGCGAGCGTAGCTACCCTTTTCCACGGGAAAAAAGCCCGCCCTTGCGCTAAGCGTTTGCGCAGGTTTCAATAGCGCAAAGGGGCATCCACCATGACATTGAAATTACAGTTTCGCAGATCGACCATGCTTGCCGCCGCGCTGACCTTGCTGGCCGGAATTTCCCTCGGCGCGTTTGGCGCCTCGCCGGCGCGCGCCGACCGCTGCGACGACATCGCCGCCCAACTCAAGGGCCAGATCGAGGGACTCAAGGTCGGCATCACCGCCGCCAACGTGATCTATCTGTCGCACCCGCAGGCCAAGGAACTCACCCTCGGCTGCCGCGGCCGCAACTACAGCAACGAACTCTATGCCAAGGCGGACAGCCGCAAACCGAAGCCGGAATTTTTCGAGCTGGTCGCCACCGCGGCGGCCCTCGTCTTCACCATTCCGAAGCCCGACGCGCTCACGGGCTCGACCCGCTGCATCAAGCGGATGGGGCTGTTCCGCGGCGACAATGTCAAGATGCGCTACCGCCGCCTCGACATGGAATGCACCCGCACCAAGACCGAGGCGGCAATCGCGATCTCGCGCGGCAGGGATGAGTGAACAAGCCGGTTTCGGTTAACGGAATGTGCCGCAATACCAGGAGAATTGACCGTTTTCCGTGAGCTTCCGGTTCACCGTGTGGCGGGAATAGCCCTGATCGCACGCGATCGGCGGGTCGGATTCATAAAGCCTTCGTCTCCGCCCCGTCACTGTCGGGTGTGACGAAGCCCAAGGATCTGAATAAGGATCTGAACAAGGATCTGACAAAGGATATTCCCATGAGTATTTCGAGTGTCATACCAACGCTCGTCGTGAAAGCGCCTGAGCTCACTCAGTGGAAGGCGCCGGAGCCGAAGACCGCCGATGACGCCGACACGCGCGGTGTCCAGCCGAAGGTTCAGGCCCCCCTGCCCCCGGGCCAGGGAACGCGGATCGACCAGCTCGCCTGAGGGCGGAACTGCACCCAAAACTGTCATCACCCGCGAAAGCGGGTGATCCAGTATTCCAGAGCGCTTGTAATCGATCGATAGGCCGCAGCGTACTTGATACCCGCTTTCGCGGGTATGACCGCTTTTTGTGGAGCAGCGCACTGCGCTTCTCAAGGCGCGCTTGCGCGAGCAATTAAACACAACGCCGCAAGTTCGCCGAAAACGGCGCGATCATGGTGACCGCTCGGGGAACCGGAACTCGGCATGATCGCCAAATTGTTGCTGCAGAACGTGATCTGGGTCGTCGGCATGGGCGCGCTGTTGTTCGTGCCCGCGGGCACGCTGCACTGGCCGGCGGCGTGGGTGTTCCTGGGCACGATTGCGATCCTCGGCGTCGCCTGCGGATTGTGGCTGGCCAGGACCGATCCGGCGCTGCTCGCCGAGCGGATGCATCCGATGATGCAGCACGACCAGCCCGCCGCCGACAAGAAATTCATGCTGGTGTTCGGCTTTACCGCGCTGGTCTGGTTCCTCGCGATCGGGCTCGACGAGCGCTATCAAGTATCCGATGTGCCGGTGGCGCTGCGGGCGCTGGGATGGGCGATGCTGATACTCTCCTCCGGCTTCATCATGTGGGTGATGCGCGAGAATTCGTTCGCCATACCCGTGGTCAAGCTGCAGACCGAGCGCGGCCACCGCGTGGTCTCTACCGGTCCCTACGCATGGGTGCGGCATCCGATGTACACCGCCACCATCCTGTTTTTCGTCGGCGCGCCGCTGCTGTTGGGCTCGTGGTGGGGCGTGGCGATGGCACCGCTGTTCGTCGTGCTGTTCGCCATTCGCACCCGGATCGAGGAACGCGCGCTGATCGCGGGCCTGCCTGAATATGCCGACTACACCGCGCAAGTGCGCTATCGTCTGTTGCCCGGGCTGTGGTGAGGATCGAACGAACTCCCAAAATGGCTTATAGTGCATGATCCGGAAAAGTGGATACCGGTTTTCCGAAAAGATCATGCTCAAACAAAAAGATAGAGCGGGATGACGATTCGAAGAAAAGTCATCCCGCTCTAGTGCCGGCGACAGCCACTCACGGAGCGGACCGATGCCCAGTGTCAAGATCTATACCGGCGGCTGCCATTGCGGGCTGGTGCGTTTCGAATGCACCACCGATCTTGCCATGGTGACCTCCTGCAACTGCTCGATCTGCACCAAGAAGGGGCTGCATTTCGCATTCCTGGCGCCGAAGAGTTTTCAGCTCCGCGCCGGCGAGGACAATTTGAAGGAATATCTGTTCAACAAGCACGCGATCCGGCATCAGCTCTGCATCGATTGCGGCGTCGACGTGTTCGCGCGCGGCCGCAAGCCCGACGGCACCGAGGTGGTGGCCCTCAACGTCAGCTGCATCGACGGCATTGAACTGGCAAAGCTTGCGATGACGCCGATCGATGGAAGGAATCGGTAAAATCGAAACGCTGTTCAGCAACGGGAGCGCGCTCCCTCTCCCACCCAACTCGGGTTTACCCGAGTTGGGCATATCAAACTGTCGAAGTCGGATATATCCGACTTCGATGGGAGAGGGCTGGGGTGAGGGGTTACGGTCTATCGTTAGGCTGTAACCCCTCACCCGGCGCTACGCGCCGACCTCTCCCAAAGGGAGAGGTGAAGCAAACCTCGTGGCACGCTCCAACGGACCTACAAATCCAGCGCCTTGCAGCGGCGGAAGATGCCGTCTTCGTTGAAGCGACGCGGCGCTCGCTTGCGGCAAAGTCCTCGATCCCCGACGCAGCGGCGGCCGTCGAGGCTCGCATGCACGCGCTCCCTCCGATCGGGTGAGACCGAAAATCAACAGTAGGGGCCAATCCGACCCTCTCAACTTTCCGGTGGACGACCGCGGCGCCGCATGACGGTACCGAGATGGCGATACACCTTGAAAGGGCTACCATGACGCCGCAAGCTTCACATTAATCCGCTCACACCGACAGCAGGCGCGCTGCGCCGCGCCGGCGGTCACGCCTG
>Ga0137418_10006593_pt1 | contig 10681 bp, 7 predicted proteins | sample CZODoug3_1_2_16f_FD_122242 | JGI IMG/M metagenome (GOLD analysis project Ga0137418, IMG submission 122242) | Vadose zone soil fungal communities from Angelo Coast Range Reserve, California, USA - CZODoug3_1_2_16fungal (Hybrid Assembly) | ecosystem: Environmental > Terrestrial > Soil > Vadose... | reverse complement strand
CACGAACACGTACCCCTTCCGTCCTGCCGGCCGGGCCTGCGCCGGACGCTGCACGAGCCCGGTGACCTCCAGCGGGCCCGCGCGATGCGAGACCGCGAGCAGCGTGTCGGCGAGCTCGCCCCCCCACAAGGCGTGGACGCGATCGATGAGCCGGGTTGTAGGCGGACAATCGAGCAACTCCCGTCCGTCGCTCGTCAGCGAAAACGCGACGTCCGGACGGGTCAGCGCGAGCACCGTGACCGCGTCGACCGCGGCCCGCGTCTCCGTCGCGGTCGCGCGCAGGAATTTCCGGCGCGCCGGCGTGTTGTAAAACAGGCCACGCACCGTAACCGTGGTGCCACGCTGGCGGACCGCGTCCTCCGCTCCGTTCCCGTCGAGCTTCCCACCCGTGAAGCGCAGACGCGTCGCGGCGTCGCCATCACCGGACGTTTCCAGCTCGAAGCGCGACACGGAGGCGATCGCGGGAAGTGCCTCGCCGCGAAATCCGAACGTGCCGACGCCGATGAGGTCGGTCGCCGTGCGAATCTTGCTCGTGGCGTGGCGCTGCAGCGCGAGCTGCGCGTCTTCGCGATCCATGCCGGAGCCGTCGTCGCTCACGCGGATCAGGGTTTTGCCGCCGTCCTCCAGCTCCACGCGGATGGCGCGCGCGCCCGCATCGAGCGCGTTCTCGACGAGCTCTTTGACGACCGACGCCGGGCGCTCGACGACTTCGCCGGCCGCGATCTGGTCGGCGACATTCCCCGCGAGCACCTGGACGCGCGAACGCGCGAGCACGCTCACAATCCCGAGATCTCCCCGCCGAGCACCCAGCCGTGGATTCCGTCGCTCCGATGCACTTCGACCCATGGACCATAACCGCGGCCGACGAGGAGCGCACCACCGGCCGGCACCGTAGCCGCCGCGCTCGCGCCGCCGTAGGGCGCCGAGCGCACCGGCGCACCGTCGGCGATCACGACTGCGATCGGCTGATCGCGACGTCGCCACTCGAGCGCGCCGAGCAGCGACGCCGCGACGGCAACGGCGCCGAACAGAGCCAGCACGACGCGCGGGCGGCCGCCGCCGGCAACGGTCAACCACAGGAGCACCCAGCCGGCAGCGGCGACCAAGCCCCATTCTGCCGGCGTGGCCCAACCCACGCTCAGCATCCGTTCGGTCACCGGTTCCGGCGCGGGCAACAGCCGCAGCGCGCGCCGGATGGTCGGATCGCGCGGCGCCAGGCGCGCCGCCCGAATCCAGGCCGTTGTGGCTTTGCCGTCCGCTCCGGCGCGATACAGCGTTGCGCCGAGGTTGTACCAGTGGGCCGGATCGCGTGGCTCACGCGCGGCGCGCGCGGCAAACGAGTCGGCCGCCGCTCGCAGGGCTCCCGCCTCGAATAACGCCTCGGCACTGGGCGTTTGAGCGGGGGGCGATTGTACCGTCACGAAACCGATCCCGATCACCAACAACGCGGCCAACGTCGGCCGGGGACGTCGTCCTGCGGGATGTGCAGGCGCGTCGGAACCGGCGCCCAACACCCGCAGCACCTGCTCGATTTCTGCCGCGAGCTCCGCGGCGTCACCCAGACCGCGCGGCCCGTAGCGCGCGGCCCGCAACCGGTCGCGCAGGCGCTTCACGTGATCGGCGACGGCGCTGTCGACACCGGCGGCACGGAGCGCCGGGGCCAACCCGTCGCCGTCGCGCGCGAACGGATCGGAGACATGGCTCGAGAGCACGGCGAGAAACTCCCGCTCGAGTCGGCCCAACGGCGTGAGCCCCGGTCCGGGAGTCACGACGGTCGCGGCCGGCGCTCGACGCCAGCGGCGGCTCGCGAACAACGCGACGAACGGGGGCACGAGCAGCAGCGCGAGCCATCCCTGCCATCCGAAGCGCCGGCTCAGGGTGTCGGCGGGGAGCGCGCCCCGCGCCGGCAGCAGCGGCGGCAACACGCGGGCCGCGCGCGGCTCGGCGCCGGGTGCGACCGCGAGTGCGCGCGGCGCGGCCGTCGCCACTTCGTAACGACCAGCGGCCGCATTGAAGTAGGGGTAGCGGACCTCGGGCAGGACGAAGTTGCCCGACGAATCGGGCACCGCGAGGAAATGAAAGGTCTTGCTGCCGGCGATGCGCCCGGCGTCCGCCGCCAGCCGCATTTCAGTTTGGGCGGGATACGAGCGGAATCCTGCCGGCCATCTGAGCCCAGGCTCGGGTGGAGGCCACAACGCGACGTTGCCGATCCCATTGATCGTGATCGACGCCTCGACCGGCTCACCCACTCGGGTGCTCGTCGGGTCGATCTGCAGATCGAGACTCAGCTTCTCTCCGACCACGTTCGTGACGGGAGTAGCGGGCGGCAGCGGCAACACCGTGATGGCGATCGAGTCGCTGCGCAGCGCGTAGCGTTCTTCGCGGCTGAAAAACGAGAACGTGACCGGCAGCGCGTATTCCACCGACGCCGGCGGCACGATGACGCGGCCGGGTACGAGCGGGAAGACGACCTCGTGCGCAATGAACAGATCCATCCAGCGCCCACTCACCTGACGCGAGAGCGCCGCGCCGGACGACGCCGCCGTGGGATAGGCCCACACCCCTTCGGGCGTGACGAGCGTCAGCAGAGGCGGCCGGCGCATGCGCTCGCCGAGCTCGCGAGGAATCCAGGCGGCGGCAATGAGATCCACCTGCTGGCCGACGAAGACCGTGTCGCTCGGCACGAGCATGGTGAGGGCGACGCGATCCGCCCGCCGCGATACGGGCGCCGGGGTGCTTTCGAGCAGGGAGCGCGCCAGCGGGCTCAACGTCGATGCCGTTCGGTCGGCGGCGCTATCGACGGTAACGAGAATCGGTTCGGTCGCGACGACCCCCCCGCCCTGGCGCGCGCGGACCGGTCCGATGAGGAGAGCGCCGGGCTGCTGCGCGCGCAGCTGTAGCTCGCGGACGGTCGTGCGGACCGACCCGGAGCCGCCGCTGATCGCGACTTCCGTCATGTCGCGCGAGCCCACGATCGCGAACCCGTTCAGCGGCGGCAGCATGATGTCGACGGGATCCGCCGTGCGCGTGTGCGCGCGGATCGTCAACATCAGCTCTTCGCCGACGCGCAGGTGCGTGCGATCGACGCTGGCCGTCACCTCGGCGCCCTGCACGACGAGCAACGCCAAGAGAACCGGGAGCATCACCAGTCCTTCACTCCCGCCGGCGCCGCGCGGCGCGTGCGGCCTGTGCGATCGCGGCGCGTGCGCAGCTCTTCCTGGCCGATCGAGCGCAGCACCTGATCGGCCTGCGACTCGCTCATGCCGCCGCCGCTGGGCGGCGGCGGCGGTTGCTGTTGCTGCTGGCCGCCGCTACCACCGCTTTGCGGTGGGGGAGGCGGCGGATTCGGCTTGTTCGCTCCACCGCCGCCACGACGCATGCGGTTGACCAGCTCCAGGTTCCATTTCGCGCGGATGTGATGCGGCTTCAGCAGCAGCGCTTCACGATACGCGCGTTCCGCGTCAGCGAGGTGCGCTTCGCGACTGGCCGTGTCCGCCTTCGCTTGGAGGAGCGCGAGGAGCCCCATGTTGTAGAGCGCGCGAAACCGCAGCTCGGGATCGAGCGAGGTCGAGGCGCGCGCGAGCGTCGAGCGCGCCAGTACGGGATCGCCGGCGGCGAGCGCCGCGGTCCCCGTGTTGTACCAGGCCGTGTCGTCCTCCTCGTGCGCCTTCAGCTCCGCGAGATAGGCGGTCGCGGCCGCGCGCGCGTCGCCCTTATCCCATGCTTTCTCGGCGTTGGAGCGCGGCCGCTGCGCATGCGCGGCATCAGGGGCGGCGATGCAGAGCAGGAGGCCGATCAGCGCGGCGGTGCGACGAGTGAATGTCTGCGCCCCCAGCACCAGCGCGGCGAGCAACAACGGAATCCACGCGCGCGGTCGCCCCCGTTGCGTGCGGCTCTCCGTCGCGGTCGCGCGCTTGTAGGACGCCACGAGATCGCGCACGGCACCGGCCTGGTCGGGTAGCTCCGCCGCCACAATCGTCCCCTGCGCGGCGTCGGCGACCGCCCCGAGCACATCTTCCCGCCTGCTGGTGAGGACGGGATTCCCTGATCCATCCTGCTGCCACGAGACCAGCGTGCCGCGATCGTCACGCACGGGAATTTTGGTGGGCTGGCGCCCGCCTTCGGCGACGAGGATGAGATGAATGCCGAGCGCCGCCAGGCGCCGCGCCTCCTGCAGCGACTGCTCCAGTGAATCGTGAGCCTCGCCGTCGGTGAACACCACGAGCACGCGATCGGCGATCTCCGGGCTGGCGTGCAGCAGGTCGATGCCCTGCGCCAGCGCCGGCGCCAACGAAGTGCCGCCTTCCGACGCGACGTCCGGATCGAGGGCATCCAGATACAGCGTCAGCGCCGAGCCATCCACCGACAGCGGGGACAGGATGTAGCTCGTGCCCGCGAATGCCGCGAGCCCGAGACGATCGCCATCGAGGTCCTGGACGAGACGCCGCGCTTCACGCAGCGCTCTTCCCAGCCGGCTCGGCTTGGCGTCTTCTGCCAGCATCGAGCGCGAGATGTCGATGGCGATGACGAGGTTGAGCCCGCGCGTTTCGGTGACGATTCGCTCCTCACCCCAGCGCGGCCCCGAGAGCGCGACCGCCGCAAGCCCGGCGGCGAGGCCCAGCGCCGGCGCCCCGAGCTTCCCCGCCGCGCGCGCGATGCGGGCGGTACTCTCCGACCATGCGGCCGCTCGCCGGACGCGGGCGCGTCGCGCCCACGCGGACGCCGCCCAGACCGCCCCGGCGACGACTGGGGCGAGAGTAATCACGACCGGCGCGTCAAATGTGATCATGGCACGCGCACCGCGAATGTGCCCGCCAGGACCAGCTCGAGCGCCAACGCCAGCAACCCAATCCCCAGCGGCACGCGATACGCCTCTTCGAAGCGATGGTAGACGAGATGCTGCAGCGGCGTCTTCTCCAGCCGATTGATCTCCGCAAAGATGTTCGACAGCGAGGCGGCGTCCGTCGCGCGGAAGTAGCGACCGCCCGTCGTGTGCGCGACCTCGCTCAGCAGCTGCTCGTCGATCTTCACCGGCATCGTCTCGTAGCGCAGGCCCAGCGGTCCCTGCCCCGTCGGGACGGGGGCCTCGCCCTCAGTCCCGACCCCGATCGTGTAGATCTTGATGCCGAATGTCGCCGCGGCCTGCGCCGCCGTGCGCGGATCCACCGTCCCCTTGTTGTTCTCACCATCGGTGAGCAACACGACGACCTTGCTCTTGCCGGGAGTGCGGCGCAGGCGGTTCGCGCTGGTGGCGATCGCGGTGCCGATGGCCGTCCCGTCTTCGAGGATACCCACGCGCAGCTGGCGGATGGCTTCCTCGAGCACTTCGTAGTCGGTGGTGATCGGCACCTGGGTCAGCGCCTGTCCCGCGAATGCCACGAGCCCGATGCGGTCGGAGGTTCGGGCGCGGACGAATTCCGTCGCCGTGCGGCGCGCCACGTCGAGCCGGTTGGCGGGTGAGAAGTCCTCCGCCAGCATGCTGCTGGAGATATCCATGGCCAGGATGATCGAGATTCCTTCGCTGTGCAGCTCGGCGCGCGCCGATCCGAGACGCGGCCCGGCGGCGGCGACGATCCAGGCGGCCAGACACAGCGATCGGAGGGACACCGGCAACCGCGCGATCCACAGCCGTTCCACCGGGCCCAGCGCCGGCCGCACATCGCTCATCGGCGCGCCAGCCAGCCGGGAGAGCCGCTGCCGGCGCCACCACCACCACAACGGCAAGAGGAGCAGCAACCCGAGCAGGAGCGGGCGCGCGAACGTCATCGCGGCCCTCCATTCTTGCTCAGCTCGCGCGCCAGCGCCCGGGCCCGCGCCGCGAGCGGCGCGACCTCCACGCCGTGTGCGGACGCGAACGCCACCTGATCGAGGCCCAGCAGCAACTCGCGCAGATCGCGCACCGGCGCATCCGGCCGCGCACGCTCGACCGCGGCCAGACACTCCTCGGTACTGAGGGCCTCGTGGGCGTCCGGGATGGCGTGTGCCACCGCGCGCCGCAGCCGCTGGGCGGCTCGGGCGGCGACCGCCTTCGGCTCTCCAGCCGCCAGCCAGCGTGCGTCAGCCACCTCGGCATCGACCGCCAGGCCGGTACCGGCGACGCTACTCCGTGGAGCGCGCCGTCTCCACAGGATGAGCAGCAGCAACGCGCCACTCGACAAGAGGACGGCGGCAATCAGTGGGAACGGGCTGGACCGATCGAGCCGCAGGGGGCCGAGGGAGGGTTGCGGTGCCGGGGACTTCACGCTGTCCGGGATGACACTGGCCACGTGGAATGTCGCGGTGCCGCCCGACAGCGAGTCCGCCGTACCGTCCGGACCGAGGCGCCATATCGGCGGCATGTCCAGCGAGATATCGCCCGGCGTCCAGGCGACCACCACATGGCGCACGACCCACGCACCAGGCGCAGCGAGCACCACCGCATCGCCCAGGGGTTCTGCGACGGTCGCCGAGCCAAGTTTTCCCGCGCGTATGCGCCAGCCAGGTGGCGCCGAAACGGTGCGTTCGAGCTGAATCGTGTCGCCGACCGTCGGCTGACTCGGTGCGGCCACCCAGCCGTTCGCCTGGACGACGAGCAGCAGCACCGCTGGTGCGATCATCGGCTCAGCCGCTTGGCCCGCTCGGCGAAGGCCCGGCGCAGCGGGACACCATAGGGCACCGTCGTGAGCAATGAGACGCGGTCTACGCCGGCCTGCACCAGCTTGCGGCTGCGCTCTTGCTGCAGCTTCTCCGCCGCAACCCGGATGCGCGTGCGGGTGGGTGCGTGGCTCGTATCCACCAGCAGGCGCTGGCCCGTCTCCGCGTCCTCGAGCTCCACCCACCCCGCGTCGGGCAGATCGTACTCGCGCGGATCGTCGACCGTGATCGCCACGACTTCGTGCCGTGCGGCGAGCTGGGCGAGCGGTTCTTCCCACGCCTCGGCGCGGAAATCGGAGAGGACGACGATGATCGCGCGGTGTCGCAGCAGCTTGCCTGCATAGGCCAGGGCGCCCGCGAGGTTGGTGCCGCGGCCCCGCGGAGCGAACGCCACAAGGTCACGAATGACGCGCAGCGCGTGAGCCCGCCCCTTGGCGGGCCGCACGACGTACTCGGGCATGTCGGCGAAGAGCAGCGCGCCGACGCGGTCATTGTGCCGCGCGGCCGCGAGTGCCAACACGGCGGCGACCTCGACGGCAAGGCCCGCCTTGGTGTAGGGGCGGCCGAAGTGCAGCGAACCAGACTGGTCCACGATGAGGAGGAGGGTGAGCTCGCGCTCTTCCATGAACGTCTTGACGAAGGGATGGCCCATCCGCGCGGAGACGTTCCAATCGATTGCCCGGAAGTCGTCGCCCTGCTGGTAGGCGCGCACCTCGGCGAACTCGATGCCCTGGCCCCGAAAGACGGAGCGGTACTCGCCCGTGAACAGCGTATTGACCAGGCTGCGGGCGCGGAGCTCGATCCCCTTGACATGCCGCAGCACTTCCGCCGTGACGGCCCGCCGGCGCACCCGGTGGGCGGGAGTCCCGCCCCGCCGCCGCTCCTTGCCGTCGAATGTCACGGCACTCCCACGGCCTCCAGGATCTTCGCGATGACCTGGTCGGCGGTCATGTCTTCCGCTTCGGCTTCGAAGGTGAGCAGCACGCGATGCCGGAGTACATCGAACGCCATCGCCTTGACGTCTTCGGGCACGACGAACGCGCGCCCGCGCAGGTACGCGTGCGCGCGGGCGGCCTGCGCCAGGTAGATCGACGCGCGCGGGGAAGCACCGAAGGCGATCAGCGGCTTGAGCTCCGGCAGACCGATCGCCTGCGGCTCGCGTGTCGCGCGTACGGCATCCACGATGTAATCCACCACCTTCTGATCCATGAACAACTCGGCGATCGCGCTGCGCGCGGCAAGGATGTCATCGGCTTCGGCGATCCGCTGGACTTCGATGGGCCGGCCCGACGCCATGCGGCCCACGATCTCCTTTTCCGCATCGCGGGACGGGTAGCCGACGCGCACCTTGAGCATGAAGCGGTCGAGCTGCGCTTCGGGGAGCGGATAGGTGCCTTCGTGCTCGATCGGGTTCTGCGTCGCGAGCACGAGGAACGGCTCGCCGAGGAAGAAGGTCTCCCCACCGATCGTCACCTGCTTTTCCTGCATCGCCTCGAGCAGCGCCGACTGGACCTTGGCCGGCGCCCGATTGATTTCGTCGGCGAGCACGAGGTTCGCGAACAGCGGCCCCTTCTTAGGATAGAATTCCTGCGAGCGCTGGTCGAAGATCATCGTGCCGATCACGTCGGCAGGCAGCAGATCGGGCGTGAACTGGATGCGTGAGAAGCTGATCTTGAGGCATTCCGCGACCGTTTTCACCGCTAGCGTTTTGGCGAGGCCGGGGACGCCCTCGAGCAAAATGTGGCCACCGGTGAGCAGGCCGATCAACAGCCGCTCCACCATGACCTCCTGGCCGACGACGCGCTTCGCCACCTCGCGCGTGATGGTCTGCGTCAGCACCGCGTCGTTCGTCTTTGCCGTGCGTGTCGTCATCTCAGAGACGCTTCCGCTGCCCGCTTCACGGTCGGCTCCTTATCTCGAGCGTAGAGTTCCAGCAACGCCTTCGCTTCCAGGCGATCCAATCGCGCCAACCCTTCGATCGCCGCAGCGCGCACGAAGGGCGTGCGACGCGGCTTTCCACCCGGCTCGGCGAATTTCGCCAACACCTCCAACGCTTCCTTGGCGCCGAGCTGGCCGATGGCCGTCAGCAACGCAGCCAATACCCCTTCGTCCCTCTCGTGCTCCAGGCGCCGGACCAGCACGGTGGTGGCCCCCACGTCGCCCGCCGCCGCGACCGCGCGCGCTGCCGCCGTGCGCACCAGCACCGATTCATCCTTGAGGGCCGGCATCGCCGGCCGCGAAATCTCGCGCCCGCCCAGCTCGGCGAGACCGAGCAGTGCGGCTTCGCGCACGCGCTCGTCGACGTGATGCGTCAGTTTAATGAGCAGCTCGGCGACGTGCGGGTCACCCGTCAGCCCGAGGAATTCCGCCGCCGCGGCAACCACTTCCGGCACTTTGCTCTCGACTCGGGCTCGCAGCAGCTCCACCGCGCGCTCGCCGGCGGCCCGCATGGCTGCACGATAGGCTTCGCGCAGCTCCGGCGCCGCGTGCAGATACGCATCCACCACCAGTCCCGCGGACACGGCGCCCAGGGCGCCGACCGCATTCACCAGATGGGCGCGCTCGCCAGGCGGCACCCGCGGCTCGCCCAGGCGCGCCACCATACGCTCCACAATAGCCTCGTCCGCAAGCGCCCCCGCCACCTCGCCGATCGCCTCCTGCATCTCGGGATCCTGAATCTTGCCGAGCGAGCGATCGAGACCGGCGACGACTTCGGCGACCGCGCCAATATCACGCAAAGCGATCACGTCCGGTGTGAGCTGCCGCAACCTTTCGATGCTCGCACGCTGGTCTTCCGGTCCCGATGCGGCGAGCAACGCCGTGACCGCCCGCCGCGCTTCGACGTCGGCCGGCAGGACATTCGGCCGGAACACACTGCTCGAGCGCGCGGGACCGACGGCCTCTGAAGGCGGCGGCGAAGGGGCGGCGACGAAAACCGGCTCCGATGGGGTCGCTGGAGGCGGCGAAGGGGCGGCGACAGGCGCCGGGGCCACCTCGCCGAGCGCGCGGGACACCGACAGGCGTTGGTTGGCGCGACGTCCGAGCAGCAGCGTAATCCGACCCAATACAGCATCGTCCGGCGCGACGTTGCCCACGGCAACGCCGAACAGACCGAGCCAATGCTCGGGCGTCACGCCGGGATTGACTTGAATCGCGCGGATGCCGCGCGCGAACAACAGGCCGGCGAGCTCGGCGACTTGCGTGTTGCGCGGCAGCAGATGCTGCCCGTGCCACAGCACACCGGTGGCGCCGATTTTCCATTCGACCGTGCCCAGCGCAGCGAGTCCCGACAGCGAGGCGGTGATGTGGCGCATCGCTTCAAGCACCGCCGGATGGGACGGCGGGTATAGACGCGTCAGCCGAAATGTCGTGCCGATCGCGCCGAGCGCACGGTCCACAGCTCCAGTGTCGATCGCCATTGTCAGCGCTTGATCCGCGTCCCCTTGTCCTCGACGGTAAAGACCCAGGTGGCGAAGCGCGACGGCTCAATCGAATCGTCGGGACCGATCGCGTTCCAATCGACGTCGCTGCCGGAGCTCTGCGGTCCGCTCGCGCGCGTCTCTGCCTCTCGCACCATCACACCGGCCCGGGTGATCCACACACCGAACTGCTCCGGACGCAGGTCGACCCAACCGCGCGGCGCCACGCTCAACGGGTCGCGGCCCGCCTCGGGGGGCGGCACCACCACGATGCTGCCGCGGTACACGGCCTTCCCATCCGGCGCGACGATGGGCAAGCCCACCGAGATAATCTGCTGCCGCAGCGCCGCATCGGCCGCGAGCAGCCGCCACGCGGCGTCGGCGAGCGCACGGGCCTTGCTGCCGGCGAGTGCCCGGACGTTTGGGCAGAGCTGCCTGCAGAGATACGCCTCATAAAGCAATTTGGTGAGCCGGGGCGGCCCCAGCATCTCGTAGGCCACGCCCCGGACATTGCGGCTCTCTTCGAGCGCCCTCAGGCGGCCGATGGCGTTGCGGCGCAGCACACCGGCGCGATATGTCGGTCCCGCGGTCGATGCGTCGAGTGCCGCGACGATATCCTTGCCCGTCGG
>Ga0137418_10006592_pt1 | contig 10681 bp, 9 predicted proteins | sample CZODoug3_1_2_16f_FD_122242 | JGI IMG/M metagenome (GOLD analysis project Ga0137418, IMG submission 122242) | Vadose zone soil fungal communities from Angelo Coast Range Reserve, California, USA - CZODoug3_1_2_16fungal (Hybrid Assembly) | ecosystem: Environmental > Terrestrial > Soil > Vadose... | reverse complement strand
TCGAATACCACTATGTAAAGACGGCCCGTGTTGGCAGGAGCACGTAGATCGGCTCAACGCCAAGGAATAAGTGTCTATATATACTATACACCAACATTTCAATATATTCGTAGCTTCAGTTGAGACCTTTAGTGATGCGGCAGAACGATTGACCGCCTGGGAATGCAGCTTATTGATTGGTACGCACGGGCCACGATTTATTGGACGTAAACAAACAATGTAAGGGATACTAGGACCTTTATACTACAGCAGCATTTTCTAAACCTGGTACCACACTTTGTAATATTAACCGCTTTGACGCCACCTATAGCTAGGCTAAAGCTACAGAGCAAACATAAAATGAGGACATGTTATTGGTATACTCGCTCTGTGCACTATAATACGTGCATCCATTCGAAAACCGGCTATTTTGCCTCTCGATTGTATCAACGCTAGCCGCACAGTATACGCATATTCCCTTGGTCAAAATTAGAACATTTCCCGAAGTCATCCGTGTAAGTCGTCCAAGGTTCCGATCGGAGATTGACGGCCAGCTTCCCCGTCGCCTCGAGGGAGGTCTTGATCACCTGTGCGACGGCAGGTTCGGTCGGACCGTAGTGCTCCGTGCTGTTGTACCACAGATCGATCTTGAGCTGCTTCGGCGGGGCCGTGAGCAAGACGACGGCGACGGCCGCTCCGATGATCACAATGACAACCACTGCGACGATGGCAATCAACAAAGTTCGCTTCACGCCCTCTCCTCCTCGGTTCCCGTCGACAAAGCTACGGGACCCGTGGGAATCCGAGTACTCGTAGTTAATCGTTTCGAGACTCGAGGTTCGAGCATCGTCCGAGTCACCCAAAATCCTCGATGCGCTTCGTCGGAAGGCGTGCGACGCGCATCCGATCGAGTATGGATTCCACGCGACCTGGAGAGAAGTCTCGTTCGTCGCAAAGGAACCGGAGGACGCCGGACGCATTCAGAGGACGTGGCGCGAGGTCTACGGATTCCGTCACCGGTGGATTTAGGAAGAATTCGCGAATCGCATCAAGCTGACTCGGCAACTCTGCCCGAACATCCGCCGGGGCATAGTCAAGGGAACCCCATTCGTGGATTCGTTTGACTGCGGTCTTCGGGCCGATTCCTTTCACCCCCTCGTCGAAATCGGTCCCGATGAGAATCGCAACGTCGATCAGCTGCTCGCGAAGGTGCTGGCGAAAGATCCGGCGGCGCGACCGCAGACGGTGCGCGACCTGCTGTCGCAGATGGCGCGGCTGCCGCAGCGCCGCCAGGCCGCGGCCGTCGCCGTTGGTGCTCAAGGCGGCGTCGCCACCGCCCCGGGACGTCCGGCTCAGACCGTCGAGCCGCCGACCGCAGCCTCGATGAAGGTCATCGCGGCCGCTTCATCTCGCCCGCCGCAAGGTTCTCCCATCCCGACCCCGACTGGTGTCGGCGGCTCGGCCATCCGGACGCTCGAGCTCATGGGCATCAAGGCGTCGCGAGCCAGGGGCCGTTTCATCCTCAACTCGTACGTGAGCAACCTGGTCCACGTGGCGCGCAGCGTGACCGGAGATCGGTGGCCGGAGCTCGCGTACGCCGCTGGGCTCGTGCAGTACGTCGAGCAGGACCCGCCGCACGATGACCAGCTGTCGTCGCCCGTGGAGGCGCTTAGCCGGTTGAACGAGGCGTTCGAGACGGTCTACGGGCCGGAGGCGGAGGACACGATCCGGAGCTGGGGTCGACGCGTCACAGAGCGGTGGCTGGCGGAAGGCCGGCACGGGATGGGAGGGCCTCGGCGCCTGGTGCCAGGCCGGCAGCGAAAGCTGGCCAGTCTCGTCAAGTCGTTCACCGAGGCGATGGACAACGTGCGGGGTGAGCACACACATGCCTGGCTGCAGGTCGACGAGCATCAGTTCTGGCTCGTGAACTTCTCCAACATGTTCGCCCTCGGCCGGGTCAAGACCGTCAAGTCGTGCCATATCTGGGTCACGACCATCGAGACCATCCTGCGCTGGGCCGGGCTGGCCAACGACTGGTATGTCGAGGAGGTCGAGTGCGGCTGCGTGACGGGCACCTTCGACTGCGTTTTCGCGATCAGATCGGTCGAAACCTAAGGCCCGGCCGCCAAAAGTGACCTACAAAGGTCACATCTTTATTACGTCGTCTGTTACGCCCCCAGAATTAACATCTGGCTGTACAGTCTGCCCTCCCTCCCTTCTGAAGGTCCTCCACCGACGCGGGTGGGGGGCCTTCTCACGAGTCAGGTAACTTAGCCGGGTGTCCCGGTTTGCCATTGATGTCACCGCCTGCTGGCGGCCGCGTCGGGTCGGCATGCTCACGGTGGCGGTGGAGCTGTCCAAGGCCCTGGTCGCGCGTACTGGTGAGGACGATTTCACCCTGCTCTGCAGCCGCGAACGCCCCCCCGCCCTCGAAGCTCTGAAGTGCGAGGCTGTACTTTCGCCTTACCGTCACGAGGTCGCCTTGAAGACACGCTGGCTGCCCACGATTGAGCCGCAGCTCGAAAGCGACGCGATCCTCTATCCCTTCTGGCCGAGCCCTCCATTCAGGCAGCGCGATGCGCCGCCCGCGGCGATCTTCGTCCACGACCTGGCGTATCGGATTCGCCCACAGGAGGTGCCGTGGCAGCAGCGCGTTTACATGCGTGCGGTACTCGGCCGGGCGCTCCGACAGGCGGCCGCTGTACTGGTCCCGTCGGAGTCCACGCGGCGCGACGTGCTGGAGCATTTCAAGGACCTGGACCTGGGATCAAAGCTCACCGTGATCGGCGAGGGTCTTCCGCCGGCGGTTCCGGCCGGTCCTCTGCCCGCGGGTCTCGAGCCGGGCTTCATCCTCGCGGTGGGCACCGTCGAGCCGCGCAAGAACTATCCACGCCTCCTCGCCGCGTTTCGCGCGATGCGTGGGCGTCACGGTTCTCTGCCTTTCATCATCAACGGCCGTCCGGGCGTACCGCAGCTCGTCATCGCGGGCCGCCCGGGCTGGGCTTATGGCGACACGCTGCAGCGCATCGCCGCTGAACCTGGGGTGCGCTACCTTGGACACGTCGATGAGCCGACGCTCACGGCGCTCTACGAATCGGCTTCGGTGCTTGCCTTCCCGAGCCTGTATGAGGGGTTCGGCCTTCCACTCCTGGAAGCGATGGCGAAGGGCGTGCCGGCGGTGGTCGGCGCCGCAGGCGCGCTTCCGGAGCTGGCACTGGGCGCGGCGATCGCCGTGCCGCCCGACGACGTGAATGCGATCGCCGGCGCAATTGAGCGACTGCTGTCGGATGAGACGCTGCGCGCCAAGCTGGGAGCAGAGGGAAAACGGCGCGCGGCGAGCTTCACCTGGGATCGTGCCGCGGAACAGACGCTGGAAGTGCTTCACCGGATCGGGAATACAGCGCCTCGTAAAGTGGCTTAGTGGTTTCATGACTGACCGGATCTCCGTGCTGGTCCTGCTGGCCGGCGGCCGCCACGACTACCTCCACATGGCCCGGCCCTTGCTGAGGGCACTCGAGGCAACCCACAACTTCGATCTCAAAGTAACCAGCGATTCAGACGACCTGCACCTCCAGAACGGACAGGTGCTGCTGGCCGCGAGCGATCATGCGCTGCGTCCTGGCCAGGCAGCCGAGCTGAGGGATTTCGTCAATCGCGGCGGAGGGCTCGTGCTTCTCCACGGCACCCTCGCGGCGTGGACTGAAAGCGGCGAAGTGCGTGATCTCGCGGGTTGGGCGCCGAGCGGCCCCGGAGCGCTGACTGAGCTCGTCATCCGGCCGGATCCATCACATCCGATCAGCGCGCGACTTGGGGCGGAGATCAAGCTCGTCGACGAGCTCTACTTCTCTGAGGGGCCGCCGGCCGACGCTTCTCCGTTGCTGCGCGTCAGCTGGCGATTCACCGAACAGGTCGTGGCGTACGAACGGGCAGTCGGCGATGGACGTTTCGTCCATCTCGGGCTTGGCCACGGGCCGGCGACTTTCGAGCACGAGGGATTTCAAAAGCTCGTGCAGCGCAGCGTGATGTTTGCGGCGGGCCGCGTCGCCGCGCCTTCGGTCGGCGTCGGTCTCATCGGCTACGGCGCGATCGCGCGTGCGCACGCCGATTCGGTCAACGCCACGGCGGGGCTGAACGTCGCCGCGGTGTGCGACGTATCTGATGAACGCAGGCAAGCAGCCTCACGCGAGCTGTCGGTGAGGACCCATGCGCGCGTGGAGGATCTGCTCGATGACCCCGACGTGGGGCTTGTCATCGTCGGCACGCCGCCGAGCATCCACGCGGATGCGGACGCGGCCGCCGCGCGCGACCGCGTGCTCACCGTGTATCAGAGCCGCCGCTGGGATCCCGACTATCTGGCGATGCGCGAGGTGATTCGCTCGGGTCGAATCGGTGAGACGTTCTACTTTGAGTCGTTCATCGGCGGCTACTCGCATCCGTGCGATTACTGGCACAGCCATGAGCCGATCTCCGGAGGAACGATCTACGACTGGGGCTCGCACTACTTCGACTGGATCCTCCAGCTGATCCCGGATTCGGTGGCGACCGTTTCGGCGAACGCGCACAAGCGGGTGTGGCATGACGTCACAAACGCCGACCAGGTGCGGGTCGATCTGACGTTCGCCGGCGGGGCTCAAGCGACGTTCCTGCAATCGGATATCGCTGCCGCGGCCAAGCCGAAGTGGTACGTGCTGGGGACGCGCGGATCAGTCGTTGGCGAGTGGCAGGCTGAAGCGGTCCCGGCCGACTTCCCGGCGCGAGTGAAAGTGTTCACTCCGGCGGATGGCGGCTCTCACGAGGAGCTGCTCCACCTCTCGCCTCGCGACGACCATGGTTTCTACCGCAACCTGGCCGATCACTTGACCTGGGGTGAGCCGCTTGCCGTGACCCCGCAAGAGGCCCGCCGAACAGTGGCTGTGATGGAAGCCGCGACGCAGTCCATCGCGCGCGGCGGAGCTCAGCTCGAGGTCCTCATATAACGGACCGAATCGGATGGGGCGTGCTCGGCGCCGCCGGCATTGCGATCGGTGCGGTGCTGCCGGCGATCGCCGCATCCAAGAATGGCCGCGTCGCCGCGATCGCCAGTCGCGATCCAGGCCGCGCGAGACAGCTGGCCGAAGCGTACGCAGGCGCAAAGGCCCCCCATTCGTACGAAGCTTTGCTCGCCGACCCCGATGTCGACGCTGTCTACATACCACTGGTCAACAACCTGCATAAGGAATGGACGTTGCGCGCTGTGGCGGCGGGCAAGCACGTGCTCTGTGAGAAGCCTCTCGCCATGAACGCCCAAGAGGCCGAGGAGATGGCGGTGGTCGCGAAGTCCGCGGGCAAGCTCCTGATGGAGGCGTTCATGTATCGCTTCCATCCGCGCACCCGGAGGTTCGTGGAGGCGCTCCAGGATCCGATGTACGTGCAGGCGAGCTTCGGGTTCACGGTGAAAGACGCGTCCGACTTCAGGCTGCAGGCTGCCCTTGGCGGCGGCGCTCTGCTGGATGTCGGCTGCTACGGGGTGAGCGTCGCGCGGTGGATTCTGGGCGAGCCGTCGAAGGTGCTGGCCCGCTCGAGGATGCACCGTGGCGTCGACATGACCACCAGCGCGCTGCTCGAGTTTCCGGGCGGCCAGACCGCCGCCGTGTGGGCCAGCTTCGAGTCGCCTGAGGAGCAAAGCCTGACGGTCGTCGCGAGAGATGACGTGCGCCGGCTGGACCGACCCTTCTCGTCGCGGGAGGAGGTCGACGAGTACCAGGTGATGGTCGAATCGTTTGCGGACAGCATCCTGCTGGACAAGCCGGTCGCAATCCCGCTCAGCGAATCAATCGCGAACATGAAAGTCCTCGACTGGATCAAGGAAGCCGCCGCTAAGAGCTGACCATCTCCTTGAATCGTGCGTCGTCGCGCAGCGGCGCCAGGTCGGAATCTGTTGAGGCGCCCGCTTTCATGTCCGGACGCATTGGCAACGCCTCTTCGAGAAGCTCGATCGCCTCGTCAAGCCGTCCCTGTGTGGCGCGAACGCCCGCGAGGTTGTAGAGGACCGCGCCGAGCGCGAGCGGTGGTGCCGAAACATCGCGCATCTCTGACACGGCTTCTTCTACCAACCTGTATGCGCCAGCGTCGTCCCCATTCTCCTTGAGATAGTCGACGATGTGATTGCGCGGGTGGATGTAGCTGTTGCGGAGCAGCGCCTCGGTTGTCGTGTTCGCCGTAAACCATTTGAAGGGTCGCTCGCCCAGCTGTTCCGACAGCGCGATGAGGGAGGCAAGCAGCGTGTCAGATCGTTCGGAGATGTCGGCCAGCGAAACGCCCAGGCCGCTTGCGACCTCGGCGTCGTTGACTTCGTCGATGTTCTCTGGTGGCTGTGGATAGGGGCGTCCGTCGCGTACGTCGGTCAGTGCATTGCGAAGTCGCTCGCGCCACATGCTGATGTGGAAAAGGTTTAGCGCGGCGGGCCAGCCTTTGGGCTGTTTCTCGGACTTGCGCACCTGGGCGACGAACTCGCGCTCCATCTCGCGCTCGGTCTCGAGCGCCTTGCGAAGGTCAGTCACCGGAGAAGTCCTTCAGGCCGAGCTGCTTGGCGAGGGCGCTAGCCGACTTGTCCGCCTCATCGGCTTCACCACCGCGGCCGAGCGCCCGCAGGGTTTGCGCTCGATCTCGAAGGACACGCGCCAGACCTGGACGGGCTTCCATCGACTCAAAGAGTGCCAGAGCCGCGTCCAGGTCGACGAGCGCCGCCGCGTAGTCGGGTTCGCGCTGCCGTGAGCGCGATCGACCGCGATTCCACAAGGTCACGGCTTCTCCGTACCGATCGCTCATCGCGTGTGCACCGGTTAGCGCTTCGTTCCACTCCGCGACACCGTCCGGCTTGTCGCCCAGACGAGCACGCACCGACCCGGCCATCGCCTGGCCCAGGGTCCGCATCGCGGGCATGCTGGTGACGGCCGCGAGCTCGAGACCACGCTCGAGCGGATTCTTCGCACCCAGCAAGTCTTCGAGCTGCAAACGTACGGACCCGAGCAAGACGTTGGCGGCAACGCCGCACGCCGTCGCACCCAGCGACTCGGAATCCGCCGCGCACCGCGTGCCGAGCTCAACACCCGCTTCGAGGTCTCCCCTTTCGAGGTGAAGCGAGACTCGCGCGATTTCTGTGTCGAGCCGCGCGATCTCGTCTCCCTTTGCGCTGAGAGTTTCCGACCGCGCGAGGGTTCGCTCTGCTTCAGCGAATTCGCCGAGCCGCGTATATCCGAGCGCAAGGAAGCCGTGCAGCATCGCCGTTGACAGGCTGTCGGCCTTTCCTTCCATGAGCTCGAGCGCCTCACGCGTTTCCTGCGTGCCTTCGCGCAGGTGGCCTGTGAAGATCAAGCCGACGCCCATGAAAGCTCTCGGGATTGCGTGCGCGCTCGGATCACCGAGCTGCTCACCGATGCGCGCCGCCTCGTCGAGGGCATGCTTCAGCGCAGGGCTTGTGCTGGGCAGCTCCCCGCGCCAACGGCGGAGGAACGCGACCCAGAAATAGGCATCTGCCATGAGCCGGGGGTCGGCGCGATCGCCTGCCTCATCGATGATGCTCTCCAGGTGGGCGATATATCGGTCCGAGCCGGTGAAGCTCCACCCGACCTTGCCCTGGCCGATGGTGGCGCGTAGACGAAGGTCGATCGTCGCATCACCGGCCGGGATCAGGGCGAGCGCACGGTCGAAGAACGCGATCGCCTCGCGGTTGGCGAACCGCTCGAGGGCGTGCTCGCCGGCCATAACAAGGTGTTCGGCTGCCCGCGCGTCATCGCCCGCCAGCTCGAGGTGCATCGCGATGACCGCCGCAAGCTCCCGCTTGCGCTCGGGATACAGCGAAAGCAGGGTGTCGGCCGCGAGGCGGTGGAGTGCCCGGCGGTCCTGCTTCAACAGGGAGCTGTACGCCGCGTCCTGCACCAGCGCGTGCCGGAAGAGGTACTCGAGCTCCGGATCGAGAGTCGCGACCTGGATCAGCCCGCTCGCTTCGAGAGTGCCTAGGTCGGCGCGAGTGTTCATGCCGTCTTGACCTCTAGGAGGCGCTCCAGCAGCGAAACCGCGAACTGGCGCCCGATGACGGAGGCGACGCGCAGGGTCCTTCTGCTCTCGGGCGGGAGCCGATCGATGCGCGCGAGGAGGAGTCCCTGGAGCGTGTCGGGGATCTCGACGCTGGCAACCTTTTCGGTGGCGATCCAGCGATCGTCGTGACGTTCGATCAATCCGCGGTCCACGAGCATGCGGATGACCTCCTCGACGAAGAATGGATTGCCTTCCGCCTTCGTCAGGATCAGCTCCCGAGTCGCCACGGGAAGCGACTCGATCTGAAGAAGGTTCGCGACCAGGGTTCGGCTGTCTTCGCTGGACAGCGGGTCGAGACGGATCTCGGTGAGAGCGTCGCCGAAAAGATCGCGTGTCCCCGTGATGAGCCGCCAGCCCTCCGCGCTGCGCTCGACGCGCGATGTCGCGATGCAAACCACCGGCATGTCGGCCATCAGCGGCGCCAGCGCCAGCAGCGTGTCGACCGAGGCGGGATCCGCCCAGTGGAGGTCTTCGCAGACAAGGACCATCGGCGCGCGGGCGCTCTGCGCGCGGATGGCGGTCGCAATCGATGACACGTACCTCTTCATCGTCTCGCCCTGAAGGGTCGAAATGCGCGCCTGCATCTCGGGCTCGAGCTGAACCGAAAGAAGGTGCCCAAGGTACGTATACGGTTCTTCCCAGCCCTCCCCGAGAAGATCCCGCAGCCCTCGACCGAGCGCGGCTCGGGTCTCGGGCTCATCGGCAGATGCGCTAATACCGAACATCGAGCGCACCAGGTCGAGGACGACGTGATAAGGCAGCGCCTGGCCATACGACAGGCAGCGGCCCTCGACCCATTGCGCGTGGGGATCCATGGCTGTGACGGCCGCCCGGAATTCGGCGAGGAGGCGGCTCTTGCCGATCCCCGGTTCGCCCAGCACCGTGACTATGCGGCCCTGACGTGCACGAGCTACAGAGAACAGCGCGCTCAACCGCGCGAGCTGATCGTCGCGTCCGATCATCGGCGAATGGATGCCGGCGAGGCCGCGCGGGCTGGTCGCGCCGGGTTTGAGGCCTGTGACCTCGAACGCGTGGACCGCGTCGGCTTTGCCTTTCAGCTCCAGCATCCCGGCGTCGCGAGATTCGACAAGCGGGGCGACGAAGCGGTGGGTCGCCTCCGTGATGAGCACACCGCCCGGAGCAGCGAGCGACTGCATCCGGGCCGCCACGTTGACAGCATCGCCCATGGCTGTGTACTCGTTCGCCGCATCGGTTCCGACGATTCCGACGACGACCGGGCCCGTATTGATGCCGACCCGGACCTGTAGGTCAACACCGTTCTTCGCGTGATGTGCGGCACCGAGCTCCCCGATCGCCTCGACCATGTCGAGGCCGCAGCGGATGGCGCGCTCGGGGTCGTCCTCGTGCGCGACCGGTGCCCCGAAGAACGCGAGCAGGCCGTCACCCATGAGCCGGGCGATCGTTCCGTCATATCGCTGCACGGTCGCGTTCATGCGCGCAAACGCCTGGCCGACGACGGCGGTCCAGTCTTCGGGATCCATCCGCTCGGCGATTGCCGTGGATCCTGCGAGATCGGCGAAGAGGACTGTGATGTTGCGGCGTTCGCTGCCGCCCACCTGCCCGCTCGCGGGCGACGGCGCCGTGCTGCTCATGCGCCCTGAGCCTTCGGCGCCTGGCGAAGGTCCGTCATGCCGTGAACGGTAAGAGATCCGGGGTCTTTCGGCACATTGACCCTCAGGCGGGTGTGAGGTCGACCGTACCAGTGCCTTTGATTGAGATGGGACCTGACAGCCCGCCCAGGTTGATGCTCGATCCGAAATCAAATGTGCCGTCGTTGCTCTGCTTTGCGTGCGACTTGAGGACGCGGTGACTATTCGGATCGATCCACGAGGTGACGTCTGAAGTTCCTGTCCCTTTCGACGAAAGTCCACCTGATCCACCCGTCCCGAGGTCAATAGTCGCGTTGCTCGTGGTCTCGAGGACAGCCGCCCTGACTCCGTTGAGCGATTCGTCGCGGAGGTACTTGCTGTGGGTCGTGATCGAGATCCCACCAGTGCCGCCCGGGGTTGCCTCCGTGTAATCCTTCGTCCAGGTATCTCCTGGTTTGACCGCGCCGCTGGGCAGAACGGCGGTGATAAAAAAGCCTCCGCCCGCGCCCGAGGCGAGAAACGGGTTGCCGGTTGCCACCTGCTTTCCGTCCAGGCTCACGACGTGCCCATCGGCCGCGATCGTGATGTTCATGGTTATGTCTGGCATCCCCTTGGTCGTGTCCAAAATGGCGCCGGTCGCGCCGCTGCTGACTGTGAAGTTGCTCAAAGTCAGCGTGAGGTCCGCGCTCCCGTTCGGGTCGACGGAGTTGACCGTGACGGTCTCTGCGGCAACGATGTCGATGTCGGTGGGGGGAATTGCCAGCCCGCCGCCCGTGATGGACTGCGTGGCCGTGGAGTGAAAGGAGTATCTGTATGTGTCGCCGCGGTGGTAAGCGAGGGACAGGGTCTGAGCCTGAACCGGCAACGCGCCGCAGGCAACCGCGCCGATGGCAAGCAGAACCAGTAGGCGCAAAGGGGGCATCCTAGCTCCGGGTAACGGTTTTCGACTCCTTCTCCTGTGCTGGCTCAGGCGCCGAAGCTGGTGTTGCGACGGTCGCGACCGGCACCACCTGCCG
>Ga0137418_10006591_pt1 | contig 10683 bp, 14 predicted proteins | sample CZODoug3_1_2_16f_FD_122242 | JGI IMG/M metagenome (GOLD analysis project Ga0137418, IMG submission 122242) | Vadose zone soil fungal communities from Angelo Coast Range Reserve, California, USA - CZODoug3_1_2_16fungal (Hybrid Assembly) | ecosystem: Environmental > Terrestrial > Soil > Vadose... | reverse complement strand
CCCAAATTACCACCGAGGTCGACCAGCTGGCCCAGACGCAGAAACCCACCGGGCATATCGGAGCCCGGTGGGTTTCTTGAAGGCACTGGCTGCAGGCGAGCGCCCCGGGGACTCTCAGTGCACTGGGAGTCCAGAGGTAAGATGATAACCTCAGTGTAGCACTGCTGGAGCCTGGGCGCAAGGCTGCCCGTTGGTGAACCTGCTAGCTATACGTATAAAATCGGTCCGAAGCGTGCTCGAAGACTTTCCCGATATATTTCGTCTCGGGTTTCTTGTACCAATTCTTTCGCGCAAGGTGGACATCTCATTGCTTGCCCCCAGTCACTTTCAGCGACTGGCTTATTGCACTGCAAACATCGATGCGCAGGCGGGTTAACTCGTCGTTTGCCCATAGATCCCTCCTCTTTTTAGTCTTCTCTATTCTCGCCACCTCGCCAAAATGGGATACTTCCCACTGGTGCGTAGCTTTGGACGTTTCTTTTTGCTCATGCGTCCTCAGTTTCTCGCAGCGCCTGGGCCATCTGGTCTTGCTTCGTCCTGGTTGCCTCGTCTAGATTCTCATCGTTGCTAGTGAGTTGAGAGAGCTGATCTAAGACTATCCTGATTTTAGCAAGTTGCTCCTCACTGAACGCTTCAGCAAAGCTGACCAGTAGCACCTCGACATAGCCTCGCAAGATGCCATAAGCGGTAAAGTAGCGCTCCGGTTGCGAGAGTTGTGAAAGCTCCTGGATATTCTTTAAGGCTGTCTTGGTTGCCTCAAAAAATCGGTTATCACGTCTCTCTTCGGATGTTGACATAGGTTGCTCCCTTCAAAAATTGCCAATTGCTTGGCAACGCGTTGGCCAGATCGCACCAGATCTGACCGATAGCTTCCTAAATAACAAGGTCTACAACAGAGCAGTACATTTGTTCTATATTGAGGTTTTGGAGGTTCGACTAGGGCTTTCTGTCCTTGAGTTGGCCGAGCAGGAACTCGAGCCCGAGCTCGGCATCACTCTTGCCCATGATCTTCTCAATCGTACCTTTCGCCAGATCGTCGGCGAGGGCAAGGATGACTGTAATCTGCTCGCGTAGCTTCTTCATCTGTCCGACCAGGCGCTCGACTTCGGTTCGCTGCTCTCCAGTGAGCTTCCCTGACTTCCACCTGGTCAGCTGCTCATCAAAAAGCCAGAGGTCCTTCTGCTGGGAGGTTGTGACTTTCTTGACGCGATTAACGGTGTAGTCATCGAGCACGTGTGGCTTCGCCTTCGCTGGGAGCAGCGTCTGATATTGCTCCCGTGCAGACTCGAGCATGCCGTCAATGTGTGTGGCTATCGTAGGTAGCATTGAAATAGGTTGCCACTGTGGTTGTGGTTGTTTAGGCATTCGGTATCCCCCCTAATGTTTCTGCCAGTGTAGCATAAGCGTGCATGAAAACAAACGTTCTAAGTACATTTGTTCTAGATCGAGAGTTTGGAGGTTCAAATTAGAATGTTTGTCCGTTGACTCGCTTGCTGGGGTAATCAATAATACGCCTATGTAAACGTATACGTATACGTTCGATTATTTCTATGAAAGGGCGATATGAAGCATGAAAGTATGGACGCTGGCGAATAATAAAGGCGGCATTACCAAGACTACCTCGACGATTAACCTGGGCTATGGCATTGCTCGCAAAGGACATCGTGTTCTAGTTATTGATGCCGATGCGCAGTGTAACACGACCTATTCCCTCACCGGTAAGATGGATCATGAGAGTACTCTCTTCGATGTGCTTATCCAAGGTAGCAAGATGGCTGATACCATTATCCCCACACAGCAAGAGAATCTTTATTTAGCCCCCAGCTCGATCAATCTTAGTGCAGCTGACCTGCTCATGGCATCAGCACCTGGTCGAGAGAGGAAACTTGCTCGAGCACTGGCGCAGGTTGAGGACTATGATTATGTGCTCATCGATACGCCGCCGAATCTGGGAGTGCTCACCGTAAACGCCTTCGTAGCTTGTACCAGTGTGCTTATTCCGATCGCTTTGACCACCTATGCCTTGATAGGGATTAGCATTCTTGAGCAGACGATGCAAGAGCTAAGGGACAACCTTGATGTGGAGCTACCTATCTTGGGGGTCATAGGGAACTTGGATGACCACACGCGGATCAGCGCAGACGTGTTAGAGGCGGTGCGCGAACACTTTGGGGATCTTGTGTTTAACGCGGTCATTCCTCGAAATATCAAAGTGGAGGAAGCTCACAACCAGATTGCCTGCATCTACGATTATGCACCACAGAGCACAGGAGCTAAAGCATATGCGCAGCTCGTTGAGGAGGTTCTAGCACGTGCCCAGGGACAACAGTAAGAAGTTCGTCAATCCTCTGCTAAGATCTTCAGAATCACCTCCTGAAGAGCAAACGCAGACACCTACGGAGATGACAACGGAGACATCAACACAGCCGCCTACGGATACGGATACGTCAACGCCTACATCTACGCAAACGTATACGTATACGTCTAAGGAAGATGAGGAGGACTATGCTGTAGCTAGGCGTAAACGAGGAAAGCAGGCGTTTGAGAACACGCACGATCGCTGGACTGTGTGGCTTGATAAGAAGCTAAAAAAGAGGATAGCACGGCTGGCAAAGGAGCAAGAAATTTCAATCTCAGCTCTTGCAGACGAGGCCGTTGCTGATCTGTTAAAGAAATATGGCAAATAACCTGCAGTGCTCAACTTGGCGCAGGATCTCCACATTGCCGACGAGGCCTCGGCGATGCTCGCTTAGCAAAGTGCACAAAAGGGCAGAGTGACACGCCGAATCTGGCAATATGCAGAGAGCAGAGCGGTCAAGTATGCTGCGCACCACTGTAAGGCGCAGGCGGAAGAAGGATCACGCTCTGCTCTCATGGTGCAGTATATTCGATATAGTCAGAATGTCTACTCACCAGGTACGCATTTTGCACATGATTGGAACAGAAAGTTGGAATAGGGCGCGAAAGAGCAGGAAAGAGCGCGACTTTTCATCGCCCGTATCCGGGACAATAAAAAGCGATCGGCAGTATGGAGTTCATCGGTTCCGCTAGGGGGGGATCGCCGCTCGCTGGAGATAGTATAGCATCTAGTGAGACGCTGTATCAGTGGTGGAAGCTCATCTTGAGAGGATGGCTGGCCAGCGAACATCGCTCTCGCCGCGGGCTCCACCCTTATAAGCATCTTTGTTGCGCAGGACCTCGGCAATGCTCGTATGCGCCCACTGCTTGCCGTTGCTGATATCAGCTGCTATTTCTCGCAAAGAGCGACCTTCTTTATGGAGTCTGAAAATACGACGCACCACCTTTGCTTCTTCCGTATCGATCACAATGCCAGCATCAGATCTTCGATACCCATAGGGCAGCCTTCCGCCTTTCTCTCCGTCTCGCTTTCCTCGCTCTGCCAGTGCGTCTGTCGTTCGTTGTGAAACAAGATCACGTTCAAATTGAGCAAGCACCGCAAAAATACCTAGCATAAGCTGACCTTGTGGTGTTGAGGTATCAAATGACTCTTTGCATGATACAAGAGAAACATTGTGTACACGAAAGTCCTCAACGAGATTAATAATAATGCGTGCAGTACGCCCTAACCTATCGAGAGATGGAATAATGACAGCATGTATTTTACTTGCCATGATATCTTCTACAAGCCGTTTTAGTCCTGGCCTTCTGCTCACTGGTTTTGTCCCGCTTATGCCATCATCTTCATAGAAAGTGGGCTCAGGCCATTCTTTAACCTGGGCCATGAGCTTGCACTTTGATCGCTGGGCGTCCATTCCGAGACCTGATTCAGCTTGGTCTTCGGTTGAGACGCGTATATAGGCAGCTATAGTTCCTGTCTTGTCTTGGGTGATTTTTTCTGTACGATGACTGGATTTTGGCACGTTTCTGTCCTAACTGTACGGTAACGGTCCCGTTATCGTACAGCTTACCATAGATGGATCGGCTTGTAAAGCCTCTTGGGGTGGTAAAAAAGATGATGATATTCTATGCGATGGAAGCCTGCAGTGCCTCGGCCAAACGCTTGGCAATCCATTGACCCATCTCGACACGGCGATCGCCCTGCTTAATCTCGACGCGCAGATGATTGTAGCTGAACGCAAGATCATTGGAGAGCAGACCTATAAAGCGATCCGGGTTATCCAAGCTATCCCCAATCAGGCCGATGAATGTTGCGATGTCCCGGAGCCTCAGCGAGAATCGCGCCTCCTGGCCGTCTGGCTGGCTGACAATGAGGTCAAGATTCGCCCAGTACTTCGTTGCATTGCTAAAGCTATATGTCGTCTCGCCGTCCTGCGCGATAAGGCGAGGAGGCTCATCAGGTGTGAGCAGTGCAATCATAGTGAGTCCTTTCATCGAGATCCAACTGCCACGACTGCGCAGCGATCCCCCAGGGCCGTCCTGCTCAAAAGCTGAGAGGCAGCTGGTAGAGCAGGACGATCAGGCTTCATCGGTGAAGCCAGGGGTTGAGACGGCGCATCCATGCACCGTCGATCTGGCGGGTCGAATGAGCCGACGCGGTGAGCGTCAAAGGCCTCGACGCTATCGAAGAAACAGAGGCAGACGACGCACTGGCAGACTTCGCTATTCGAAGTCGTCCTCATCCTCATCGTTGTCAAGATCTATCACTTCACGTTCCAGGCGGTTGCTAAGGTCCCACCATTCACCGTCTTCTAATTCAGCCTGCGCTTGCTCGAGAAAGTTATGCCGCTCCATCAGCTGCTTGACGATTTGGCTCTTCATATCGTCAATAGGATTTTTGTACTTTTCCTCGTCGGTCTTGACAATCTCGGCATATTTTTGCTCGCCAAGTTCTCTATGCGTCTGCGCTGCCATTGCCTTGGCTTGCTGGATTTCATCGATGATCGAGCTTTTCTCGTCAGCAAGCTCTCTCAATTGTGCTATCAGCTCTGCTTGACGTTTTCCAGCGTTGCGCTCTGCTTCCAATGTCGTTGGCTCCAGTGCTGTCAATGCCTTCTCAGCCTCAATGGATGCCTTTTGAGCAGAGGAGAGCTTCCTTGCTGCCGATGACTCACGTGATGTGCCGATGGCGTACTTCGCGAGCTTCTCAGCTCGCTTTTCCTCGTCGGCAGTGCGCTCTTTCGCGTTTCTGGCAGCTGTGAGCTTGGCTTGCCTCGTTTGCCTCGCTGGTTCAATGGTCGCTAGTTCTGCCTGAGCGGTGCTGGCCTCCTGGCCGATCTCGGCGAGTCGCTGCTGGAGCAATGAGAGATCTTCGGCAGCACGAACATGGATTGTATTGGCCGCCTCGGTGTGCGTCTCTGGCTGCTCTTTGGTGGCTGCTGGTTTCTTTGGCATTATTGTTCCTCGCCAAAACCTGATAGCGCTGCATTCCCTGACGTGACACCAGTTGTCCAGGCGCTAATGGTGACAAGGGTGCCAGTGGCAGGGTTTTGCACTGCACATGGCTGGCCGCTACCCGTGTGGCCATTGATAGCTTTATCAATCAGTCCAAAGTCAACGGGCGTCAAGCCTATTTGTGTTGGACTTTGTTCTGTATCGGCGTGAAAGGTTTTGAGCGCCGATTCGATACCTTTCACGCTCACCTTAGGCAACGTGACAATGGATATTGAGCGATGCATTGGATGCTTTGGCTCGGGCATGGTAGATGTCTCCTTTTCTTCTCGGCCTTCTTGGCCTCCAAAATGACAAAACGACACCAACCCGCTGGGCTGTGCCGCATTGAGACCTATTGTAGCTCATAGCGCCTCATCATAGCAAGTTTTCCACGCCTGTTGAAAACATGTTCAAAAATACCGCTTGCTATGATAACGTAACACATCAAAGTTACGTTATAACATCTTAATATCTTTTTAACATGTACTGTATTGTTCTGTGCTATACTTGGCAGGTCAAGGAGGGTACGCTGATCGGCGAGGTCGAATCTCGCTGGTAGCGATATATTTAAAGAAGCGCAGTACGGCACGAACTGTACTGCGCTCTTTTGCGTGCATCAAAAAACCGCTGCATTCTAGAGGCATAGCCAAGCGCGACGGCAGCGGCTCTTGAACTCATGGGTACTTCATTGTACCACTCTGAAGCGGCCTAGACCTTGTTGTTGCCGTACATCGGGGAAATGGCGAGCTGTGCGGCGGCTAATTGACGTTGGTGAGTGCTCAAAAAGCCAGAGGCTTGCAATCGGTCAAGAACGGCGATAGTATTACCGCGTTCAATGGTGCCACTTTGTGACTTGTCGAGCGCCATGCTGGCCGATGGTTCAAAGCTTGGAGCGCCTTCAAGACGGCCCTGCACGTCTGCGCAGTCGTCGCAGCCACAAGCAGCGCAAGCTCGATGAGCGGCGTTCAATGCATGGTTACGCGCTTCGTGCATGACGGTTTGCGTGTCGGTGATGGACTTGGCGGAGTTCTTGGCTCCAGCGCGGGTAAAGTTGTTGTTGATAGTCATTGGGGTTAGGGTTCCTTTGGGGGATAGGCCAACCTCGGCCTCTAGAAGATCGAAGCTGGCGCAGGGGAATAGTAGGGGATTGTCAAAAAAGCACCAAAAGGCCACGAAAAGCGACGGGAAGCTGCACTTTTGGCGATGCTAAGGGAAGCACTACTGGTGTGTGCCTCCGCTGGTGTATCGTGGCGCAATGCTTTGTTGGCGCAGGGTCTTTGCCAGTTCCTTCTTCACCACATCGGCGATATCCTTGCCTTGCTTCTGTGCATTTGCGCCAGTGCTGCCATCGAGGTGGACATGGATGGCGATATTGTTGTTGCTGCCAGAGGTGCTCTGAGATGTGGTGACGGGACCCGATGCAGCAGGGGAGCCAAGAGTAGACAGTGGTTGGGCCACGGCATTGACGGCAGCCTGGATCTTGGGCACACCTGCGATAAGGCCAGAGGAGAGCATCGAGACGAGGTTGGGCATCCACTTGTCAGCGTCAGCACCAGGGCCTTCCTCGGCAGGACTGTGAAAGCCGAGAGCTTTCCAGATGCCCTTCGCAAGGTTTACGACCGCGTTCCATAACCACCCTGCGCTCGACGCGATCCCGTTGACCAGCATCATGACGAAGTTCTTCCCTGCGTCCGCTGCGCCCTTGCCAAGATTACCGAACCAGCCAGAGAGCCAGTTCCAGAGACTACCCAGTGCTGCCCCGATTGGTCCGAAGATTCTCTGAAACACACCGACGACCGCGTTCCAGGCCCGCTGTGCGAGGCCAGACAGAGTGTTCCACTGAGCCGTCAGCCAGCCTATCGCGATGTTCCAGCCAGCTTTGAGCAGGCCAACGACTATATTGACTGCGAGCATGACGGCGTCTTTTACGTTGTTCCATGCGGTTGTTGCAATGCCGACGATGCTTTGCCAGAGCATCCCCAGCCAAGCAGTGAATCCTTGCCACTGTGCAACCAGCCAGGCAAGCCCTGCTTTGACAATATTGACGATGGCGTCAATCAGCATTTTGAAGTACGTGTTGTGATTGTAAAGCCAGACGAAGAGGGCTACGACTGCGATGATAGGCGCAAAGATGGCACCGAGGAGCAGCATAGCTCCGATCTTCACCGCATTCACAATGGCATGCCAAGCCTTGGTGAGATCGGCATGGATCGCAGTCCACAGCCAGATGAACCAGACCTTGACCCCATTGAGAATCCCAGAGAACCAGGACGATATGCCGCCCCAGACGCCCTTGAGCCAAGCGACAATCTGGCCCCAGTGCTGCACTACTTCGATAATGCCGTAGATGACCGCTGTAACCAATGCGAAGGCAACGATGACAGGCCACCAGGCTATGAGTACCCCGATTGCAGCGCCGATTGCTGTAATTGCAAAGCCGATGAATGCAGGAATGACAATAGATGCAATTTGTATCGCTATGGTGAGAAAGGCGGCTTTGAGGATATTCATCACATCTTGGTGCTTGTTGAGCCAAGTAATGAGCGTGCTAATGCCATTCCCCCAACTCTGCAATGTATTAATGATCGGAGCAACTGCGCCGACGATCTGGCCGAGCACAGGTAGCAAGTGCTGGCCAAGCTTGATCATGAGAACCTGTACTGCAGCACCAGCTTGCTGCATCTTAAAGTTGAAACCTTGCTGGGTTGCGGCAAACGCCTGCGTCTCAGCGCCGCCGTTCTTCTGGGCATTGTTGAGCTTTTCTAGGATGCTTTGATAGCCAGAGGTGTCACCGGCAAGCGCTTTAAATCCTTGTGCAGCGCTTTTGCTGCCACCTAGTACCGTTTGAAGGTGGGCCTCATGGCCTGCCATGGTCTTGCTCAGGTACTCAATCTGGCCTTTGAGATCCAAGGACTTGAATTTGTTCTCATCGAAGCTGATCCCTAATTTATGGATATTCTTTGTGACTTTGTCAGTATTGCCGTCAAATTGCTGGAGGACATTTGAAAGTGCTGTGGACGCCCTGGCCGCCGAGGGAAATCCATTATTGGTAAGCGTCGCAAGGGCTGCATTGGTCTCAGCCATGGAAACCTTTGCTTCCCCTTGCGCATTCTTAAAGCCATGAGCTGTGAGTACCACATTGCCAATCGAAGTAGCATATTGGGCCATGGTCATCTTGCCGCTACTGACCGTAACGGTCATCTGATTCGCGACAAGTGCACTTTGGCTCGTTTCATAGCCAAATGCTTTGACAGCTGTCGTGAGGCCTTTGCTGACCGTGGCGGTATCGGTCATGTCATTGGCAGCCATCTCAGCTGAGAGACGCAGAGCCGTCAGCGCGTCTTTTCCTGCAAAGCCAGCGGATTCCACGAAAAACAAGCCGTCTGCCAGAGCTTTGGGTGCCTGACCGACTTTGGGCGCCATATCCAGGATGGCATTGCCCATGTCGGTCATCTGCTGCTTGGTGAGTCCAGCTTCTGCCTGTGATTTGATCATCGAGGCTTCAAAATCGCCAGCCATCTTGACGGAGGCTGCGCCAACAGCAACGACTGCTGTACCAATAGCGGTTGCTGCGCCAGCAACGTTACCGGAGGCAAGCGAGGAGATAGCGTTGCCTACACCTTTTAGGACCGAAGATGCTGCATCGATCGCGCCGATATTAATGTTGAGAGAGAGGTCTGACATGTGTGGGGGTTACCTGGAGTTAGAAACTAGGGGAAATGGGGACATGAAGAAGCGAGGCCAGAGATTCACTCTGCCTCTAGAGAGGGAAATACATATGCAGCGTGTAGTGCTCGCTCCCCATTAAAAAGCGAGCACTACGGACAAGAAAGGAAACCCCAGGTAAAGGAGGATTTTATTAGGACTGAGGGAGATGAGTGGCGATGAGGAGCTTGAAAAACTGGAAATTCTCCCCCCGCGTCCTTGCCTTAGCATCGCTTGCTTGGCTTGCGATCCCGATTGGATCCTTCCGTATGTTGCGATCAATTGATGAACGACATTTATTATTACCGTCCGATGTCAATTAAAAAGCAGTTACCCCCCTGTGTCGCCTTCGTTCCCTGCGGGCTCTTCTAGCGCGGCTTGAGAACCAGTCGGGTCAAGCCTATGGTGGCCCTGTAGTTATTAGACATCAGCGGCCGTAATAAATGTCGTTCAACAGCACAAAGTCCGGCGAGGGAAGCGCCCACAATCACAATGCGCCCACTGTCCTTGAAAGCGGTCCTAGTTTCATGACTCTTCATGGGGTGCCTCTGCAATCTTCCGGGTGGCGGCCTCTGACCATTCGACGAAGATAGCTTGAACAGGACAGGCTGCTGCCGCCCGCAGCACGTGCTCACACTGCGCAGCATCAGGGGCAGGATCGTACCAGAGCGCTTCCTCCCCATGCAGCTTGAAGACGCTGGGGGCGAAAAAACAACACTGGGCATAGGCCTGGCACCGGTTGAGATCCACCACCACATGGATGGGACCCGACGGTGCAGGAGGTGGTGTCATGTCTGCGTGTGCTTGTGTCATCTGCTCTTCCTGATCGAAAGGCCAGCCAGGAGGCTGCATTACATTATTGCTGAGAAATTCTATAAATGCAAAGATTGTCACACAAACTATAGGACTCTCAGGGAAGAAAGTCAATCTGAATCGTCGCGGCCCAATGAGATGGTCAACTTGCCACTATGTGGCAAGATCCACCGTGCTCGTCAGGTTGTTGCTGTCAAAATTGTGCTGGATGGTGTCGCTTTTATTACAATAAATTCACAATTGCCCCCTCTCATTGACGCCTGTAGAGCTTTTCAGTATACTTGCAACGCAGGTAACAGCCTGTTTGTTTTATTATTTTTTAGCCTGGGGATCAGCCAGAGGAGGCATGAGACCGGGGAAAGGGGTTAGCAATGTTGCCTGACGGCGAAGAAAAACCCACCCCCATGTCAACAACGGAGGCGGGCCGCAAGGGGGGGAGCGCGGTCCGCGACAAGTACGGAGAGGATTACTATCGACGAATCGGGAAAAAAGGTGGCACCGCTCTCAAAGAGAAACGTGGCACTGAATACTATCGCACCATCGCTAAGAAAGGTGGCTCGGCCAATATGACCAAATATGGCTCCGACCACTTCTCTAAGATGGGTAAAAAAGGTGGCAAAACTACCAAAGAGCGCCAGGACCCCGATTTCTATAGTCGTATCGGGAAGTTGGGAGGGAGCGCCAAACGCCACAAAAAGGCGGAATAAACATAAGCTCGATGTAAAGAACCACCAGAACGATCCTTGCGATCGTTCTGGTGGTTCTTTACATCACCTTTTTCTCTGTCTGCAATTTTGCCAGTCCATCGGCAAT
>Ga0137418_10006588_pt1 | contig 10685 bp, 9 predicted proteins | sample CZODoug3_1_2_16f_FD_122242 | JGI IMG/M metagenome (GOLD analysis project Ga0137418, IMG submission 122242) | Vadose zone soil fungal communities from Angelo Coast Range Reserve, California, USA - CZODoug3_1_2_16fungal (Hybrid Assembly) | ecosystem: Environmental > Terrestrial > Soil > Vadose... | reverse complement strand
CGCAGCATGGCGACGGCTGCCGGCAGCATTGCCTCAGGCGATGCCGCTCGAGGCAAAATCATTTTTGAAGGAAAGGGTGGTTGCACCAGTTGCCATCGCGTGCTCGGCAATGGCTCTCGCGTTGGACCCGATCTCAGTCAGATCGGCGGAGCGCGGCGGACCCTCGAGTTACAGCGGTCGCTCGTTGATCCGGATGCCGAGATCATGCCGGCAAACCGCATGTTAAAGGTCGTTACTCGCGACGGAGCTACGGTCACCGGAAGACTCTTGAATCAGGATGCGTTCACTTTGCAGATGCTCGATTCCAGGGAGCAGCTACGGTCCTTCTCCAAATCGAATCTGCGTGAATTTTCCTTCGTTGCCAACTCCACAATGCCTTCGTATAAGGACAAGCTGAGTTCCCAGGAACTGGCCGACGTCGTCAGCTACCTGGCTTCGCTGAAAGGACTATAGTCATGAAACGCGCGCTATTTCTGATTGTCCTGATCGCCACTTCGCTCCAGGCGCAGGTTTCCAATGACCGCCTCCTGAAGTCCAATCAGGAGCCGCAGAACTGGCTCACTTATTCCGGACACTACAACGCCCAGCGTTACAGTGCGCTGAGCCAGATCACTCCGGAGAATGTGAAGAACCTGGAACAGCAGTGGATTTTCCAGGCCCGATCGCTGGAAAAATTCGAGGCGACGCCGCTGGTTGTGGACGGCATCATGTACACCGTTCAGGCCCCGAATGACGTGGTTGCGCTCGATGCTGCGACGGGACGAATCTTCTGGACCTATTCCTGGACACCCGAGTCAGCGGCCCGTCCCTGCTGCGGCCGCGTGAATCGCGGCGTTGCAGTGCTCGGCGATACGCTCTTCATGGCCACGATCGATGCGCGTTTGATCGCTATCGACGCAAAGAACGGCCGCCCGCTGTGGAATATCCAGATTGCTCCGCCGGAAAAGGGCTATGCCATGACCCTCGCTCCGCTCGTCATGAAAGACAAAGTGATCGTCGGCACTGCAGGTGGCGAGTACGGCATTCGCGGCTTCATCGCCGCTTATGATGTGAAAACCGGCAAGGAAGCCTGGAAGTTCTACACCATCCCCGGACCCGGCGAGCCGGGCCACGAGACATGGCCGGCCGATAGCAACGCATGGGAGCACGGCGGCGCTTCGGTCTGGGTAACCGGCTCTTACGATCCTGATCTCAACCTGACTTACTGGGGTATTGGAAATCCCGGCCCGGACTGGAACGGCGATCCTCGGCCCGGCGACAACCTTTATAGCTGTTCGGTCGTCGCGCTCGACGTCGATACCGGCAAGCTGAAGTGGTATTACCAATTCTCGCCGCACGATGAGTTCGACTACGACTCCACGCAGGTTCCCGTCCTCGCCGACATTCAGTGGCAAGGCAGCCCGCGGAAAGTCATGCTGTGGGCGAATCGGAACGGTTTCTTCTATGTGCTCGATCGCGCCACCGGCCAATTCCTTCTCGGCAAACCTTTCGTCGAAGTCAACTGGGCCAGCGGTTTCGATGCGAAGGGCCGGCCGCAGCGCGTTCCGGGCATGACACCGAACAACCAGGGCACCCTCATTCTTCCCGGCAACCAGGGCGGCACGAACTGGTATAACCCGTCCTTCAGTCCACGGACGGGGCTCTTCTATATTCCGACATGGGCGAATTACTCCAGTCTCTACGTCAAGCAGGAGCAGGAATTCGTCGAGGGCAGGACCTATGGCGGAGGAGGGCCGAGGAACACCGTTCCTCAGGGAATTCGCACGACGGCCAATAACTTTGCAAAAGAAGACGAGGGATATGGCGCGATTCGGGCCCTGGATCCGCACACCGGCGAAATGAAGTGGCAGTTCAAAATGACGGACGTGACCGACGCCGGCATCCTGACTACCGCGTCGAACCTGCTCTTCAGCGGTGGGCGGGAAGGCTACTTCTATGCACTCGATGCCCGCGACGGCAAGTTGCTCTGGAGAGCGAACGTTGGTGGCCGCGTCATTTCAGGCCCGATGACATTTTCGTTAAACGGCCGGCAGTACGTTGCAATTGCGGCGGGGAATTCGTTGTTCACGTTCGCATTGCGACAGTAAACACAAAGACACAAAGGGCACAAAGACACAAAGAAAGCCGGCATTAAAGATCATTTAATGCCGGCTTTCTTTGTGTCTTTGTGCCCTTTGTGTCTTTGTGTTTACTCTAAACCTTAAAGATTTCCCGGAAAGCCACGAAGAATTTTTTCATTTCGTCGGGATTGCCGATCGTCAGCCGCATGAAGTTCGGCATGCTTGGGAATTCCCTTCCGACGAGGATCTTCCTCTTGTAGAACTCGTCGATCACGTCGCCCACGGGCCTGCCGACGTTGATCATCACAAAATTCGAGTCTGACGGAATGTACTCGAACTTCGCCTTTTTCAGCTCGGCATAAAGCGCCTGCCGCTGCTCGGCAATGAGCCGGACGGATCTTTCGATGTGCTGGGAATCGGTGAGTGCCGCGGAAGCGGCATATGCCGAAAGAGCGCTGATCGCGTAATCCACCGTGAAGGGCCTCATTTTCGCGATGAGGTCTTCGTTCGAAAACGCGTAGCCGACCCGCATACCAGCCAGGCCGTACGCCTTCGAAAAGGTCTTCGCGACAACAATGTTCCGTCCCTGTTTCACATACTTGAGCGCGCTCTCGAAACCGGGACCGGCAAAGTGGCTGTATGCCTCGTCCACCACAACCGTGACGGATTCCGGAATGCGATTCATGAACCGGTCCATCTCATCCTTCGTGACGATCGTGCCGGTGGGATTGTTCGGATTGCAGATGTACACCATTCCGGTTTGCGGTGTGACAGCGTCCGCCATCTTTGCGAGATCATGGCGGTAATCCTTCGTCAGAGGAACCTTCACCGCCTCCGCTTTGCTGTTCACCGCATATTGGATAACTGCATCGTATGTCGGCTCGGCCACCACGAGCTGGGGTTTTGGTCCGAGAAACAGGTCATCGCACAGCTTCAGGATTTCGGTGCAACCCGCGCCAGTCACCACGAAATCACCGTCGAGCTCATGGTGGTCGGTCAGTTCGCCGGCAAGGCCGCCAAACGCCAGGTCATAATAGTATCGGCCGGAAAGTGAGACCGCATCGCGAATCATTTTCAGCGCCTTCGGCGATGGCCCATAGGGACTCTCGTTGAGATTCAGGTGAACAAAGTTATCGGTCCCGGGCAGCGGCGGCGCTCCGAAAAGATAGTTGCGGGAATACAGAGGCCGAAGGGCCAGGGTGGCGGCACCAGCACCCACGCTCCCCATGAATCGGCGTCGTGATGGGTTGGATTTCATCAAGACCGTACTATACATTTTACAAATGCCAATCGGAACTGCATTCCATGAGAAAACCTTTGCGCTGTGCGAGAGCCTGAACTACCGCGAATGGTCGGGCTATTACACCGTCAGTGCCTACGAAACCCATCACGAGCACGAGTACAACGCCATTCGTAATGCGGCCGCGCTCATCGATATTTCTCCGCTGTTCAAATATCGGATCAGTGGCCGCGACGCCACACGCCTGGTCGATCGCATCGTCACGAGGGACATGCGAAAGGTCTCAGTGGGACAAGTGATCTACACGCCGTGGTGCGACGAACAAGGCAAAGTCATCGACGATGGAACGGTATCGCGCCTCGACGAAAACACCTACCGATGGACCGCTGCAGACCCCAGTCTTCGCTGGTTTCACCAGAACGCCCAGGGAATGGACGTGGAAATCGAAGACATTTCGGAAAAGGTTGCGGCGCTCGCGCTTCAGGGACCCACGTCGGCAGGTTTGCTCAAGAGTGTCTTGGGTGCAGATATCGGGAACCTCAAGTACTTCAGCGTCACGCAGGGCAAGATTGCCGGCGTGAAGGTGGACATCTCTCGCACGGGCTACACGGGAGATCTGGGCTATGAAATATGGGTGCCGTGGAACAAGGGCGCGGCAGTGTGGGATACCCTCATTGAGGCAGGCGGTCCGTTCGACGTTCATCCGGTGGGAATGCTGGCGCTGGACGTGGCTCGAATCGAGGCCGGCCTTCTTCTGATCGAAGTGGATTTCAATAGCAGCAAGAAGGCGTTGATCGAATCGCAGAAGTATTCCCCATTCGAATTGGGATTCGGGCGTCTGGTCCACCTCGACAAGGGAAGGTTTGTTGGACAGGATCGGCTCCGCGAAGAACGGGAACGAGGCCACGCGCGAGAGATCGTCGGATTGGAAATGCAGTGGACCGATGTGGAGCGCATTTACGACGAAGTCGGATTGCCTCCGGCAATGCCGTCTGCCGCTTCACGCGTCGCAGTTCCGGTTTACAAGAACGGGAACCAGATCGGTAAGGCCACATCCACCACCTGGTCACCGGCCTTGAAAAAGCTGATCGCACTCGCCACGGTGAAACGGGACTTTGCCCGGCCCGGCACGGACCTTGAAATGGAAATGACCGTCGAAGCCGTCCGGCAACGCGTGGGGGCAACGGTGGTGAAAACGCCTTTCTTCAATCCAAAAAGAAAAACGGCGACGCCGGCTTGATAATGAGCGGAGCGAATGCAAGCCCGACGCGAAGCGCAAGCGCGCTAGCGCGCAGCCTCAAGAAAGGGCGCAGCCATTAATAAAATGGACCCGTCACTGAAGCAAATCATCGACAGTTACGACCCCGCCGCGCCTCTTTCCGAGGCATCGACCATTCCTGCGCCATGGTACGTCGATCCGCGAATGCTCGACCTCGAGTTGAAAACTGTATTCGCGCGTTCATGGCAGGTCGTGGGACGGGCCGAACAGGTTGCACGCCCGGGCCAGTACATCACGGACGAGATCGCAGGAGAGCCCATCGTCGTTGTCCGTGGGAACGACGGCGGACTTCGCGCCTTCTTCAATGTCTGCCGCCATCATGCGGCTGCAGTCATGACGGAACCGTCAGGCAAAGCGCAGCACCTGCGGTGTCCGTATCACGGATGGACGTATTCGCTCGAAGGACAACTCAAAGGAACGCCGGAGTTCGGCGAGGTTTTGAACTTCGATCGCGGATCCATGGGGCTCGTGCCGGTGGAAGTGGTGGTTTGGGAGAGCTGGGTCCTGGTGAAGCTTGATCCCAGCGGGCTCCCATTCGAAAGCTTTCCTTTGGACGTTGCGAAGTTTCACTGGTTCGAACGGCGGCATTACCACATGGACTGCAATTGGAAGGTCTTCGTCGATAACTACCTCGATGGCGGCTATCATGTGCCCCATCTCCACGCGAGTCTGGATGCCGTCCTCGACTACCCGAACTACACCATCGAGAACGGCGAGCGCCACTGCCTGCAGTCCAGTCCGATGCGGACAGGCGATCGCGCCCTGTACTACTGGGTCTATCCAAACTTCATGATCAACGTGTACAAGGAATCAATGGACACGAATCTCGTCGTACCACGCGGTATAGACAAGAGCGAAGTGATCTTCGATTTCTACTTCACGGATATCGCGAAAGAAGCTCGGAGCCGAAATCTTGCCAGCATCGCGGCGAGTGAACGCATCCAGGATGAAGACACAGCCATCTGCAAGTCTGTGCAGCGCGGCCTTGCGTCGCGCGCTTATACTGCGGGCCGTCTATCCGTTCGGCGTGAAACGGGGGAGCATCTGTTTCACAGGCTCCTTCATGCGGACTTAAACGCGGGCTAAAGCCCGCGACTACATTTAGACACCAAATTCGCGCGCCAAACCTGGCCCGCAAAACGTAGTCGCGGGCTTTAGCCCGCGTTCGATCTCATTCTTCTCCCTCTCCCTATCCAATAAATCACCGCGCCGATCGCGACCGTCAATGCGCTGGAGCCGATGATTTTGACGACCGCCAGGAGCTTGTTGGATTCGTTGCCGGGTGGGATACAAGCCAGAACGCTGGAGATGATAGTGCTGAGAAGACCAAGAATCCCGAGAAAGACGGCGACAGGCCTGCCCCCGGGAACCCGGATGACATCCGGACCCGCCGGCTCCCTCTGCAGGCGGATCGCCGCACAGAACATATAAAGGAGCGGCAGGAAATAAGAAATGATACCCATGCTGACCAGCACGTCATATGCACCCGCTACCGATGTTCCGGCCTGTCCAAGAAAAATGAAAATGCCCGCGACCATGGCCTGAACGATGAGCGCCACATACGGCGTTTTCCATCTGGGATGAACACGCCCAAAGGCGGCAGGCAGAAACCGGTCGATACCCGCGACGAATGGGAGCCGGGCCGACGCTGCGAACCAGGCGCCAAGTGTGCCGATGCTGCCGATCGTCACAAGCAAAGCAGCAACCGGGCCTGCAGCATAAAACCCGACGCGATCCCCGACTTTGGTGATCGCCTGTATGAATCCCTGCAGCTGCGTGACTTCATTGGAGGGCAATGCTGCAAGCACCACCGCGGTTCCAGCGATATAGGTAATCGTGATGATGATGCCGGAGGCCACCACCGCCCTCGGAATGTTACGGCGGGGATTTTGAATCTCCTCGCCCATAGCCGACATACCTTCCGCTCCTCCGAGAGCGAACGCAATCGTGGACCAGAAGAACAAAGTCTTCAAATTGACGCTTGGGAGAAGCGTTGACGTGCTCATCTGGGTCGCCGAACCAAATCGCAGCCACGCCATCGAACCGAGCACGATCAGCATGAAGGCCGGAAGCCAGGCTCCAATCGCGCCGACATTGTGGAGCCACTTTCCGAAATCCAGTCCAAGAATGTTCAGCGTGACGCCGACGAGCAATCCGGCCAGAGAAAACACGATGAAGTAGACATTGTTGTTTGCGAGATGCTGCCACCGGTCTCCGCGGATAAACAGGGCGTTTGCCGCGGCGAAATAGAGGATGGCCGGGAAGTACGGGAGGGTCGCTGCCCAATAGAGCCATCCCGTCATGAAACCGGCGAATTCACCGAATGCCCGTTTGCTCCATACATACATTCCTCCCTCTTCGGGGTATCGTGAGGAGAGCTCGAGGACGCAAAACACGAGCGGCACAAAATAGGTCACACAACCCACAACCCACATGAGAATCGAGCTCGGGCCCGCCGCAGCGGCAGTGGCGATCCACCGGATGCTCAGGGCCGCCACGACGTAAAGCAGGAGCAGATCCCGAAAACCCATCGCCTTGCGAAGTTGCTTTGTGCTCACGGGCCGCTATTCTAAGAGAAATAAGAGGTCGTTAGCCGCGAATTACGCGAATTACGCAAATGGGCGCATCAAAGATTCCTTGACGCGCCCATTTGCGTAATTCGCGTAATTCGCGGCTAACCTTCCCATTTTTCTCCTAAAGGTTTGGTGAGAGCTGCCGATAGATCTCCTGATAGCCGGAGAACCCGGCGTGGGTTAAGGGAGAATTTGTGAGTCTGCAGTCCGGTTTCAAAACCTTACCGGTAGTCGCAAGATACGTCGTTATGGCGTTCGGCCTTGCGGGACTGGCAGCGATGCTGTACGCGAGCTCAGGCGGGGCGGTCTTCGAGCCGGCCCGGTTGATCGCGTTACTGGCGTTGGCGGTTGCAGGCGCTCGGGCGAAAGTGAAGCTGTACCGCAGTTCATCGATTTCCTTTCTAACATCGATCGTGATGATAGCCGTCATGACAGAAAGCTCTGCAGCGGCGATGCTGATCGGAATCTGCGGTGTGCTCGTCCAAACGGTGTTCCCATCGAAAAAGTTTGTTGTTTATCAGATCGTTTTCAACGCGGGAATGATCGCGTTAACGGTCGGCGCCACATTCGGGACATATCATTGGCTGGCCGGCATCAAAGTCGTGGAGACATTACCGGCTGCGGTACCCGCCACTGTCCTGGCATCCTTCGTCTACTTCCTTGGGAATTCGTTCTCCGTTTCGCTCATCATCGCGGTCACCAGAGGAATGTCGATGTACAAGGTCTGGACAGAGCATTTCATGTCGTCCGCACCCTCGTTCCTGATCGCTGGCATCCTCTCGTCCGCCGTGATTGGCCTCGCCGGCAGCCAATTCCTGCCGATTGCAGGCATTCTGGTTACTGTGATTGCATTCGTCTACTACTGTTCGATCCGCTTCACAGCGAAAGCTTCATCCGCCAGCGCAAAAGCCGACGTCTCGACGGCTGCCTAGACACTGTTGTACGCTTTCTTGATACCCACTACGTAACGATTTCACTCCACAATTTCTGACCCAGTGATCGTTCTTCTTTGTTAATCAGCAAGTTACATTTGGCAGCGGCTTTGCATTATCCAGGACGGACGCGGAGGTTAGCCATGCGAAAACGCAATCCGGGATATTCACTGATTGAAGTTCTGACCGTCGTCGCATTGACGATGGTCGGGTCCAGCGTGGCCGTTGTCCAGATGAAATCGTCAAGAACGTCGCTGGAAGCGAATGTTGCCGCGTCTGCAGTAATCGATCAACTGAAACTCGCGAGGGAAAGCGCAATAACTGAGAGACGCAATGTGCGCGTCGAGTTCATCAGTCCGTCGACGATTCAAGTCTCACGAATCGAGAACGATAAAAGTACAACCGTCCTGTCCACTGCGACGCTGCCAGCAGGCTACACGTTTGGTCTGCCGGCAGGCATCACCCGCGATACGCAGGATGGTTACGGCAACGCGACTCCCGTCTACTTCAAGGGCGCCAATAGGGGACTGTTTCTCGGCAACGGCTCGCTGACCAACGATGCGGGAATCGTCATATCCGGAAGTGTCTTTACCATTGGCAGCGGCGGAGACGCCACCGCGAGGGCTGTCACGATCTCGGGAGCGAACGGCCGCACGAAACAGTACTACATTCAGGGCAGCGGCTGGGTAGAGCGGAAATAATTCGGGGAAGAAGCCAGAAGCCAAGGAAGCCAGAAGCCAGAATGGGTGTTCGCTATTCTGGCTTCTGGCTTCTTGGCTTCTGGCTTCTGTCCCCATAGCGCACGTGTTCCAGAAAAAGACCGGACGCGGGAGCGGTCCACTGAGCGACATCCAGTTTTGGATCGCACCGCCCTTCCAGAAGCTTTCGGAACTCGGCTTCACTGACTTCACCCTTTCCGACTTTCACAAGAACTCCGACGATACGCCTCACCATGCGCCACAAGAAGTGGGACGCCTCGATCCTGAAAAGGATCACATCCTCGTCGGTTTCGATCTCGGCATTTTCCACGACCACCACTGTGGATGCGGCGGCCTTTGAGGGATCCTCCGCCCGGAAGCAGACGAAATCATGTCTGCCGGTCAGCATCGAGGCCGCTCTTGCCATCGCTTCCACATCGAGGTCTTCCTTGACCCACCAGACATATTTTTTCGTGAAGGCCTGTTTGCGCGTGGATATTTGATAGGCGTAGGTGCGAGTGACCGCGTCGTGGCGCGCGTGGAAGCCTGCGCGGGTGCGCTCGATATGAAGGACGACGATATCGGCCGGCAGAAGATCGTTCAGCCGGCGTTGAATCACATCCACAGGCTGCCGGGCGTCGGAGCCGATCTTTAGATGCATCACCTGCCGCAGGGCGTGGACCCCCGCATCGGTCCTGCCCGCGCCGTGCATTTCCGCATCGGCGCCCAGGACTTCACGTGCGGCCTTCTTCAGCTCGCCCATGATGGTGCGAGCGTTCCTTTGGTCCTGCCAGCCGGCGTAACGCGTCCCGTCGTATTCGAGAATGACTTTGAATGTAGTCATGCCGACATATTTGTCTTATGACCGACAATTTTGTAAGAAACTGCTTGACGCCTCCATCGATCATCCCTTAAAAGATCGACCCAGCGGTACACGGGGTTTTCCCAAGACAACGACATCGCAGAGCTTAAACGGTCACAGAAGACCTGACAATAGTGTCCGGCCGGCGCAGGTGCGGCTGGGCGGACCTTAGTGTTTAAACCAAACCACGAAGGAGTTTCCGAAATGACCCGTACCCTACGCCTAACCTTTATGGTCACGTTGCTGGTTGCCTGTTCGACTTTGCCGGCGTTTTCACAGGCCGCCGACACGGCCCCGAAAATCGACACCGGCGATACTTCCTGGGTGCTTGCTTCGTCAGCACTGGTTCTGCTGATGACGATTCCCGGTCTGGCACTGTTTTACGGCGGTCTGGTCCGCACGAAAAACGTCCTCGGGACGATCATGCAGAGCTTCATCATGGTCGGCCTGATCACGATCCAGTGGGTGCTGATCGGCTACAGTCTGGCCTTCTCCACGGGCAGCAGTTTTCTGGGTGGTCTCCAATGGCTAGGCCTGAACGGTGTGGGCCTGACGCCGAACCCGGATTACGCTGCAACGATCCCGCATCAGGCGTACATGATCTTTCAGATGATGTTCGCCATCATCACGCCAGCCCTGATGACCGGAGCCTTTGCCGAACGCATGAAGTTCAAGGCGTTCATTGTGTTTTCGCTGCTCTGGGCAACGTTTGTTTACGACCCGCTTGCGCACTGGGTCTGGGGCACCGGCGGCTGGCTGAGGAATCTGGGTGCGCTGGATTTCGCCGGCGGCACCGTGGTCCACATCAGCTCGGGTATTTCGGCCCTGGTGGCCGTTCTCATTATCGGGAAGCGTGTCGGCTTCGGAAAGGTGCCTACACCGCCGCACAACCTTCCGTTCACAGTTCTGGGAGCATCGCTGCTGTGGGTGGGATGGTTCGGATTTAACGCGGGTTCCGCTCTGGGAGCCGGCGCCCTGGCCACGAGCGCTTTTGTTGTGACGCATACTGCCGCGGCGCTGGCGGCGTTGGGCTGGATGCTG
>Ga0137418_10006587_pt1 | contig 10686 bp, 9 predicted proteins | sample CZODoug3_1_2_16f_FD_122242 | JGI IMG/M metagenome (GOLD analysis project Ga0137418, IMG submission 122242) | Vadose zone soil fungal communities from Angelo Coast Range Reserve, California, USA - CZODoug3_1_2_16fungal (Hybrid Assembly) | ecosystem: Environmental > Terrestrial > Soil > Vadose... | reverse complement strand
CCCAGGACAAGACGGGGAAGGTCTGCTATCTCGTTGGCCAGCCGCAGAAGAGCGAGCCGTCCGGGTCCGCGCGGAAGCCGCCGACGGCGATGGTGACGCATCGTCCGGTGGAGAAAATCGCCAACGTTGTGAGCTTCGTCGAGGGCTATGCGCTCAAGGAAGGCAGCGAGGTCGCGCTCGATGTCGGCGGCAGCAAATTCGAGCTGTTCACCAAGGACGACAGCGCCTGGGCGCGGACCGCGGACCTCGACAAGACGATCGTCGCCGCGCTCGCCAAAGGCAGGCAGGCGGTGGTCAAGGGCGTGCCGCAAAAAGGCCCGACGACGACCGACATCTATCGGCTCGCCGGTTTCGCCAAGGCGCTCGCGCTGATCGACAAGGCCTGTGGCGTCAAGCGGTAGGCCAGCCGCGGATCGCGGGCGTCTCGCCCGCATTGCGGCCGGGACGGCCGCGGTCCATATCTGAACCATGTCCGATTACGATTCCTCATCCGAACCGCGCCGCGACCTCGTGGGCCTCGACCGCGCCGGGCTGGCCGAGGAGATGGCCGAGTTCGGCGCCGAACCGTTCCGCGTGCGCCAGCTCTGGCATTGGATCTACTACCGCGGCGCCACCGACTTTGGCGACATGACCAATCTGGCAAAGGGCTTCCGCGAGCGGCTCGCCGCACGCTACGCGCTCGGTCGACCGGAGGTGACAAGCGCGCTCGCGTCGAGCGACGGCACCCGGAAATGGCTGTTGCGCTTCGCCGATGGGCAGGAGGTCGAGACCGTCCACATCCCCGAGGCCGATCGCGGGACGCTGTGCGTGTCGTCGCAGGTCGGCTGCACGCTCAACTGCACCTTCTGTCACACCGGCACGCAGCGCCTCGTGCGCAACCTCACGCCCGGCGAGATCGTCGGTCAGGTCATGCTGGCGCGCGACCGGCTCGGAGACTGGTCGGGCGGCCTCGCGCCGCAAGGCGCCCAGCAAGGCGCCCCGGAGGCCGCCGCCGCGCCCAAAGAGGGCGGTCGCCTGATCACCAACGTGGTCATGATGGGCATGGGCGAGCCGCTGTATAATTTCGAGGCGGTGCGCGACGCGCTGCTGATCGTCGCCGACAACGAAGGCATCGGCATTTCCAAGCGCAGGATCACGCTGTCGACGTCGGGCGTGGTGCCGAACATCGCGCGCGCCGGCGCCGAGATCGGCGTGATGCTGGCGATCTCGCTGCATGCGGTGCGCGACGAGCTGCGCAACGAGCTGGTGCCGCTCAATCGCAAATATCCGATCAAGGAATTGCTCGACGCCTGCCGCAACTATCCGGGGCTCACCAATGCCAAGCGCATCACCTTCGAATACGTGATGCTCAAGGGCGTCAACGACTCCCTCGCCGACGCCAAGGCGCTGGTCAAGCTCTTGAAGGGCATCCCGGCCAAGATCAACCTGATCCCGTTCAATCCGTGGCCGGGCAGCCGCTACGAATGCTCCGAGTGGGAGCAGATCGAGAAATTCTCCGAATATGTCTTCAGTGCCGGCTATTCGTCGCCGGTGCGCACGCCGCGCGGGCGCGACATCCTGGCGGCCTGCGGCCAGCTCAAAAGCGCGACCGAGAAGCTGTCCGCGCGCGAGCGCATGGCGCTGCGCGCCATGGCGATGACGGACTGAAGGCGATGGAAAGCGTCCTTCGCCTGATCCTGCGCCTGTTCCTGGTGCCGCTCGGCGGCGTGGTGGCGGTCACCATCGCGATGATCCTGCTGGTCGTCGCTCATTGGCACGAATTCGCGGCGCTCGCGGATGCGCGGCCGGACGAGCAGGGATACTGGCTCCTCGCATTCGTGCTCGCCGGACCGGTGCTGGCCTTCCTGTTCTCGCTCGCCGTCGCCCTGACGTTGCTTCCCGCCGCGGTCGGCGTGCTGATCTCCGAAGCCTTCGCGATCCGCTCGTGGATCTATCACGCCGCCAACGGCGGGCTGGCGGCCTGGATCGGGTGGTCGCTCATGCAGGACACGCAGAACGATTACCGTTTCCTGGCCGAGCCCAAGATCATGGTCGCGGCGGGCCTCGCGGGCGGTCTCGCCTATTGGGTGGTGGCGGGCAGCACGGCGGGCTTCTGGAAGCCGGTTTTCCGCTCCCGACCGCAGCAGGCCTGACGATTTACCATGCCGGCGCGCCGCCATCGGCCGGCTCGCCGGCCGGGTGGGGACATGATAGAAAGCCTGGGTGAGAAAGCCTGCCTGAAAGCCGGACATCCGCCATGACGGCGCCGCTCAAAACCGTGGAAGCACCGGGGGATATCGCCACCGTGATGCGCGATATCGGGGGCCGCGCCAAGCGCGCGGCCCGCGCGCTGGCGCTCGCCACGCCCGCCGACAAGGCGCGTGCGCTCGCCGCCATGGCGGCCGCGGTGGGGGCGGGACGCGCCGCCATCCTCGCCGCCAACGCCGAGGACATCGCCGAGGCGCGCGCCGGCGGGGCGACCCCCGCCTTCGTGGACCGCCTGATGCTCGACGAGAAGCGCATCGCCGCCATGGTCGAGGGGATCGAGGTCGTGGGTGCCCTGCCGGACCCGGTCGGGACGGTCTCGGAATCCTGGACGCGGCCGAACGGCCTGCGCATCGAGCGCGTGCGCGTGCCGCTCGGGGTGGTCGGCGTCGTCTACGAGAGCCGGCCGAACGTGACCGCCGATGCCGGCAGCCTCTGCCTCAAGGCCGGCAATGCGGTCATCCTGCGCGGCGGCTCGGAAAGTTTTCGCTCCGCACGCGCGATCCATGCGGCGCTGGCGAGCGGCCTGCGGACAGCCGGCCTGCCGGCGGACGCGATCCAGCTCGTGCCGACCCGCGATCGCGCCGCCGTCGGCCTCATGCTGGCGGGGCTCGACGGCGCCATCGACGTGATCGTGCCGCGCGGCGGCAAGGGACTGGTGGCGCGGGTGCAGGCGGAAGCGCGCGTGCCGGTCTTCGCCCATCTCGACGGCAATTGTCACGTCTATGTCGACAAGGCCGCCGATCTCGCCATGGCCGAGCGCATCGTGCTCAACGCAAAAATGCGCCGCACCGGCGTCTGCGGGGCGGCCGAGACCCTGCTGGTCGACCGCGCGGCCGCGCCGGCCGATCTTGCGCCGCTCGTGAGCATGCTGCTCGACGCCGGCTGCGAGGTGCGCGGCGACCGCGACACGCAGGGCGTCGATGGGCGCGTCAAGCCGGCGAGCGAGGAGGATTGGAGCACCGAGTTTCTCGACGCCATCATCGCCGTGAAGGTGGTCGACGGCGTCGACGGCGCGATCGCCCATATCGAGCGCTACGGCTCGCACCACACCGACGCGATCGTCACGCAGGACCAGGCGGCCGCCGACAAGTTCCTGCGCCAGGTCGACTCGGCGATCGTGCTGCACAACGCCTCCACCCAGTTCGCCGACGGCGGCGAGTTCGGTTTCGGGGCCGAGATCGGGATCGCGACCGGGCGCATGCATGCGCGCGGCCCGGTCGGCGCCGAGCAGCTCACGACGTTCAAATACCGCGTCCTCGGCACCGGCCAGACGCGCCCGTGATCGCAGCGGTCCCTAGCCCCTCCGTCGTCATTGCCCGCGAAAGCGGGCAATCCAGTACTCACCGCCGCGTTCGAATGAATGCTGCGCTTGATCCGCACCGATATGGATTACTGGATGCCCCGCTTTCGCGGGGCATGACGACTCTGAGTTCGGGGCCAGCCGCGTGATCCGTCTTCCTCCGCACGCTCCCGGCCTGAAGATCGGCTTGTTCGGCGGCACCTTCGATCCACCGCATCAAGCCCATCTGGCCGCCACCCTGCTCGCCATGACCCGGCTCAAGCTCGATCGGGTCTGGTGGCTGGTGACGCCCGGCAATCCGCTGAAGGATACCCGCGGCCTTGCTCCGCTGGCGGAGCGTATCGCCGCCGCCCGGGCGCTCACGCGCCACCCGCGCATCGACATCACGGGATTCGAGGCCGCGCTCGGCGTGCGCTACAGCTACGACACGGTCTCCTACCTGGTGACGCACTGTCCGGGCGTCCGATTCGTGTGGATCATGGGCGCCGACAATCTGCGCAGCTTTCATCGCTGGCAGAATTGGCGCGGCATCGCCCGGCTGATCCCGATGGCGGTCGTCGACCGCCTGGGACCGAGCCTCTATTCGGCCGCCAGCGTGGCGGCCCAGGCGCTCGCCCGCGCGCAAATCCGCGAATCAGCCGCCACGACGCTGGCGAACCGGCGCCCGCCCGCCTGGGTGTTCCTGCACGGCCTGAAGTCGCCGCTGTCCTCGACCGCGCTGCGGGCGGAGCGCCACCAAAGTCACAAAACTGCTATCGAAACCGGCGAAAATCGCGATGTCGCGGCGCCCGAGCGGGCGGCCGCGGCGGGGCCCGGCGGCTTGGCGGCGGCCATGCCGGTCGGGTCCGGAACATGAGGGTGCAGGAGGTGGTTGATTCCGTTAACCGGTCCCACATATGCTGAGTCTCGGCCCCGGGCAGGGTGCCCGGGGTTCGTCGAACCGAAAGGAAGGACCCCTGTCCACACCCGCTGTCTCCCGGGCCGCCACACGTCGCCGGCCCGCCCCCGTCTCCAAGGTGACAATCGATACCCAGGAGACGCTTCGCCTTGTCCTCGCGCGCCTCGACGATATGAAGGCCGAGGACACCCTCACCATCGACCTCCGTGGCAAATCCGCGATCGCCGACCACATGGTTGTGACGTCCGGTACGTCCAACCGTCATGTCGGCGCGGTCGCGGCGCGCGTGCTCGACGACCTCGCCAAGGCGGGAATCCGCCAGGTCAAGGTCGAGGGCATGCCGCATTGCGACTGGGTGCTGATCGACGCGGGCGACGTCATCGTCCATGTCTTCCGGCCCGAGGTCCGCGCCTTCTACAATCTCGAGAAGATGTGGGCCAGCGGCGGCGCGGGGAATCGGCGCGTGAGTTGACCCGCCGCGCCTGGAGCCGCTGTCCGCGCCGCAACTCGGGCCTGCTCTGAGAAAGCGCCATGCGTCTGATCGTTGCTGCGATCGGCCGGCTCAAGGCCGGGCCGGAACGCGAGCTCGCCGAACGCTATCGCGACCGGGTCGCGAAGGCCGGCCGCGCGGTCGGCCTGCGCGACATCGAGATCATCGAAATCCGCGAGAGCCGCGCCCAGGAAGCCGCCAAGCGCGTGCTGGAAGAATCGATCGCGCTCGCCAACATCATTCCGGAGCGCGCCGTCGTGGTGGCGCTCGACCAGGCCGGCGAGGCGCTCGACAGCGAATCCATCACGGGGACCCTGCGCGGCTGGCGCGACACCGGGCGTCCGGCGGCGGTTTTCTGCATCGGGGGCGCCGACGGTCTGGGTCGCGAGCTCGCGGCGCGGGCGGATCTCACGCTCGCCTTCGGGGCCGCGACCTGGCCGCACCAGCTCGTGCGGATCATGCTCATGGAGCAGCTCTATCGGGCGGTGACGATCCTGGCCGGCCACCCCTATCACCGCGCCTGATTTTTCCGCACAAAACGGAGATTTGCTGCAGTTTTCACCAGAGTGTGACGGGGGCGAGACGCGAAACCGCCCCAATCGGCGCTTAATGGCCGACACATATTTGCCTTATGGGGACGAGCACGTCATTTGCGTCATATGACCAGCGCCATTTGCCATTCCGCCGGCCCGCGAAAGCTGTTCGCCATGGTGGCGGCGTGTGCGCTCGCGCTGCCGATCGGCGCGGCATCGGCGCAGAAGCCCACCCTCGACGACGTCAGGCAGCGCGACCAGGAACTCGATGCGGTTCGCGCCGAGCAGAGGAAGGCGCTCGAGAGCCAGAAGGCGCTGCGCGACGAGATCAATGCGATCGGCGAGGATCGCCGCAAGCTCAATCAGGCGCTGATCGACACCGCCGCCGGCATCCGGTCGGTCGAGGGCCGGGTTGCGGGCACCGAAGCCCGCCTGCAGCAGCTGATCGACAGCGAAGCGTCGATCCGCAAGTCGCTCGACGGCCGCCGTGCCATCATCGTCGAAGTGCTTGCCGCCCTCCAGCGCATCGGCCGGCGCCTGCCGCCGGCCTTGATGGTGAAGCCGGAGGACGCGCTCGAATCGGTGCGCACCGCCATGCTGCTGGGCGCGGTCGTGCCGGAGATGCGGATTGAGGCCGAGGCGCTGGCCGGCGAATTGAGCGATCTGGTGCGCGTGCGCGCGGAGGCGGCGACCGAGCGGGACGGCCTGGCCCGCGATCTCATGGCGTTGTCGATCGAGAAGAATCGCATGACCCTGCTGGTCGACGAGCGGCAGAAGCACCAGAGCGAGGCCGAAAAGAAGCTCGAAGCGGAGCGCCAGCGCGCCGCCGAGCTGTCGCGCCAGGCCGATAATCTCAAAGATTTGATCGGCCGGCTCGAGCGCGGGCTCGACAGCGCGGCGCGCGCGGCGCGTAGTGCCGAGGAGGGCCGCGCCCTGGGCGACACCAGGGCGGATCTTTCGGCCCTCAAGGACCCCGGCCGGCTCACCCCGGCGATCGCTTTTGCGTCCGCCAAGGGCGTGCTGCCGATTCCCGTCAACGGGGTCAAATCGCGCGATTTCGGCGCTCCGGACGGCAACGGAGGTACCGAAAGGGGGATTTCGATCGCAACCCGGCCGGGTGCCCAGGTCACGGCGCCGTGCGACGGCTGGGTTGTTTACGCTGCGCCCTACAGATCCTACGGCAAACTCTTGATCCTGAATGCCGGTGGCGGATATCATGTGGTTCTGGCGGGCATGGAACGGATTTCGGTCGATATCGGCCAGTTCGTGTTGACCGGGGAACCGGTCGCAGTCATGGGGAGCGGCCCGCAAGTTGCTTCCGCTATGTTGATCGGGGCGGCTGGTTCCAGCCCGCCGATACTATATATCGAGTTCCGTAAAGACGGGTCTCCCGTCGATCCAAACCCGTGGTGGGCGACACCCGACAGCGAAAAGGTTCGCGGATGATGCGCAAGACTTTCCTGGTTCTCATGGGCGCGACGGCAGGCGCCGCCATGACCCTGTTTGCGACCCAATCGCCCATGTCGGCGGTCGGCTCGAGCGCGAAGGCGGCGGGTGCGGATACCTACCGCCAGCTCAGTCTGTTCGGCGACATTTTCGAAAGGGTGCGCGCGCACTATGTCGAGAAGCCGGACGACGCCAAGCTGGTCGAGTCGGCCATCAACGGCATGCTCAACGGGCTCGATCCGCATTCGAGCTACATGGACCCGAAGAGCTTCAAGGACATGCAGATTCAGACCCGCGGCGAGTTCGGCGGGCTGGGCATCGAGGTCACGCAGGAAGAGGGCCTGATCAAGGTCGTGGCGCCGATCGACGAGACGCCGGCCGCCAAGGCGGGCATTCGCGCCGGCGACATCATCACCCATCTCGACGACGAAGCCGTCCAGGGCCTCACCCTCAATCAGGCCGTCGAAAAGATGCGCGGGCAGGTCAACACCAAGATCCGCCTCAAGGTCATGCGCAAGGGCCTCGACAAGCCGCTCGAGGTGACGATCGTTCGCGACGTCATTCGGGTGCGCTCGGTGCGCTCGCGGATCGAGGGCGAGGACGTGGGCTACATCCGCATCTCGTCGTTCAACGAGCAGACCACCGACGGCCTCAAGAAGGCGATCACCGACATCACGGCTCAGGTGCCGCCCGAGAAGCTCAAGGGCTATGTCATCGATCTGCGCAACAATCCGGGCGGGTTGCTCGATCAGGCGATCTCGGTCTCCGACACCTTCCTGGAGCGCGGCGAGATCGTATCGACCCGCGGGCGCGACGCGGAAGAGACCCAGCGCTTCAACGCCCGCGCCGGCGACCTCACCAAGGGCAAGCCGCTGATCGTCCTGATCAATGGCGGCTCGGCTTCGGCCTCCGAGATCGTGGCCGGCGCCTTGCAGGACCAGAAGCGCGCGACCATCGTCGGCACCCGCTCGTTCGGCAAGGGCTCGGTGCAGACCATCATCCCGCTCGGCTCGGGCAACGGCGCGCTTCGCCTCACCACGGCGCGCTACTTCACGCCGTCCGGCAAGTCGATCCAGGCCAAGGGCATCACGCCCGACATCGAGGTGCTGCAGGAAGTGCCCGAAGAGGTGAAGGCGCGCGCCTCGACCGACACCAAGGGCGAGTCCTCGCTGCGCGGCCACCTCAAGGCGGAGGGCGACGAGCAGGCCGGCTCGCAGTCCTATGTCCCGCCCGAGACCAAGGACGACAAGGCGCTCAATGCGGCCTTCGAGCTTCTGCGCGGCGCCCGCACCGATGCGTCCTTCCCGCCCAACCCGAAAGGCGCCGTGCCGAACTGAAGCTTGGGTTCACGCACGGTTTCCTGCCCAGACGTTGATTTCGCGGGGCGGCCTCGGGGCCGCCCCGTTCGTTTTACCGCCGCGGCGCGTTTTTACGGTGAACCGGCGCCCATCCGATCAACTCCCGGCATGCTTGCGCGCGGAAATGCTTTAGAATCGCCGCATGATTCGCGAGGGTTCGGCCCGTGGCGGATGACCTGAGCGCGCCGCTCGGCCAAGGCAGAAAACGCAAACGGTCGAAATTCCCGGTCCCGCTGCCGCTGGTGGTCGCGGGGGTCTTGGGCTTTTGCATCGTGGTTTTCCTCGGCTGGGCCGCCGTGGTCGACGACCCGTCCGGCGGCGAGCCGATGGTGGTGCTGTCGACCGAAGCGCCGCCGACAGCCAAAAAGCCGGACGACGTGGCGTCCAACGCGGATACGGCGGAGCCCAAGGCCGTGGTGCCGGTGCCGGACCCCAAACCGGCCGAGCCCGCCAAAGGGCCCCCGGCCGGCATGCAGACCGTCACCATCATCGACGGGGCGAGCGGCAACCGGCAGGAGGTGCTGGTTCCCTCGCAAGGCGGCGCCGGGGCGCGCGCCGCGGCCGCGGATCCCAAGCTCCTGGAGACGACGCGCCATGGATCGATCCCGCGCATCTCGCTCGACGGCGGGCGCGCCTCCACGGTCTATGCGCGACCCGTCAATGAGACGCCGGCCAAGGCCAATCTGGTGCGCGTGGCGCTCGTCATCAGCGGGCTCGGCATCGGGTCGAGCAACACCGCCGAAGCCCTGGCCAAGCTGCCGGGCCCGGTCAGCTTCGCGCTGGCGCCGCACGGAGGCGACCTCGAGCGCCTGGCGTCGCGCGCGCGCGGCGAAGGCCACGAGATCCTGCTGCAGCTGCCGATGGAGCCGTTCGACTATCCCGACAACGATCCGGGGCCGCAGACCCTGCTGACCTCGCTCGCGCCCGAGCAGAACATCGACCGCATGCACTGGCTCATGAGCCGCTTCCAGGGCTATGTCGGGGTCACCAACTTCATGGGCTCGCGCTTCACGGCGAGCGATGCGGCCTTTGCGCCGGTGCTGCGCGAAGTCGCCAAGCGCGGCCTGATGTATCTCGACGACGGGACTGCGCCGCGCAGCCTCGCGGGCCAGATCGCGGCTCTCTTGGAAATGGCGCCCCATGCCGGCTAGCCGGGTTCGTGTCGCCTTTGACGCGCGGATGCTGACCACCGCGAAGGTCGGGATTGGAAACTACATCGTCGGCCTGGTGAATGCCTTTGCTCGAGGGGACGACTACGGGATCGACATGGATGTCTACGTGCAAGAGGGAGGGGCCGCCGCGCACTTCGCAGAGGGCGGGGGGGTGCGAATTCGGCGCGTGCCCCGGATGGATAATTGGCGAAGGGTGATTCACCAACTGCTGGCCTTCAAAAACCGGTTCGGCCGGAATTATGACGTCCTCCATTTCCCGGATTATCTGATCCCGCTCTATCCGCTCGATAGTCGCGTAATCGTGACGCTCCCGGACGCCTCCATTTTTCGGAAACCCCAGCACCAGAGCTACCGCAAATATATCCCCAAGAGAGTGCTGTACCCGTATGCAGCCGCACGATCCGAAACCATCATTACGTATTCCAATGCGAGTCGCGGCGAGCTGGAAGCGTTTCTGCCGGGGCCCGTGTGCGAAGGTAAAATCCGCGTGGTGCCTTTGGCAGCTCCGAAGCAGTTCCTGGACCGAACGCTGGTCTCGGAGGATCGGCTATCGGCCGTCCGCCGGAAGTATTCCCTGGACCTCCCGTTCGTCCTCTTCGTCGGGACCGTCGAGCCGCGGAAGAACCTCGTGGGACTATTGGAAGCGTTCCGGCGAATCCTGTCACGCGTGCCGCACGAGCTGGTGATTGTCGGGCCAAAAGGCTGGAGGTGCAGGGGGATATTCTCGCTGGCGAAGTCCGAACATCTCCGGGATAGGGTGCGCTTTTTGGAATACGTGCCCGATCTCGAGCTGCCGGCCCTCTATCGCCTTGCTTCATTCTTGGCCTACCCATCCTTCCACGAGGGATTCGGGCTTCCGATCACCGAAGCGTTCGCCGTCGGAACGCCGGTTCTTACGTCCAAGGGTTCCTCGATGGGGGAAATAGCGGGCCCCGCCGCCCTTCTCGTAGATCCTGAGAACAGCGATGACCTTGCAAACGGGCTTTTGACCCTGTGCACGGACGGAGCGATGCGGAAGAGGCTGAGCGTCCTTGGGACCGGGCGCGTGGACGACTTCAGTTGGGAGCGCTGTGCCCGAGAGACGGCCGCGATATACCGCGGTGAATAGGGGGTCCCGGGGTGCCGGCGCTCTCCGAAGGGCACGCCCGCTTCGGAGCGATCCGGCATGAGGGTCGCCCTCGTGCACGATGCGTTGGTGAACCGCGGGGGGGCCGAACGCGTGTTTCAGGTCCTCTGCACGCA
>Ga0137418_10006586_pt1 | contig 10687 bp, 11 predicted proteins | sample CZODoug3_1_2_16f_FD_122242 | JGI IMG/M metagenome (GOLD analysis project Ga0137418, IMG submission 122242) | Vadose zone soil fungal communities from Angelo Coast Range Reserve, California, USA - CZODoug3_1_2_16fungal (Hybrid Assembly) | ecosystem: Environmental > Terrestrial > Soil > Vadose... | reverse complement strand
CGCCGGCCTTCCGGCACCAGCGCGATGCCAGCGAGCGCCCGGCGATATGCAGGCAGGTTTGTTATGTCCTGACCTGAAAAAATGATCTGGCCCCTGCGTGGCAGCATGGCGCCGGCGACGCCGCGCAGGGTGGTGGTCTTGCCGGCGCCGTTGGCGCCGATGAGCGTGACGATCTCGCCTTCGGCGACGTCGAAGGAGAGGTCGCGCACCGCCGGGACTTCGCCATACGCCAGCTCGAGGTTTTGTACTTCAAGCAGCAAATTCACCCCCAAGGTAGGCCGCGATCACCGCCGGGTTGCTCTGCACTTCGCGCGGCGTGCCTTCGAACAGCGCCTCGCCGTGGTCCATGACGAAGACGCGGTGGGCAACGTTCATCACCAGGTCCATGTTGTGCTCGACCACCACCACCGTGATGCCGCGCCGGCCGATCTCCTCGAGCCTTTGCAGCAGGAACTCGACCTCGGCGGCGTTCAGCCCCGCCGCCGGCTCGTCGAGCATGAACAGGCGCGGCCGCGTCGCCAGGGCGCGCGCGATCTCGAGCATGCGCTGCTGCCCGTAGGGCAGCGCTCCGGCGCGCTCGCCGGAACGCGCCTCCAGCCCGATGAACGCGAGCAGCGCCCGCGCCTCCTCGCGGAAGCCCCCGGCATTGCCGTAAAGAAGATATTTCCAGAAAGGCGCGTCTTGATGGATGTGGAAGCCGGTAAGCACGTTCTCGAGCAGCGTGAGCTGCTTGAAGAGGCGGATCTTCTGGAAGGTGCGTGCGATGCCGAGCCGCACGCGGCGGTGAGCCGGCAAGCCGATCAGGTTTTTTTCGTCAAAATACAAGGATCCGGCATCGGGCTGGTACAGGCCCGACAGCAGGTTGAGCAGCGTCGACTTGCCGGCGCCGTTCGGCCCGATCAGCGCGAAGATCGATTTTTCCGGCACGCCGATCGAAACGTTCTGCACCGCGCGCACGCCGCCGAAGCTCTTGCTGATCTCATTGGCCTGCAAAATCATCGCAGGCGCGCGCGCAATGCCATCCACGCCTGAACCATGCCGCCGGGCATGAACAGCACCACCAGCGTCAGGGCGATGCCGTAGATCATCAGCCGCAATTCGCCGAAGCCGCGCAGCAATTCGGGCAGGAAGGTGAGCACGATCGCGCCCACCACCGGACCGATCATGGTCCCCATGCCGCCGACGATGACCATGGCCAGCATCGTGAACGACTCGACGATGTTGAACGCGTCGGGCACCAGCGTGCCGACCAGGCCGGGATAGAAGACGCCGGCCAGGCCGGCGATCGCCGCGCCCAGGCCGAAGGCGAACGCCTTCCAGAGCGCACCGTTGACGCCGAGCGAGGCGGCCGACACCTCGTCCTCGCGAATCGCGCGCAAGGTCTCGCCGATCGGCGAGCGCACCAGGTTGTCGAGCAGCGCGTAGACCAGCACCGCAATCCCGGCCACCAGATAGAACAGCGCCGTCGTATTCGGAACCGGCGGCAGGATGCCGTAGATGCCCCGCACTCCCTGGGTGACCTTCTCCCAGTTCACCAGGACCTGGTAAGTGATGACGGCGAAGCCGAGCGAAGCGATGGCGAGATAGTGCCCGCGCAGCCGCACCGCGAAGGCCGCGAGGGCGAGGCCGAGGAGCCCGGCCGCTCCGACCGCCGCCAGCGCCGCGAGCCAGAAGCTCCAGCCGTAGCTCTTGATGAGGAGGGTCGAGACGTACGCGCCGATGCCGAAGAAGGCGGACTGGCCGAGGTTGAGCTGCCCGGTGTAGCCCATCACCAGGTTGAGCGACAGCGCAAGCAGCACGTTCATCGCGCAAAGCACCAGGATGCCGCGCCAGTACGGCGTAGTAATGAGCCACGGCAGCGCAGCCACGACGAGGATGCTCAGCAGGAAATAAATCCCTCTCGCGCTCAAACGTTTTCTTCCTTGCGCTCGGCAATGAGGCCGGTGGGGCGCACCGCCAGCATCGTCAGCAGCAGCGCGAACGCCACCAGGTCGATCAGCCCGGAGCCGAGATACTGGACCGTGAATGCCTCGACGACGCCGACCAGCAGGCCGGCGATGATGGTGCCCTGCATGTTGCCGAACCCGCCGATGATGACGATGGCGAAGGCCTTGACGATCAGCGACGCGCCGGTAAACGGGGTCAGCACCACCACCGGCCCGAGCAGCGCGCCCGCCATGCCGGCGAGCGCCGAGGCGATGACGATGGTGAGGCCGATCAGCAGGTTGGGATTGATGCCCATCAGGCCGGCGGTCTCGCGGTCCTGCGCCACCGCGCGCAGCGCCTTGCCGAGAAAGGTGAAGCGCATGAAAGCGTAGAGCGCGGCGATGGCCGTCACCGAAACCGCGACCACGAGCAGGCTCTGCGCGCTGATGAAGATGCGCCCGAAGCGGAGCGTCTCGCGCGCCAGGGGCGAGTCGAACTGGTAAGGGATCGGGCCGAACAGCGCCAGCTGGCCGTTCTCGAGCAGCACCGACACGCCGATCGTCGCGATCAGCGGGCGCAGCTCGTCGCCCCGCGAGCGCAAAGGCGCGAACACCGCGGCGTTCACCAGAAAGCCCAGCACCGCTCCGGCGCCGAGCGCCGCCACCAGCGACAGGAGATAGCCGCCGGTGTCCGGCAGCCCCAGCACCTTGGTGGCGAACCGCGTCGCGGTGAAGAACGCGGTGAACGCGCCGACGGTGACGAAGTCGGCGTGCGCGAAGTTGATCTGGTTCAGCACCCCGTAGATCAGGGTGAGGCCCAGGGCCACCATCACATACAGGCAGCCCAGGTAGATGCCGTTGACCGACTGCTGTACGACCAGCTCTACCAGTCGAGCCCTTTCCAGCTCAGGTCTTTCTGGGTCTCGACGAAGTGGACCACCGAGAGGTCGGAGTTCTGGCCCTTCGGGTCGAAGCTGATCCTGCCGGTCGTCACTTCCACGTCCTTGAACGTGGAAAAGCGCGCCCGGATCGATTCCGAGTCGGTGGCGCCGCGGCGCACCGCCTCGGCGATCAGCAGGATCGTGTCGTAGGCGTGCGAATTGATGTGGGTCGGCACACTGTCGGCGCCGTACTTGGCGCGGAACGCCTTGATGAAGTCCTGCACGATCCTGCGCTTCTCGTTCGGATCGAACTGCACGATGCGCACGTAGCCCTCGGCCGCCTGGCCGGCCTTCTGGTCGAAGCCGTACGGCAGCCAGATCGAGCCCATCTGCACCGCGTTGCCGCCGCCGCCCCGAACGACCTTCGCCTGCGCCAGCGCCTGCGCGAGGCGCACTTGCTGGCCCTCCAGCGCGAAGGTGGGGAGCACGTCGACCTTGCCGAGCGAGGCGATGCGCGTGGCGATGGCGGTGAAGTCGTTCACGTCGCGCCCGAAGTCGATCTTCGCCAGCACCTTGCCGCCCATTGCGACGAAGGGCTTCTCGAAGCCGTCGGCGTTGTCGTTGCCCGCGTTGGTCTTCTCGTACAGGATCACCGCGGTGCGCGCGCCGAGCCTGTCGTAGGCGACCTTGGCGAGCGGCAGGCTCTGCTGCGCGGCGTTGGGGAAGATGCGGAACACGTACTTGTAACCCGATTCGGTCAGCTTCATCGTCACCGAGCCGGCATTGAGCTGCGGCACCCTGGCCTGCTCGAGGATCGGCGCGATCGCCAGGGAGGCGTCCGAGCACTCTTCGCCGATCACGATGTGCGGCCTGAACTGGTCGAGCACGCGCTTCACGGCGTTGGTCGCCTGCAGCGGGCTGCAGGCGGAATCCTCGTACTGCACCTGCAGGTGGTAGCCGTTGACCCCGCCCTTCAGCTGCTCGAGCGCGAGGTCGATGCCCTCCTTGCCCATCACGCCGAAATACGAGCCCGGGCCCGAGATCGGCATCAGCACGCCGATGCGGATTTCCTGCGACTGCGCCAGGCTGGAGAAGACGCAGGCGAGAAAAGCAAGTCCAAGGCGCTTCATGACGGATCCCCCTTTAGGTTTTGCTGACGGACTGTACAAAAGGCCCGTGCTTCCCACAAGCTTCGTTTACATGCTGGAAAAGACGGTCCGGGCGGCCGAGGCGGTGATCTACTACGTCTCGGCCGCGCTCATGCTCTCCCTCACCGGGGTGATCCTCTACGCGGTGGTGGCCCGCTATTTCTTCAACGCCGCCCCGGCCTGGTCCGACGAGGTGCCGCGGGTGCTCTTCCTCTGGGGCACCTACATCGGCATCGCTCTCGCCGCCCGCCGCGACAAGAGCCTGAAGGTCACCTTCCTGCTCGAGCGCCTGCCACCGCTCGGCCGGCTGTGGCTGGAGATGTTCATGCACGTCTCGATCTTCGTCATGCTCGCCTTCCTGCTCTGGTACAACGTGCCGGTCATCGAGCTCGGCCGGCAGACGAGGATGCTCGCCACGCAGTGGTCCGACGCGATCCGGTTCTGGCCGCTCTCCGTGGGCTGCGTGCTGATCGGGCTCTACCAGATCCGCCTGGTGCTGAAGTCGATGCAGGAGTACCGCGGCCGGTGATGCTCGCCTCGATGCTCGTCGTGCTGCTGATCTTCACCCTGCTCGGCATGGAGATCACCTGGGGGATCGCGCTCGCGTGCTTCTTCTACATCGCGCTTTCCGGCCTCACCGACCATCCCACCGAGTTCACGCTCTTCTCGCTGCAGATGACCGCGGGGCTGGATAGCTTCGTGCTGGTCTCGGTGCCGCTCTTCATCTTCGCCGGCGAGCTGATGAATGTCTGCGGCGTGACGCAGCGCCTGGTGCGCTTCGCGGCCTCGCTGGTCGGCCACATGCACGGCGGCCTCGCCAACGTCGGCGTGGTCGCCAACTTCCTGATGTCGGGGATCTCGGGCTCGGCGGTGGCCGACGCCGCGGCCACTGGCACCGTGCTCGTGCCGGAGATGAAGAAACGCCGCTTCCCGGAGGATTTCGCCTGCGCCGTCATCGCCTGCGCGGCGACCGTCGGGCCGATCATCCCGCCCTCGATCGTGTTCCTGCTCATCGCCTCGATCATCAACCTGTCGGTCGGCCAGCTGTTCCTCGCCGGCGTGGTGCCCGGCGTGCTGATGACGGTGTTCATGTTCGGCGTGACCTGGTACCTGTGCCGCAAGCGCGACTATCCGCGCGAGCCGAAGGCCACCCGCGCCGAGCGCGTGCGGGCCGCACGCGACGGCGTGCTGGCGCTGGTCGCGCCGGCGATCATCGTCGGCAGCATCGTCGGGGGCATCGCCACGCCGACCGAGTCGGCGGCCATCGCCGTCGGATATACGCTCTTCCTGGGGCTGATCGTCTATAGAAATACGAAAATACGCACCATCGTCGAAGCGGCCGCCACGGCCGCCGCGGGCTCCGCGCTCGTCATGCTCACCGTCGCCGCCTCGCAGATCTTCGCCTGGCTCGCGGTGCAGGAGCGCCTGGGCGAGATCCTCACCAGCTCGATGCTCGCCGTCTCGAGCAACGTCTACGTCATGCTGCTGATGGTGAACGCGCTCATGCTCGTTCTGGGAATGTTCATGGAGCTGGTGCCGATCATCTTCATCCTCGCGCCGATCATCTTTCCATGGCTCGCCAAGATGGGCGTGAGCGAGGTGCAGTTCGCGGTGGTGATGACGCTCAACCTGATGATCGGCATGATCACGCCGCCGGTCGGGCTCAACCTAATGGTGCTGTCGGCCATCACCGGCGTCGAAGTGATGCGCATCTTCCGCGCCAGCATTCCCTACCTCTGGGCGCTGCTGGCGGTGCTGCTGCTGATCACGTACATTCCGCCCATCACGCTTTTCCTTCCCAGCCTCTTCTATCCGACAAGGTAGCCGGTGATCCCATGAAACGCAGAGACGCAATCAAGGCCATCGGCGCCGCCGCCATCGTTTCGCAGGTCGGCCTGTCGAAGCCCGCGCAGGCGCAGGTGAAGCTGCGCTACTCCAACGCCAGCAACTCCGGCTATCTCGCCAACGTGGTGATGACGGAGTACTGGCAGGAGGTGGCGAAACGCACGAACGGCGAGGTGCAGGCGGAGGTGTTCTGGGGCACGCTCGGCGGCGAGCAGGCGCTCCTCAACGGGGTTTCGCTCGGCACGCTCGACGGCTACCACGGCGCCTACACCGGCATGCGCGAGTTCGACCTCTTCTACACGGTGGGCCTGTTCCGCGACTACGAGCACGCCGCGCGCGTCGTCAACGGGCCGCTGCGCGACAAGCTGCAGAAGGCGTTCGAGGCGAAGCACAAGGTGCACATGCTCGGCCTCGGCCGCGCCGGCGCCTTCGCCATCCAGACCAAGCCGAAGCCGGCCTCCTGGGGCGACCTCAAGGGCCTCAAGATCCGCGGCGGCGCCATAGAAGGCGTGATCGAAAGCATCAAGGCGGTCGGCGCCAACCCCGTCACCATGGCGTTCAACGAGGTCTACACCGCGCTCCAGCAGGGCGTGGTCGACGGCCAGGTGACGCTCGGCACGCTGGTGGTCACCATGAAGTACTACGAGGTGGTCAAGCACTGGATCAAGAGCGACTTCGGCCTGGGCTTCGACAAGGTGGTGCTCTCGCAGCGCGCGTGGAGCCGCATCAAGCCGCCGCATCAGAAAATGATGCAGGACCTGTTCTTCGAGATGGAGGAGAAGAAGTGGTACCAGGCGGTGAAACAGAGCGCCGATGGCTTCTACAAGAAATGGGAAGAGGTCGCCGGCCCGGGCACGGTGGTTTCCTTGAATGAGCAGGAACTCGCAAGGTTGACCGCTCCCACCGCGCAGCGCCTGGCCGATGAGATCCTCGGCGCGGGGACGTTCAAAACCATCCAGGAGACGAAGTGAGATGGAGCTTTCGAGCAAATCCGCGCGGGAGCTTTTTCAGGAGGTAAAGAAAAGCCCCACGCGGCGCCGCTTCGGGTTCGGCTCGCGTCCCGCCCTGATCAACGTCGACCTGCAGAAGGCCTATACCTGCGTGGGCGAGTTCATCACCGCCTACGAGACCGACCCGAAACAGCTCGACTACGTGAACCAGCTCGCGCGCGCTTTCCGCGCGAAGAAGTTCCCGGTGGTGTGGACCTACGTCGCGTACATGGATTCGGGCGAGGATTGCGGCGTGTGGGGCACGCGCAGCGACACGCCCGACTCGCTGCAGAACATCAAGCCGGGCTCGCGCCGCTCGGAATTCGACGACCGGCTCGAGATCGACAGGAAGCGCGACATCGTCATCAACAAGCGCATGGCCTCGGCTTTCCACGAGACCAACCTGAACTCCCTGTTCAACTTCCACAAGATCGACACCGTGGTGGTCACCGGCGGCTCCACCTCGGGGTGCGTGCGCGCCACGGTGGTCGACAGCCTGCAGCGCAGCTTCCGCACCATCGTTCCGGAGGAGTGCGTCGCCGACAAGCACGAGAGCCCGCACTTCGCGAACCTCTACGACATGGCGCTCAAGTACGCGGATGTTGTGCCTGTCGCGGAGGTCCTGGAGTACCTGAAAAAGCTGTGAAGCGGGACCCCGGGCTCTACGACTACCTGCCCTACGACGGGCGGCCGAAGATCACGTGGCCGGACGGCGCGCGCGTGGCGTTCTGGGTCGCGCCGAACATCGAGTTCTACGAGCTCGACCCGCCGAAGAACCCGGCGCGCACCGCGTGGGCGCGGCCGGTCCCGGATGTCCTCAACTACTCGTACCGCGACTACGGCAACCGCGCCGGGTTCTGGCGCATGGCCGAGGCGATGGACCGCTGCGGCGTGCGCGGCAGCGTGTCGCTCAACGTCGCCGTGTGCGAGCACCATCCGGAAGTGGTCGCGGCCTGCGTCGAGCGCGGCTGGGAGCTCTATTCGCACGGCACCTACAACACGCGCTACACCTTCGGCATGAGCGAGGCGCAGGAGCGCGAGCTGATCCAGGACTCGATCGATACCATCAAGCGAGTCTCCGGGCAGAAGCTCGACGGGTGGCTCGCCCCCGCGCTCACCTATACCGAGCGCACACTCGATCTCGTCGCCGAGATGGGCCTCACCTACGTCTGCGACCTCTTCCACGACGACCAGCCCGGGCCGGTGAAGGTCAGGAAAGGACGCCTGGCCAGCATCCCCTACTCGCTCGAGATGAACGACGCCATCGCGTTCAATGTCAGCTCGGTGACGCCGCGCCACTACGGCGAGATCATCAGGCGCCAGTTCGACCGCCTGTACGAGGAAGGCAAGGAGTCGGGCACGGTGATGTGCATCCCGCTGCATCCCTACCTCATCGGCCAGCCTTATCGCCTGAAGGCCTTCGAGGATGCGCTCGCCTACATCGCCGGCCATGACAGGGTATGGCTCGCCACCGGGCGCGAGATCGCGCGCCACTTCCTCGATAACCATTTTGATTCTTTTGTAAAAGCATCCATCCCAGTTGGCGATCTCTGACGACTACCTGAAGTACCCGAAGCGGCGCTATGGCATGGACCATGGCCGCTACGACTGGTCGATTCTTCCGAAGAGAAAACCCGTCGAGTGGCCCGGCAAAGCGCGCATCGCGCTGTGGATCACCGTCGCCCTCGAGTGGTTTCCGCTCGACCAGCAGGGCAAGCCCTTCAAGCCGCTCGGCTCGCTGCAGACCGCCTATCCGGACCTGCGCCACTACACGCTGCGCGACTACGGCAACCGCGTCGGCGTGTTCCGCGCAATGAAGGCGCTGGAGAAGCACGGCATCCGCGCGAGCGCGGCGGTGAACGCCGCGGTGGCCATGCGCTATCCATCTTTGATTGAACGGTTGAAAGAAAAGCGATGGGAGCTCATAGGCCACGGGCTCGACATGGACCACCTGCACTACGAGGGCATGAGCGGGGAGAAGGACTTGGTTTCCAAGGCAGTGTCGATCCTTGGAAAACCGCGCGGCTGGCTGTCCCCGGCCCGATCGGAGTCGGCGCAGACGCCGGATCTGCTCGCTGAGGCGGGCGTCGAATACTTGTGTGACTGGGTGAACGACGACATGCCGTACGAGTTCAAGGCAGGGGACAGGACCCTGCATGCCATGCCCCTCTCCGGCGACATCGACGACGCCGCCATCCTCCTCGGCATGCACCACGACGAGGACGAGCTCCTCTCGCAGCTCACGGACCAGTTCTACCTGCTATACGAGGAAGCGGCGACGCACGGCGGCCGCATCATGAGCGTCACGCTGCACCCGTGGGCGATCGGGCAGCCCTACCGCATCGGCACCCTCGAGCGCGCGCTCGCCCACTTCATGCGCCACCCCGGCGTCTGGCCGGCTACGGGATCCGAGATCCTGGACGCCTGGCGAAAGCAGCAATAGAGTCGGCAACCCGACATGACTGCTAACGACCCAAAGCGGAAGTAGCCATTGCCACCATGAAAGTCAGCCTAGTCGGTGTCGCAGGCGTCCCGCTCGGGAAGCACAAGGTCAAGGATCCGCGCCTGGATCAGGCTGACAAACTCGTCAAGGCTGACAATAAGACCTACGCGTTCGTCGAAGTCGTCGGAGAAGAGGAGGCCTCGACCGCAGATGCAATAGTCGCCTCACCGGAGGGCCGATTCGACCTGATCGTGAAGGACCTGGAATTCGCGGAAACGCGGCTCGAGCGCAATCCGCCCGCGGCAGAAAAGGCGGTTCTCGAGAGGATCAAAGCACACCTGGAGAGCGAAGGGGTCGTCGCCGAAGCCGAATTGACGCCGGAAGAATTGCACCTCATCGAATCGCACGCATTCGTCACAGCGAAACCGATAGTGGTCGCCGAGGCGGCGGATTCTGCGGCGTTCGACAATTTTTTGGTCCGCGTGGTGAGCGCGAGCGGCTACATTAGTTTTCTCACGGTCGGCGGCTCGGAGAACCGCGCCTGGTTGATTCGCAAGGGCGCTACGGCGCAGGAAGCGGGTGGTGCGATCCACACTGACATCCAGAAGGGATTCATCCGGGTAGAGATCATTGGCTACGACGACTTCGTCGCCGCCGGCGGCGAAACGCAGGCGAAGCATGCCAACAAGATGCGCGTCGAGACGAAGAGCTACGTGATGCAGGACTACGACCTTGCGAATTTTCGCTTCAAGAAGTAGCGCTCCCTTAGCGAGGTTCTCGACATCGTCCCAGGCATGCGTGAGGCATCATTGCGGGAAATAGCGCCTGCGGTGGTACGGTGGTGCACCGCGATTCAGCGTCCGCTTTTGCGGAAGTTCTTCTGCACACTTCGACCGACCGTTGATGGCCGAGTCAAGACGTTTGCGTCTCGAAGACCTACTCGCAAAGAGCCGCGGTGTCGATACCGAGTGATCATGCTGGCGGAACTTGCGGGCGCAAGTGGAAATCTGCGCAATTGGCCCCGACGGTGTAGACTGAAAACGCCGAGGCGAACCGAAGACCTCGGATGGTCAAGACTCCAATACCGGTACCGATAGATGAGGAGAGAATCTTGAATGGTCAGAGACGAAACAGCACTCTTGCGATCACGCTAGGCTTCCTGATCGCGCTGGCGACAGGCGCTGCCGAGTCGCAAGATGTGGTCAAGATCGGCTTCGCGTCACCGCTTACAGGGCCGCAGGCCAACTATGGCAAGGACAACCAGAACGGCGCCCAAATGGCGATCGATGAGCTCAACGCTCAAGGCCTGACGATAGGCGGCAAGGCGGTGAAATTCCAGCTCCAGTCTGAAGATGATCAAGCCGACCCCAAACAGGGGCCGTTGATCGCCCAAAAGCTGGCCGACGCCAAGGTCGCTGGGGTTGTTGGCCACTTCAACTCGGGCGTGACGATTCCC
>Ga0137418_10006585_pt1 | contig 10688 bp, 7 predicted proteins | sample CZODoug3_1_2_16f_FD_122242 | JGI IMG/M metagenome (GOLD analysis project Ga0137418, IMG submission 122242) | Vadose zone soil fungal communities from Angelo Coast Range Reserve, California, USA - CZODoug3_1_2_16fungal (Hybrid Assembly) | ecosystem: Environmental > Terrestrial > Soil > Vadose... | reverse complement strand
GCATGGAGGATCGTTCGGCGACGCAGGTCCAGGAAGAAGAGTACGAACACCTCGCGGAACCGCATGTCGAACGTCTGCACGAAGTCACACGCCCACGTCACGTGGTTTCGCAGGAACGTCGACCAGCTCTGCCCGTCGCCTCGGGGTCGAGAGCGGCGCATGTACCGCTGAATCGTTCGCTTGCACACGCGGATGCCTAGCTTGAGCAGCTCGCCACGGATGCGCTCGGCACCCCAGCGTGGGTTGCGCCCCGCCATCTCGCGGATGAGCGCGGCACGCGTCGTCGGCGGTCGTCCCGACCGCCGAGAGCGACGCCGCCAGAACGCGCGGAATCCTGCGCGATGCCAACGGAGAATGGTCGCGGGCTGGATGAGCAGGGTTGCTTCACGCCAAGCTGGCGCGACTCGCGCGGCGAGAACAATCGTGAAGCGCTGCCAGGGCGTCCACCGGACGCGCCCGGCAAGCTTCCGCTTGGCGACGATGAGCTGCTGTCGAAGAAGCGCGTTCTCGGCGACCAGTTCAACGCGACGGCGAACGAGATCCGCGGCCAGCCCGGAAACGAATCGAAGAAGGTCGATCACGGGTCGAGTCTTACACCGTCCGCGCGGAATGACATTTGTAGCCAGGACGCCTGCTGCGCACCTCGCCGTGGGTTGAGGGAGTCACCGCGAAGTTGCTTCCCAAGAGACTGCGGAGCCGCTGAACGGGTCCCGTGGCCAGCTCGGACAAGCGAGACCACGCTATTCGTAACGCAGCGCCGCAATGGGATCGAGACGGGCGGCCCGGCGCGCAGGGTAGAACCCGAAGAAGATCCCGATTATCGCCGAGACGAAAGGCGCGGCCGCGATCGCGTCGGGCGGAATCGGCATCGACCATCCCAGGATACCGCCGAGGACGAAGCAGGCGCAGGCACCGAGGACCACACCAAGCACGCCGCCGAACACGGTCAGCATCACCGCCTCACCCAGAAACTGCATTTGCACGGCGGCCTCCGTGGCGCCGACGGCGAGGCGGATCCCGATCTCGCGGGTCCGCTCCGTCACCGAGACGAGCATCACGTTCATGATGCCGATGCCACCCACCACGAGCGCGATGCACGCGATGCTGATGAGCAGCACCTCGAGAGTGTGACTGGTCTCGATCTGCGCCTTGATGATCTCGTCGGGGCGGCGAATGTTGAAGTCGTCCTCCTGACCCGGCTGGATATGGTGCCGCTGGCGCAACAGCGCGGCGATCTCGTCGATGGCCGGGTTCACGGCCTCCTGTGAGGTCGCGGAGCAGAGGATATCATCCAGCCAGGCCGCGTTGCGCCCGCGCAGCTTCATCTGCGCGGTGGTCCAGGGCAGGATGAGCGTGTCGTCCTGGTCGGACCCGAACGCGCTCGGCCCCTTGCGCCCCAGCACGCCCACCACCTGGAACAGTTGCTCGTTGATCCGGATCACCTGCCCGACCGGATTCTCGTCGACAAAGAGTTGCTCACTCACCGTCTCGCCGATCAGCACGACGCTGCGAGCGGAGATCACGTCGTGTTCCAGGAAATGTGCGCCAGCAGAGACGTCCCAGTGCTTGATATCGAAGTAGGTCACATCGATGCCGCGCCAGTGCGCGTGCCAGTTGCGGTTGCCGTAGACGACGTGCGCAGTGCCATCCACGTTGGGGGTCATGCGTTTGATCAAAGGCTCGCGCCCGATTGCCTCCGCATCGCCCAGGGTGAGACGCGTCGTTCCGTGCGGACCCGTGCGCACTCCGCTCGGCGATCGCGAGCCCGCCTCAATCCAGACGAAGTTCTCGCCCAGGTTCCGCAGCTGCTCCTCGGCACGGCTCGACCCTGCGCGGCCGATCGCGACGACGCAGACCACGGCACCGATGCCGATCATGATGGCGGTGGCCGCGAGCGTGCTGCGCAGCTTGTTGCGCGAGAGCGCCCGAACGGCCTCGCGGAAGAACAACTCCGCCCATGCCCGCCACATCATCGCGCCAGCCACCTCATCTCAAGCAAGAATACGTCATTCCGCGAGCCGCAGTTGCCGCTGAAGCGCGCCCGAGCGCGATGCCGAGGGATCGTTCGGCGTTCCGTCGAGAGTAGCGTTGACGCGCTCTCCCCCGAGGCGAGGCCCTTCGTGTAGTCGGCAGTTTCACGCTCAGCGATGCCCCCGCGAGGATGGCCTCGGCCTGGCGCTTCTGGGTATCAATCATCTCGATCTGTCGCTGTGGCTGGCGCCGATCGAGATGCTTCCGGGAACACGTATTCCCATAATCGGCTGGAGCTGCTGATCAGACGCGATCTCAGCGGATTAAACTAAATCAAACGGTGTCTCATTATCGTTGACAGGCTCAGCACGCCGCTAATTCTCCGGGAGGTTCATCTCCCGCAGGAAGGCGGTGTAGCGGGGGTCTTCGCGGATGTTCCGAAGCAAGGGGTTGACCTTGATACCGCCGAGGCTGAATTCGTGGTGTGTGCGAGCGCGCTCCAGCCACTCGAAGGCGCGGTCGAGATCTCCCCGCCAAGCGTACACCGTAGCGATCCTGTACCGCGGCTCGGCTGGATTCAGCGCGTTCAGCACCTTTGCGTCGATCATGGCCTCGAGTTCACTGGTAGAAGCAGCTACATCGGATCGGGCGATCAGCCAGTCCAGCGCTCGCTGGGCCTCACTTGCATCCAGGTAATGCTGGACGAGGGCCTTGCCATACATTTGCAGATCTCGCTGGGACTCGGTTGAGTGACCCAGGTAATACTGGACGAGGGCCGTGCCATACATTTGCAGATGAGGATCATCCTCTCCCCTTCTCCCGAACGCGGCGAGCGCCGCTTCAGGGTGCCCCTCGATCAAGTAGATCGCAGCTAGACTTGCCAAGGCCGGCTCGTACCGCGGGGAGAGCTGGAGCGAGTGCTCGATGGTCCCTCTCGCGGAGTCGAACTGGCCCGTAACCCCGTACAGGAAGCCCAGAGCGTTCCAGTTCCAGGGCTCGAGCGGATCAAGCTCGATCGCCTTGCGAAAGGCACCGATGGCCTCGGGAAAGCGACCCAGGTCCGACATCAGGCAGCCATAGGCCCGATTGGCGCCGACGCTGTTGGGGTTAAGTCTCAGCGCTAGCTCGAGGTCGGTTTGCGCTCCGGCCCAGTCCCACTGGACGGCACCCCGGAGAAATGCCCGATTCGTGTATCCCTCCTCCCACTGGGGGGTCAGAGCAATCTCCCGTTCCACAGCCTCCATCGAGCGGCGATAGCCTGCCCTCCTGTCCGCTTCAGAATCGGAGTGATTTGCTTCCAGGAGTGTGGCCCGCGATAGAGCCCTCCACGCGAGCGCGAACCGGGGGTCCAGGGCTACCGCGCTCTCGAAGGCTTGGAGAGCTCGGCGACGAGTCTCCCACACCGGCGCAGTACTCGCGAATCCCAACTGCAGGAGGAGCTGCTTTCCTGCCATGTACTCGCTGTAGGCGCCCTGGCTGACCGTCTCAGGCGCACCGGCAGCGGGTCTCTTCGCCGGGAGCAGCCTGACCCGGAGTGCTTTGGCCACACTCTGTGCGATCTCCTCCTGCAGCGCGAAGATTCCGGTCAGCTCGCGGTCGTAGGTCTCCGACCACAAGTGGTCTCCGTCGGCCACCCTCACCACCTGCGCTGTCACACGGACACGGTTCCCCTCCTTGCGCACGCTACCTTCCAGCACGTTGGCCACGTCGAGCTTGCGGCCGATCTCGGCGAGTTCCACGCTCTTTCCCTTGAAGTAGAACGACGAGGTCCGCCCCGGCACCCGCAACCCCTCGACGTGCACCAGCCCGTCCAGAATCTCCTCGGCCAGGCCGTCGGAGAAGGACTCCTGGTCGCGCTGCGGGCTCATATCGGCGAAGGGCAGCACCGCGATGGACGGCCGGGGCTCGGCAGCTCCGGGGTGCACCGCCCGCCAGACGGCGAATGCCACTCCCATGGCTCCCAGTACCACTCCCACCGCCAGGAGTGCCGCGCGCCTAGCCCCCTTCCGGCGGCGGCTCCGCACCGGCGCCGGCGCCACCGGGGAGCGCTCCAGCCCGAGCTGGATAGCGCCGAGTGCATCGAGCACCTCGCCGCCATTGCGGGGCCGCTTCACCGGGCTCTTCTCCAGCATGCGAGCCACGAGCTCGCCCAAGGCCGGCGCCTCCACGACCTCCAGCTCCGGCGCCAGAGACGGCCCGGCGAGCTCTTTGCCAACTTCTTCAGCCGGGAAGGGCAACTCTCCGGAGAGCATCTTGTAGAGCATGACACCCAGGGCGAAGATGTCGGTCCGCTCGTCCTCCGGAGCCTGCGCCCACTGCTCCGGTGCCATGAAGCCCGGCGTCCCCCCCGCCACCCGCCGATGGCCAAATACGTGCGCCAGCCCAAAGTCCAAAACTTTGACCGCCCCGTCGCTGCATAGAAAGACGTTGGCCGGCGAGAGGTCCCGGTGGACGACGCCGCGCTCGTGGGCGTGGGCCAGCCCCTTCGCCACCTCCACCGCGATACGTACTGCCTCCCGGACCGGAACGGCCCCGCCTGCCAGCTGCGACGCCAGGGTCTTCCCTTGGAGGAGCTCGAGCACCAGGTAGGGCCCGTGCTCGCACAGCCCCAACTCGAAGAGCGTGACGACATTGGGGTGCGAGAGCTTCGCTGCTGCCTCGGCCTCCTGCAGCAGCCGCTCCTGGCGCAGGCGCGCCCGCTCCCCGGTCCGGATAGCCTTGAGCGCCACCTTCCGCCCCAGCGCAGTGTCCTGCGCTTCGAAGACCACACCGAAGCCGCCGCGGCCTAGCTGGCGCAGCAGCCGGAAGCGACCCACCTGCTGCCCGGGGACCAGCGCCAGCTGCCAGTCCCGCTCGAAGCTTCCCACCGGGTCGACCGCCAAGCGCCGCAAGAGCGTCGAGAGCGCCCCAGGCGCCACCCCCGATTCCCACTTCCCGGGAGTACTGACGGTGATCGTGCCGTCATTCGCGTTTGGCAGCCGGTCCTGCGACACATCCGCCCCCGGTCGTGTACGGACGGTGAGTCTAGCAAGCTGGACTGTCCAAGCGCACCCTGCGCTAGCGGTCTGCGCTCCTTCGCCAGTTTCCTGAGGCGTGTAGCAGTCGTGGTCTGCTCTGAACTTGATCTTCCCATGTTGAGCTTATGCAGCGTACGCGGCTGCCAGGCATCCACTCAGCTTCCCACTCCGCATACCGGCGCCCGCAACGGGGGCACCAGGAGAAGTGCCTCGGAACCGGGGCCGTTGCTGCCGCTGGTACAAGAGTCCGTTGCGACACATGCGGCAGAGGAGCTGGCACGCATAGATCGGCTGAGGAAGCTGCTCGTTCAGAGCGACGGGTGTCGGGACCATGCCGCGGCAGTGTACGGCACCCGCCTGACGAGCCAGACTCCGCCGCGGCGACTGCAAAGCCCCTGCGGTCAAATGACGGGGCTAGCTCATGGCGAAGCTTGGTACCGACACGGACTACCAAGGTCGATTGGGATGCCCTGGCAGTTCTGGTCTCTGACGAAAGGACCACGGGGTGTGCGGTTGAGGCAGTCGGGGTTGCTCCGTTGGTAGAAGTCGCAATACGCCGGCTCCAAGCATGTTCCCGTCAGCCTCGTGTGGTCCATGCTGACTTGACACTTGCCCATCTCTCCCGGGAAACCCGCGGCTGCCGTTAACTGCCCCTCGTTCTGCGTTGGATCTGCGGCCGAATCGACGCCTCCTCCACACGCCGCGGCCATGCTCATCGCGATGAGCAATGCAATGCGCTTCATGGTGACCTCCCCTGGCAGTCTCCCGATCAGCGGAGCAGATAATGTGCCAAGCAACGACTCGGCCGGAGCGCGCTGAAGCGTTGTTTGCGTCTTCTTCGCGACGTGGCGCGGCTGCGGCGCCACACCCTGCGCCAAACGTGAGCGATGTCAACCGCGACGAAGGACTTGAGACGATCGCCAGAAGCTGCGTCTGGTCATCGCTCTCAGGTTCGAAACCGACCGACCGAGGAAAACGGCGGCGGACACGTGCCCGCCGCCGGGCGAGGCACCCTTTTTGGGGGGGTGCAAGGTGCCTCACCGTCGAAAGGACTGCAGGTGAGCTGGTCGCAAGTCAATCGGCGCCTGTATGCGGTTTCGTAATGTGATCCACGACGTCCGCGCCTTCGTGCGCTCCTGCGTCATCGGCAAGGAACGCGCGGTGCTCCTGAGAATCCAGATTCCCATAATCTGCACGCCAACGGCGGTGAACGCGATGTCGTCGGCGAGCAACACACTAATCCTTCCGTTAATCGCCAGGCATCCGCAGTTACGAGGTCGCGCCAGCGAATCCGTTCTCTGTGGCCACAGAGAACGGCGCTGACTTCCACAGGGTCAGTTCCGTACCAATGGTGAGATTCCGACGCACGTCGCAGTCTCCCGCCACCCGCCTGTTCGGGTGCAGTCCGACGGTGTAGCGTCGTCAGTGGGGCACGGCGTCGTGGAGTTTAAGCACCACCTGATCTCCGAGTTGAAGCGCAGGCGCGTGTTCCGAGCGCTAGTTGGATACGGCATCGTCGCTTTCGCAGTGCTGCAGATCATCGAACCCGTCATGCACGGCCTGCACTGGTCGGACGACGTGCTCACCTACGTTGTGGTCGCGCTTGCAGCCGGGTTCTCGGCGGTCGCAGGTCTGGCTTGGATTTACGACATCAAAGCGGGGCGTCTGGAACGGACCGCGCCTGCTGTCCCTGGCACCCCTCTGCGAAAGCGCATCGTCGTCCCGGTACTCATTGCCATCGGTCTGGTCGCGGCTGCGCCCGGCCTGTTGGTGTATTTCCTCCTGCTTGGAGGTGCTCGTGGCAAGCCAGTCGGACGCCGGGCCGACGAACCGTCGATTGCGGTGCTTCCCTTAGTCAACATGAGAGATGAGAAGGGCAACGAGTACTTCTCCGATGGAATCACCGAGGAAGTGATCGATGCGCTCGCGAATGTCGACGGGCCCCATGTCGCCTCACGAAGTTCGTCATTTGCGTTCAAGGGCAAGAAGGTCGGCACGCGGCAGGTTGCGGAGGAACTACACGTCGCCACGGTGCTCGAGGGGACTGTGCAGCGCAGCGGGCAGGAGCTTCGGATCGTAGTGCAGCTCATCGATGCAGCCAGTGGGTATCACCTCTGGTCGAAGACGTACGATCGAGAGCTGAAGAACGTGTTCCAGCTCGAGGACGAGCTGGCGCGATCGATCGTGCAGGCGCTGCGACCGAAGTTGATGCCATCGGCATCAACGTCTCTGGTTCACGTGCACACGCCCGACATCGACGCACACGATCTGTACCTGCAAGCTCGGTTCCTTTGGAACAAGCGTTCTCCCGTGGGGCTGCAGAAGGCGGCACAGCTGTTCGAGAAAGCGATCAGCCTCGACCCTGAGTTCGCGCTGGCACATGTGGGTCTTTGCGAATCTCTGATCGTCCTTCCGGCATACGGATGGATCTCGGTTCCCGAGGTGGTCCCTCGATCGAGTGCCGCCGCGATGAAGGCGCTGGAACTCGACCCTACGCTCGCCGAGGCGCACTCGTGCTTATGCCTGGTTCGCGCGCGAACGTTCGAATGGAGCGGTGCGGAACGGGAGTGCCGGCGCGCCATTGAGCTGCGTCCCACGTATGCCACCGCCCACCAGTGGTACGCTATCGCCCTGCACAGCATGGGGCGTGTCCCCGAAGCGCTTGTAGAAGCGAGGCGAGCGGAGCTCCTCGATCCACTTTCGGCAGTGATTACGAATTTCGTCGCAGTCGAGCTGTATCTTGGCCGTTCGTACGAAGCGGCGCTCGCGCAGGCTCAGAGAACGGTCCGCCTCGATCCTTCATTTTCACTCGGTCATTCGTACTTAGCCCTCATCAACCTGCAACTCGGGCGGTACCGGGAAGCGCTAGCTGAACTCGAACCGCTCGCGGGGCAGGGCAATCGGTACGATGGCGAACGCGGGTACACTTACGCGAAGATGGGAAGACGTGCGGACGCCCTGCGGTTGCTTGCAGACATGGAGGAGCGCTCGCGTAAATCCTACGTCGCTCCTTCTACGCGCGCTCTCATCCACATCGGGTTGGGCGACAAGGAGCAGGCGTTGAGGTGGCTCGAACGAGCGTACGCCGAACTGGACTGGCGATTGTTGTATCTGAAATCCGATCCGATGTTCGACGAGCTGCGACCGGAGCCCCGGTTAGCGGCGATCTTTGAGCGCATGCATCTGCCCCAGACACAGTAATGCATCATGCCAGCACTTCTGCCAGACCTGCGAGATCGACTCGCTGGGCCTCTCGCGCTCAACGAGATCGCTGGACACAGGCTCTCTCACGGCGAGCGAATTAGATCCATGTTCGGCACCTGCTGCCCGCCGGCGGAGGTACCCGTCGCCGCGACCGCGAACAGTCGCAGGGCGTCGCCCCGCATGTTCTGCATCACCATTCCCGGTCCCCTCGTGGACGCGTCCTGACCGTGCCACGTGCTGCCTAGCCCTTCTCGAACACGATCGTGATTACGCCGGGAAGACCGATCAGCCCCACAGAATGAAAAAGACGACGGCGAACCCGAAGGCCCGGCGCCGGCGCGACACCTTGGGGGGCTAAGACGCCAAGCATTCAGTGATTGCCAATTTGAGCAGATCCAATGTCAACACGGAAGCGCCTGGCACAACGACGCCAGTAAGCGATTGTGGCCTGTACGGCTCGACAACGAGCTTCAGCTGGCGAGAAGGCTGATTCTCATAACCTGTCCGTCCGGCCGCAGCGCTACCTCTTTCGCGGGTGCGGCGACGGTCGGGCCCCTGCCGCTGGGAACACCTCGCATCCCCTCCCGGGGCTGGGGCCGAATTTGAGGGCATGGCCTCGAAACGCTCGCCTTCGTGACCGTACCCTTCTACTGGCCGCCGGTCGTCCGCGTGGCGTCGAGTCGGTGAAACGGGGGGCGTGCGAACCACCGAGGTGAGCGAACGAAGACGGTCGCGTTAGCCGAAGACGCGACCACCGGTCCAAAAGCCGGCGAGCGCGCGTCCTTCGAGGCCGCGGTGGGTCTCGGTCTTGGCCAGCTGCAGGAACGTATCGTTGACGAGTGCCAGCGCGCCGAAGGTCAGGCGGGCTCCGGCGCTGTCAGAAGCCATGCCCGTCGTGCAGTCCACGACGCGTACTCCGACGGAGGCAAGGTCAGCCTCCGCGAACATGAGAATGTCGTTGTGTGGATGCCCTCCTTGAACTGGAGGGTGTGCGACCGCAGCCACATGAGTTCCCGGACCATCTCCGACAGCGCACGGTTCTCGTCCTTGAACGTCGGCATGGTGTCCCGATTGTGTACTTTCTCCGCGAGGGGGCTGAGAGGTTGGACCCAGAGACCTGCTCCGTGAGAAAGGAGCGCATCTTCATGGGACGGGCCGTGAAGGCCCGTGGAACTACTTCGGGTGTGGTCCAATGAGTCGCGGTACTCGAACTGCACGATGCCCTGGTTCACAAAACGGTCGAGGTCCGCGCCAAGTGTCGAGATGGCGAACCGGATTGGTCGGCGCCGCGCGATTCGAAGCCCTTCACGACGATCTCGCCGCGATCGTGGGCATCGCCGACGACCTTTCTGGCTGAGCCTCGCGAGCCATCCCGCGCGTCCCGGAACGCGGCGGGGGGCGCTCGCTGATTGTGGCCACTACCGCGGAGGTCAACGCGGAACGAGTGGGGCGGGTGGGAATATGTCGAGCGATTCGTTGTCAGTTCCGGACAGTTTGCGGACGTCCTCGAAGGGCCCGAGGTTGGCAAACGTTGCTTCCCGCTTACATTTTTCCACGCCGCCGCCAGCGCCTCGGCGGGCGTCGATGCGCCGCGCGCGCTGCTCGGAAGAAAGGGCGCGCAGCGCGCTCACCCCCGGCATCGCCGAGGCCGAGCCAACCGAGACAAGATTCGAACCACGAGATCTGGGTGCGAGGTGCCGGGCGGCGAGTCCTGCGATAGGGCACCGAATCGAAGGGCCATGCCGCGCCCCGTTGAAGCGGGCGTATTGCTCCGCCGCGGCAGAGCGGTACCGACCTGCTCGAGCTTCTCTCGAGACTGCAGGCTGCGGAACACGACCTATTCGTTGACCGCGCAGTCGTAAGGCATGCCGGCGCCTCCTGCGTTACAAAACGCGGGTCCACGCGCAGGGAGAGCCCCATGGCCCAGATCACGCTCAGCGGAAACCCGATCCACACCAACGGCGAGCTGCCCGCCGTCGGCGCGAAGGCGCCCGACTTCAAGCTCACCGGCGGCGACCTGAAGGACGTCTCGCTCGCCGACTACAAGGGCAAGAAGAAGATCCTCAACATCGTCCCCAGCCTCGACACCCCCGTGTGCGCCACGTCCACGCGCAGGTTCAACGAGACCGCCGGGAAGCTCGCGAACACCGTGGTGCTCGTCGTCTCGGCTGACCTCCCGTTCGCCGCGAAGCGCTTCTGCGTGACCGAGGGGCTCCAGAACGTGGTGCCGCTCTCGCTGATGCGGGGGAAGAACTTCGCCAAGGACTACGGCGTGCTCCTCGAGGACGGCCCGCTCGCGGGGATCACCGCCCGCGCAGTGGTGGTCCTCGACGAGAACGACAAGGTCGTCTACCGCCAGCTCGTGCCGGAGATCGGGCAGGAGCCCGACTACGACAAGGCGCTCGCGGCCGCCCGACCTTAGCGCCGCTCAGCGGAGCCCGCGGCGGTTGGCGGCGAGGATCTCGTCGGAGAGGGCGGGATCGGCGGCGGCCACGG
>Ga0137418_10006584_pt1 | contig 10689 bp, 11 predicted proteins | sample CZODoug3_1_2_16f_FD_122242 | JGI IMG/M metagenome (GOLD analysis project Ga0137418, IMG submission 122242) | Vadose zone soil fungal communities from Angelo Coast Range Reserve, California, USA - CZODoug3_1_2_16fungal (Hybrid Assembly) | ecosystem: Environmental > Terrestrial > Soil > Vadose... | reverse complement strand
CTCTTGCGGCGTCACTGTCGGGACGATGGGACCGTTGGCGATATCGGACTCGAGCTTCGTCGCCAGGCTGCGGATCTCGTCGAACGCCATGATCCCCTCACTCGTCGTCGGGGAAACCGCCGTCGCCGTCCGCGGAGACCAGGTCCAGCGCGGACACCTCCAGGGCCGCGCGACCCTTTGCCGCCACGGCAAAGACCGACGGCGGCTCCCGCCGCCGGCGCATGATCCAGGGCCGGCAGTCGCCGTAGTCGACACCGGGTCGGGGCCGGAAATAAATCGCGTCGGCGTCACGCTCGGCGAAACGTGCGACGGCCGTCAGGACGGCGTCGAAGCCCATCCGCTCCCGGGGCCAGGTGGCGTCCAGCAGCACGCGACCCCGGATCGGCGTCTGATCTCCGCGGACGGTCTCACCCAGCGAGAACCAGCCCTCGTTACCGCGCGTGTCGCGGAACACACGGATGTCGGAGGCGTGATTCGGTGAGTCCGGCCCGTAGCGCCACGTCAAGAACGCGGCCGACCGGTCCGCGGTGATCCAGTCACCGGGCCCGTGCCGGCGGGCCAGCTCCGCGAGTTTCTCCCAGTCCCGGCATGGCTCGCTGATCACGCGGGCCGACGTACGGATGACGGACCGCAAGACTCGCGTGGCGCACCGGCCGAGGACCCTCGCCGCGCCCGTCGCCAACGCGCTGGAGGTCCGGCCGGCGAGAAATGCGGAGAGCACGATTCCGAGGTCGAGGGGCCGGACGTACTCGGCGTCGGAGTCCGGAACCGCGCGCGCCCCCAGCGCCTTCCACAGCGCGCCGGAGGCGGTGTTGCAGCTGGTGGAGAAGAAAAAGTCGAAGCCCGGGCAACGCAGATGTCGCTTGAACAGATGGAACCCGAGCGTCCGCGCCTCGGGCTCGACGAAATAAGCGCCCGAGCCCAGTCCGAGAAGCCGACGCTCGCCCGCCCGGAAAGCGTTGGGGAACGAGACGAGCAGTCCGGCGATGGCGCCCGATGCGTCGCGAATGCACAGGCCATGGTCGGAGGCGGCCGAGGCGAGGGGATTGTCGATCAGCAGCCACTGAAGCTGGCGCAGAGAGGACTCTCGGTCCGGCCGGGGACGCCGGCGGTCGAGGAAGGCGGCGGCGTCGGGCAGGGCCCGACCTTCGAGTGGCTGTATGTCGAAGCGTTTGGTATCGACGATCACGCCGCCGTCCGGGCTCCCCTCTGCGCGGACAGGTACAAGAGCCAGTTGCGATAGACGCGTGTCGCCGTCGTCCGCCACGTGTTCGTGACGGTCCCGGCCGCGAGCGCGGTCGGGAAATCCGCGAGCACCTCTTCACGCCGGTCCACCAGCGCCCGCTCTCGCAGCGCGGTCAAGGCCTCGACGGTGGCGTCGTCGAAATAGCCCTGCGGCATGACCGGGTAGGTGTCGCGCTCCCGCAGCAGAAACCGCCTGATGTCCCGGCGATACTCGAGCATCAGCGTATGCGCTTCGTACTCCGGGTGGCCCTGGAAGAACACGAACAGGCTCTTCCGCTGCTTCACGAACGCGTCGACGCCGGCCGCGTCCGAGCGCGTGAGCACCCGGTAGCCGCACGACGTCAACGCGTCCTCGGGGATCTCGTTCCAGCGGGAATGCGGCATCCGGAGTCGGGCCGGGGCGTCGGCCGTCAGCGGGTGATCCGAGACCCGATCGCACTCGAAGATGCCGAACCGCTTCTCACCGAGCGGACGCCGGTCGATGCCGTCCAGATGCAGGAGCGCCGCGTGGGTGGCCAGGCAGGACCAGACCGCCGAATGCGTGTTGTGCTCGGCCCACTCCAGGACTCTGGTCAGGCTCGCCCAGTACGGCTCCTCCCTGAGGTTCGGCGACCGCGGCTCGGTGCCGGTCACGATCAGACCATCGAGGTGGCTGTCCCAGAGATCCTCGAGCGGAGAATAGAATCGGGTCACGTAGTCCCGCCCCCAGTCCGTGCGCGGGATGTCGGGCAAGGCATAAGGCGTCAGCCGCACCGTGAGGCCGTCCGCGGCCGCCCCGAGCAGCGCGACGAACTGTCGTTCGGTCGCCTGCAGCGCGGCGTCCGGCATGTTGTTGACGAGGCCGATCGTGAGATAGCTCGCGTCGGCTTCGTGCCCGCTCGCTTCGGCGAGCCGGCCGGGCCGCAATGAGTCTCGCTCCAGATGAATAGCCATGAGAGCTCCTCCCAAACGACGACAAAAGCGCTAGGGCGCCGTCAGCAGCCCGCCATAGTCCGAACCCGTCGCCCCGAGCGCCTGATCGAGGTCGGCGATGATGTCATCGACGTGCTCGATGCCGATGCTGAGCCGGATCATCTCGGGCCGGACGCCGGCTTTGCGCTGCTCGTCCTCCGACATCTGGCGATGGGTGGTGGAAGCCGGATGGCAGGCCAGCGATTTGGCGTCGCCCATGTTGACGAGGCGCTTGACGAGCCCCAGCGCGTCGTAGAATTTCTTGCTGGCTTCGAACCCGCCCTTGATCCCGAAGGTCAAGAGCGAGCACGCGCGGCCTCCGAGATATCGCTGCGCCAGCGCGTGATAGGGGCTGTCGAGGAATCCGGCATAGTTGACCCACGCCACCCGCGCATCGCCGCGCAGGAATTCGGCGACGCGCCGGGCGTTCTCGACGTGGCGCTCGACCCGCAGCGCCACCGTTTCGATGCCCTGCAACAACAGGAATGCGCTGAGCGGCGGCAGCACCGCCCCCGTCGTGCGCTGGTAGACGCTGCGGCAGCGCGCGATGTAGGCGGCTTCCTTGAAGTGCTCGACATAGATCAGGCCGTGATACGAGGCGTCCGGGCGGTTGAACATCGGGAAGCGGTCGGCGTGCTGGCGCCACGGGAACTTGCCGCTGTCGACGATGATCCCGCCGAGGGTCGTGCCATGCCCGCCCATGAACTTCGTCAGCGAGTGCACGACGACGTCGGCGCCGTGCTCGATCGGCTTCAACAAGATGGGCGTGGCCACCGTGTTGTCGACGATCAGCGGCACGCCATGCCGGTGCGCGACCTCGGCCAGGGCCGCGATGTCGCAGATGTTCCCTGCCGGATTGCCGACGCTCTCGCAAAACACCGCCCGCGTCCGGTCGTCGATCAACGGTTCGATGGCGTCCGGCTGATCGGACTCGGCGAAGCGGACCGTGATCCCCTGGCTGGGCAGGACGTGCGCGAAGAGCGTGTAGGTGGTGCCGTAGAGCTGGGGCACCGAGACGATGTTGCTCCCCAGCTCGCTGACGTTGAGCGCGGCATAGTTGAGCGCCGCCTGCCCGCTGCTCACGCACAGCGCGTCCACGCCGCCCTCCAGGGCCGCCACGCGCCGCTCCAGCACCGCGGTCGTCGGATTGCTGATCCGGCTGTAGCGAAAACCGTCGACCTCGAGATTGAACAGGGCGGCGCCGTGATCGGCGCTGTCGAACGCATAGGCGACGGTCTGATAGATCGGGACCGCCACCGCCTTCGTCGTCGGATCGACTTCGTAGCCGCTGTGAATGGCGATCGTCGCGTCTTTCATGTATTCACCTCACGGTGAGCCCGTGCCCGCCCCTGCTGCGTCACAGACGGATCCGGCCGGCCTGGATGCCGTCGTAGAGTGCCTGGTCGAGCCGGACGAAGGCGCCGCGCTCCGGGTCGTTGAAGTACACGACGTCGGCGCTGGCCGCCGGGTCGTAGCCCTGGCGGACCAGCTCGGTTTTGGCGTGCTTGAAGGTGGCCGTCACGTCCAGCTCGCGTCGGATGCGCAGGAACGACGGGCACGCGTATCCGGGCAGCCGGTCGGTCAGGTGAGCGCGGAAGGCGGCGAGATCCAGCCCGGCGTCGGGCACGACCGTGGCCATGCCGGCGCGGCCGTCGGCGCCCGGCACGGCCACGCCGTAGACGCTCGCCTCCCGGATCCCCGGAAACGCACAGATCGCCTCGGCGACCTCCAGGGTGGCGACGTTCTCCCCCTTCCAGCGGAAGGTGTCGCCGATACGGTCGACGAAGTAGTAGTAGTCCTCCTCGTCGCGTCGCATGAGGTCGCCGGTGCGAAACCAGGCGTCGCCGGGCTCGAACACGTCGCGGAGGATCTTCTGCTCGGACGCCTCCTGGCTCGTGTACGCCTCGAAGCGGCGGCCGGGGTTCGACGGATCCTCGAGAATCTTGCCGATCGCCTCGCCCACTTCGTTCGTCGCGCAGCGGATGCACCGTCCCTGCGCGTCTCGCACCGGCGCCTCGCGGGCGACGTCGAATCGCACCAGCGCCGCCGGGAAACGATGCGCGAGGAAAGGCGGCATGCGACCGACGGCGCCGGGCTTGCCGTCGACGTTGAACAGCGACACGTTGCCCTCGGTCGCGGCATAGAATTCTAAAATCCGGGGAATGCCGAACCGGCGCTTGAAGTCGTCCCAGACATCGGGTCGCAGCCCGTTGCCGCAGGCGAGTCTGATGCGGTGCTGCGTCTCGCACGCCGTCGGCTCGGCGTGCAGCAGGTAGCGGCACAGCTCGCCGATGTACTGCAACAGCGTGCAGTCCCAGCGGACGATGTCGCTCCAGAAGTCGCGGGCCGAGAATCTCTCGCGGAGCACCACCGACGCGCCGCCGACGAGCGCCGCGCCGGGCGCCACCACGCCGCCGACGCTGTGATACATCGGCAGGCAGTCGTACATTCGGTCGCCGCCGCGAACGCCCATCAGCCCGGCAAACCAGTAGCTCCACTGCATCAACCGGAAGTGGCTGACCTTGGCCGCCTTGGGCAGCCCGGTCGTGCCCGAGGTGTAGATGTACAGGGCTCGATCCTCGATGGTCGGCGGCCGGCCCTCGCCCCTGGCCAGCGGCTCGCTCGCGTGACGTTCGACGTCAAGATCGATGCGCGGAAAGTCGTCGTGGCCCGTGCCATGGAGCCAGATCGTGGCCGCGCCGGCCAGGTGCGGCAGCGCGGTCAGGAAGGGCTCGATGAGCTCGGCGGCCACGATGATGTGGCGGGGCGCGACCACATCGATGCAATGGGCGAGCGAGCCGCCGGCCAGGTGCGTGTTGAGGAGCGCCACCACTCCGCCGACGCGGGTGATGCCGAGCCAGATGGCCAGGTATTCGGGCCGGTTCGGCATGAACAGAGCGACGGCGTCCGCCGTGCCGACGTCGTGCTCGAGCGCCCAGCGCGCGTAGCGGCTCGAGCGCTCGGCGAGCGCGCGATAGGACAGCGACTCGCGGTCGGAGAGAAGCGCCGGCGCCTCGCCGAGTTGCGCGGCGAGCTCGTCGATCACCGTCGGCAGGACGCGCTGAGGCGTCGTCGTGATCGGCGCCGTCAGCTCGAGCGCGCGCAGCCACGCCCGGTGGCGGCCGGCCGGCCGCCCGGCCGCGGCGGTCTCACGCAGCGCCCGTGTCTGGGTCATGCCGTGTTGCCGGCGTCGACCGTGAGCACGGTGCCCGTGATGCTCTTGCCCGTGTCGCCGAGCAGGAACTCGACGGCGTGCGCGATGTCGTCGACCTCGGGCAGGCGGCGAAGCGCGCTGCGCCGCTCGATCTGCCGCCGTTGCTCGCCGCCGAGCCCGTGTGTCATCTCGGTGTCCACGAATCCGGGCGCGACAGCGTTCACGTTCACACCCATGCGCCCGACTTCGCGCGCCAGCGACCGCGTGAAGCCGATCATCGACGCCTTGGTGGCGCCGTAGACCGACAGGCCCTTGTAGCCGGTGAAGCCGATGATCGAGGCGACGTTCACGATCCGCCCGCCGCCGTCGGCCATCATCGAGCGGACGACGTACTTGGTGAGGACGATCGGCGAGAGCGTGTTGAGGCGCACGAGCTGCTCGATCTGCGACGTCGGCATCAGGGCGAGGGCACCGTTGGAACCGAGTGCCGCGTTGTTGACGAGCCCGTAGATGGCGCCGAAATCGTTCCGCAGCGACTTGACGAGCTGGGGAATGTCGGCGATCTCGGTCAGATCGAACGGTACGAACTGGAACGATCCGGGCCGAACCCGGTCGGCGTCGTCCATCGCCTGCTTCAGCTGGCTCGTCTCCTTCCGGGCGATGGCGATGGCGCGGTAGCCGACCGCGGTGAGGCGGCGCGCGATCCCCAGGCCCAGCCCGCGGCTTCCGCCGGTGACGACGACGTTACGCATCGCGGCGCACCAGCTTGCCGGTCGCGTTCACGGTCAGGCCGGGGACGAAGTTGATCGCCGCGGGGACCTTGTGCCGCGGCAGGACCTCGCGGCAGCGCCGCATGATGTCCTGCTCGAGCTCCACGGCCCGCCCGTTCGCGGCGTCGGCCTCGGCGTTCAGCACGACGTCGGCCACCACGAGGGCGCCCGTGATCGGGCTCTTCCGCGTTCGCACGAGCGACATCCGAACGCGTGGGTGGGCATTGATGACCGCTTCGACCTCTTCCGGATGGACTTTCAGACCGCCGACGTTGATGATGCCGCCCCGACGGCCGACGAAGTAATAGCGATCGCCACGGCGCTCGAGCATGTCTGCCGTGTCGACGAAGCCGTCGGCGTCCCGGAGGGCCTCGGCCTGATCACCGAGGTAACGGGTCGCGGTGCGGGTCGACCGGATGCGCAGCGAGCCGTTCTCGACCCTCAGCTCGATGCCGCCGCTCTGCGGCCCGATCAGGCTTGCCGGAAAGCCCGCCCGGCCATCGCCGACGTCGAAGGCGACACCGGCCTCCGTCGACGCGAAGGCGTGGGCGATGCGGGCGTCCGGATAGCAGGCGCGGAGATGGTCGAGGATGGCCTGGTCCGCGATCTCCCCCGACAGGCGCACGTACCGGGGCGTGATCTGGTGGGCCGAGGGGCTCATCAAGGCTCGACGCCAGTGGGACGGGGTTCCCGAGATGTGGGTCACGCCCTGAGCGCCGGCCCGGATCAGGAAGTCTCCGGTCGATTCCCCGGCGCTGGACAGCACCATCGATCCCCCGCCGAGGAGCGCTCGCAAGAAAATCTGCAGGCCGCCATACCGGCGGATGTCGTAGAAGGTCGTCCACACGGCCGGCGCGGCCGGCGTCCCACCGCCCGTGATAGCGCCGACGAGGCTCGCCAGCGTATGCACGACCATCTTCGGTCGTCCGGTCGTCCCCGACGTCAGGAGGATCCATTCCGTCGCGTGTCGTGGGGTGCGGTCGCAGCCGCCGGGGGTGATCTTCGGGCTGCAGGCGACGAGCGTTTCCACACCGGGCGCGGCGCCGACCGGCGCCGCCTCGTCGATCACCTGCGCGTCGACCGCCGCGGTCGCGACGACATACGGCACGTGCTCGGCCGGAAGATCCGGCGGGCACAGGACGAGGCGGGACGCGACGCCATCCAGCTCGATCAGCGCCAGCGCCGCGGTGAGCTGATCCCTGGTGGCGACGAGGACGGAGCGATCGCGGAGCTCCTCCAGCCGCCCTCCGAGACCGGAGCCGTCGACGAGATCGCCCAGCGAGACGCTGGCCTCCGCTCCCCATAGCGCGCGGTCCGAGAGCCGGCCGGCGCCGCTCGACGAGCTCCAGAGCGAGATCAGCTCAGGGGGCGGCATCCTCATAGAGCCTGATGAAGTCGCCCACGGTCACCGGAAACTCCGCGTCCCCGTCGGAATCGAACGGATCGACGCCCAGCGCATCTTCGAGACGAGCGACGATGATGGCCAGGCAGAGCGAGTCGAGGCCCGAGTCGAGAAGCACGAGATCGTCGGACAGCGGCGCGAGCTGCTTCTTTTGTTCCCTGGCGACCTGCTCGAACTGAGCGATGACGCTGCCTTTCACGGACATGGTCCCGACCTCCGACGAATGGGCTGCGCTCTTCACGCGGCGGCCGCCGCGGGCTCGGTGACCGTCGCCTCGAGCGCCACGTGCTGGGATGTCACACGGTTGGGATGAATGACGTTCTCGATCAGGGTGCGAAGCACCTCCACGCCCGTGAACAGGCTCGGCGTCGGCTCGGGAGCGTCGGGCGTCAGCAGCATCTCGGCCTCGAGCGCCCGGAAGAGCCCTTCCGTGTGAACGACGTCGACGACGCCGTGCACGTCCGTGTATTGGCGCTCGGCGGAGCCCTGCCGAGCGGCGAGGTCCGCCAGATACGGCATGAAGCGCGTGATGAAGCCCTCGAAGAAGGCCATCATCAGCACGGTCCTCACCGCCGAGAGCTCGGCGACGAACAGCCGAACATGCTCCAGATTCCGATACACGGCCAGGGCGTCCGAATCCGTCGGGGCGGCATGGGCCGCGAGGGCGAACCGTCGCAGCATCCCCGGATGGTTGTCACGGACTTCTTCGCGGAGGTTGTCCTCGATGATCGCCTTGGCTTCGTCCGATGCGACGGCGAGATGGGCGGCGGTCATCCAGTAGATGAAGTTGCCCTCGAGCACGGCGGCGTAGCGCGCGATGAGCCCGCGGCGTTCGTCCGGAACGAGCCGCTCAGGGTCCGGAAGCGAGACGATGAGCTCGTCGATTGCCCGGTCGATGTGCTGCTGGATCGGTGCGGTGAGCGATCGCTGGTGGGCCATCCTATGCGGACACCTCCCCGAAGGCGTCCTGGCCCCCGTGGCGCGTTCGGGTGCAGGCGCGGTGACTCCTACGCTACGCGGCGCCGCCGGCGCCGCCTACCCGCGGCCAGAGGAATTTTTTACACCGCATTGGGGGGGTGGGGTCCCCCGAATGGGGGTCCCCCGACGACAGTCGCCTACCCGATGGGAAGCACCTTCTGCGTGGTCGCAGCCAGTCGATGTGCCGGGGAAGAGGGCGCGGACGGACGCCGGCGGGAAAACTCGTACGTCAAGAGCAGCCACAGGGCCAGTCCTCCGAAGATGCCGCCTGACAACGACCCGAGCAGGGCCACGAGAGCAATGGCGACGTTCGTCGGCGTGGGGATCATCGGCTGATGAGCGGCGGCCTGTTCGTGGCTGAGGCGCGCGTGCTGTGCAAGCGCGGTCCGGCCCTCGGCTTTGGCGTTCGGCCTCTGGCGCACCGCGATACTGGCGGGACCCTCGCTGAGGGTGGCGAGGACATCGGCTCTGCGTGCCGTGGCGCCTCCGCCACGCCACGTGAGGAGCGCTTCAACGGGAACGTGCTGGCGACGGTCGGCGCGGCGCCGCTCGATCGTGGCCGTGACCGACTCATCGCGGCGCTGGCGAACACGCCGATCGAGGACGACGGAGAGGTCCGGGTCACCGGCCCAATCCGCGCCGAGCATGTGATAGAGCCCGAGATCATCACGGCTCACGATGATGCACTGGCCAGCCATTTCTTCGGACGCCCCTTTCCTCGCACGGCCGGTCGTCGCGCGCGACTCCACGCCGGAGCAGTCCTCATGCTAACCGAAAGAGCGGGCCGATTCCAAGAATCAGGGCATACTCGGCGTGGCGCCGCGGATAAGTGACCGATACTACGCGACGAAAATGATTGGCAGGGGGGGCGGCGGCCGAGTTCAATTGCTCGTCGGGGAGGGGAGCGGCGATGCGCGTCGTCTGTGCGTGGTGCCAACAGGAGGGTCGCTCACGGCTCCTCCGCGTTGGTGAGCCGCTCGAAGACACCAGTGAGACCCATGGCATCTGCAATCGGCATCAGCAAGAGATCTTCGAGATGTTTCCCTCACGATCCTTTCCTTCGACCCGGTGGCTCTTCATCATGTCCTCGGGCGACGCGCGAGCCTACAGTCACCTCGTGGCGGTGATGCGCGACGTCGCGGATGTCACCGTCATCATGGACCGTCGCCACGGTGAGCGACGTCGCGGTGAAGAGCGGCCGGCGCAGGACCGCAGACACGCAGAGCGGCGGATCCGACGTCCGGAGCGGAACAGCCTCGGCTACATGCTCGTTCGATTCGCTCGTGGCGACGTCGAGGACCTCCCGGGACGCTACCAAACCCGCCATCTGACCGGGGCGGTGCAGCACAGACTGCGAGCACCCTGAGGGGATGGCACCGCTCTGACCGACACCCACGTCGGCCACGGTGAGCGTGTCACATCGGGCGGCGAGACGTCGGCGCATCGACACGTCTGACGTCAATCCGGTTCCGCACTGACGTCGCACGGTGCGCGGCTGCTCGGATGCCTGGTGATCGCGAGCGCCTCGGTGTGGCACCCGCTATGCTCTGCTCCACGCCAATTTTTGAACATGACGAACGAGGGGGCGTCGGAAGATGGCGTCACCGTGCGATCCATGTTCATCGTCTCGCGCGATCACGCGTGGCTCCACCGCTACCTCGTTGAGCGCTTCAACGGTGATCCGGACGTCGCGGTGATCCTCGATCGGCGGGTCGGAGAGCGGCGGATGCAGCAGGCCGCTGTGCCGACGCAGCACGAGCGCCGACGTCACGAACGCCGCCGGGCCGTCCCCCCTCACGACGATCTTCGGGTTCGATCGCACTACATCATCGAGCGATAGCCGGTCCGCGACGATGCACAACCGTCTCAAGCGGCGCCGGCAGTAGCGCGACGCACACCACACCGTCGACGATATCAAGTTTTTCAGGGCGTTAGCCCGACCTGGGCCGGGGTCGCGCCCACGGCCCGGTAGTCCCGTGGCTCACTCTCGCCTGAATCTCATGTCGATCTCGAGCCGCTCTGTTCGACTATGAGGTAGGAGGAGCCCGAGTGGGTATGAAGGTCTTCTACGGCTGGATCATCGTGGGCGTGGGGATCGTCGTCACCTGCATTGGGCTCGGCGCCATGCTCTCCCTCAGCGTCTTCCTGGCGCCCATGTCGGCGGCGATGGGCTGGTCCCGCACGGGCAT
>Ga0137418_10006583_pt1 | contig 10690 bp, 10 predicted proteins | sample CZODoug3_1_2_16f_FD_122242 | JGI IMG/M metagenome (GOLD analysis project Ga0137418, IMG submission 122242) | Vadose zone soil fungal communities from Angelo Coast Range Reserve, California, USA - CZODoug3_1_2_16fungal (Hybrid Assembly) | ecosystem: Environmental > Terrestrial > Soil > Vadose... | reverse complement strand
TTTGGGGCGGGCGAGCTCGCGATTCGCTGATCCCCGATCGGTCGTTTCCAGGCTGCGGTGGATTTCCTTGCCGCTGCTCTTGAACCGCGCGTAATAAACACCGTTAGATGAGTATGATTTCAATAGGTAAAATGCGGGTGTAGCTCAGTGGTAGAGCACCTCCTTGCCAAGGAGGACGTCGCGAGTTCGAGCCTCGTCACCCGCTGTCTTTTAAGGCGCGCACCAATTTGAGACATGACGGCGCATATCCCTCGAATTTAGAGCTCATAAGGTCATTTTTTTGAATCCGAACTGGCTTTTCTCTGCATCTCATAGACAAATGAAAACTATGAAAGCATATGTTCTTGGTGGCGCCGCTACTTTTGGCCTGGTGCTGGCCATCTACGCACAAACACCTGGCGCCACGCCAGAAACGCCGGCTCCGTCGCCCACGCTCGCGGCTACGGCTACGCCCCTGGCTTCCGTTTCTCCCGCAATTTCGGCAACACCTTCCGCGGCCAATCAATTTGCGGACAAGATTAAGGAGCGGGTCGATCGAAAATTTAAACACAAAGGATTCGCGATCACCGTCGATGGGAACGATGGCGAGGAACGCGATTCCGATCGCCATCATGGAGACGACATCCCGGGAAAGGTTCTTCCAATCGCCATTATCAGTATCCTGGCCGTGTTTGGATTCCCAGTCGCCATTGTAGCCGTCATCATGTTCAGCAGTTGGGCCAGGACGCGTTCGTTGCATCGCACCGTGCGGATGATGGTGGAGAAAGGTCAGCCGGTCCCGCCGGAGTTACTCTCGTCCCCCGCGGCGGCGCCGGTAATCGTGCGCCCGTGGTACGATTTGCGCCGCGGCATCGTCCTCGTCTCGGTCGGCGTGGGTGTAGTCATGTTTTTTGGAATCAGTGCCGGTTGGGACAACGGTGTCTGGGCACTTGGTTTGATTCCCGGCTTGATAGGTCTGGGTTATCTGCTGGCGTGGCGACTTGCTTATCGCGACGAGAAAGCGTTGAAACAATGATGTGGAGCTGACCGATGCCGACCTGCTCGCGCGAGTTATTGTTGATGGTGACCAGCACGCTTTTGGCGAGCTGGTTCGCCGCCATCAATCGCCCGTGCGCGGTCTTTTGCGCCAGCTGGTGCGGGCCGACGTGGAACTGGCTGATGATCTCGCCCAGGAAACGTTCATTCGGGCTTACAAAAACATCCGGAGTTTCCGAGGCGAAGCGAAATTTTCGACCTGGCTTTATCGGATCGCTTACAACGTTTTCCGCGAGAATGCCCGCAAACGCAAAGAACTTGTCGGGATCGATGAAGAGCAGTTGCAGGCTAAGGTTGATCCACAAACGATCGATCCCGGGTTGCGTCTCGATCTCATGAACGCGCTGGCTAACTTACCATTGCACGAGCGGACCGCCGTCACCCTCTGTTGCCAGAATGGGTTGTCTCACGACGAAGCGGCCCGCGTTCTCGATATTCCGCTGGGAACGGTGAAGACGAATGTCTTGCGCGGACGCGAGAAATTGAAGAAAATGCTAGCGGCCTGGGCGACCTGAAATGAACGATCCACTTGATAATTTACTCGATGCGCGATTGCGTGACGAGACGCCCTATATCGACGATGCGGGTTTTACCGCCCGAGTGATGCAACAGCTTCCGCACCGGCGTTTCTCCTGGAGCGCGCAACGCGCTTTCATTATTTTCGCGGCGACTATTGTGTCGGTCGTGATCGCCTATTTCGCATCGGGCGAGGGAATGTTCGTGCATGATGCGTTTGCGCGGATGTCGGGTCTAAAACCGGTGCAATTGCTTCTTCTGATCCTGGCCTGTGGAACTGGAATGACCATTGCCGGGCTTTGGGCTGCGCTTACGCGAACACGCGACATGACCGTTTAAGTCATCCCGAGCGAAGTCGAGAGACCTCGACGAAGTATCTTTAAGCTTTCACATCGGGATTCCTCGACTGCGCTCGGAATGACGGTCATTACGCGGCGCAAAGCTCGCGCGCTTTTTTTACGTCAGCCGCGATTTGCTTTCCGAGCGCTTCGACATTTTCGAATTTTTTTTCCGGCCGCAGGAACTGGACGAATTTTATTTCGATATCGCTGCAGTAGATGTCGCGATGAAAATCGAGAAGATGAACTTCGATCGTGCGCTCGGCCTTTTCGCCGGAAACAGTCGGTCGGAACCCCACATTGACGACGCCGTGATGGAGCACGCCTTCGAACCAGGCCTCGACAAAGTAAACGCCGTTGGGCGGAAATTGTTCGCTGTGCGCACTCAAATTTGCCGTCGGAAAACCGATTTGCCGCCCCAGCTTTGAACCTTCCCTGACCGTGCCGAGAATGGTGTAGTCGCGGCCGAGCATTGCGGCTGCGCCAGCGAAATCGCCGCGTTCAATTCGGGCGCGAATGGCGGTGCTGCTGACGACCGCCCCGTTCACTTTCACTGGCGGGATTCCGACAACGTTGAAGTGATGCCGAGTGCCGAGCGTGCGCAGGAGAGCGAGATTGCCGGCCCGATTTTTTCCGAATGACCACTCATGGCCGACACAAATTTCGGACAGAGGCTTGGAGCTCTCGGTGAGCTGGACAACGAAATCTTCCGCCTCGGTTTGCGCGAAATTTTTGTCGAAAGGAATTATCAGGAGATGGCCGACTCCAAGAGCGCGAATCAACGCGATCTTATGCGGCGTGGAAGTAATGAGATGAGGCGGATTCTCTGGCCGCAAAACTTTGGCAGGATGTGGATCGAACGTGACAACAACCGGCGTTCCATCTTCAGAATGGGCATGCCGCGCGGAAGTGGAGATGACGGCTTGGTGACCGAGGTGCACGCCGTCGAACGCGCCGATGGCGAGGAAGAGAGGACCGTCTAACTGCGCGAGACCAGTCGTGGAACGGAGAATTTCCATTACGAAAATGACGAATGACGAATGACGAGGCGCGTAAATGACGAAGCACGAATGACGAATGACGAAGGAAGCACCAATGACAAATGACGAAACATTCGTGCTTCGAGTTTCGTCATTTTCCCTGTTCTTGTTGTTTCCCGCTCCGCCAGATTTTCGCAAAGATGAGGTGCAACTCCCTTGCTTCCATCCAGAGTTTTCGCGCTTCAGGCTTTAGTTTTGGAACCGCGCGGACGGCCATACGCAGAAAATACTTCGTTTCACGCGCCTCCTTCTTGCAGGTGCCAACACACTTGAGAAATTCTCTTTTCGAGACCGAATCATCAGCCTCGACATAGTTTGCGCCAATACTTGTTCCAGCGCCGACTAATTGACTAATGATTCGATCCGTTACCGGGTCGCGCGGAATTGTTCGCGCAAAATCGACGACCATCTCACCGAACCGCGCCGTTCGCTCTTCCAAATCGTAAACCGGCGTCGTTTCCGGTTCTTCACGAATAACGTATGTTTCGCCATCCAACCAAAACGCATCGTCATGTTCACGCGGCCCTTCGGATTTCGTCATTAGGACTTCCTTTGTCATTCGTCATTGGTGCTTCGTCATTTCCCTCACGCTCCTCGCATGCGGGAGACCTGCGGTAAGGACAGCACCCGCGCGACGATCTCAGCCGGATCGGCTGTCTTGATTTGATCGACCGAGACCGCGTTCGCGACATCGAATCGCCCCGATTTCACTCGTCGGAGCGAATAGAGATGCGCGCCGCAACCGAGTTCCGCGCCAATGTCGTGTGCGTAAGTTCGAACATAAAAACCCTTGCTGCAGACAACGGTGAAATCCACTTTGGGTAGCGCGATCCGATCGATGGAGTAGCGGTAAACGTGCACTAACCGCGGCTCGCGTTCGACTGTTTTTCCCTGGCGCGCGAGTTTGTAAAGTGGAACACCGGCGTGTTTGATGGCGGAGACCATTGGCGGGATTTGATAAAAATCGCCACGAAATTTCTCAAACGCAGGGCGAATGTTTTTTTCATCGAAGGCGGGCACCTCGCGCTGCTCGATGATTTCGCCCTCTTTGTCCTGCGTGCTCGTTGTTACTCCAAACATCATCGCCCCGGAATATTCCTTGTCCTCAGCCATAAGGAGATCCTGAATTTTTGTGCCGCGTCCGAGGGTGAGGAGGAGGAGGCCGGTTGCGATCGGATCGAGCGTGCCGCAGTGACCGACTTTCCGGATTTGCAAACGCCGCCGCACCAGCGCGACGACATCGTGCGACGTCATCCCTGCGGCCTTGTCCACGAGCAGAACGCCGTCAGGTGTTGCGCTCGATTGCTGCACAAGCTTGTTCCACGATTCTTTTCTCTACATCCGGCAATGTCCCGCGAAGGCGTGCCCCGGCGGCGAGGACATGGCCGCCACCACCAAACTGGGTACAAATCGCGCAGACGTCGACCGCTTCGTTTTTCGAGCGCATGCTGACGCGCACTTTTCGATCGATCAGTTCTTCGAAGAAAATTGCCACGATCACGCCACGAGTAGCCCGCAAATGATCGATCAACCCTTCGTTGTCTTCCGGAATCACGCCGAGGGCGAGGGCAGCGGCCTGGCTCAAACTGAACCACGCCAGTTTTCCGTCGCAGCCGAATTGCATCGTGCCTAATAGTTCGCGCAGTAATTCGATGCGCCGGCGCGGAAAATTTTCGTAAAGTAATTGGCTGATTCGCCCGACCTCGACTCCGCAACGAACCAGCTCCGCCGCGATCTCGAACGTGCGCACGGTTGTATTCGGGTACTGAAACGAACCGGTGTCGGTCGAGATTGCCGCGTAAAGGTTTTCCGCGATTTCCGGCGTGATCGGGAAATTTTGGTTCGTTAGGAATTCAAAAAGAATTTGGCCGGTCGCAGGTGCAGTCGGATCGATGTAAACAAGATCACCGTAACGCGGATTACTCGGGTGATGATCGATATTGATCCAAAGTTTGGCATGACGGACCGCGGCGGTAGTGGTGCCGAGACGATTCTGCACTGCGGTATCGAGCGCGACTACGACATCAAAATCTTCCGGCTCGCTTGGTGGTTGGGTTAACAGCTCGGCCTGCGCCAGAAAATTATATTTCTCCAGCATTCCCTCTTCATTCCAGGCCCGGACTTCCTTGCCGAATCCTTTCAGCGACAATGCGAGAGCCAGCGTGCTCCCGAGAGCGTCTCCATCCGGGCGGACATGACTCAGCACCGCGAATTTATTATGCTCGCGCAAGACGCGACCAATTTCAGCAAATTTGGTGTCGCGCTCGTTCACGCCTTGTTTTCGCGGGCCGAATCGATCTCCTGCATGATTTCGATGACACGTGTGCCGCGTTCGATCGAATCATCGAGATGGAAAACAAGGTGGGGGGTGTATTTCAAGACCACATGTTTTGCCAAGGCGGATTGCAAGGCGGCGCGATGCGCCTCGAGCTGATTGATCACGCTTGCGCCCGTCGTACCAAGGACGCTGACAAAGACGTGTGCGTTTTTCAGATCGGAGGTAATGTCCACCTGATTAATGCTAACGAGACCTTGTTCAAAATTCATTTCGCGCGCGATGAGTCCACTGAGCTCGCGTTTGAGCACTTTATTTACGCGCAATAATCGATGTTTCATTGGAGGAAGTTGAAGCGATGAAGAGATGAAGCGTGGAAGCGGCTTTCTGTCCGCTTCAACTCTTCAACGCTCTAACGCTTCAACGTTTTGGTCACAATTTCTGCGCGATCTGCTCGAGCATATAACACTCGATGATGTCGCCCACTTGGTATTCGCTAAAATCTCCCAGCTTAATTCCGCATTCGAGTCCCGAGCGCACCTCCTTTACGTCGTCCTGGAACCGGCGCAGGGTGGCAAGCCCGCCATCATAGACAGGTTGACGACGTCGCAGGACCCGTGCTCGTGCCGTTCGCGCGATGCGACCGTCAGTGACAAGACATCCGGCCACGATCCCTCTGCTCAACTGGAATATCTGTTTCACTTCGGCATGGCCAATGACCGATTCGCGATGTTCCGGGTCGAGCAAGCCCGCCATCGCTTCTTTGATCTGATCGAGTAGCTCGTAAATGATCGAGTAAAGTTTGACCTGAACGCCTTCGTGTTTCGCCGCGGTCACGGCCATGTTTTCCACTTTGACATTGAAGCCGACGACGACAGCGTTCGACGCGCTCGCGAGAAGAATATCGTTTTCCGAAATCGGCCCGACCCCAGCGTGAATTATTTCGAGGTCGACTTTCTTGCTCTCGATTTGATTGAGCGCACCGGTCAGCGCTTCCAACGAACCCTGCACGTCGGTTTTCAGGACGATGCGCAAAACCTTTTTGCCGTCGGCCGTTTCCAATAACGTTTCGAGAGTGGCGCGCTGCGGTGTCGCTAACTTGCCGGCGCGCTTCGATTCCAGCCGTTCTTCGCTCAGTTGTTTGGCTTCGCGCTCCGAATCCATCACCAGCAATTCGTCACCTGCGTTGGGCAATCCGGTAAAACCAAGAACTTTCACCGGCATCGACGGCCCCGCGGCCTTCACCGGTTGACCGCGATCATCGATTAGCGATTTCACTTTGCCGCTGTAATCGCCGCAGATGAAAGCGTCGCCCACCCGCAATGTTCCCATTTGGACAATAACGGTAGCGGTCGGTCCGCGTCCCGCTTCTACCTGCGCTTCAATCACAGTGCCGCGCGGTTTTGCCGTCGGTGATGCCTTCAGTTCCATCACTTCAGCCTGCAGCGTCATCATCTCAAGAAGCTGATCGATATTGGTTCCGCGCGTGGCCGAGACCGGAACCGTAATGGTTTCGCCACCCCAATCTTCCGGTGTCAGCTCACGCTCCTGAAGTTGCTTCTTCACTCGATCGATGTTGGCCGAAGCCAGGTCGATCTTGTTTATCGCGACCATGATCTTGACGTGCGGAGCCGCTTTGGCGTGATTGATTGCTTCAATCGTCTGCGGCATCAGCCCGTCATCGGCTGCAACCACTAGCACCACAATGTCGGTGACCGATGCACCTCGCGCGCGCATCGCAGTGAATGCGGCATGACCCGGAGTGTCGAGAAAAGTAATCAGTTGGCCTTTATGTTCCACGCGGTAGGCGCCGATGTGTTGCGTAATCCCGCCCGCTTCGCCCGCGGCGACCCGCGTTTTTCGAATCGCATCCATCAATGAGGTTTTGCCATGATCGACGTGGCCCATGAAAGTAATGATGGGAGCGCGAGGCTTGAGTTCCTCCTCTTTCGCCGGCTCCGGAGGTGGCGGAGCAACAATAACCTTTTCTTCCTTGTGAACGCCGCCGCCTTTTTCTCGGCGCTCTTTCTCCAGAACGAATCCGTGCCGCTCCGCAATCTTGGTCGCCACATCGGGCTCGATTGTCTGGTTGGCGTTTACGAAAATGTTGAAATCATCCATCAGCTCCTTGATCAGCTGAAAATTTTTCATCCCGAGCTGCGTCGCCAGCTCTTTGGCAATGATCGGCGGCTTGATTGTGATGACGTTTTTCGGTTCTTCCTCGACTGGCGGAGCAACTTCCGAGGCTTGTCCATCGGTTGATGAAACAGCCGCACCTTCGGCAACCGGAGCAGGAGCCGGAGGCGGTGGTTCGATGACCGGCGGTGGCGGCGGGGCGGTGAGCCCCGGTTTCGCAACCAGTTTCGAAATCGGCGGCAAAATTGTTGTCCTGACCTTTGGGACGCCGTCTGCGGACTTCGCTTTGGGTTTATCGATTAACGAAACCGATTCCATCTTGCTCACAGACTTAGGCTTCTCTTCGGTTGTCTCTGGCACCTCCCCAGTGACCCGAGCGGGCGCACCTTTCTCCTTTGCGGGCCCTATAGGGCGCTCCGGTTTTTCGGCGGCCTTTGTTTTGGATTCTTTAGCTTTAGGCGGCGTCTCTTTCTGAGGAACAGTCTTCGCCGGTCTGCGCGCAGTCGTTGCCGCTTTGCGCGCCGGCGATTTCGTCGTGCTTTTCGTTGCCATCTTGTTCCTCAAAATTTCTGCTCATGGCCCTGAGCTCCTCAGCGGAGAGCCATAACTACTGAGCGGGTTCGGGTTCCTTCACCGCTTCGTGGATTTCGCGAGCTTTCGCTTCGTCGATCCCCAAAATATCTACCAAATCCTGCACGTCGGCGTCACGCAATCCCTCGAGATTGGTAAATCCCGACTTCACCAACGTCGTCGCCTGTTCTTCGCTAATCGGTAATGCGGCCGACAAAGCCTGCGCCGCTTGCGCCACCTTTTGTTCGACCGCCGTGGTAGCTGAAGTGTCCTTTTGAATGTTGATTTCCCAGCCGGTCAATCGCGAAGTCAAGCGCGCATTCTGTCCCTTTTTCCCAATCGCGAGAGAAAGCTGATCTTCATCGACCGCAATCGTCACACTCTTTTTCTCCGTATCGAAGGTCAAATTTTTCACCTTCGCCGGCTTCAAGGCCTCGAGCACAAATTCCTTCGGGTCCGAGCTCCAGCGAATGATGTCCACCTTCTCGTTATTGAGCTCGCGCACGATGTTTTTCACGCGCGATCCACGCATCCCCACGCACGCTCCCACCGGATCAACTTTTTGGTTGGCGCTCCAGACCGCGATCTTTGTTCGATAACCCGCTTCCCGCGCAATCCCACGGATCTCGACTGTGCCATCGGCAATTTCGCTCACCTCGAGTTCGAACAGACGCCGCACAAAATTCGGATGACTGCGAGACACGATAATTTCCGGCCCGCGAATTCCATTGTCCACCGCCACCACGTAAGCGCGCAATCTGTCTCCAACATTGTAATCTTCCACCACCACGCGCTCCCGTTGCGGCATGATCGCTTCGAATTTTCCGAGATCGAGAATCACATCCGAGCGATCGAAACGGCGCACCGTTCCGCTCACGATTTCGCCGGCGCGGTCCTTGAACTCCTCGTAAATCATTTCCTTCTCGACCTGGCGAATGCGCTGCATCATCGCCTGCTTGGCCGTCTGTGCGGCGATGCGTCCGAAATTTTTGGGCGTCACTTCCACTTCCACGACGTCGCCCACTTTTGCGTCTGGCTTGATTCGACGGGCTGCTGTTTCCGAAATTTCGTCCTGCGGATTCGTTACCTTGTCCGCCACGATCAAATTAGCGAGGGCGCGAATCTCACCGGTTTTCGGGTTAATATCGATGCGGAGTTCCCGCGAAGCGCTCACGCTTTTCTTGGAAGCGGACAGCAATGCATTCGAGACCGCTTCGAGCAAAATCTCGCGCTTAATTCCGCGCTCTCGCTCGAGATAGTCCAGCATGGCAATAAATTCCGCGTTCATAAAAAACCAGTTCGAGATCGCCAGACAAAAAAGAGTGGGACACCAGCTCCCACTCCAACGTCGCGCGGTCTAGAGTCAGCTAATTTAATTTACTCTGGCTTTTCGTCAAGGTGATGGGGTTGGGGAACGCACCGTCTATTGCACGCCCCATTGCTGGTCATTCCTAGTGAAAAGCGAGCGGAAGGAATTTGCCTAAAAGTTTCGCAACGCGGTCCCTATGACTCCGCGCGGGATGAGGAAAATGCCCGCTTCGCCTTGATCGTTCGGCGTTTGCCGATCAACCTTCGCCATGGTTACTGAACGACCCGGACGCCCGACGTGGCGAAAGATTTTTCTCGCCAAATGGTGGCAACGCCGCCGGACCCATCTCGTACTTTTGGTTTGGGCGGCCATTTACCTGCCCGGTCTTGGGTCGCTCGAAATTCGTGGAGAAGAAGGCCGACGAATTTTGCCTGCTGTTACCATGTTGCAAACCGGCAATTACCTTGTGCCGCGTGTTGGAAGCGAGCCCTACTTTCGCAAACCGCCGTTGGTCAACTGGATCGTGGCCGCTTCCTTCAAGCTGACCGGAGTTCGCAGCGAATGGACGGCGCGTCTTCCCTCAGCCCTGGCGATTTTGGCGGTCGCGCTAACTTTCGTCACGCGCGGGCGGCGCGCGCTGGGAACGGCGGGATCTTTGCTCGCGGCGATGGTCTGGTTGGTTAACGCCGGGAATATTGAAAAAGGTCGTTTGATCGAAATCGAAGCCATCTACGTCTCGTTAACTGCGCTTGCCTTTATTTTTTGGATTGCGGCTTATCGCGCGGAAGAAACAGGAAAAAAACTGTGGTTGCTGCCCGCAATTTTCCTCGGACTGGCCATGCTGGCGAAAGGTCCGCTTCCACATCTACTCTTCTTTTACGGGCCGGTGGTCGCGTTGCTCTGGAATGATCGGAAGCTGGCGCTGCTCGCAACCCGCGACCATTTCATCGCCCTCGTCCTCATGTTTGGAATGTTTGCCGCCTGGGCGCTACCTGCCTTTCTGCTGTCAGATTCGGCGCGCGTCGCGTCCATCTGGTCGCGACAATATACCGGCCGCGTTTCCGGCAGCGGATTCCAATTTTCTTCCTGGATCATGAACATTCCACGCGGTCTCGTTTATTTCCTGCCGTGGCTGCCGCTCGCATTTCTTCAATTCGATGAGCCAGCGGAATTGCGCCGCCGCCATTTTGCCCTTTTGCTCGGCATCGTTGTCCCATTTGTGCTGGTCAACGTGATTCCGGGCGCCTTGCCGCGTTACGCCATGCCTGCGCTCGGTCCAGCGGCATGGTGGTTCGGCGAATTATTGACGCAGGAGAACCTGCGTTGGCCGCCTTGGCTCTCCGGCAAAACGTTTCCTTCGCGCTTGCGTAACAAAATTGTCGCCATCGTCGTCGGAATCGCTTGCGTTGCGCTTTTGGCTTATGGCCTGATTGTAGTCCCGTTTTTGCGCAAACACGAAAAGGTTCGCCAA
>Ga0137418_10006582_pt1 | contig 10690 bp, 9 predicted proteins | sample CZODoug3_1_2_16f_FD_122242 | JGI IMG/M metagenome (GOLD analysis project Ga0137418, IMG submission 122242) | Vadose zone soil fungal communities from Angelo Coast Range Reserve, California, USA - CZODoug3_1_2_16fungal (Hybrid Assembly) | ecosystem: Environmental > Terrestrial > Soil > Vadose... | reverse complement strand
CGATATCGCGCGTGCGCGAAGGGTCTGCTGTCGCCTCTGATCAAGTTTGCGTAAGAGGCGCTCATCGGCGGTGACGAACTTGCAGCCATTATCGATCGCTAGAGCGAGATAGACGCAATCACAGGCCGGATGATCGAGTTCGATCGCGATACGGGTCGCAGCCTCCATTGAAGACCGGGTCGGCAACAGCTCAATTTCCGCCCCTTGCAGGAGCCTCGCTGCAAGAAGGGCTTCTTCTTTGGACAGCTCATTTCGCTGGACCTTCTTCCAAAGGATATTCGCGCACTCGGCGATTAGAAGGTCGGGCGCAATCAGCTTCGCCTCCCGGCGTAGCATCAGCGCTTGCGGTGTCCCGTCTTCCTCGACCACCCATTTGACGGCGATGCTGGCATCGACAACGAGCATACTCACCGCTCGTCGCGCCCCTCGCGCAGCAGGACCTCCGACGGCGTCTGCTTCTTGCGCTTTGTCAGCTTCCGCAACTCGGCAGCCAATATATCGAAGGAAGGCTCGATCTCGGCGGCAAGAGCCTGACGGAGGATTTCCCGATGCTCGGCCTCGGTCGAGCGACCATGCCGGGCAGCGCGCCGTTTCAGCTTGGCGATCATGGGTGAGTCCCAGGCGATGGGCACGGGGCCGGCAGGCTTTGCAGGTGGTGCAGGCTTCGCGGGTGCAGCCGCTGCGGGCTTCTCGGGCGTTACTGCTGGTGGTTTGGTCGCGTCGGGCGGCGTTGCAGCAACATTTTCAACCGAACCATGCGGCTTCTCCGAAGCGGGCTGCTTCTCTCCCTCTGGGGGTGTAGCTGCAGGCGGTTTGGGGTCCTCAGGCATAACTCGGGAAGAGCGCTCCCTACCTTCTAAACTTTGAAAAAGACGCCTAGTTGTACCAGTCCCGAAATTCCGCTGTCAACGACCGAGGATCACGCGCTCCTGTGACCACACTTTCACACTCGTCTTTGCTCGCTGGGCAACGACTCGCAGGGCAACGACTCGCAGGGCAACAAAGAGCCTCACACCCACTCCAGCGCACCCTTCCGCCAGATCCAGATGTAGCCGACGATCAGGATGCCCAGGAAGATCAGCATCTCGAGCAGCCCAAAGAGCCCGAAAAACTTGAATTTCACCGCCCAGGGAAAGAGGAAAATGGTCTCCACGTCGAAGACCACGAACAGGATGGCGACAATGTAATAACGAACGGTGTAACGGCCCCGGGCGCGATCCACCGGATCGATGCCACACTCATAGGGTAGAAGCTTTTCCCGCTGAGGGTTGTCGGGTCGAACCAGTTTGGTCAGCAGCAGAGTAATGGGAATAAGGGTGCCGACGACCGCAATAAAGATAAAGATGGGCACGTAATTCTGAGGCAATGGCTTCCTCGCGCCACTTCTTCCTTCCCGCGTCGAAAATCGGGAAGGGGAATAATATCGCCGATGAGGCGCGGCTTCAAGGGTTAAGCGCGTTTGTAGTTGCAGCCAGAAGCACTCGCTGCATCGGATGAGCGCATTCCCGTTGTTTATAATCACTGTTTCTCATATCGCGCGTGGGCGTGCCCGTGAAGCACTCCTGCCGAAACATCAGGACAAGGATTCCTTTGGCCCTCGACGAAAACATTTACGAACTTCGCCAGCAAAAGCTCAAGCAGATTGAAGCCCTCGGACAGGAGGCGTACCCGCGCCGCTACGACCTCACCCACACAGTTCCGCAAATTCTGGAGGAATACTCTGCCAAGACCGCGGAGGAACTGGAAAATCCTCGCGTGCAAGTGCGCGTTGCGGGTCGCATCCTGGCGATGCGTCTCATGGGCAAAGCCGCCTTCGCGCACCTTCAACAGGGTGGACAACGGCTGCAGATCTACGTCAAGAAAGATGCCGTGGGCGAGAAGGGATTTGAGCTTTACAGGCTGCTTGACCTCGGCGATCACATCGGGGCCAGCGGATATTTGTTCCGAACTCGCACGGGCGAACTTACCGTTCACGTTGAAGAGATTACCTTCCTCTCGAAGGACCTGCTGCCTTTGCCAGAGAAGTGGCACGGGCTGACCGACGTCGAACTACGCTACCGGCAGCGGTACGTCGATCTGGTGGTAAATCCTGAAGTCCGCGAAGTCTTCCTCAAACGCAGCAAACTGGTGCAATCCCTGCGGCGCTACATGGACTCGCAAGGATTCATCGAGGTCGAGACGCCCATGATGCAGCCTATCGCGGGCGGCGCGGTCGCCAAGCCATTCATCACGCATCACAATGCGCTGGATATCGACCTGTTCCTGAGAATCGCGCCGGAACTTTACTTGAAGAGGCTCACGGTTGGTGGACTCGATCGCGTGTATGAGATCAATCGCAACTTCCGCAATGAAGGGCTAGGCTGGCGCTGGAATCCTGAATTTACGATGCTTGAGTTTTACCAGGCATACGCTGACTTCCGCGACGTGATGAACCTCACACAAAACCTGATCGAACGAGCTGCGATCGATGTCAACGGCGGCACGAAAGGCAAGTGGGGTAATGAGGAGATTGACTGGGTCAGTTCCAATTGGCGGCGCATGACGATGCGGGAGGCGATCCTGGAGTTCTGGCCAGAGAAGGCGGGAGCGAAGCCGGAAATGAATGACTTTGCATCGCACAACTCCGTCAAAGGTCTTGTGACCCGTTTCAATGCCGCGGGCAAGCACATGGGGTACGACCCGAGTGAGCCCACCGGGAAGACGATTGCCAATCTATTTGAAGTCGTGGCCGAAGAGCATCTTCTACAGCCGACGATCATCTACGAGTTCCCAGTGGCCGTATCGCCGCTATCGAAAAAGAAGCCGGACGAACCAGACTGGGTGGAGCGCTTCGAAATCTTCGCCGGGCACATGGAAATCTCCAATGGCTTCAGCGAACTCAACGATCCCGAAGATCAGCGTCAGCGCTTCGAGGAGCAACTCAAGGAGCGGGCGCGCGGTGACGAGGAAGCGCACCAGATGGATGAGGACTACATTCGGGCATTGTCGTACGGCATGCCACCAACCGGAGGAGTGGGCGTCGGGGTGGACCGGTTGGCGATGCTACTGACGAACTCGCAGACCATCCGCGACGTGATTCTGTTTCCGCTGTTGCGTCCAGAGAAGGCGTCGACCGCAGAAAGCGCGGACACTTCGGACGGAAAATAGCCAAGACCGGTACATCCAGTTTTCGTCGCGAATCCGCACCGCTCACGACTCACAGGACAGATTGTTATCCTGCGTGTGTCCTCTGTGTGCTCTGTGGTTGATTTAGATTTGTTCACAACTTCTGGATAGACAAGTCGCGTCCTTCTCTAGACACTGGAATCCAATCCCCATGCGCTTCGACTTCGACTCTGCAACCCGCCGCAAGCTCGGTTATCGCCTGATCGACCATGTCGACGACTACTTCACTTCCCTGCCCGACCGTAAGGTGCAGCTGCCCGCCGACCTGCGGACGTACGGCGTCCTGGATGACCTACTTCCTGAGACTGAAGCAGATCCAATCTCCGTTCTCGACAACGTTTGCCGCGAGATGATCGACAAGGGCTTTCACATTCCCGCCGCGAACTATTTCGGACTGATGAATCCCACACCAACCTACATGGGCTTCCTCGCGGAAGCATTAGTCGCCGCACTCAATCCGCAGCTTGCCACCCTGGCCCGCTCGCAGTTGGCCTCGAAGATCGAGCTCGAAACCGTTCGTTGGATGGCTGAGCGCGTGGGCTGGCGAAGCGATTTCGGGGGCACATTCACGAGCGGCGGAAACGAGGCGAACTTCAGCGGGCTGGCCCTGGCCCTGGCGGCAAAATTTCCGCATGCGATGGACGAAGGGGTCGCTGCGATCGGCGGCCAGCCGGTTGTTTACGGATCGACCGAATCGCATCATTCCCTGGATAAATCTGCCGGACTGCTCGGGATTGGAAGGAAGGCGCTGCGGCGGATTCCAGTCGACGACCAATTACAAATGGATCCCGCGCAGTTGGAGGAAGCGATCGAAGACGACCGTCGCACGGGACGAAAGCCCTTCGGTGCAGTGGCCACAGCCGGTACCACCAATTCCGGGATCGTGGATGATTTGGTCGCCATTGCGGATGTGTGCCGTCGTCACCAGCTCTGGTTGCATGTAGATGGAGCCTACGGTGCATCCGCCGTGTTCTCCGACAAGCATCGCTACCTGGTACGTGGCATCGAACTGGCGGACTCGATCACCATCGATCCTCACAAGTGGCTCGCGGTGCCGTTTGCCGCAGGAGTAGTTCTTACGCGCCATCCGAAAATCCTGGAAACTGCTTTCTCGGTGGCCGCTCCATATATGCCGAAGGCGGCGGGTGCGCGGCTGCCCGACAATGCGCGCGTCAGCACGCAGTGGACGCGTCGCATGAACTCGTTAAAACTGTGGCTTACCCTGCGGGTGCATGGGCGCAAGGCCTATGAGGACCACATTGACCGACAATTGCAGCTGGCCCGCAGTTTTGCAGCTTGGATAGAAAAATCCGAGCACTTTCAGCTGGCAGCGCAGCCCATGCTGACGATCGTAAGTTTCCGCATGAAATCTAACGGGCTCGATGCCCAGCAAATGGCGGCACGGCACAGTGAGGTTGCGGAGGAAGTCACGCGGGACGGACAGCGCTGGATCTCCGACACGGTGGTTAATGGAGAGAGCGTCCTGCGCATGATGATCATCAGCTATCTGACCGAAGAACGCCATCTGCAAGACCTGCAGGTCGCTCTCGAAACAGCAGCCCGGACCGTGACATCACGCGCGCACTAAAACAGCGTACCCCGCTGTGCACTAGAACTAGTGCATCGTACCAACTTACACTCTATGCAGTAAGAGACCTCATCGGTAAGCAGCGCTATCGTAGCGTTCTCTGGCAACATGGACGCTGGGTCGATAGCGCTTTGCTGTCGGCGAAGGGACTGAAAATCGGCTGCTAGGGCAAGGCTATTTGTTGTTTCCACACGCAGGATCCCACCAATAACGCGAGCGGTAAAATCGTCGAACACTTATGGTTGCATATGGATTCTCACCTGATCGACGGCGTTGTTGAGATAGCCGCTGGGATTCCAAGCCGTTGCGGACGGCTGCAGGCGCCCCCGGCTATCGGTTGCACGGGCAGCGATCACCAAGTCGCCCGAACCGGGCGCCTTGCATTTGAAGTTCCACAGGCGCCACGCATAGCGCGCGCGCTCAGCACCGAGCTGCGCGTCCTGCCAGGAGGCGCCGCCATCGGCAGACACTTCTACGCGAACGATATCGGCTTCTCCCGACCAAGCTACTCCCTGAATGTTGAGTGTCCGCGATCTAAGAGTCGCTCCGTCACCCGGAATGGTGATCAGCGATTTCACGTCGAGTGACGTGACCGCGTAAGTATCCTCGGGCTCGACCGTCTCACCCGGTTTCACCGGCTGGTTCGGCATCCGATATTCAAGGCTCATGTAATTGCCTTCGAATTCTTTCTCCAGAACCTTGATCTCAGTAAGCCACTTGCAGGACGCTGCGCCGATCCAGCCAGGCACGAGCGCACGCGCGGGGAACCCGTGATGCTTGGGCAGCGCCGCATTGTTCATGTGCGTGGCCACCAGCGTATCCGCATCTGTTGCCTTTTCAATAGGAATGCTGCGAATGAAAGGTGGAACCTCGCCCGGGGCCTCGTCCAGTCCCCGGAACATCACGTGCTTCCCTGATGGCTTTACGCCTGCGCGCTCGAGCAGAGCACGCAAACGCGGGCCGCCGAAACGCGCAGTACCGACCGCACCCTTCTGCCACTGCGCCCCCGGAACTGTGGGCCTGTGATAGGCGCGACCATTGCCGGCGCATTCGAGCGTGTTGACAACCGAATGCTTTTCGAATTTCGACAGTTCGGCAAGCGTCAGCGTGTAGGGTTTGTCGACTTCTCCACCGATGCTCAGTTTCCACTCTGCCGGGTCCAGCGAGCTGGGCTCGTGGGTGTGGTTCCGAACGAAGAAGTGCTCGGCGGGCGTCAGCCAGGTATTGAAGTATTCCACGGGAGTTTCCAGATCCAGAAATGGATAGGAGTGGACGATCAGTCCTTCCTTGCCGGGAATTGTCAGACTCGAGTCGTCAGCAGCCGAGGTCTCCAATGGATGTTCAGCAGACCCGGCCGGTGTTGGGGCAGATGCACTCTTCTGGGATCGACTTCTGGTAATCATTGCACTTGGTCTCACCACACATCAACAATACTAGGACTGCACAGAGCCAAGGCCTAGCAGCATGCGGGTTGACTTAGGCCATCTCAGCAGTGTTTGCTACACATTAAGCAGTTTGCTACACATTAATCGGAAGAGCGACCGTCAAAGACCTTTACGTCCCTGGGAGTTATAAACACCGGCTCGTTCTTGGTCAGTTGCAGGTCCCGGAAACGTTCCTGCGACATCTCGACATGAACCGGGCCGCCCCACTCGGTAACCGCTTCGACTTTTACCAGGGGTCCCGCAGAATTGATGTGCTTGATCGTGGCACGGAAGTGCATCTCGCCGTTGGGCTGCCGGCGAATCTCCAAGGCGTGCGGACGCACATACACGAGTGTGCTCTGGCCGTCAGCAGGGGCCTTGCCGTGCACCGCGGTATTTTGGATGAGCGCGTGACCTTCGTCGATACGGCCATGGAACAGGTTAACGTTGCCGAGGAACCGATAGACGAAGGGCGTGGCCGGGTGGTTGTAGACTTCATCCGGAGAACCAATCTGCTCAATTCGACCTTGATTCATGACCACCACACGGTCGGCGACCTCCAGGGCTTCCTCCTGATCGTGAGTGACGAATACGCTGGTGATGTGAATCTCGTCATGCAGTTGCCTGAGCCAGCGGCGCAGTTCGAGGCGCACTTTGGCGTCGAGCGCCCCAAAAGGCTCATCCAGTAGAAGGACGCTGGGCTCGACCGCCAGCGCACGCGCCAGCGCGACTCTCTGACGTTGACCTCCCGAAAGCTGGGAAGGGTATCGATGGGCGAGATTCTCCAACTGGATCAGCTTCAACAGTTCCTGAACCTTGGCTGTAATCTCCTTCTTAGAAGGTCTTGCATTTCGCGGTCTGACCCTCAGGCCAAAGGCAATGTTCTCGGAAACCGTCATGTGCCGAAACAGGGCGTAGTGCTGGAACACGAAGCCTACGCGGCGTTCGCCCGCGGACTGCTCCGTGATGTCGCTTCCGTTGAAGCGGATCGTGCCCGAATCCGCAAACTCGAGCCCGGCGATAATCCGCAGCAGAGTCGTCTTGCCTGAGCCGGAAGGACCGAGTAAAGCAACGAGTTCGCCACCGGGAATCGTGAGATCAACATTTTCCAAGGCGGCAAAGTGTCCGAACCGTTTTGTAACGCCAATGGCTTCTATGCTCATACAGCTCCCTCCACCGCAGCGGCAGCTTCCAGGTGAGCCATCTGTCGTTTCGTCTTCCACTCGATCGCGCTCTTGACGAACAGGGTCAGAAGAGCCAGCAGTGCGAGCAAGGAAGCGACCGCAAACGCGGGCACAAACTGGTATTCGTTGTAGAGGATCTCTATGTGCAGCGGCACGGTATTGGTGCGTCCGCGGATGTGACCAGAGACCACCGAGACCGCGCCAAATTCTCCCATCGCACGGGCGTTGCACAGAATCACGCCGTACAGCAGACCCCACTTGATGTTTGGCAACGTTATGCGGAAGAACGTCTGCCAGCCGCTGGCGCCGAGCGTGAGCGCGGCTTCCTCTTCGTCATTGCCCTGTGCCTGGACCAACGGGATCAACTCGCGCGCGACAAACGGGAAGGTCACAAAGATGGTGGCCAGCACAATTCCCGGGACCGCAAAGATGATCTTGATGTCATGAGCCGCCAACCAGGGGCCCAGAACGCCCTGAAGGCCGAAGAGCAAAACATAAATCAGACCGGACACGACCGGCGACACCGCAAACGGCAGATCTATCAGGGTGATGAGCACGCTCTTGCCGAAGAAATCGAACTTGCCGATCGCCCAAGCCGCTGCGACTCCGAACACTAGATTCGCAGGTACCGCGATGCCGGCAGCGATCAGGGTCAACCGTATCGCGGCCCAGGCATCCGGTTCGCGCAAACTCGCCAAGTAGAACGTCCAGCCCTTGGCCAAGGCTGAGCTGAAAACTATGGCCAATGGCAAGAATAGGAAAACCCCCAGAAACAGCACGGCAATCCCGGTAAGCAGCCAGCGAACGAATGGGTTTTCCGTCGTCGCGGCCCTGCTCTTGGTCGCGACAGCTACGGGATTTCTCAATGTGATGGCGGTCGCCATAACTTAACTTTTCATCTTCCGGATCCTATTCCTCGTCATGCCTGCGCCTGGACGGGGATGGGCGGACCTTCCAAGGCCGGCCTAGTCTTTTCCCGTCGTCCACCCCACACCTGCAACAGATTGATCGTCAGCAGCAAGGCGAACGACACGATCAACATCACAACTGCAATCGCGGTCGCACCCGCGTAGTCGTATTGTTCGAGCTTGGTAATGATCAGGAGAGGCGTGATTTCAGTCCGCATCGGCATGTTTCCCGAAATGAAGACGACCGAGCCATACTCGCCCACGGCCCGGGCGAAAGCCATGGCGAAGCCCGTGAGTGCGGCGGGCATAACCGCCGGAAAGAGCACGCGCCGGATCGTCTGCCACCTTCCTGCGCCCAGACTGGCTGCTGCCTCTTCCATCTCTTTGTCGAGATCCTCCAGCACCGGCTGCACCGTTCGCACGACGAACGGAAGGCCCGTAAAGGTCAGAGCAATGACCACCCCGAGACGGGAATAGGCCGCTTTGATGCCGAGAGGCTGCAGATAGTGTCCGATCCAGCCGTTAGTAGAATAGATTGCAGTCAGAGCAATGCCGGCCACGGCGGTCGGCAAGGCGAACGGCAGATCGACCAGCGAATCCAACAAGCGCCTGCCCGGAAAGCTGTAACGTACCAGGACCCACGCCACGAGTAGCCCGAACACAAGATTGATGAATGCTGCGATCGCCGAGGCGCCGAAACTGAGCCGGTAGGAAGCCAGGGCCCTGGGGGCCGTCACAACGTGCCAGAACTGTGCCCACGTCAGCGACGAGGTCTTTAGAAACGTGGCCGACAGCGGGATCAGCACAATCAGGCTGAGGTACAGAATCGTGAAACCGAGCGAGAGCCCAAAGCCTGGCAAAATGCTGCGCTGTTTGAATGTGAACGTCATCGACAATCCTGTAAACACACGGTTCCGGGCGAACGGTTCGGACAAAATCTCCCGCGCGCACTACTGGTTCGGTTGGTAGACCTGGTCAAACACTCCCCCGTCGGCAAAATGGATCTTCTGCGTTTTCTGCCAGTCCCCCACGATTTCCGCGAGCGTAAACAACTTCACCTGGGGAAACTGACTGGCATACTTCTTGGCTACCAGCTCGGAACGAGGGCGGTAATACCGTTTGGCTGCGATTTCCTGCCCTTCCGGACTGTAGAGGTACTCCAGATAAGCCTGGGCCACCGCACGGGTGCCCTTCTTATCGACGACTTTATCCACAAGGCTCACGGTGGGTTCGCACAGGATGCTTAACCGGGGCGCGATGATGTCGAACTTGTTTTCTCCAAGGTCCTTGGCGCCTAGGAGGACTTCATTCTCCCATGCAATCAGCACGTCGCCGATGCCGCGCTCTACAAATGTAGTGGTCGATCCCCGAGCCCCGGAATCGAGCACGGGAACATTCTTGTACAGTTTCGAGATAAAGTCGCGCGCTTTGGATTCGTCGCCACCGGACTTCTTCAATGCGTATCCCCAGGCTCCCAAGTAGTTCCAGCGCGCACCTCCTGAGGTCTTCGGGTTCGGAGTGATCACCGACACGCCGGGCTTGACGAGATCGTCCCAATCCTTGATGTTTTTCGGGTTTCCTTTTCGCACGAGGAAAATGATGGTCGAGGTGTAGGGTGAACTGCTATTGGGCAGTCGCGATTGCCAGTCTTTGGGAAGCAGGCTGGCCTTTTCGGCAATCGCGTCGATGTCGTAAGCCAGCGCAAGGGTGACGACGTCCGCCTCCAGCCCATCAATCACCGCGCGTGCCTGCTTGCCGGATCCGCCATGCGATTGCTGGATCGTGACCGACTTGCCCGTCTTGGCTTTCCAGTATTTTGCAAAAGCTGCGTTGTAGTCCTGATAAAGTTCGCGGGTAGGATCGTAAGAGACGTTTAGTAAAGTAGTTTCACCCTGATATGCGCGTGTGGGTGTCACAGTTCCCAGGATCAAGCTGAACATTGCAACCAACACCCACAGCCGAAGAGAGGACTTCATCCGATCTCCTTTTTTCATCTCATCCTCACCGGTAATGCCTGAGGCTTTCCCGGAAGGTACGGCCGACCGAACCTCGTACTTTTCAATTGCAGGGGTGCTCGTGGACGAGGCCTGCCGCGCCGGTGCCTGCAGTGCGCCGGACTAGTTTTTGCCACCCGTTCCATGAACCACCATCGGCAGAATGGCAGGCATTTCTTTCTCCTTCTTTTTTCGCTGGCGCTTTCTGCCTTTGGTCGCCCCCGACCGCGGAGTCACAATATCGGCCAACGTCGTGTTCTCCAGGATGTTGGCGGCAGCATCGCGCACGTCCAGAAATACCTGGTAGAGGGCGCGATGAGCGGGATCCTTGTCGATGAGAGCTCTCAGTTGTTCGGCATCTCCAAAGGGAGCGAGGGGACCGTCGATCAAGCGGATGATTTCGCTCAAATGAATCTCCGACGGGGGG
>Ga0137418_10006581_pt1 | contig 10690 bp, 3 predicted proteins | sample CZODoug3_1_2_16f_FD_122242 | JGI IMG/M metagenome (GOLD analysis project Ga0137418, IMG submission 122242) | Vadose zone soil fungal communities from Angelo Coast Range Reserve, California, USA - CZODoug3_1_2_16fungal (Hybrid Assembly) | ecosystem: Environmental > Terrestrial > Soil > Vadose... | reverse complement strand
CTCGGTGTCAGGGTGAATTTCATCTTTAACCGAGCCGCTCAGGACGAGCGACGACCCGAGGTGAAAGGCGTCGCCGTTTGGATTGCGGTCGAGATCGATATCGAGTTTGGCAGTAAAGGAGAGGAATGGAACGCCCTGCGGCGGCGAAATAATCGATATTGCAGTAGGTGCGGTAACCGTAATTGTTGCGACCACTGTATTGCTGGCGGTGTCGATCACTGAAACGCTGTTGCTGCCTTGATTGGAGACGTAGACGTGCGCCCCGTCCGGCGTCACGGCCACCCCAGCGGGGCTTGTTCCAACTAACACTGTTTTCACGATTGTGTTACTGGCCGTGTCGAGCACTGAGACGCTATTGCTTCCTTGATTTGAGACGTAGATATATTTTCCGTTTGGCGTCACAGCTATCCCAGTCAGCATGGTCGTAAAGGAAGCTGGCTCAACTTGAACGGTTTGCGCCACCGTGTTGGTAGCGGTGTCGATGACCGCGACGATTTCTGGAGGGGAGCTCGTGCCGTTAAACAAGACATAGGGCACATACACGTGTCTTCCATCCGGAGTGATGGTGATCGCGTTGTCCTCTCCATTTGGAGGCAATGAAATTGTGGGCCCGTTGTCGAACACCAAGACCTGGGGGAGGAGAACATCCTCGTCCCAATTCGCAAAATAAGCGGTTTTCCCATCGGTGCTAAAGGCTATCCCTCTGGCGAACCCTTTGCCCGGGGTGGCGGCCACTACTTTGTTGGTGGCAGTATCGATCACCCAGAAAGCAAAATAAACCGATTCCGGCCGAATGCAGTCGAATGAGATATTCGAACAAAGCCCGGTCGTTACGTAGACATGTTTCCCATCCGGTGTAACCGCTATCGCGCTAGAGTTTTCGTTCAGACTAACCCCGGTTGAGACGAGAGCGACGTCCAGCGGAATCGTGGCTACAACCTCGTCATCGCTGGCGTCGATCACGGAAATGTTAAACACCAGATCCGAACTTTCGGGCCCAAACGCGTAGACGTGTTTGCCATCCGGGGCAACGGCTGTGGGGAGTGCAGGGCCCGGGATCGTATCAACCACCTTGTTGTCTCCTGTATCGATCACCGAAATGCCGTTGCTGCTCGTGACATAGGCCAAGGGCTGTCCCGTCCAGGCCAGCGCCTCGCCTGATCCGGCTATCGCTCCCAACCCGGCCGCCAATACTATGGCCCATAGGGGCGCAAAACAATTCATCCTTAAGCTGCTGCTTCGAATGAGAATGTTCGAGCTATAGCTACTGGCGCGGGCCTGTCGCGCGATCCGAGGAAGCGTATTAAGCTGAAGAGATGTGAGGTATGGGTCTGGTCCATTCATAAATCGTTGCCTGCAAATCTTGCGTTAGAGGGAAGAAGGAAAAAATCGACAAAAAGAGTTCCTGCCTCTTCGACTCTAAGGCGGACAAAAAGCCCGTCTATACATAGTTCGACGGGACGCTCGGGACCTACTCAGAAATGAGACCCGTTCCTGACATTCTTGCCAGAAACCAATTGGGGTCAGGCCTTAGCGTGCAGGTTCAAGAGATAGAGGATATCAAAAATAATGTTTCCTTGCGCAGGCGGTGCGGCTGCAGCTTGTGCGCGCGCCAGATTCGCTGCACCGAACCCAGCGAGATGCCAATGGCCTTGGCCATCGCCCGGCCGGTCCAGTGCGTCCTCTCGCCGGGCGGTTCGGCGAGCGTCATCTCGACCACTCGCTCGATCACCTCCGCCCTCAGTGGCGGCTTGCCAGGCGGGCGGGTGGCCTCATGCAGCAAGCCGGCAACCCCCTGGGCCATGAAGCGCGCCTGCCAGCGCCAGATCGTCGGCTTGCCTTTGCCAGTTTGCCGCTGGATCGCCATCGTGCCGACCCCATCGGCGCTCAGCAGCACAATCCGCGCCCGCCACACATGCTTCTGCGGGCTGTTCCCCGAGCCGATCACCGCTTCCAGCCGTTCCCGGTCACCCGGCCCAAGCCGGACTTCAACGCCTTTTCTCATCCAGCCAGACTCGCATATCGACGAGCCAACTGGAATCATTCGTCAGCGCCTATCCACTAGCGGCTCTTTGATCCAAATCATCGGAAAGCGCGGGACCGATCCAGAATGGCTCCGTCTTCCACAATTGCCGCAGGCGTCTTTTAAGCTTCGGCTCGGTGCGAGCGAGACGCCGCTTATGCCAAGCGATGATACGGCGCCCAGCATGGTCAATGCCGGTATTGGGCGCGTTGGGATCGGCCAGGCTCGCGACAATGACGCGGGCAACCCGCACGTCGTTGAGATCGCCGAGGTCATCCTGCAACTGCTTGAGGCGCCGAATGAACCCGATGGTCATCGCGGGTTCGTAAAGATTACCCAGCAGCTCGGCTGCATAGCGCAGCTTTTTCAAAGCGATACGCAACCGGTGCCGCTCCTCCTCGGACTGCCTGGCGAATGATTCGCCCCGCTTTTTTGCCTGACGATGGCATCGGCTGAGCAGGATCGGTGCCAGTTCGCCGATCGGTCGGCGTAGTGCCCCGGCATCGTCGCCTGCGCGCCATTCGCGTCCTTCGAGCCAGTTCGCCAAGGCTCCCATTGAGGCGCTGTAGCGCGCTGAACTGATGGCAGTGCGGGCCGCCGCGTGCGCCGTCTGACGACGGCGATCGATCGCCATCGCTAGTCGCTCGAATTCGCTCGCCGCGGGGAGGGCGGCGCGGGCCGGCGCCAGCACCGAGGAGGCAAAGACATCCAGGTTGCGTGCCTCGCTAAGCGCTTCGGCAATCCAGCGCAATTCGTTCGACGCCGAGCGCCGCGGCCCTGGCGGCACGAACGGTGCCAGAGCTGATAGCGTCGCGCGCCAACGACGCGCCGCAACTCGCAGCTGAGGGGCCGGGCCCGGTGCAGCCGAATGCGCGGCTTGTGCCTGGCGGGAGGCGCCAGCGATGCGAGCACAGCCATGATCCCCTACGATTCCTGATGATGGCAGGGGGTTCATGCAGGGAAGGATCCGTAATCGAACTGTCAAAAAAGTGTCATACAAACCATGCCGCTTGCGTTGATGCAGATCATTCGGGCGGCCATACGGAATCGAGGCGCGGTGAATCGGCGGAGCTTGGCTTGGCTCGTGGGCCAGATTGCGGGCTCGTCGCTTGGTGTTGGCAGCGTAGGCGGGTTGATCCAGCTCAATTGCGGCGAATTGCCGATGAGAGATGTTGAGCAGGCTAAGATACCCCAGTCATCTCGGGATTTAAACGGGGGGCTCATGAGGGGACCGGGGCGATTTGGCAGGGACTTGCAATGCAAAATCGTCTCGGTTGGACGCGATGGTTGCCGGGGTTTCTCACCCTGCGTCAGTATCAGGCTAGCTGGTTACCCAACGACATTGTCGCTGGGCTGGTGTTATCGACGATGCTGGTGCCGGTCGGCATGGCCTACGCGGTGGCATCAGGCTTGCCGGGGATCTACGGCCTCTACGCCACGATCGTACCGCTGCTGGCCTATGCAGTATTTGGCCCGAGCCGCATCCTCGTCCTAGGACCTGACTCATCGCTAGCTGCCGTTATCCTCGGAGTCGTTTTACCATTGTCTGCTGGCGACCCGCAGCGCGCGGTGGCGCTGGCCGGAACGATGGCGGTCGTCTCCGGGATCGTCTGTATTTTGGCAGGTGTCGCCCGGTTGGGCTTTATCACCGAGCTTCTCTCGAAGCCAATTCGCTATGGCTACATGAACGGCATCGCACTGACCGTTCTGATCAGCCAGCTGCCCAAACTTTTGGGCTTTTCGATCGAGATCGAGGGCCCGCTGCGCGGCCTGTGGGCTATCGCGGAGGCCATCGTCGATGGCAAGATGAACTGGGTCGCGCTGGCAATCGGCACCGGCAGCCTCGCAGTGATCTTGCTCCTCAAGAGGAGCAAACGGATACCGGGGATACTCCTCGCCGTGCTGGGCGCGACAGCGGTCGTGGGCGCGTTGGATCTGGCGGCGAGAGCCGACTTATCGGTCCTTGGCCCATTGCCGCAGGGATTACCTGCATTCACGATCCCCTGGATATCTTCTACCGATGTCGTCCCGGTTCTGATCGGCGGAGTCGCCGTTGCCCTGGTCTCCTTCGCCGATACCAGCGTGCTGTCCCGCGCCTATGCTGCCCGAACGGGGAGATACGTCGATCCCAATCAGGAAATGGTGGGCCTCGGGGCAGCCAATCTGGCCGCTGGATTCTTTCAGGGTTTTCCAATCAGCAGCAGTTCGTCACGTACGCCGGTCGCGGAGGCCGCGGGAGCTCGCACTCAGCTGACCGGCGTCGTTGGCGCGCTCGCGGTGGCGCTGCTGTTGTTAGCCGCGCCGAACTTGCTACAGAATTCACCGACCACGGCGTTAGCCGCTGTGGTTATCGCGTCGGCAATCGGACTGTTCGAGATCAGCGATCTTATCCGCATCTACCGCATCCAGCGTTGGGAGTTCTGGCTGTCGATTGTCTGCTTCGTAGGGGTGGCCGTGTTTGGTGCTATCCCAGGTATCGCCGTAGCGGTCGTAATCGCCGTCATCGAATTCCTTTGGGACGGTTGGCGTCCGCATTCTGCAGTGCTGGGTCGCGCCGAGGGTGTCGAGGGCTACCACGACATAACTCGCTATCCCGATGCCCGCCAGGAACCCGGTCTGGTTCTCTTTCGCTGGGATGCGCCGCTATTCTTTGCGAATGCCGAACTGTTCAAGGAGCGCGTGCTAAATGCAACGGCAAATTCGCCTACTCCGGTGCACTGGCTGGTGGTTGCGGCCGAACCTGTTACCAGCGTCGATGTAACGGCGGCTGATGTCGTCGCCGAGTTGCATCAGGCTTTAAACGACCGCGGAATCGCGTTGCGGTTTGCCGAACTCAAGGATCCGGTAAAAGACAAGCTTCGGCGGTTCGGGCTCTTGGCACAGCTCGGAGAAGAATGTTTCTTCACCACTATCGAAGCGGCTGTTGGCAGTTACCTTCGAATCTCGTCAACGAAGACCGAGGTGGCATCAAATTCCAGTTGATATTATGCGTAACGATCATTGGCCTGAGGCCGAGGAGCCTTGCCAGATGGCAAAAGACAAGCGGAAGAAGGACGAGGCAGCTAAGGCGGCGACCCGGTCCGGTAAGATGAGCCGCGGAGAATTCGAGAAAGAACTGGCCGATCTTCAGGTCGAGCTTACCCGCCTGCAAACCTGGGTCCGAGCCGAGGGGGCTCGCGTCATCGTGATCTTCGAGGGCCGCGACACGGCGGGCAAGGGCGGCGTCATCAGCCGGATCACCGCTCGCACGAGCCCGCGCGTCTACCGGCACGTGGCATTGCCCGCGCCCTCCGACCGCGAGAAAACCCAAGTCTACATGCAGCGCTATTTCGCGCACTTTCCAGCAGCGGGCGAGATCATTCTCTTTGACCGCTCGTGGTACAACCGGGCCGGGGTCGAGCGAGTAATGGGCTTCTGCACCGACAGGCAATACGAGCATTTCCTAGCGATGGCGCCCGTCTTCGAGCGGGAGATGGTCGTCGAGAATGGCATCATGCTGCGTAAATACTTTCTCGATGTCAGCCAGAACGAGCAACGGCGCCGGTTCGAGGCGAGGATTAACGACCCGATGAGGCACTGGAAGCTCAGCCCCATGGATACCGAGTCGGTGGGGCGCTGGTGGGACTACACGGCTGCCTACCAGCGCATGATCGAGGCTACACATACGCCAGAGGCACCCTGGTACATCGTCCCGGCCGACAGCAAGCGACATGCCCGGCTGAATTTGATACGGCACCTGCTCGACAGCATCCCCTACAAAAAGGTCAACGAAGAGCTGCCGAAGATCCCTAAGGCGCAGCGGCGGCCCGAGGGCGCTACTCTTGGGAGAATGCCCGGCCGCCTCCGGCTCGCCCTCGTCCTCGCCGGGATCTTCTGCACCTTCGAGGCCATCGTCTACGCGATCTTCACCACGGCGATGCCGCGGTCCGGCGGCGACTATGTCTTCCAGAGTCGGGTCCTCGGCGGCGGAGTCGCGACGATGTTCGCCTTCACCGCGGCCCCGATCCTCGACATCTGGGTGACACCCCCGCCGCCCCCGACCAACGTCGGCGCCTCCACAGTTTCGATCGGCACCACAGCGCGTTCCGGCAACGTTCTGCTCCGGTTTCTCAACGCGGGTTCACGGACTCACATTCCAACCGTGGTGGGAGCCAGATTCGGGTTGATCGCCGAAGACGGCAATCCCCTGCCCGGCTATCCGAAAATCCAAAGCGAAGTGCTGCTGACCGCCGGAAAGACCGTCGACGTGCGGATCAATCCTCCGGTTACATCCGGGATATACGCAGATCTAACTTTGCCGATGTTCGATCGCCAGCTGGGCACATCGATCAACAATCAGAAAAATGGCGGCATGCAGGCTTACCTGGTGATCGGTGCCGGCGGTTCGGGATCCCAGTTTGCGCTGCCCGCTTCCCAGGGAGCGCAGGCCAACAACGACAGCTTTACGCTTCCGATCGGGGCGACCAGTTTCAGCGGCAACGTTCTGACCAATGACATCGGAGTCACCAACGCTTCGACGACGCTCGCCCTGTCCTCTGCGGCGCAGACGCTTGCCCTCAACTACGGAACCGTCACCCTCAAGCCGGATGGATCATTCACCTACGTTCTCAACCCGGGAACCGCTGTCACGAGCGCGACCACCGATTCCTTCGCCTATTACGGGAACGGCGCCCTGACGGCGACCGGCACGCTGAGCGCAACTGCCCTGGGCGGAGCGCCGAGAGCAACCGACCAGGCGTTTTCGAGCAACCTGCAAAACCTTCTGAAGGTAAGCCGGCCAGGCGCCCTGACGGGCGCGACCGATCCTACCGGCTATGCGTTGACTGCGGTTCTTGACACCACCGCCCTGCCCGCAGGGTTGACGGCGGTAACACTGAATGCGGACGGCTCGCTGACCGCGACCGCCACCGCTCCCGGACCTTACACCCTGCAATTCCATGTGGTGAACTTGCAGGGAACCAAAAGCACGCCCGCCAACAACCTGGTGCTGAACTTCGCAAATCCGGCGAATGGCAAAGTCATTCCGGACGGCAACTTCCAGGTCCTCGACGCCCAGAATCACGCACCCATCAGCGACTACAGCTGGATCATCGAAGAAGACACAACCTACAAGACAACCCCGGGCGTAACCACGCCTCCCGGAACTCCTTCGCTCTCGACCAGCTTCCACAAGAGTCACATGCCGCTGGTGGCCAGCGGCTGTGTAGGGGCCATCAGTTGCCGCAGCGGCCAGCAGGCCCTGGATCCGACCACGGGCCTCCACGCTGCGGTGGCGGCCAATCCGGAGACAAGAATCAGCGACGTCGTGCTCGATCCGGGCAAGTACTACTACATCTCGGTTTTGCCTGGCGATGGCGGCGACTCCTTTATCGGCGGCGGCGGAGTTCCAGTGAGCGGCGACGTCACCCGGCTCAGCGAATCCGGCTTCGTGGTCAGCGCGACCCTGTCTGACCCCACCGGCCTGGTGCTGGGCGACGCGATCGTGATCGCCGGGGCCACCGATCTCCGCTACAACGGACAGTGGGTGGTGACCGGAATCAGCGGAAACGTAGTGACCTACACGGCAAAGGCGAAAGGCCTTCCGACACTCAACAGCACGATCGCCAACAACGTCACGACGCCGGCGGGTTCGTTTGCGCGGATTTTCAAACCCGCAGTCGACTGCGTGCAGAACGCTGCTCCCGGATCCGGCAATTGCGGACACGTGATGGGCGGAACTGCGCTCGCTCCGAGCCAGACCTCGGCCACGGTCCTGGTGGAACCCAGCCCGCTGCCAGCCGCCGACCTGAACATTTTCATCTTCGAGGACAACAGCCCGACCAACGGCGATATCGACACGCTTGAGGAAGCGCAGGGACTGGGTGGTTTCTCGATCATTCTGAACGATATTGCCGGTGCCACCGGAGATCCGACCGGTCAGATTACCTACGACATGTTCAACATGCCGCTCACGAACGCCTTGGTCGGAACAGTCGACACCGCGACTGGTCTCGACCTGTGCCCGGCGATTCCTGCCGTGCGTCAGGGCAATGGAGTCAAGCCGGGAACCGGCATCACCACCGGGAACGGCCTGGTGGGCGTGATCATCACCTGTCCGCAATACGAAGCGGACGGGCGAACTCCCTCGCCTCTTGCCGGACACGCGCTCATCAGAAACCTTCCGCCCGATCGCTACGACGTGATCGCCAATCCCGGTGCGGACCGGGAAGCGTCTGGCGAAGTGTGGCTGCAGACCTCGACGCTCGAAGGAACCCGCGCTCAGGACGCTTTCACCAAGGCGGGCGAGCCGGCATACTTCCAGGAATTCGGACCTCCCGGGTTCCACTCCTTCATTGGCTTTGTGAATCCGGCGCACCTGAACGCAAAAATCGATCCCAAGGTCCGGGGCAGCCTGTGCTTCGGCAGCCGCGCAGCCGGATGTCGGGACAGTATTCAGGGACAGGTCTCGATGCTGCACATGTCGCGTCCGTCGAGCATGGTGCTCTACGACAGCAAATCGCGCGACACGCTTTCGCAGACGACCTGCTATGCGGGCCTGAACTCGGGCAACGGTTCCAGCGACAACATCGCATTCGCCCAATGCGATTCCAACGGAAATTTCTCATTCTCCGGAATTCCGGACGGAACTTACCAGGTCGTGGTTTGGGACCAGTGGCTCGATCAGATCATCAACTACACCAGCGTGACCGTGCCCGACCCGACGACCCAGGCGACCTCGGTCAACATGGGGACGATTCCTGTGTTCAGCTGGTTTACGCGAATTGAGACCAGCGCATTCCTGGACCAGAATGGATCGCACCTCGCCGGTCCGAACAGGAGTTGGGCAGCCTCGACCGCGTTCGCGCTTGGAAACACGGTACTCGACAGCAGCAACAACCTCCAGCAGGTGCAGACCGCGGGCACAACTGGCACAGCCCAGCCCGCATGGCAGACCGCGGCCAACGCAACCACCACCGACGGCACCGTTACCTGGATCAACCTGGGCCCGGCAAATCCCGGCATCTCGGAGATCCCGATGACCGTCCGCTTCCGTGACGGCAGCATCTCGAACACCCTGTTCACCGATTCAAGCGGCCACGCGTCCTTCGATGAACTATTCCCGCTGTTCAACTGGTACGTGGTTGAGTCCGACACCACTCGCTACAAGTCTTCGGCGGTTCATATTGCGGTCGACGGTGGTGGTGACGTGGCCAGCGATCCGAACTACCCGGGCGTGCTGACCTCGCACTATCCGACCGGTGAGTCGTCGATCCGCAATGACATCCCGGGATCGCTGAGCTACGGCGTGCAGAGCTTCATCAGCCAGACGCTGTCACTTGATTGGGGCAAGACTGCCTACGCTCCCAATGAGACCGGCGGCATCCTGGGCATGGTGGTGTATGCCTCAACCCGTCCCTTCGACGATCCGATGCTTCTGATTCAGAACGTGTGGGCGCCGGGCGTGCCAAACGTCGCCGTGAACCTCTACCAGGAGACGACCGGTGCCGACGGCAGCACCCTGTTGAATTTTGTCGAGTCGACCCAGACCAGCGGCTGGGATGACTGGACCAGAGTCGACGCCAACGGAATGACCGTGAACATGTCCTGCCCGGGTCAGCTGCCCGGCGGTCCAAACTTCGATGCGACCCACGATCCCTATGCTTTCTACAACCTGACGCCGCAGGCACAGTTCACCTGTTATGACGGCTTCCATAACTGGAACCAGGCCCAGCCGGCGGTCTATGACGGACGCTACCTGTTCAAGACCATGCCGGACGGAGTGACGCCACTTCCTGCCGGAAAGTATGTGGTCGAAGTGGTGGTGCCCGCGGGCTACGAGCTGGTGAAGGAAGAGGACAAGAACATCCTGATCGGCGATGCCTACATCGCTCCGGTGCAGCAGCAGTTCTCTGGCCTGGGCAATGTGTTCATCCTGCCCGACCAGGCGACGCTCGGCAACGCGAACCCGAACAACCCTCCCAATGCCAACGGAATCCAGAACAACCCAACCACCGACCTGGGACACTCCAACGACACGACGGTGCCGTTTCCGCCGTGCGTCGGACAGGCACGCGTCGTTCCGGATTACCTCAGCTTGTTCCCGGGTTCGGGTCAGGTGGCGCCGTTCGCAGGGGCCACGCGTGCGCTGTGTGACCGCAAAGAGGTCACTCTGCAGCCGCAGGCACAGGCCAACGCGAGCTTTTATATCTTCACGCCCACCCAGATCGCCAGCCACTACACCGGCATGGTGCTCGATGACGCGTCCTCGGAGTTCAACATCGCGGCTCCGGACTTTGGCGAGAAGTTCTCGGTGCCGTTCGTGCCGGTTTCGATCCGCGACTTCAACGGAATCGAAATCTCCCGTACCTACACCGACCAGTACGGCATGTTCAATGGGTTGGTCTTCTCGAGCTGGGAGGTCAATCCGCCCAACCCGACCGGGTTCGCGCCGAACATGATGATCACCTGCATGAACGATCCGGGACCGATTCCTGATCCCGCGCATCCCGGCCAGAGGATCAACGATCCGAACTACAACCCGAGCTACAGCAACTTCTGCTACACCAACCCGTTCATGCCGGGCCGGACCGACTACCTGGACACGCCGGTTCTGCCCGTGGCAGCGTTCGCGGCGGGCTACAGCCCGGTGGACGGCGCTTATCCGGACGCGACCCCGGCCATCGCAGA
>Ga0137418_10006580_pt1 | contig 10692 bp, 9 predicted proteins | sample CZODoug3_1_2_16f_FD_122242 | JGI IMG/M metagenome (GOLD analysis project Ga0137418, IMG submission 122242) | Vadose zone soil fungal communities from Angelo Coast Range Reserve, California, USA - CZODoug3_1_2_16fungal (Hybrid Assembly) | ecosystem: Environmental > Terrestrial > Soil > Vadose... | reverse complement strand
TTCGCCGTCTGGCAACTGGTGACGGTGGGTGCGGTCGTTGGGGTCGTCGCCCAGATCGGCGACATCGCCGAGTCGCTGTTCAAGCGCGAGGCGGGCGTGAAGGACTCGTCGAGCTTGATTCCCGGCCACGGCGGCGTGCTCGACCGGCTCGACTCGCTCTACTTCGTCGTGCCGGCAGCGGCAGGTCTCTTTCGGCTCTTCGGCGTGATATGAGCGTCGGCGTCGCCGTGCTCGGTTCCACCGGCTCGATCGGTTGCTCGACGCTGCAGGTGCTCGAGCGGCAGCGGGAGCGCTTCAAGGTCGTGGCGTTGACGGCGCATACGAACAGCGCCCTGCTCGCGAGCCAAGTGGCGGCCTGGAAGCCCGCTTTCTCCGGGCTGGTGAACGGAGCGGGCGCGCAATGCCTCGTGGAGGCAGCCACGCATCCCGACGTGCGCATCGTCGTGAACGGCATCGTCGGCGCGGCGGGGCTCGAGGCGACGCTGGCGGCGCTGCGGGCGGGCAAACGCGTGGCCCTCGCCAACAAAGAAACCCTCGTGATGGCCGGGGAGCTCGTGACCCGCGCCGCGCGCGAGGGGGGCGGCGAGATTGTCCCCGTGGACTCCGAGCACAGTGCCGTGCTGCAATGCCTCACCGGGCGCCGTCCGGCCGAGCTGGCGCGCCTGATCCTCACTGCCTCGGGCGGCCCATTCCGCACCTGGGAGCCGGCGCGGGCCGCTCGGGCCACCGTGGCGGAAGCGCTGCGCCATCCCACATGGAAGATGGGCAAGAAGATCACCGTGGACTCGGCAACGCTCGTGAATAAGGCGCTCGAAGTCATCGAGGCGCACTATCTGTTTCAGGTGGAGTATGGGAGAGTCGAGGTGGTCATCCACCCGCAGTCGGTGATCCATGCCTTTACCGAGTTTGTGGACGGCTCGGTGCTCGCCCAGGTAGGATTCCCTACCATGGAGTTGCCGATCCTCTACGCCCTCACGCACCCCGACCGCGTGCCCGACGCCGGGGCCCGCCGTTTCGATCCGATCGCGGCAGGTGACCTGACCTTCGAGCCCGTGCGGCCGGAGTTGTTCCCGGCGTATGAGTTGGGGCGCGACGCGGCGCGCATGGGAGGCACCGCTCCCACCGCCTTCAACGCCGCCAACGAAGTCGCCGTCGAGCTGTTCCTCGCGGAGCAGGTCCCCTTCGGCCGGATCGCCGAGATCATCGCGAGCACACTCGAGCGCCATCGCTCCTCCGCTGGCGACGCCGCATCGCTCGACGCGGTGCTCGGCGCCGACGCCGAGGCGCGCCGCATCGCCCGGGAGGCCGCATGCTCGTAATGATCGCCGCGCTCCTGGTCGTCATCGGCCCACTCATCTTCGTCCATGAGCTGGGACATTTCCTGGTCGCGAAAGCGGCCGGGATCCAGGTGCTGCGTTTTTCCCTCGGGTTCGGCCGGCCGCTGGCGGCATGGAAGTGGGGGGAGACCGAGTATTGGATCTCGTGGATCCCCCTCGGCGGCTACGTGAAGATGGCCGGCCTCGAGGACGAGGGCATGGCGGGTGAGCTCGAGGGTGGCAAGAGCAACGTGCCCGTCGACCCGGCGCGCGCGTTCGACCGCAAACCGCTGTTGGCTCGGATGGCCGTGATTCTGGCAGGCGTCACGATGAACCTCGTGTTCGCCTTCATCATCTACGCCGGGCTCACGCTGACCCTGGGCGACCCGCGGCTGGCGCTCGTCCCCATCGACTCGGTCAACGCCACCGGTCTGGCCCCCGGCAGCGAGGGTCTCGCGACCCTGCGCCACGGTGACCGGATCATCCGCATCAACGGCGACACGGTGGCTACGTGGAATGAGCTGCAGGATCGTCTACTCGAGGGTCCGGATACGATCCGGCTCGAGGTGGAGGGACGGTCCGCACCGGTGGTTGTCGGCTTCCCCCGCGCCGGCCAGGAAGCGAGGGAGCGGGCGGTGCGAGCGCTGCGCCCCCTGCTACCCGCCAAGATCGGCGTCGTCAACCCTGGTCAGCCGGCGGCCCGGGTCGGGCTGCGCGGCGGCGATATCGTCATCCGCGCCGGCGCGGATTCGGTGCGCTCCTGGGACGAGATGGTGCGCGCCGTGCGGCGCAGTCCGGGGAAGCCCCTGGCGCTGCAAGTGCTCCGCGGCGACTCCGTCTTCGCGATCACGGTCATTCCCGAGGTCCAGACCGACGCCGACAGCGCGGGCCGCGCCGATACGATCGGCGTCATCGGCGCCGCGCCCGATCCCCGCCTCCCGGTCGTGCGCGTGCCCGTCGGAGTCACGGCGGCACTTGTGGGCGCGGTGGAGCAGACGGCGTGGCAGGTCGGGGCCATTGCGACGACGATCAAACGCTTGGTCCTGGGTCAGCTGCCGGCACGCGATTTGGGGGGGCCGATTCTCATCGCACAGATGTCGGGGCAGATCGTGCGCCTCGGGCTCGATGCCTTTCTCCGGTTCATCGCGTTCTTCTCTGTGAGTCTCGCCGTCCTGAACTTGCTGCCGATCCCGGTGCTGGACGGCGGCCAGGCGGTCTTCCTCCTCGCCGAAGCCGTCCTGCGGCGTCCGCTCTCGCTGCGGCTCCGGATGCGGCTCACCCAGGTTGGCTTCCTCGTCATCCTGGGCATCATGGCACTGGCGATCGCGAACGATGTCCTCCGCAACATCCCCCGTTAGGACGGTCCTCGAGGGCTACGTCGCGGGACGCGTGAAGGCGGAGCGCGTCGTAGAGGCGGTGGCGGCGGCGTATTACCACAAACAGGGCGGGGGGCGTGGGGCGTGGTTGCGTCAGCTCATGGACGTGATCGAACGAGCACATCCAGGCGTCGTCGAGTTGACCAGCGCCGCAGCCCCTCCGGGGTTCGGAGTCCGCCTGGCTACACGACCATTCCCGAAGGAATTCGAACCGGCCTTGCGCGCGGCGGTCGAGGCCTCGTTGGTAGGGGCGCAGCATGCTGCGCCCCTCCGTGCGCCAACCCCGGGCATCGTAGCCCGCCTGTTCGGTGCGATCCGTCGCCTGTTTACCGCATCAACCTGACGACCAGCGCGATCAGCACAACAAGTCCCAATCCCACGCCGGCGAGCACGAGCCAAGGGGTGCGCCGAGCTCGCCGCAATGCGCCCGTGATGGCGAGCTGCTGTCGCGTGCCGATCGGTGCGGCGCCGATCTCGATCGTGGCCCGTCGCCGCTCGAGCACGTCCTGCAGGTCTGCCTGGAGCTCGGCGCCCGTCTTGTAACGGTCGTCGGGGTGCTTCGCGAGGCATTTCAGCACCACACGCTCGAACCGTTTCGACAGCTCGGGGCGCTTCTTGCGCAACGGGGGCGGGGGATCCTCGACGTGCATCCGCGCCAGCTCGAACCAATCGGTCGAGCTGAACGGCACCTCGCCGGTGGCGGCCTTATAGAGGGTGACGCCCAGCGCGTAGTAGTCGGCCCGCTGGTCGAGGGCCCGGCCCTGGGCCTGCTCGGGGGAGAGGTAGTGCGGGGTGCCGATCGTCATGTTCACGCCGGTCGACGCCACGTAGCCCGAGACGGCGCGCGCAATGCCGAAGTCGGTGAGCACGGCGCCGCCGTCGGAGCGGATCAGCACGTTGTCGGGTTTCAGATCGCGGTGGATCACGCCCTGGCTGTGGGCGAAGTCGAGCGCGGCGGTGATGTCGCGCGCCAGGCGTACGATGTCTTCCTCCGGCAGCGGCCCTTCGCGCGCCAGGCGGGCGCCGAGACTGTCGGCGCACAGGTCCATGGCGAAGTAGACGTGGTCGCCGGCCTTCGCCACGGTCCGGATCCGAATGATGTTGGGGTGCTCGAGCTTGGCGGCGATCTCGCTCTCGTTGCGGAACCGGGATTCGAACTGGGGGTCGCCGGCGTAGCGCGGCTTCAGGACCTTGACGGCGACGGGCGTGCCGTCGATCTCGCGGCCCACGAACACCCAGGCGAAGCCCCCCTGGCCCAGGAGCTTCTCCAGGTCGTAGGGCCCTAGGGTCCGGCCCACGAGATCGGTAGCAGCGTTTGTCACGGGCGCACTTTACAACGGGGTCGAGGCCGGGTAAGTTATGCAGCTAACAACGATTAGGGAACTAGCTCTGATGTACGACAAGACGACGCCGGTCAGGAAGTACGGGCAGCACGACAAAGATACCGGGTCCACCAAAGTTCAGGTGGCGCTGCTCACCGAGCGGATCAACAGCCTCACCGAGCACTTCCGGGCGCACGCCAAGGATTTCCACGGGCAGCGCGGCCTGCTGAGAATGGTCAGCCGCCGCCGCCGCCTGCTGGAGTACCTGAAGCGCAGCGACCTCGCGAAGTACCGGCAGCTCATCGACGAGCTGGGCCTCCGCCATTAGTCAGATCGGCGTCGCGCAGGGCGCCCCGGGAAGAGCACCGGGGCGCTCGGCGTTTTTTCCTGTGCTCTAGAACAAGGCAATCTGGTGAAGCACGTCGAACGTGAATTCGCGGGCCGTAAGCTGAAACTCGAGGCGGGTCGACTGGCCAAGCAATCGGCGGGGTCCTGCCTCATCCAATACGGTGAGACGGTAGTGCTCGCGGCGGTGACGGTGTCCGACAACATCGCCAACCTCCCCTACTTCCCCCTCACCGTCGAGTATCGCGAGAAGGCATACGCGGCGGGCAAGATTCCGGGCGGCTTCCTGAAGCGCGAAGGCCGGCCCTCGGACGAGGAGATCCTTTCGGCCCGCGTGACCGACCGGACGATCCGGCCCCTCTTCCCCGAAGGCTTCAAGAACGAAGTTCAGGTCTTCATCTACGTCCTCTCGGCCGACCAGGAGAATGACGCCGACGTCCTCGGCGTGACGGCGGCCTCAGCGGCGCTTTCGATGTCCAAGGTGCCCTGGAACGGTCCGGTCGCCGCGGTGCGCGTCGGCCGAGTCGAAGGGGCCTGGATCCTGAACCCCACGTTCCAGCAGCTCGAGTTCTCTGACGTCGACATAATCGTGTCGGGCTCCAAAGACTCGATCGTCATGGTCGAAGGCGGTGCCCTGGAGCTGACCGAGGCCGAGATCATCAAGGCGCTCGAAGTGGCCCACAAGGGCATCCAGGAGCTGCTCGACGCGACGGCCGAGCTGACGGCCGAGATGCGCCAGCCCAAGATGGAGTGGACCAAGGTCGAGCCGCCGGCCGAGCTGGTCGCGCGGGTGAAAGCGCTCGCCGAGCCGCGCATCTCGGAGGCCCTCAATCTGCCGGAGAAGGCCGAGCGGGCCCAGGCCCTGGGCGCCCTCAAGGCCACGATTCAGCAACAGTTGGCCGAGGAATTCCCCGAGAACGGGAAAGACGTGGCGCGCGTCATCGAGGACATCGAGTACCACACGATGCGCGAGCAGGTGCTCACCGCGGGCGAGCGCGTGGATGGGCGCGACCTCGATACGGTCCGGCCGATCAGCTGCGAGGTAGGGTGGCTGCCGCGCACTCACGGTTCCGCGCTGTTCACGCGCGGCCAGACCCAGGCCCTCGTGTCCGTCACGCTCGGCACGACCCGCGACGAGCAGCGGATCGACTCGATCGACGTGGCGCAAGAGACGACCAAGTCGTTCATGCTGCACTACAACTTCCCGCCGTTTTCGACCGGCGAAGTGAAGCCGATTCGCGGCACGTCGCGGCGCGAGGTGGGGCACGGCGCCCTGGCCGAGCGCGCGATACAGGCGATTCTGCCGCCCTACGAAGAGTTCCCCTACACCTTGCGGATCGTCTCGGACATTCTCGAGTCGAACGGCTCCTCGTCGATGGCGACGGTGTGCGGCGGGTCGCTCGCGCTGATGGACGCCGGCGTGCCGGTGAAGTCCGCCTGCGCGGGCGTCGCGATGGGCCTCATTAAGGAGGGCAAGCGCGTCGCGGTCTTGACCGACATCCTCGGCAGCGAGGATCACCTCGGCGACATGGACTTCAAGGTCGCCGGGACGCGCGAAGGGGTCACCTCGATCCAGATGGACATCAAGATCGAAGGGCTCGATTTCAAGGTGATCAGCGAAGCTTTGGAGAAAGCCAAGAAGGCCCGGCTTCACATCCTCGACATCATGCAGCAGACGATCCCGACGCCGCGCTCGCAGCTGTCCAAGTACGCGCCGCGGATCATTACGATGCAGATCCGCCCCGAGAAGATCGGCGACCTGATCGGCCCCAAGGGCAAGACGATCCGCGGCATCCAGGAGCAGACGGGCGCCGAGATCAACGTGGACGATACGGGTCTCGTCACCATCTCGGCGGTGGGCGAGGGGGGCGAGCGGGCGCGCGACATGATCGCCGGGCTGATTCAGGAGCCCGAGGTCGGCAAGATCTACGAGGGCGTCGTGAAGAGCACCACGGCGTTCGGGGCGTTCGTCGAGATCACCCCCGGCGTCGAAGGCCTGCTGCACATCTCCGAGCTGCAGCACGGCCGCACGGAGAAAACCGAGGACGTCGTCAAACGGGGCGACCACGTGCGGGTCAAGCTGCTGGAGGTGGACGAGCGTGGCCGCATGAAGCTGTCCCGGAAGGCACTGCTCGAGAAGAACTAGCAGCCGATGGAAACCGTCCGGCTCGACCGGGAGATCCATCGGACCAGCGCTCCGAACGGCGTCACCGTGCTCTCGGAGCGCGTGGCGACCGTGCGCTCGGCGGCGATGGGGGTGTGGGTGCGGACGGCCAGCGCCCACGAGCCCCGCCCCAAGATGGGTGTGTCCCACCTGCTCGAGCACATGGTGTTCAAGGGGACCGAGCGGCGCTCCGCCCAGGAGATCGCCCTCGCCCTCGAGGCGCGGGGCGGGTCCCTCGACGCCTACACTTCCCGCGATTCGACCGCCTACCACGCCCGCGTCCTCGACGCGGATCTGCCGCGCGCCCTCGACGTCATCACCGACCTGGTGCGGCGCCCGGTGCTGCGCGACGCCGATCTGCAGCTCGAGCGCAAGGTCGTGCTCGAAGAGATCAGCACGGTCCTCGATACCCCCGACGATCAGGTCTTCGACATCGCCTACGAGACGCTGTGGCCGGAGCACTCCTACGGGTTCCAGATCCTGGGCACCCGGGAGACGGTCGGCGCCCTCTCGGCGGACGACCTGAAGCAGCTGCATGGCCGGGCGTACTATCCGGGGAATTGCGTGATCGCGGGGGCTGGAAACTTCGCCCACGAAGCCCTCCTGGAAGAGGTGGCGAAGCAGGGGTGGTTTGATCGGGGTGAAGGGAGAGGGGAGAAGGACGCGCCGGTGGCAACCGCGGTCCCGGCTGCCGTGAGGGGCGTCCAACGCCACTTCGAGAAGGACACGGCGCAGACGCACATCGTCTTCGCCACCGACACGGTGCCCTACTCGGATGGCCGCAAGTTTGCGCTCCTCGTCCTCTCGAACATCTTCGGCGGCGGCATGTCGAGCCGCCTGTTCCAGCGCATCCGCGAGGAGCTGGGTCTGGCCTACGCGATCTACAGCTTCACGTCATTCTACCGCGCGATGGGGGTGGCGGGTGTGTACGTGGGGACGCAGCCGGCCCGTGCCGCCGAGGCGACGGCGGCGATCCGCGAGGAGTATGCCCGGCTCGCGCGCGAAGGGCTGTCCGGGACGGCGCTCGAGGACGCGAAGCAGCAGACGTTGGGGCAGTTGATGCTGTCGCTGGAGAGTCCCACCGCCAAGATGTATCGTTTGGCCAGCACCGCGGTCAACGGCGAACCGTACCTGAGTCTCGACGACATGCTGGCGACCGTCGCGGCGCTGACAGCGGACGATATCGCCGGCGCCGCCGCCGAGTTCTTCGCGCCGGACCGGCAAACCGTGGTGTCGCTGGGGCCAACCTCCAAAGGTGAGTCATGATCGTCGGAGTCCCGAAAGAGATCAAGACGAACGAGAACCGTGTGGCGCTCGTCCCGGCGGGGGCCGAATCGTTGGCGGGGGATGGGCACACGCTGCTGGTAGAGCAGGGCGCGGGACTCGGCTCGGGATTCTCGGACGACGCCTATCGCGCTGCCGGCGCGCAGGTCGTCAAGGCGGCCGACGAGGTGTGGGCCAAGGCGGAGCTGATCCTCAAGGTCAAAGAGCCGATCGAGCCCGAATGGCCGAGGATGCGCAAAGGCCAGGTGTTGTTCACCTACTTCCACTTCGCCGCGTCGGAGCCGCTGACCAAGGCGGTCATCAAGTCCGGCTGTGTCGCGATCGCGTACGAGACGGTGCAGCTCTCCACGGGTGAGCTGCCGCTGCTCACGCCGATGAGCGAGGTGGCGGGCCGGATGGCGGTGCAGGAAGGGGCGAAGTACCTGGAGAAGATCTTCGGCGGTAGCGGCATTCTGCTGGGGGGTGTGCCGGGCGTGCTCCCCGCCGAGGTGCTCATCATCGGCGGCGGTGTCGTTGGAACCAATGCCGCGAAGATGGCCGCGGGGCTGGGCGCGCACGTCACGCTGCTCGACGTCTCGCTCGACCGCCTGCGCTATCTCTCCGATGTGCTCCCGCCCAACGTCGAGCTGCTGTACTCGAACCGCCACAACATTCTCGATCAGCTCAAACGGGCCGATCTCGTGATCGGAGCGGTGCTCCTCCCCGGCGCCAAGGCGCCGAACCTCGTGCGCCGTGGAGACCTGAAGCTGATGAAGCCGGGCTCCGTGATCGTTGATGTCGCGGTGGACCAGGGAGGCTGCATCGAGACGACCAAACCGACGACGCACGAACAGCCCACATACCTGGTGGATGGAATCCTTCACTACGCCGTCGCCAACATGCCGGGCGGTTTGCCCCGCACCTCCACGCTGGCGCTCACCAACGCGACCTTCCCGTACGCCAAGCGCCTCTCGAAGCTGGGCTGGAAACAGGCCTGCAAGCAGGACCCCGCGCTGGCGCTGGGGCTCAATGTCGTGGAGGGGAAGGTGGCCTATCCGGGAGTAGCGGAGGCGTTCGGGCTGCCCGTCGTCGATCCCGCGACGCTGGTATGATGCCCGTCGTCGCGTCGCTGACGTTGCTGGTGCAGGTGGTCGCGAACACGGACCTCGGCTACCGCTTTGCGCTGCCCGACGGGTTCGGGCCATTCCCCGCGGGACGGGCGCAGCGGGACGTCGTCGATTGCTGGACCGAGGTGACGGCGGCCTCCCCGAGCGGCGCGCTGATCCTCTGCGTGCAACGCATGCGCGGCATCCTGACGCGCGACCGCTTGAAGCCGGAGGATGCCCCCGCGTTGGTGCAGCTGCGGTCGTTCAAGTGGAAAGGGTTCGACCTCGACGGCATTCGCAGCGACACGGCGCAAGGCGGCATGCCGGTGGTCATCCTCGCGACGCAGGTGCCGCTGCGGCGCGAAGCCATCCAGCTGATCATCGCCGGCCCGCGCGACCAGGCACAGCGCGTCGAGGCGATCATGGCGTCCACCCTGGGATCGCTCGAGGGTGAGACGAACTGGCTGACTGCGACGGAACGCGCCGGGCGATTGGGCAACATCGTCGGCTGGGGCGTGGGGATTGCGATCGGTGTGATCCTGATTCGTATGTGGCGAAGCAGGCAACGGTCGCGAGCAGGGTGATGTGAAGTCCTCACCGGTGGTGCAGATCCGCCGGCTGCCGCACCACGATGGGCTGCCCCTGCCCGCGCGCCAGACGACCGGCGCCGCCGGGTACGACGTGTGCAGCGCCGAACCCGAATTCACGATCGACCCGCTCGAGCGCCGGCTGGTGCGCACCGGTCTCGCCCTCGCCATCCCCGCCGGATACGAAGCGCAAGTGCGGCCTCGCTCGGGCCTCGCCGTGAAGCACGGCCTCACGCTTCCCAACTCACCCGCCACGATCGACTCCGACTACCGCGGCGAGCTCATGATCCCCATGATCAATCTCGGGCGCGAGCCCGTGGTCATCGCGCGGGGCACGCGGATCGCGCAGCTCGTGTTTCAGCGGGTCGAGGCGGTGGAGCTGGTCGAGGTGGACGAGCTGCCGGGAAGCGAACGGGGGGAAGGAGGGTTCGGGAGCACGGGAGTGTAGTCGCCGTTGCGCTGGCGCCTCACCAGCAATTGCCGTTGCGCACACGCTTCACCGGCATACTCCTTGCGAGCGCCGCTTCTCTGTGAGTAAGCGGGCCTTGAGCGCCGCGGGCGCTTGTATCACCGCCGCCCTGCTGGTCTTGCTCGGGAACTGCGCCGACGATCCGAGCGGGCCGGGCGAACTCGGCGCCATCTGGCGGGTGCCGGGGCGGGGCTTCAACGTGGCCCCCGCGGCCGACAGGACCATCGTCTACTTCGGTGGCCTCAACCACGATGTCGTCGCCGTCGAGAAGGCCAGCGGCCGACTGCTCTGGCGCGCCAACACCGGAGTCACCAGCCTGTGGACTGAAGGAAGCAACGTCGTCCTGGCGGCCAACGTCGTCGCCATCGGCGACGTGGACGTCCATGCCTTCGATCGCGCCACGGGAGAACGCCGCTGGACGTTCCAGACCGAGGACCTCGACGAGATGGGGCACGGTCTCTTGGCCGTGGCCGGCGACGTCATCTTCGCCTCGTCGTTCAAGAACCGGGTCTATGCCATCGACGCGCGCAGCGGAGAGCAGCGGTGGATGACGCAGCTGCCTGGCGAGTCCCCCGGCGCCGCGTTCGATCCGACGGTTCACGACAGTACTGTGTTCGTCGGCATCAAGCGAATCGGGATTCCGACAACGGGTGGCCTCGCGGCCCTCGACACGGGAACCGGGGCGATTCGATGGGTGCGAGAGTTCGCCCCCTCGTATCCCGGCGCGCTGTACGGTTGCCTCGG
>Ga0137418_10006579_pt1 | contig 10693 bp, 11 predicted proteins | sample CZODoug3_1_2_16f_FD_122242 | JGI IMG/M metagenome (GOLD analysis project Ga0137418, IMG submission 122242) | Vadose zone soil fungal communities from Angelo Coast Range Reserve, California, USA - CZODoug3_1_2_16fungal (Hybrid Assembly) | ecosystem: Environmental > Terrestrial > Soil > Vadose... | reverse complement strand
CGCGCAGGACACGGCGCTCGCCGGGTCCGTCGGCGAGATTCGCGACAAGCTGGGCCGGCTCGCCGCCGCCGGCGTCACCATGGTGTGGATTCCGACGATGTTCCTTCCGAAGGACCCCCGGCCCCTCCTTGATCGCTTCATGCAGGAGATCGCGCCGCACGCGCCATAGGCGCGTTTCAGGGCTTCCCCTCCAGCGCGCGCTTCAGCTGGTCGAGGTGGTTGTCGTCGTGCCACGCCATCAGGGTCAGGAACGCGTCGAGCGTGAACTTGCCGCGTACGGGATGGGTGCCGCCGCGCTCCCAGTCCGCCGGCCCCAGCTTCTTCAAGACGGCCAGCGAGTCCTCGCGGCGCTTGCGGAACGCCGCCGCCGCCTCGCCCGCGTCGTTTCGCAGATATTGGCGCTCCTCGGCCCAGCGATCGGGGTCGACGCCGGAGAGCGGGGGATTGTCCACGGCCAGGATCGTGTCGAACCGCATCCTGAACGATTCTTCGACGTCCCGCAGGTGGCAGACGACTTCCTTGGCCGCCCAGTTCTTGGCGTCGGGCCGGCGCGCCAGGGCCGCGTCGCTCTGACCGCGGATGGCCGCGGCCAGCTCGTCGGCCGTGCGCTCCAGGCGCTTGATGCGCTGCTCGCGCGGCTGCTTCGCGTACTCCTCCATCGTGGGCATCGCGCTCCTCCTGAGGTCCGTGACGAGCTGGTGAAAGAGGCTCGACTCGCGCTTGTAGAAGCCCTCCGTGTGATACGACTCGTTCAATCTCAAGATCGTGTAGTCGAGGTGGTGTCCGACCTCGTGGAGCAGCGTGCGCAGATACGTCCGGAATGCCACCACGCGCTTCTGCTTGGCGGTGCGCATCCAGAGCTGGATCTTCGGCCGCCGGCCGCGCTCGGCGGTATAGAGGCCGTGCAGCTCGCCCCACGTCGCGTGCGGCCGCGCCGCCAGCACCTCGACCCTGACGGGCGGCGCGCCCAGCACCTCCATCAGACCGCCGATCACCCGCTCGCTCGCCACCTGGGTGGCCGCGCGATCCTCGGCGAGCAGGGCACCTTCCACCGCGTCGACCGCGGCCGCGAACCGCTCGGCCTGCGGCAGCCGGATCTCCGTGATCGCGTCGCTCCTGCGATAGACGGCCTGCTGCGCGCGCGACAGTCGCGCGTAATACGCGAAGGGCAGCGCTACTTCCCCGTCCAGCGCGGCGCGCGCTTTTCCAGGAACGCCTTGGCGCCTTCCACGCGATCGTCGGTCGTGCGCAGCAGCGTGGACAGGTCGCCCTCGAGGCGAAGACCGTCGGCCAGCGGCAGCTCGAGGCCCTTCACCACCGCCTCCTTGGCGTAGCGCAGCGCCACCGGCGCCTTCGCCGCCATCGCGCGCGCCAGCTCGAGCGTCGCCTTCAGCGCCTCGCCGGCCGGCACCACGCGCTCGACGAGGCCGATGCGCAGCGCCTCGTCGGCGGGGATGCGCGCGCCCGTGAGGATCATCTCGAGCGCCTTGCCGCGGCCGACGAGTCGCGGCAGCCGCTGCGTGCCGCCGCCGCCCGGAATGATGGCGAGGTTGATCTCGGTGAGGCCCAGCGTCGCCGTGGCCGCCGCCACGCGGATGTCGCACGCGAGCGCCAGCTCGAGACCACCGCCGAGGGCGAAGCCGTTGACGGCGGCGAGGATCGGCTGCGGACAGCGGTCCATGGCCTGGCGAAAGTCCACGCGGCGGCGGTGCTCGCGGAACTGCACCGGGACCAGCGGCGCGACGAACTCGCGGATGTCGGCACCCGCAGAAAACGCCTTCTCGCCGGCGCCCGTGACCACGACGACCTTGACGTCGTCGTCGACCGCGAGAGCCTCGAAGCAGCGCGTGAGCTCGCGCCGCATGGCATCGTTCATCGCGTTGTGGACATCGGGCCGGTTCAGGGTCAGCGTCGCCACGTGCTCGGCGACGTCGTACACGAGCGTCTCGTATTTCGTGCTCACGCGAGACTCCTCCGGGACGGCGCGTTCATCGGATGATCTTGCGGGCGCGGAGCCCGGCCCGCGCGGCGGCGTCGTAGCCGGCGGCGCCGAGCACCTCGTCGGTGTGCTGGCCGAGCGTTGGCGAGGGGCCCACGTCACGCGTCGGCGTCTGCGAGAAGAGCAGCGGCGATCCCGGCAGCGTCAGGCGGCCGACCTCCGGATGATCGTACTCGCGCGCCAGCCCGTGATGCCGCGTCAGCGGATGGCGGCGGAACTCGTCGATCGTGTGCACGGGGCCGGCCGGGATGTCGTGCGTGCGCAGCACCTCCAGCCAGGCGTCGCGCGGCCGCGAGCGGAAGCGCGTCTCCAAAATCGGCAGCAGCACCTCGCGGTTGTCGAGCCGCAGCATCCAGGAGGCGAAGCGCGGGTCGTGCGCGAGGTCCTCGAGCTCGAGCGCCTGGCACAGCTTGACCCAGAACGACTGGTTGCCGCAGGCGAGGAAGAGCCACTCGCCGTCGCCGGCCTGGTAGAGCCGATAGGTCGGGTTGTCGCGGAAGACCGATTGTTTCCCGGGATAGTCGACGAAATTTCCGGCCTGCAAGGCCGTCACCGCGTGCAGCAGCGACGTCTCCACCTTCTGGCCGACGCCGCTGCGCTCGCGGACGAAGAGCGCCGCCAGCACCGCCTGGGCGGTGAGCGCCGCCGCGTAGTAATCGACGAGCGCGACGCGGATGTATTGCGGCGGACCGCCGAAGCCCTGGAGCGCCATGATGCCGGCCATGCCCTGCAGTACCGGATCGAACCCCGGGCGGTCGACGAACGGCCCGGTGGAGCCGAAGGCCGTGGTCGAGCAATAGACGAGGCGTGGGTTCAGGGCGCGCAGGCTCGCTTCACCGACGCCCAGCCGGTCGGCCACGCCCGGGCGCATGTTCTCCATGACCACGTCGGCGTCACGCGCGAGCCGCTCGACGACGGCGCGGCCCTCGGGCGCCTTGAGGTTGATGGCGATCGAGCGCTTGCCGCGGTTCCACGCGAAGAAGCCGGGCAGCTCGCGGAAGGAATCGCCCTCGAGCGACTCGACCTTCACGACGTCGGCGCCGAGATCGGCGAGCATCGTCGCCGCGTAAGAGCCGGCGATGTAGCTCGTCAGGTCGACGACGCGCACGCCCTCGAGCGGAGTCGCCAGATCCGCCACCGCCGCCTCAGCGGGCCACGCGGCGGACGATGAGCTCGCGGTGGTGCTCGGCGTCGCCGTAGAGCGGCTCGAGCGCCTTCGCGCGCTTGAAGTAGAGGTGCAGGTCGTATTCCCACGTGAAGCCGATGCCGCCGTGCACCTGGATGGCGTCGCCGCAGACCCGGCACGTGGCGTCGTTGACGTACGACTTGGCCACCGAGGCGGCCAGCGGGCCATCCTCGGCGCCGCTGGCGAGCGCCCACGCCGCGTAGTAGGTCGCGGCGTGCGAGTTCTCGACGTCCAGCAGCATCTCGGCGCACCGGTGGCGGATCGCCTGGAAGGAGCCGATCGGCTGCCCGAACTGCTCGCGCACCTTCGCGTACTCGACGGCCATGTCCAGGCAGCGGCGCGCGGCGCCGAGCATCTCGGCGGCGGCGCCGACGGCGCCGCGCTCGAGCAGGAACGGCAGGGCCTCCGCCGGCAGCATCGCCTCGGCGGCGACCGCCGCGGCGTCGAGCGTGACCTGGCCCAGCCGCGTGCCCGGATCCATGCTGGTCAGCGGCGTGATCGACACGCCCGGCGCCGACGCTTCGACCAGATATACGGCCAGCGACCCGGCGCGTTGCGCGGGAACCAGGATGACGTCGGCGACGTGCGCCCACGGCACGAACTGCTTGACGCCGCTCAGCACCACCTTGCCGCCGCGCTCGTCGGCGCGGGTCTCGATCGACTCCGGGCGGAAGTCGAGCGCGCGCTCCATCAGCGCCACCGTGGCGCGCGCGCCGCCGCCGGCGACGGCGGGCAGCCAGCGGTGCTTCTGGGCCGCGCTGCCGAAGCGGTCGATGGCCATGGCCGCCAGCACGGTCGGCAGATACGGCGACGGGCACGCGGCCCGCCCGAGCTCCTCCTGGAGGATGGCCGTCTCGACGAGGCCGAGCGCGCTGCCGCCGGCGTCCTCGGGCAGGGCGAGGCCGAGCCAGCCGAGCTGCGCCATCTCCTTCCACAGCGCCTCGCTCTCGCCGCGCGGATCGTCCCACAAGAGCCGCACCTGCGCCGGCTTGCTGTGCTCGTCCAGGAAGGCGCGCGCGGAGTTCCGGAGGAGCTGCTGATCGGAGCTGAAGGAAAAATCCACGACGGCCTCCTAGGCCTTCGCGACACGGTCGGCGCGGATCTCCTTGGGGAGACCGAGCACGCGCTCGCCGATGACGTTCTTCTGGATCTCCGACGAGCCCGAATAAATCGTGCCGGCGCGCGACCAGAGAAACGCGTACGCCCAGCTCGAACGCACGCCGGACGATGAATCGACATCGAGCGTCGTTTCTTCCAGCCCGCCGTCGGTCACCTGGCCGTACGGACCGAGGATGGCGAGGCAGAGCTCGTAGTAGCGCTTCTCGAACTCGCTGTAGGACAGCTTGGTGATCGAGGAGGCCGCGCCCGGCGAGTCGCCCTTCTGCAGCGCCGAGAGCACGCGCAGCGCCGCGTAGCGCTGCACCTCCATCTCGGCGTAGATCTTTCCGAGCTTGGCGCGTACCACCGGATCCTCGAGCAGCGGCTTGCCGCCGCGCGTGAGCTTCTTCGCCGCCTCCACGAGGCGGTCGAAGGCGGAGGCATACCGCGTCACGCGCGCCATCGAGTTACCGCCGCGCTCGAAGCCCAGCGTGGTCTGCGCGATCTCCCAGCCCTGGCCGAGCCGGCCGAGGAGCTCGCGCTTCTCGGTGCGCGCGTTGGTCATGAAGACCTCGTTGAACTCCGAGCTGCCCGTGATCTGCTTGAGCGGGCGCACCTCCACGCCGGGCTGGCGCATGTTGAACAGCAGGCACGAGATGCCCTTGTGCTTGGCCACGCCGGGATCGGTGCGCGCGAGCAGGATGCCCCAGTCCGCGATGTGGCCGCCGCTCGTCCAGATCTTCTGGCCGTTGACGAGGAAGTGGTCGCCCTTGTCCTCGGCGCGCGTGCGCAGGCTGGCAAGGTCCGAGCCCGAGTTGGGCTCGGAGTAGAGCTGGCACCACATCTCCTCGGCGGTGAGGATCTTCTTGAGGTAGCGCTGCTTCTGCTCGGGCGTGCCGTGGATGATGATGGTGGGCCCGATGAACCCGACGCCGAGGCCGTTGATCGGCGCCGGCGCGTTGGCGCGCGCCATCTCGTCGGCGGCGATGGCCTGCTGCATCGGCGTGGCGCCGCGGCCGCCGTACTCCTTGGGCCAGCCCATGCCCACGTAGCCGGCGTCGTACATCGTGCGGTGCCAGGCGCGGCGCTCCTCGAGCGTCTTGAGCTCGGTGCGCGGCACGTTGGCGGAGAACCACCGGCGGGCCTGGTCGCGGAACGCGCGGTCCTCGGGCGAGAGATTCAGGTCCATCACGGGCCTCCAGTCGGAATGGACGTTTCTAGCACGCGCCTTCCGGCGAGGCAATCACTCGGGCGGCGGCAGACGATAGATCGCGGTGTGCAGCACGTGGGCGACGGGACGCGCGGGCTCGCCGGCGGTGACCACGAGGTCCAGCTCGACGAACTCGCGTCCCTTCTTCTCGAAGAGCGAGCGCACGCGGCCGCGCGTGGCCAGCCGCTCGCCGACGCGGGCGCCGCCGAGGTGGCGCACGACGCTGCCCGCGTGGATCCAGGGACTCATGAGCACGTTCTGCGAGAGCGCCTTGTTGGCCTGATCGAGGAAGAATCCGGGATGCGCCCAGGCGCGCGCCCCGCGATAGAGCGCGAGCCCGTCGCTGACGCGGTCGAGGTACTCGGCGGCGCGCGCGTCGTCGTACGGGTTGACCGGCGTGCCGAGGGCGTCGAGCGTCGAGAAGTGCTCGCGCGTCGCCGGCGGGCGCTCCGCCGGCAGCAGCGCCGCACGATACATGGCGAGGTTCACCGACACCGGCGTGCCCGCCGGCAAGGTCGCGGTCAGCGTCGCGCACTCGCCCTCGGCACTGGTCGATGCGGTCAGGGTCGCGCTGAGGGTCTTCGCGTCGCGCGCCGTTATCGTGCCGGCGATCGTGACTTCTTCGCCGTCCAGGATCGGTTTCTTGAACCGCGCGTTCGCGGTGCCGCGCTCGAGCCACGCCGCGCCGAACGCTTCCACCAATGGGTGCGTGAGGTACGCGTAGACCGTCACGCCGGGCACCAGCGCGCCGCGGAACCCGTACTGGCGCGCGGTCTGGTCGTCGTGGATCTTGTTTTCGGAACTGGTCGAGGTGTTCCGGGCCTTGACATGGTACGTGGGCAGCGGCTCTGGGGTGTTCGTGGCGACCTCCTCTTACGACGTGCGCACGAGTATATAATCATCTCGTTCATGGCGCGTGGGCTCCTGATCGCTCTGATCGTGATCGTCGTGCTCGTCGGCGGTATCGCCGCATGGGCCGTCTCGGTCAACAACCAGCTCGTCGTGCTCGACCAGAACGTCGCCGAGAAGTGGGCCCAGGTGCAGAACGTCTACCAGCGGCGCGCCGACCTGGTGCCGAACCTGGTCGAGACCGTGAAGGGATTCGCGACGCAGGAGCGCACCGTCCTCGAGGAAGTCACGCGCGCTCGGGCGAGCGCCACCTCCATCCAGCTGACGCCCCAGGCCCTCAACGATCCCAAGGCGCTCGAGCGTTTCCAGGCCGCGCAGAACCAGCTCTCCGGAGCGCTGAGCCGGCTGCTGGTCACCGTCGAGCGTTATCCCGAGCTCAAGTCCAACCAGAACTTCCTGACCCTCCAGAGCCAGCTCGAGGGAACCGAGAACCGGATCGCCGTGGAGCGGCAGCGATTCAACGAGGCCGTGCGTGAGTACAACACACGGCTGCGGTTGTTCCCCGGCTCGCTCGTGGCCGGCTTCTCGGGCTTCCAGCCCAAGGCGTTCTTCGAAGCGGCGGCCGACGCGGGCACCGCCCCCAAAGTGAAGTTCTAGCCTGCTCCTCGCGGTTGTCCTTGCGGTCGCGCTCGTTCTGCCGCCCGCTCCGACCGGCCGCGTGAACGACTACGCGGGGCTGCTGCAGCCGGCCGAGCGCCAGGGGCTCGAGTCGTTCCTGGCCGAGCGCGAGGCCGCCACCGGCACGCAGATGGCGATCGCGCTCTTCCGCTCCCTCGAAGGCGAGAGCCTCGAGGACGTCGCGAACAGGCTCTTCCAGAAGTGGCGTCTCGGCCACAAGGGTCTCGACAACGGCGTGCTACTGGTCGTGTTCGCCCAGGACCGCAAGCTTCGGATCGAAGTCGGGTACGGGCTCGAGGCCGTGCTGACGGACGCGGAGGCCGATCAGATCATCCGGAACGCGATCGCGCCACGCTTCCGCGAGGGGCGCTACGCCGCGGGGCTCGAGGCCGGCGCCGTCGCGGTCTATGAGCGGATCGCTCCCGGGGCCGCGAGACCGCCCGGCGAGAGCCAGACGCGCCAGCGGAGTCAGTCGAGGGAGGGGGGCTCCGCGCAGACCTACCTGCTCGCGTTCCTGGCGCTGATCGGAGTAACCGTGGGCGGACTCGCGCTGGAGGCGTCGCGCCAGCGCGGCTACACGGCCGCGCGTCGTGGCTGGGGTCGATCGGGTCCCGGCGTCTGGTACGGCGGCGGGTGGGGGAGCGGCGGTGGGGGCGGTTGGTCGGGCGGCGGAGGCTTTTCGGGTGGCGGCGGCAGCTCCGGCGGCGGCGGCGCCAGCGGGAGCTGGTGATGGCGGGCCATCCCGCGTGGACCCGGCAGTTTCTCGACGAGGACGACTTCGACGCGATCACGCGCGCCATCGCGGAAGCCGAATCGTGCACGTCGGGTGAGATCCGCGTGCACCTCGAGCGCCGGGTGCCCCGGCGTCTCTTCGGGCGCGCTCCCGACGTGCTCGCGCGCGCGCGGCACGTGTTCCGCCGGCTTGGCATGCACCGCACCGCCGAGCGCCACGGCGTGCTGATCTACCTGGCGATCGAGGAGCGGCGCCTCGCGGTCGTCGGTGACGAGGGCATCCACGGGCGCGTGGGCGACGGTCACTGGCAGGCGGTGCGCGATCTCATGCTCGAGCGGCTGCGGGCGAACGCGCCGCGCGAGGCGATCGTGCGTGCGATCGACGCGATCGGCCGGGCGTTGGCCGAGCACTATCCGCGTCGGCCCGACGACCGGAACGAGCTGAGCAACGACGTGAGCGTCACTTGACGCGCGGGTGTACTGTACGGGCATGCGATCGTTTCTTCTGGCCGGAGCGCTCGCGATGATTCTGCTGCCGCTGAGCGTCGCGGCGCAGTCCGTGCCGCTCCGCGGCCAGGAGACCGGTCCGCTCGAGATCCGACGCGGCGAGCGCGAGTCGACGACCCGCAAGCCCGTCGTGAAGCCCGAGCGTGACGCAGATGTGCGCGATGCCGCGCGGGCCGCCGCCGAGTACGAGCAGACGCAGCGCGACCAGGCGACGATCCGCGAGCAGACGCGGCGCGTGCCGTCGCGACCGGACCTCGGCTACGACGTCTCGACCTCGATCCAGCAGCGCGCGGTGCCCCGTTTGCCGGCCCGATGACCCGCGACGACATTCCGACGCCCTCGCTGCTCCTGGACCTCGACCGTTTCGAGCGGAACCTACGCCGCATGGCGGCGCACGCGCGCGCGGCCGGCAAGAATCTGCGGCCGCACGCCAAGACGCACCGCTGCCCCGAAATCGCCCGGCGTCAGATCAACGAGGGCGCGCTCGGCGTGGCGTGCGCGAAGCTCGGCGAGGCAGAGGTGATGGCGCGGGCCGGTGTCCGCGGCCTGCTGATCACGACGGAAGTCGTCGCGCCCGCGGCGATCCGGCGGCTCATGCAGCTCGTCTCGGCGGCGCCCGACACGCTCGTGGTGGTCGATAACGCGGAAAACGTCGCCGAGCTGGGCCGCGAGGCCGCCTCCGACGGCGTGACGCTCAACGCGCTGGTGGACATCGACGTGGGCGGTCGGCGGACCGGCATGACACCGGGCGATCCCGCGCTGGCGCTCGCGCGCGCGGTGGTGGCGCAGCCGGCGCTGCGCTTCCGCGGGCTCCAGGGGTATGCGGGCCACTGCGCCCACGTGATGGGGTGGGAGGCGCGTCGCGAGGCCTCGCGCGCGGCGATGACGCCGCTCATGGAGACGCGCACGCTGATCGAGTACGCGGGGCTTCCGGTCGAGATCGTGGCGGGCGGCTCGACCGGCACCTGGGATATCGACGTCGAGCTGCCCGGCCTCACCGAGCTCCAGGCGGGCTCCTATTGCGTGATGGACATCGACTACCGGCGGATCGGTGGGCGCGTCGGCGCGGCGCTGACCGAGTTCGAGATGGCGCTGACCGTGATCGCCACGGTCGTCAGCGTGCCCACGTCCGACCGGGCGATGGTCGACGGCGGGCTCAAGGCGTTCTCGACCGACAAGCCGTTCCCCCCCGAGTCGGTCGAGCGGCCGGGGATCGAGTACGCGTTCGCCGGCGACGAGCACGGCCGGCTCACCATCACCGATCGGTCGCGCGCGCCGAAGCTCGGCGAGCGCATCGAGTTCTTCCCGCCGCACTGTGATCCGACGATCAACCTCTACGATCGGATCTACGCGATGCGCGGCGACAAGGTCGAGGCCGTCTGGGAAATCGCCGCGCGCGGTAGATCCGACTGATTACATGGGGGGTCTCAAGGGCCCCTAAGGGCTTCCTGCCGAATTCGCTTGTTTGGGGTCGGCGAGGATAAGCTCGTAACGATGTCCACCGCTCCGCTCGATATCTTTCTCCCGGCGGCCGGCCTGGGCGAGCGGCTGCGACCCGTTACGAATCACCTGCCCAAGCCGCTCTTGCCGATCCTCGGCACGCCGATCATCGAGCGCATCCTGAACAGGCTCACCGCGGTTTGCGGCGGCAAGATCGGGATCAACCTGCACTGGAAGGCCCACCTGCTGCGCGCCTGGGCCGCGGCGTCGCCCTGGCACGATCGCATCGTGTTCTTTCCCGAGGATCCGCTTCTCGGCACCGGCGGCGCGCTCAAGAACGCGGAATCGTTTCTCGCCAGGCGGCCCTTCATCGTCCACAACGCGGACATCCTGTTGGACATCGACTTCGCTCGCCTCGTCGAGGAGCACCGGGCCTCGGGCAACACGGCGACTCTCGTGTGTCACCGGTTGCCGCATCTGGCCAACGTCGTGATCGATGCACAGGGCCAGGTGCTCGACGTGGAGAACCCGGGCGCTTCGCGGCCGGACCCGTCACGCGTCGCCGACAAAGTTGCCTACACCGGCATCGCCGTCTATTCGCCCGAGATCCTCGAATTCCTTCCCGCGGGAGTCTCCCACGCCACCGTGGCCTGGGTCGCCGCGTCCAGGGCCGGCCGCAAGGTCCGGGCGATGGACGTCACGGGCAGCTACTGGAACGACGTCGGCGATCCCACGACCTATGCGCGTGGTGTCCTGGATGCCCTCCGCGAAGGGGGAGAGACGGTCTACCTTTCCCCGACGGCTCGCTGCGGACGCGTGGACATCGACGGCTACGTCGTCCTCGAATCCGGCAGCCAGGCCCGCGACGGATCGCGACTCCGGAACTGCATCCTGCTGCCGGGGGCGGACGCCTCGGGCCACCACGAGAACAGCATCATCGGTCCGGACTACGTGATCCCCCTGGCCGAATCCGACATGCAGCCGTCGGTCCACG
>Ga0137418_10006578_pt1 | contig 10693 bp, 9 predicted proteins | sample CZODoug3_1_2_16f_FD_122242 | JGI IMG/M metagenome (GOLD analysis project Ga0137418, IMG submission 122242) | Vadose zone soil fungal communities from Angelo Coast Range Reserve, California, USA - CZODoug3_1_2_16fungal (Hybrid Assembly) | ecosystem: Environmental > Terrestrial > Soil > Vadose... | reverse complement strand
TTGGGATTTGAACAGCAAGCGCCAGGACGCATACGAACTGTCCAGAAAGAATGCTCACACGCTCTGGCAGTGGCTGATGAATCCCGACGAGGTCGGGGATGAGGAGCTGGCGGCTCTCGGCCTTGTCCGAATTGCCAATCCGACGCCGTTCAAGATCGGCAACCAGGAGGGCGAGCTCCGCAGGATCGAAGTCCATTCGGTGCGGCCGGTGCGGCGGGTCGGGCCTGAAGGCAACATCCGCGCCGACCTTGTCGTCGAGATTACGCAGAGCTTCAGGCCAAAAGCAAACCCCCAGGCGCGATTCCGTGGCGGCTGCACGCTGTTGATCGATCTCGCGACCGCGGAAGTTCGTTACATGGTGCGCAAGAAAGTCGAGAGCGGCGATCGCCTCGTCGATCAGATGCAGTTCGCGCTTGAGGCCGGCGACAGCCTGTATGGCAACTATTTTGACGACGTCGCCGGCGTTCGCGAGCCGTTTGCGATGATGCATCACGTGCACGGATAGGAGACATCCATTGGCACGTCCGTTGAAGAAAAAGCGGGTGGTCGGCAAGTCGGCGGTGTCGCGAACACCGGGCGAAACGGCGGCGCGGCCCGGCGCGGCGAAAGCGGCGTCCGCGGGCGCGGGTTACCGGGCGAAGGTCCGGATGTATCGCCAGGGTCTTGGTGACTGCTTCCTGATTTCGCTTCCACGCACCGATCGGAGCGACCGGCCGTTTTACATCATGATCGATTGCGGAGTGGTTCTCGGCACCCCTGATCCCAAGCCGATCATGACGCAGGTGATCGAGAATGTCGTCGCGACAACAGGAGGCGCGATCGATGTCCTGGTTGCGACACACGAGCACTGGGATCATCTCTCCGGTTTCGTTCAGGCCAAGGAGGCCTTCGACAAGCTGAAGGTCGGCGAAGTCTGGCTCGCCTGGACGGAAGATCCCGACGACGATCTGACGAAAGAATTGAAGGAAGAGAAGGGCCTGGCTCTTGCCTCGCTTCGCATGGGATTGAGCCATCTGCAATTGGGTGGCGATTCCGATGCCGCAGCCGAGCTCAACGGAATTCTGGAATTTTTTGGCGCGGCCAAGGGCGCGACGACGGGGGACGCGCTGCAGAATGTCCGGGCGAAGACGTTCAAGCCGCGCTACTGCCGCCCGACCGATGCGCCGGCCGTGCCTGCAGGTGCGAATGCGCGGTTTTATGTGCTGGGACCGCCGCATGATGAGAAGATGCTGCGCAAGATCAATCCATCCGGGCGTAACAAGGAGACCTACGGCCTGGCGCTCGGCAATTTCCAGATGTTCCTCGACGGTGCCGGGACGGCTCTCGGCGACACGGACGTCGATCGCCCGTTCGACCAGCAATACGAAATTCCGTTTGTCTATGCGCAGTCGGCGCCCGAACTGGATTTCTTCCGCCAGCATTATTGGCAGCCCGACAACGCGGCTCCCGACAATTGGCGCCGGATCGACATCGATTGGCTGGACGGGGCGTCCAATATCGCGCTTCAGCTCGACAGTCTGACCAACAACACCAGTCTCGTGCTCGCGATCGAGCTTGCGGACGGCGATGTCTTGCTGTTCGCAGCCGACGCGCAGGTCGGCAATTGGCTGTCGTGGCAGGATCGGTCCTGGACGGTCGACGGCAAGACCGTCACCGGGCCGGATCTCCTCAAGCGGGCGATCTTCTACAAGGTGGGTCACCACGGCAGCCACAACGCGACGCTGCAAGAAAAGGGCCTGGAGCAGATGGAACGGCTACGCGTCGCGATGATCCCGGTCGACCATGCGATGGCGGTCAAGAAGCGGTGGGGAAAAATGCCGCTGGACGAACTGGTCAAGGCGCTCAACGACCATGCCAAGGGCGTGGTCCTGCGCGTGGATGAGCCGAAGCCGCCGACCCGGGAAAATGTGGTCGAGGAGAAACTTTATTTTGAAGTCACTTTTTAGAGCGCGATAACCTGTCCGGCAGGAACTTGCCTGATCAAACTCATTGGGGCGCCGCCTTGACGGCGCCGCGTAGTCCGGCTTCGCGCTGGACCTGATCCAGCAACCCGTTGGATTGAACGTCCTTCACGAACGTTTCGACGAAACGCAGGCCTTCGTCGCGGCTTTTGGGGATTGCGACCGCCATGTGCTCGAGGCCCCAATTGCCGTCGAGAACACGGGCGCCCGGCATGGCATCCGACATTTCGAACAGCGTCGGCTTGTTGGTGGCATAGACGTCGAGTTCGCCGCGCCCGAGCATTCCGATCGCAAGCTTGACGCTTTCCGCCGGAACGATTTTCGCATTCTTGAATTTTGCCGGCAGCGTGCGCTCCGACGTGCTGCCTTTGGTGACCCCGATGCGAATACCCGGCCGGTCGATGTCGTCGGCGCGGCCGATCGACGAATTGGCGGGCACGAGGTAGCCAAGCTCGATCGATATCAGCGTTGGGCTGAAGGCGACATCGCTCGCCCGGGCAGGCGTGGCGTTGGTGACGGTGAAATCGACCTCGCCGTTCTTGATGGCGTTGACGATGTCGGCAACACGCTGAAACGTGACATACTCCCACGGCACGTTCAGCCGCTTTGCGAGTTCCCGTCCGAGATCGTAGGCGAGGCCATGCGTCTGCTTGGTGGCGGGGTCGACGACCATCGAGGTCGGACTGCCCGGATAGACGCCGACGCGCAAATGACCTGTTGGCGCCAGTTGCTTGGTCTCCGGCCCGGCTTTCGCCGGAAGCACGCCCAGCGCCGCGATCGCGATGCAGGCGAACAGTGCGTGTCCCGCCAGGCCGGAAACTCCGCCGCTTGGACGAGCGAACGCGCGAAACACTCTGGATCGGATCATCGCGACAGGCTCCTCTCTTGCAAGTCTCTTGCGAGACTGCTTGGAAGGCTGCGCGTCATTGCGCGCGAATATTGGCTGCCTTCAGCACCGGTTCCCACTTCGTGACCTCCGCATGCATGAAGGCGTCGAACTCGCTCGCGGTGCTGCCGACCGGCGTGGCCCCGATCTTGTCCAAGGTTACCCGCACATCCTTGTCTTGCAAGGCGGTCTTGAGATCGGTTTGCAGTTTGGTCACGATTTCGGGCGCCAGGTGCGCAGGTCCGAGAAAGCCCCACCAGACGGAGACATCGTAGCCGGGAACGCCGGATTCCGCGACCGTCGGAACGTCGGGCAGGGCCGGGGATCGCTGCGCCGAGGTGACGGCAAGCGCCCGCAACGGGCCGCCCTCGATCTGGCCGACGGCCTCCGCGAGCGGATTGAGGCTTAAGGGAATGTCGCCGGCGATCACGGCCGTCAGCGCCGGCGCGCCGCCCTTGTAGGGGACCGCGACGATCTTCACGCCCGCCATGTATTTCAGAAGTTCGCCGGCGAGGTGCGCCGAGGTGCCGTTGCCCGACATGCCGTAGGACAGCGAGTCCGGATCTTTGCGTGACGCGGCAAGGACGTCCTGAAGCGTCTTGTAGGAACTGGTCTTGGCGGCGACGATCGCCAGCGGCGAGGACGCGATCTCCGTGATCGCGGTGAAGTCCTTGAACGTGTCGTAGGGCAGGCTCGGATAGATGAACTGATTGAGCGGATGGCCGCTCGCGACAAGGATCAGCGTGGTGCCATCGGGTGGGCTCTGGGCGAGCGCCTGCGAGGCGATGACGCCACCGGCGCCGGGACGGTTGTCGATCACGGGCTGCTGGCCCCAGATTTTCGCCAGCGACTGACTGAGCGTGCGCGCCAGCACGTCGACCGCGCCGCCCGCCGCATAAGGCACGAGAATGTGGACTGGCTTGTTCGGAAAGGTTTCGGCTCTTGCGCTGGAAGCTCCCAGCAACAGCGCGGCTCCCGCGAGGAGATGGCCGATCGTCTTATTCAAACTCAAACGCAGCATGACGCGCACACTCCCTTTCGCTTTTCGTCCCTGGCCGGCCCCGCTGGATGCCGAGGCTTGGCGCCTCGCGACGCCGGCTGTATTGCCGGCGCTCCAGTACCAACGACCATAATTATCGTTGACGTGACCTGATCTTTTGTACGATGGTACAAATATGGTCCGCAAGTCTTTGAGCCAGGAAGGGGCTGGGCGCAAGCCCAATCTGCGGGAGGCGATCCTCACCGCGGCCGAAGACCTGTTCTCGACCAACGGCTTCAACGCCGTGTCGGTGCGCGACATCGCGCAGGCCGCGGGCGCCAATCCCGGCAGCGTGACCTATCATTTCAAGACCAAGGACGGCCTGCTTCTCGAAATCTACCGCCGCCACTGCGGACCGATGAACCGCAGGCGGTCCGAGCTGCTGGCTGCGGCCAAGCGCGTGCGCGACCTGCAGGACAGGCTCGAGGCGATCGTGCGCGCCTATGTGCTTCCGGCATTCTCGTCGGGCAGCGATCTTGCCGGCGGCGGCGCGCGCTTCACGCGATTGCGCGCGGTGATGTCGGCCGAAGGCAACGAGGTCGCGCGCAAGATCATCGCCCAGACGTTCGACGATACCAGCCACGCCTTCATCGACGCGATCCATGAGAGCCTGCCGGAGATCCCGCGCAAGGATATCGTCTGGCGCAGCCATTTCCTGCTCGGCGCGCTCTACTACACGCTGGTCACGCCCGAACGCGTCTCGCGCCTGTCGCGCGGCGCCGCCGACGGCGCCGACGCAGCCAATGCGATCGAGCAATTGGTGCGGGCGACGGTGGCGTCGCTGCAGGCGCCCGCGCTCGATCAGCCGGAGGCGTCGCGCAGGCGGTCTCAGGTCCAAGCCAAAATTCTACAAACCAAGGCTTAAAGCGAGCCGAACGAAAGCAACGAACGCGCCGCACAGCGGCAATAACAAGCCCGTCCTTTGAAACGGGTCATAAGTGCCAACCAGGGAGACATCGTCATGAGCACATCGCCGTCACACGACACAGTATGGCCAACCTCCGCAACGGCGTCCGCCTCCGCGTCTCACGCGGAGCCCGGGCAGATCGTCCGCGCCGGACTTCTCGGCGGTCTGGCCGGGGGCGTCATCATCTGGATTTACGAGGCTATCGTCTGGGTGGGGGTGCAGCATCTGATGCCGATGGCCGGCATTCCCCGCAACGCGACGGGCCTGGTGTTCGGCAAGGACGTGCAGGAACATCTCGGCGCGCTGGCCTATGTCTCGATGACGGTGGTGCTCTCGATCCGCTACATCGCGCCGGCCGCGCGGGTCTCCAACGCCTGGGACACCAAGGTCGGCGGCACGCTGGCGGACGCCCTGACCTGCAACGCGGTGGTGAAATCGTTCGGCGCGGAGGCGCGCGAGGACGCGCGGCTGATGCGGGTGATCGGCCGCTGGCGCAAGCGCGTCAACCGGACCTGGTTGCGCTACAACTATACCAACGCCGTGCAGCTTGTGGTGCTGCTGTGCCTGCGCGGCTCGGTGATCGGTGGCGCGCTGCTGTTGTGGATGGCCGGACACGCCACGCCAGGCGACGTCACCTATGTGCTGACCAGCTATTACGTCATCCACGCTTATTTGCGCGATGTCGGCATGCACATCAACAATCTGCAGCGTTCGGTGAACGACATGGAGGAGCTGGTTGCGATTCACAGCGAGCCGATCGGCATTGCCGATGCGCCCGACGCGAAACCGATCGACATCCAGGGCGGACGCATCGTGTTCGATCAGGTGACCTTTCATTACGGCGGCCACCCGGCGCCGCTGTATAACGGTCTGTCGGTGGACATCCGCGCTGGCGAGCGCGTCGGTCTGGTCGGCCGCTCCGGCTCCGGCAAGACCACGTTCGTAAAACTGGTGCAGCGGCTCTACGACGTCTCCGGCGGGCGCATCCTGATCGACGGCCAGGATATCCGCGAGGTGACGCAGGCCTCGCTCCGCAACGCCATCGGCATGGTGCCGCAGGACACCGTGCTGTTCAACGATACGGTGCGCTACAACGTGCGCTACGGGCGCTGGGACGCGAGCGACCAGGAGGTCGAGGAAGCGGCGCGGCTCGCCCAGATCGACGGCTTCATCCGGCTGATGCCGAAAGGCTACGAAACCGAGGTGGGCGAGCGCGGGCTGAAGCTCTCGGGCGGCGAGAAGCAGCGCGTCGCGATCGCCCGCACGATCCTGAAAAGTCCGCCCATCCTGCTGCTCGACGAAGCGACCTCGGCGCTCGACAGCCACACCGAGAAGGAGATCCAGGACGCCCTGGAGCGCGTGTCGCGCAACCGCACCACGCTCGTCATCGCTCATCGGCTGTCGACCATTATCGGCGCCGACGAGATCATCGTGCTCGACCAGGGCATCATCGTCGAGCGCGGCACCCACCACGAGCTGCTCGCAAGAGGCGGCCTTTACGCCAGCATGTGGAACCGGCAGCGCGAAGCCGAGCAGGCGCGCGAACTTCTCGCGCGGGTCGAGGAGGAGACGGTCGTGGCGCCCAACCGCAATCCGCCGCCAGCGGCGGAGATCATCCCGATCCCTGCGGACGTCGTCGAATAGCCATGTCGGTCATCAACTCAATTCGCTCGCAGCTCGCGCCCATTCATCGCGAGGGTTATCCGTTCATCGGCGGCTTCGCGCTGCTGAGCCTGGTCCTGTTCCTGGTGTGGTCGCCGCTCGGCTGGATCGGCACGGTGATGACGCTGTGGTGCGCCTATTTCTTCCGCGATCCCGTGCGCGTGACGCCGGTGCGCGAGGGGATCGTGGTGTCGCCCGCCGACGGGCGCGTGAGCCAGATCGTCAACGCGAGCCCGCCGCCGGAGCTCGGGCTGGGCAACAAGACGCTCACGCGGGTGTCGATCTTCATGAGCGTGTTCGACTGCCACGTGAATCGCAGTCCGGTCAGCGGCCGCATCGAGCGCATCGCCTATCATGCGGGCACCTTCCTCAATGCCGACCTCGACAAGGCGAGCGAGAACAACGAGCGCAACAGCCTCATCATCGCCACCACGGGCGGCGCGCGCATCGTGGTGGTGCAGATCGCCGGCCTGATCGCCCGCCGAATCGTCTCCTTCGTGGGCGAAGGCGTCGCCGTCGGGGCGGGAGAGCGCTTCGGCCTCATCCGCTTCGGCTCGCGGCTCGACGTCTACCTGCCCGACGGGGTCCGGCCGATGGTGGCGGAGGGCCAGACCGCCCTTGCAGGCGAAACCGTCCTCGCGGACCTGCGGGCAGTCGACGGCGGGCGGACGTTTCGGGTCGGCTGAGCGCGTTAACCTTTGCGGCATGGAAGGAAGCCCACCGGGCAGCGCCGTGGCGCGAGGGCCGCGCAATTGCTATATTCGCCTCATGCTCAACACCTTGTTCCCACCCTTCGAGCCTGATCGTCCGCCCCGGCGGCGTCGCTTCCGGCCGATCCCGGTGCGCACGCTGGTGCCCAACCTCATCACGCTGCTGGCGCTGTGCGCCGGACTGACCGCCATCCGGCTCGCGGTCGAAGGCCGGCTCGAGATCGCGCTCGGCGCCATCGTGTTTGCGGCCGTGCTCGACGGCATCGATGGGCGCGTCGCGCGCATGCTCAAGGGCACGTCGCGGTTCGGCGCCGAGCTCGACAGTCTCGCCGATTTCGTCAATTTCGGCGTCGCGCCCGCGCTGATCCTCTATTTCTGGGACCTGCACCAGCTCCAATCGGCCGGCTGGATCGCCGCCATGGTGTTCGCGATCTGCGCCGGCCTTCGGCTCGCGCGCTTCAACGTGATGATCGACGATCCCGATCGCCCGACCTGGGCGGGAAATTTTTTCACCGGGATGCCGGCGCCCGCCGGCGCCATCACGGTGCTGCTGCCGATTTATGTCGAGTTTCTCGGGGTGCCCAGGCTCGCCGTCGTGGCGCCGGTGACGTTGATCTACACGCTCGCCATCTCGATCCTGATGGTCTCCAAGGTGCCGGTCTATTCCGGCAAAAAGTTCGGCACCCGCGTGCCGCCCGACATGGTGCTGCCGGTCATCCTCTGCGTGATCGTGTTCTTCGCGCTGCTTGTCGGTTATCCGTGGGCGGTGCTCACGATCGGTACGCTGTGTTACCTCGCGGGCCTGCCGTTCGGCTGGCTGTCCTATCGCGACTATGAACGCAGGGATGCGGAGGCTGCGGCGGCGGCTGCCGCCGACGCGGCCCCGCAGCCGGCGCCTCCGGTCGCGGCGCCTGGCGACCAGCCGCCGACGCCGGCGCCGGACGACGTGCGGCCGGCGCGCCTGAACTGAGTCAGGTACGGGTCATCATGCCGCGCGCCATCAAGATCCTGCGGGCGCGTGAAGCGCGTCCGGGCCCGGCGACCGACAATCTCATTCTCGATTTCGACAAGCGCCAGACCAAGCAGGGATTCTTCTTTACCGGCAAGGGCGCCTGCATCGAATTCGATTTCGCCGAGCCGCCCGCTCTCGCGACCGACGACGCGCTGGTGCTCGATGACGGGGGCCTGATCGAGATCGTGGCCGATTCCGAAGCGCTGATCGAGGCCCGTATTCCCGATCCGGCTGTGCTGGCGCGAACCGCCTGGCTGCTCGGCGACCGGCACGTGCCGGTCCAGGTCTTCGCCAACCGGCTGCGCCTGCGCCGCGGCGCCGACGTCGAGGCTCTGCTGGCCGGTCTCGGCGCCAAGCTCACCCCGCTGGTCGCGCCGTTCGAGCCCGATGATGCAACCGTGCAGCCGCACGATCATGGGCACCATCATCACCACGGGCACGAGCATCATCACAAACACGAGTAGCGCGTGGCGTGGTTGAGACCTGCCGGCTACTCCCTCCTCACTGCTTAAGCAGTGCGCCGGTTGTCGGCCAAAAGCCTTGAACGCCGAATCCCGATCTAATTGGAAAGAAAGGTTCTGGCCGCGTAAGGGCCGACGCCCATCGGGACCGGAACCTCGGTGGCGCCGTAGTTGGTATTCAGAACGAGGTTCGGACCCGAATAGAGGTGGATCTGCTGAACCACCAGCACGGTGTAGGCGGACCTGTCCGCGATCGGCTGATTGGCGTCGATGATGATCTCGCCTTTCGGCATGTAGATCGTGCCGAGCAGATTCCGAGCGTTGTCGCTGTAGAACTGGTGCTGCCGCGGGGCACCGGTCGGAAGCGCCCGGCCGTCGATCCCCCGAAGGCTCAGGGGAGCGAAGGCCGGAGCGGGGGCGCCTGAGGGGTCGTCGAAAATCAGGATGCCGGCGAGCGGCCCGGTCTTGGGGGCGGCGAGGTTGACGGTGGAGTTCGCGTCGAACGTGATGTTCGACCCATTGCCTTTGAGAAAGAACCCGACCTCGGTCCCGGTTATGGAGGCGCCGGCGTCGACGATCAGCGGTCCATCCTTGATGATGTAAATGCCGCTCGCGAGATTTCCCGTGGTGCCATTGGTCAGCTTCAATCCACCGCAATAGACGCCGGGCGAGAGGTTCTGGTTGCCGCCGTTGACGACCATGTTGTTGAAGTTACAGGCGCCGACGGACGGCGGAACGCGGGAACTCAGCGGATCCGGCAAGACCGGACAGTCGGTGGTAGGCCTCGGTACATAGTTCGAGCCGAGGGTGAGAACGATGCCGCCGGCGGAGCAGGTCATGCCGGACTTCAGGACGGCGAACAACAACGACTGCAGCCCCAAGAGACCCTTGGAGTTCGACTGCACGAGACAGCCCGGTGCCGTCAGCAAAGCGGAATTCTGCAGACCGATCGTTTGCGGAGCGATCGGATCGAGCCCAAGCAGGCACAACGGCATGGTGCCGCTCATCTTGGCGGTGGCACTGGCGTGCAATTGTATGTCGGAGGCCATTTTGAAAAAGGGCGTGTAGTGCTTGTCGATGCTGACCTGGACCGTCAGGGCGTCCATGTCGACATTGACCGATGTATCCACGTCCTTGAGTGCGCTGTTGACGAAATTCCTGGCCACCGCGGTGACCCTGCTCGAATCCGAGCGTGCGAGTTGCAGTTCCGTAACCGAAGCCAGCGCTGCCGAATCGGCGACGGCCTGCAGAGTGCTTCGGGTCTTCGCCGCAAGGCCGTAATCGATCGCGATGCCGGCCGCGGCCACCAGAACCGGAAGGGTCAAGGTGAAAGTGACGATCGTATTGGCGGCCTGGTCCGAGACGAAGCGCCGCGCCCGTCGCCGCACGGATTTGGCGAGACTTCCCGCCCGGTCATAATCGCACGCGCACGACATCGGCTGGCCCTCCGCGGGCGTTCTTGATCTATCGCTGTGTCGCGCCGTCCGGCACGTAACCCGCGCCGTCGGTCGCGGAGCTTGGCTCTCGTTTGGAGCATTCCGCAAAAGCCCGGTTCGCGACCGTGCGGACGCCCTGCAGCGGCGCCGACCATCGTTCGCGATCATGGGCCGCGAGGTTTCCCTCGATCGCATCCGCACGACGAACGACGCTTTTCAGGAACTCGCGCACATCGTGGTCGGCCGCCGGCGTCGTTCCCGAGTCGGACTTTCCCACGGGCTCGTGCGAACCTTGTTGCGGTCCTTGCGGTCGGCTCGTGCGGACGACATAGCGAATGTGATAGCTGAGCTGGCGCCAATTGACCGGCTTGGTGGCGAAAGAATTGGCGCCGAGCTGGTAGGCCCGGTCGATCGACGCGATATCGTCGTGGCCGGTCAACATGATGATCGGCAAATGTTTCAAGCTTTCGTGTGAACGGATCTCCGCGAGCAGCGCGAAGCCGTCCACGCGAGGCATTTCAATATCGAGAAGAAGAATATCATAGACATTATGCTCGAGCCGAAGCCGCGCCTCGGCGCCGTCGCAAGCGGTATCGATCGAGGCGGACGGCGTGGCGAG
>Ga0137418_10006576_pt1 | contig 10694 bp, 11 predicted proteins | sample CZODoug3_1_2_16f_FD_122242 | JGI IMG/M metagenome (GOLD analysis project Ga0137418, IMG submission 122242) | Vadose zone soil fungal communities from Angelo Coast Range Reserve, California, USA - CZODoug3_1_2_16fungal (Hybrid Assembly) | ecosystem: Environmental > Terrestrial > Soil > Vadose... | reverse complement strand
AAGGTAGAGCGTATAAACAGATATTAGTCAAAGGATAGTTATCAGCACCCCTTGCACGAACAACAGAGGAAGTACGTCGGTATTTGTGTGGACCTACTAAATCTGTGGTATTTGTACCCTAACAACGGTTAGAGTGAACAATTTACCGAACTTACAATGTTGACTGATTTGAGACCTTACCTGTGGATTGGTTGACTTGCTTAGGCAATGTTGGGACCCTACCCTTTGCCTTTTGCACCATTTCGATGGTGATAATTCCAGATGCGATAAATTTCAACCCATGCTTGACCTAGACCCAAAAAAATTAAGTATGAGACCATGCTTCATTGTTGCCATAACACTTACTGCTGCCACCACAAGAGTGAGACCACCATATGATTGCAGAACTGATTCGTTAGGATCATCCAGCCCATCAATCTTGCGCGCGCCCTGGAAAGCAATCAGACTAGTGGTGAACATTTGGAGGACAAAGGGGCCACAGAAAGCCCCCTTATATTTCTGTGGGGCATGGTTAAGCTTGATCAGTTGTGTGGAAGGAAGCACTTACTGTGGGGTCATCGTCATCGGACTTCTTATATAGAAAACGAAGGTGTTTGAGGTAATACACCACAAATTCTTGACGCTTATCGTCGGAGTCCTTCAACTCTGGGTTGGAGTTGCAGTAAGCGAGCACAACGGCAATGGCCATTGAGCCAGTGGTGTTGTGCCAAGAATCCGATGTGCGTTGTACGGTCTGTATCACAGAATAAAGTAAAGTATAAAAATATAGAAATGATGACTTACTAATGCGTATACAGGGCCTGACTGGATGATCATGTAAGGCACATCTGGGAATAGAGCGTCCCAAATTTTCTGCATGGTTTTGCACCCGAGCTTAGGGTTATGTTCGAAAGGGTTGCTTTGCTGAGATACCCATCGCATGAACGTTGGGACGAAAACTCGACACCACATTTGGAAGTCTATGTCGCTCGGAATGTCACCATTTTTAGGCCTCTTGGAAGACTCTCCAGCAGTTTTCAAATTCTTTGGCTTAGTTTCGACCATGAGAGCCTGTTGTTGTATGATAGGATTAGATAGATAGATTATGAATTTGAGAGGAAATACTTGCCTCGCTATTCAGACATATTTTGCCTTTGGGAGGAGACACCATGGCGGCATCACGTTCATGACCCCTGATCTCATCGTGATCCGAGAGTCCTCCGTCATGAATTGTGATAGAATCTGGATCAGGCTTAATTCGGACAGGAGGTGGTCCAGTATGAGTGATGGCGATGGAGTTTGCGAGCACAGAGCAATCAGTAGAGCGGGACGAAGCATAGGTTAGCGAAGGTACAGCATTTATGCGGCTGGTGCCCGATTTGGTAGTCGTCACCGTGTTAGCATGACTGGGCGCTCGGCTTGGCGGCTTTGCATTTACAGGGATAGAGTTGGCCCATGACTGAACAGAGTGCTTGAGTTTTTTGGCGGGGGGGTTGCTAAGATTCCAGTAAAAGAGAGTGGAGGGATCAAGTGTCAGCATGGTTTGGACAAGAAAAATGAGGTTACCTCATGGGTTTAACCGGTGCTTGTTCGTCATCAGACTCGATATCAATAATCTGATTAGAACGCTTGATAGGCGCCTGATCTTCTGATAAGACAGTTCGTTTACCCATGCCTCCTTGTTCCATCCCCTTCCCATTACCACCCTTTGGCACCCACTTGGGACCATCACCAAAACACATGGGATCGCTTGTCGACTGGCTCTTCGTGTTTGCCTTCACCAATACCTTCAGCTTCAGATCGAACTTCAAACTTGGCGCCTTATCAACACTTGGGTAGTTATGGGGGTTGTCATCTAATCCATCTGTCATATTTCCCTGTGCAGCCTCGATGGCATTGCGAATGCTCTCCTTAACCTGCTTAGGCTTCTTGTCCTCAACCTTCTTCTCAACAGCCTTTCCCTTCCCCTTATTCAACAGTGGCATGCTATCACTCTTGGTAGCAGAACCATCAGTGATCTTGACTGACTGCTCTGCAGTCCCCTCCGCACGTGCCTTCTTTGTTGGTGGTGGTGGCGACACACTATTGCTCTCAGTGGCAGAGTCATCGGCAATGTTCATCCTCTGGGATCGTCCACGCTTGACCACCGCTTCATCAGCCAAGTCCGCAATGGCAAATGAGTGAGCGAGAGGTTTTGGAGCCACCTTCGGAGCCTGAGCAACTCCCTTTGGCACTCCCTTCCCTTTCTTTGAGAGAGGCATTGGTGTCTCCTCAGCAGAGCCTTCAGAGCCCATCCAGTCATCTTCAGTGGAGTCCTCGGGCGGTATGTAGGTGTGCTCATCAAGGTCAGATCCATCTGACATATCAATGTCACTGGTTGCTAACCGAGCTTCTTTAGGGTTGAAGTTGGGTCGAGGGGTGGCATCCATGACGTCCTCATTAACCATAGCGTTGCTCTCAAACTCAGCAGCACGGTGGATACTGGCCATTTTGGCTTTCGCTTTCGCGTCTTTAGCCGCCTGCTTGGCCTCTTTGGCGGCTTTCACCTCTGCTGGGGTTCGACGCGGAGCAGCCTTGTCAATTAGGCCAGGGTGATGTGTGGCATTTGTTGAGCGGGTTTTGCGAGGGGAAGGCATGGTCCTTTTAGGGGGTTGGGGTAAGTGTTTTGAAATTTGTGTTGTAAGGATGTGGTAGTGATGCAACATGTCACAGTTGAACTTAGCAAATTTTGAACTTGCCCAAACATTTCCACACCCTCGGTACATTCCATGACTTTCCCACTGCACCTGCTCTTCACTTCAAACGTACTATCATGTCTTCATCTCAAATTTTTTAAATGAATAATCTCTATACCCCTGCAACTCGTCAGCCTCGTTTCACTTGTTCTCAGTGTGTCCGTCGATTTTTCAACAGAGCTGGACTCAAAAACCACATTCACGCAAAACACCTCTCAGTTAATCATAGTGGCCAACCACAGTCTCCACCAGCACACGGCCCACCATCTCACCAGCAGTCAAGTGACGAGGAGCATCCACGACACTCTCCCTCTGTTGAAATCCACGATGCCGAATCCATTAACTTATCTTCATTTGCCGGTACTGAGCAAAACTTTATTCAACCACCCCTCTTTGACGAATATGACGCCAATCATGATCATGATTTTTACAACTACCACAGCGAAAATAATATACCCGATCATGATCTTCGAGGCAGTGCAAGTCGAAGCTCTACCCCCATCTCAGTCCCGAGCAGTCAACCTCACAAGCGCAGAGCACAAGCACACCAACAAAAGCCTGCCGACGACAAGTATCTTAAAAAAATCTATCATCCAACCCTCAATGGTAAGTAGCTCTTAACATTTCAAACTTTGTTATATTTATTCATTTTTTATGTTCAGGTCGCATATGTGATCAATACGGAAATGACATCCCCACCTCTTCCCCACCTCCTCGTGAATCTGACTGTGGGCCCGCCGACTGGACACCCTATAATGGCCGCATCGAATTTGAACTTGCCGACTTCCTGTTTCAGCGTAATCAAATGTCTGCACCGGACATTGATTTCCTGCTTAACTTGTGGAGTGCTTCATCGGCCGCTCACGGAGAAGCACCACCATTTCAGAATCACAAAGACCTATATACTACTATCGACTCGACTCCGCTTGGTGATATTCCGTGGGAGACTTTCTCCCTTCATTTTAATGGGCCTCGACCTGAAGGCCAAGTTCTGTCTTGGATGGACACCGATTACGATGTCTGGTTCCGTAACCCCCACAAGCTTGTCCACAATATAATATCAAATGCTGACTTCAAAGATGGCTTCGATTACGCACCCTATCAAGAGTGCGACGCAAACGGAACTCGTCGCTACCATAACTTTATGTCGGGAAATTGGGCTTGGCGTCAAGCAGTACGTAGTATGAATACTATTTTATTCTTATCTCATGTATCTTGTCTGTTAGGATTTGATTGCTGAGGATCTTGAAACAGAGGGCTCTTTTTTTTGCCCCATCATTTTAGGGAGCAACAAGACCACAGTTTTGGTCGCTAATGGTCATAATGAATATTGGCCAGTTTACCTTTCCATTGGGGGCATACACAACAATATCCGGCATGCACATTGTAATGGCCTTGTCCTCCTTGGTTTCTTGGCCATTCTGAAAAGTAAGTCATCCTTTGATAAATTTAAATAATGTCTTCTGATCAAATCATTTCTAGCCGACAAGGAACATTGGAATGGCCCAGATTTTCGAAAATTCCGCTGGCAGCTTTTACACTCCTCTTTAGCAAAAATTCTGGAAGATCTCAAACCCTTTATGACCCAGCCGGAGGTTGTTCACTGTGCTGACGGACACTTTAGGAGGGCCATTTATGGGCTGGGGCCATACATCGCTGATTATCCTGAGCAGGCAATTCTCGCCTGTATTGTTCAAGGCTGGTGTGCAAGGTAAGCAACCAATGCATTAGCAATTTGGATACACGCTCACCCATCAATATTCTCTAGATGTACTGTGCCAGCCAACAACCTTGATGGTCGTCATCGATACCTTCACCGTTCTCGTGACCATACGGACATGCTGGGCATGGAGTTCAAATTAGGCACGTTATGGAATGAGTATGGCATTGTCGGTGATGTTATAGTAAGTAATATAATCTTCTGTGCTCGTACTTATATCAATACTTATTTCCGATTATGTTTTTCAGCCATTCACAGACGCCTTTCCCTGAGCAGATATTCATGAACTTCTCACACCAGATCTACTCCATCAGCTAATTAAGGGGACATTCAAAGATCATATAGTCACCTGGGTGACTGATTACGTCAAAGCTAAGCATCCTGAGCGGGAAGCTAATAGAATTTTAGATGATATTGACCAACGGTGAGTCCCTTTGTGCTTGACACTATACGGATATTAACAGTTATACAGCATTGCCTTGGCACCCTCCTTTGCGGGCATACGACGCTTTCCGGAGGGCAGAGGCTTCAAGCAATGGACTGGGGACGATTCGAAGGCGCTTATGAAGGTTTGACTCAATATTATAATATTTATTTCAATTTCTTACTCCTGATTTCTGACAGGTGTATTTACCAGCAATCGAAGGCCATGTACCGCAGGAGATGGTGCGCGTGATACGTGCTTTTCTTGAATTCTGCTACATTGCTCGACGCGATGTCCACGACACCAATAGCCTCCGTAACTTAGAAGAGGCGCTGGAGCGCTATGATACCTATCGACAAATCTTTCAGGAGTGTGGTGTTCGCCCCGACGGCTTCAACTTACCTCAGCAACATTCCCGTTTTCACTATTTTCAGCTTATCAGAGCTTTCGGCACACCTAATGGCCTCTGTTCCTCAATCACTGAATCAAAGCACATCAAGGCTGTTAAAGAACCATGGTGACGATCCAGCCGATTCAATGCTCTAGGCCAAATGCTACTAACCAATCAACGGCTCGACAAGCTGGCAGCTGCTCGTGTTGACTTCACTCACCGTGGGATGCTTCAAGGCACATATCTCAATTGGGTATTATCTACACTTGGTACGTGATTCTATTATTGTTGAGCTTCAAGTTGCTAATTTTGTTCACACGCATGATCTTCAACCAGACCCAAAGCAAGACTCAGTACCGCAGGCTCCCGATATTGATGGTAACCGCATCAACCTTCAATCCGAACCAGTACACAACGTAGCCGTGCATCCTGCAGTTAACGATGAGCCTGCTGACAATGAAGATGACAATGGTGGTGTGGTAGCTGGCCCTGCAGTTGAAGCCGAGGTTACCTTAGCCAAGACCATTTGTAAGCACCCCTAATCTCTACTTATGATCAATACTCACTTAATCCGACAGGCCGTCGTATCTATGCAGATGATCTCGCAACCGACATTGATCAAGCTGACTTAGTCCATCTTATTCAACAGTTCATTTACACCCAAGAGCACGCAGACTCCCACTCATCAGACAGTCAAGCACACGTTGTGATAGGGCCACCAGCGAGATCGGGGTTTTTAGATTAGTCATACATTCTCTACACAGATTCGGCACATACAGCACATAATTCATACCTCACCCTTCTCATCTTTGGCATCAGTCTGGTCTTCTTGAGACTTCACAACGTGGTGACGAGAGCAGATTCAACCAATCTGGCGACGAGAAAACTTTCAGAGAATTGGCATAGTTATCAGGAGATCTTAGCAACTCGAGCGGGACAAGAACACGAGGCAAATCAGAGAACAGCACAGAGAGAACTTCGAGCACTTAGACGAAGCACTTGGTCTTCGAATACAAACCAGACTATATCAGACCAACAAAGCAACTCAGAATCGGACGGGACACTCTCCTCAGACCCATCATCACTACGATCAGATCCATCATCATGCGAACAGTCACCACCTCCAACCACACCACAATCGCAAACAAAACCCGCCCCACGAATGGTTCTTCCAGCCGACTTTCCCTTCTTTACAGGAGATCCAGACAACAAAACTGCTGAAAAACCCGGCTCCTGGCTCAAACGCCTTGAACGCACGTGGACGTCGACCACAATAGATGCAGACAAGATCCATGACTTCTCCACGTCATTGGACGCAGATAGCATAGCGGAAACTTGGTGGGATAGATTAGACCCAGCGCACAAGGCCACATGGGCAGACGTCAAAAGGGCATTCATAGTTGAATGGCCACCAACGAAACAGGTTGAAGTATCAAGTGCCGCGAGGAGGGCAACAATGATGTCGTATAAGCTACAGGAGGAAGATATCGGAAAGATGGAAGGTGAAGGAAGACAGCGCAACTATACGCACGTCCGCTGGGCAGATAATGTCGAACCACTATGGAAACAGCTAGAGGACAAGAACGGACTTCTCATTCCAGAAGTCCGAACAAACCTTCCAGATAGCATCCTCAACTGCCTCCCAGACCTCAAGGACATCCACACGGACTTCTCCATCTTTCTACAAGCCGTTCGAGATGTCCCCATTGACAAAGTGAGGCGCCGCACAGAAGACCTCAAAGACCTCCGAGAAATCAAACTCCAACTCTCTTCTCTGTCGGAGATGCCACGCACCACTCCTCCATCTCCCATGTCACAAATCACACAACAATTCGCTTCATCCTCTCTCCATAACATGAGTTACCCACAGTACACGCACCGTCAACCAACGCAAGTGCTAATGACAACTCAGGGCCTAATAACACACAACCCGATGACACCCTATGTCCCACCTAACCCGACGACACCCTACGTCCCACCTCACCGTCGTCAAACCCCACCACACATGTTGACACCCATACGTCAACAACCAACCCCAATGTCATCCACCGACCCTTTCCGAGATGATGGCACAACTCCGAGACCCCCACTCACCTCGTTCTACCAGAACCTCCAGAACACACCTACTCCTACAGTCCGCCGAGACGATCGCAGCCTAACCCTAGCATATGAAGCGGTTCAGAACAGCAAACTTTACCCGAACGATGACAATGGCCGGCAACAATATGCGAAGGATTTGGCTACATGGGAACACATCTATGGGAAAAATGAGCAGATGTCATTCATGAAGGAACATCTACCGTTGACGCCGGGAACCGTAGCCCTAGGTTCGCAGGAGTGTTACGGTTGTGGACAAACGGGACATACCGGGAAAGACTGCCCACTACCCGAAGGAGAACGAATCAATGCACGTGAACGTGGCTGGCGTAACTACATCACCAAAATTCTCTTCCCCATTGGTAATCGCGGCACCCCGTCACGTCGCACACAGATGCAACAAAGCCCTATGATCGCGCAGATGAATGTAGGAGATGGCGAGGTACTCGAATATGACCCGTACTTATACCCGATCGAAGCTGTGACATTCCATGACATGGAACAGGGAAATGGTCAGGAGTCTCGCGAATGAACGCGGTGCCGAGACTCCAACAACCCTCTCCCCACCAGAATATGCTCTCTTGATGGACACACAGACTGATATTCATGGTGGAGACTCGGAGGACGACAATCGTAGAATACTCGATGTATTTGGATACCTAAAATCTAAACATGTCTTACCCTACGACTGCCCCCTCCCGTCTTCCCTGTTTATGATGTCCGCAAACCATCCACACTCCAAAATACGACCTTTCCACCAACGAATCCAACTCTCAGGACCATCACAATATGCGGTTCGAACCACTGCTCAAATTGACAACGGCGCAATGCGAAACTGCATAGGACAACATGTCTGGGAGTCATACGGTCACTGCCTCGGTTCGTTATCCCCGACAGATGCATACATTAGTGTTGCGAACAACGAACGCATCCCCTGCACGGGCTTATGGTCTGGCGACATCAGCCTTGCTGGAATAAAATTCCACACACACTTCCTTGTTTTCGATTGCCGAGGTGCTTTCGATGTCATATTAGGGAAACCGTGGCTACACGAAGCTCGTGCCATACACTATTATGCTACCGACACCCTAGTTATCAGCACAGACACCAACACAGCCACTATCAACAACACCGAGGACACAATCAAACAAGGAAATTCCAAAGCAGCGGTGGAACCTCCAACCCCGGCAATGGACGTCACACCACTTGACAACCTAATCAACACAGAACTACACCGCATCGAGACCCTCCACCGCACAAACGGACCCTTTACGGAAACCAAATGGGCGCGATATCTTGACGTCGAACCTCTGACTGAAGATAATGATGTACCTCGAACACCCCAGGCAACAGGAGTAGAATGGTTTACCACCAAAGCCGAACAACGAGCGATCAAACAGGCGAAACGCAAAGAACGACGAGAGGACAACCGCAAACGCCGAATGGAGATGTTGGACTGGCTATCGCACGAAGCAACAATGGTCGAAGAACAACGACTTATCAACAGCCCCACGTATACTTCTGAACCAGCCGCTGACCAACGCCGTAGATTGGATAAGGACTACACCAACCAATGGCGCTGCCGGCGTGCGACAATTGCCATCATCCAAAATCTGCAATACACGAACACTGATCCCCTAGACTTAGTGACGACTCACAGCCTCATAGCCAGTGAAAGACGACTCTCGAATCTCCGAACCAAACTTGACCACTTACGGCAGATGGCAACACCGAACATGAGCCACAGTGAAACCACACCAGTCCACATGGCAAATACAGTTTCGGACCAGGACTTTGCCATCGACCATGGTGTAAACGATTCTACTCGAATGTCAGACCCTTTTGCAGTCGAACGAACAGAGGAGATTATCAAGAAGATTGAACTTGGTACAGATCTCACCAATGACCAACGGGAACAGATCAAATCCTTGGTTCGTGAATATGCTGATGTCTTCGCATTGTCACTTTCAGAAGTTCGTGTGGTTGATTGGTATAAACACCACTTGGATGTCGACCCGTCCATCAAACTCCCAACACGCACATCCCAACGCCCGATTACCGAATCTCAAAAGGATTGGTTCTTTTCCATTTTGGACGAAATGGAAGATGCTCACGTCATACAGAAAGTCCCAGGTAGTTTCATTAAAGCACTAAGCAGTACCAACCTCGCACCGAAAGAAGCAGGGAAAATTGGTGCCACTCGGACCGAAATCCTTCGCAAGGTTAATGCTGAATGCATTAAGAATCGCCTACCACCATTCTGGGAAGAAGTCCGTGAACCCGGCGAAACAGATGAAGCCATGCTCGAGGCCGTAGAGAACACTGAAGGGATAGAAGTCAAATCTAAGTGGCGAGTTTGCCATGCATTCACAGCACTAAACAAAGCCACACAGATACCACCATTCCCTCAAGGAGACCTCAAAGCGAAACAAGAATTTGCCGCAGGCCACCGCTGGGCCAGTGTCATTGATTTCTCAGCCGGCTATTACGCCGTACCACTAGATGACGAGTCTGTACCGTATGTCGCATTCTATGTTGAAGGCCGCGGCTACTACGTTTACCTACGTATGCCCTTTGGTCTCACGGGCGCTCCGGCTACCTTCTGCGAAATGGTCGCAATTGCACTAGAAGACATGATTGGCCGCGAACTCGTAAACTGGATGGATGACATCTGTCTCCCAGGTGACGACTTTGACGTTAAAATGGCTAACCTGCGCAGATTCTTCATTCGCTGTCGCGACCAAGGACTCTCACTTTCACCGTCAAAAACCAAACTCTTTTTCACGGATGTCCTCTTTGCCGGTGCAATGGTAGGGCCAAATGGTATCAAACCCAACTTAGACAAAGTGGCAGCTGTTGCAAACTGGCCAGTACCACAGGACGTACAAGAACTAATGAGATTTTTAGGCCTGATGAACTATTTCCGTCGACTGATCTGCAATTATGCCCGTATAGCACAGCCCCTCTCTGACCTAACACGAGATATCAGCGTTGACTTACCAAAGCATGGTGTAAAGGCAAAGAAAGGGGCCTACAAACGCGCACTGAAAGCAGCATCACTCAAGGACAAATGGGGCCCGGAACAACAAAAAGCCTTTGTCACCCTGAAGGTGCTTCTCTCGCAGGAACCAGTACTGAAACCACCTCAATACGATGGCCGGCCCTTCCGCGTAACCTCAGATGGCTCATGTACGGGCCTGGCAGGCTACTTATCACAACAGTTCACATACACGGACAAGTCAGGCACTGAACGCACCCGCTGGCACCCCGTCAGCTATTGCTCAAAACGCACATCCAAAAGTGAAGAACGGTACGAACCCTTCCTACTAGAATTCGCGGCACTAAAAT
>Ga0137418_10006574_pt1 | contig 10696 bp, 5 predicted proteins | sample CZODoug3_1_2_16f_FD_122242 | JGI IMG/M metagenome (GOLD analysis project Ga0137418, IMG submission 122242) | Vadose zone soil fungal communities from Angelo Coast Range Reserve, California, USA - CZODoug3_1_2_16fungal (Hybrid Assembly) | ecosystem: Environmental > Terrestrial > Soil > Vadose... | reverse complement strand
TGAGCCGCGCCTTTCACCGGTAAAATCAATGGATTGCTGCGGCATCGCGAGACGGCGCCGCGGTAATGCGGGGCACGCGCGGGACGGCAATCATTCATTCATCCAACCCGAGCGCGAACGACACCGCTCCGCATTGGTGTGGATGCTGCAGTTCGAACGATGCCCTAATCCCTTTTTCGCCGATGAGGGATTGGGAGCCTCAATTATTCATGTGTCGCCGATCAGTTTTTCCTGGGACATGTGTCCGATCTTGCCATTCACCGAAATGAGCCGCCTCTTCAGCCATTCGCGCGATGGCTCGTCATAAAACCGCAGGCACCCATACGCCAGTGCCAAGCTTCCAAAGAATACGAGAAGGGCATATGGATATGTTTGGGTGAGCGAAAGCTTCCCATGCGTCACATACGCCGTGTAAATGTAAATCAGCGGGTAGTGAGTGATATAGATTGGGTATGAGATCCGGCCCAGGAAATCACAAATTCCTGCCGAATACTTGCCGCCTAAAGTTCCGCCCGCACCCAAGGCGACGATCAGCGGAAATATCAGAACTATACACAACGACTCATACAATCCATTCATCCAGTAATGCGCTTCACCTCCAAATCGCGGCAGGGTCAATGCCACAACGATCAGCCCGCTGCATACCCAGAAGGCGTGCGGCACGCGAAGGATTTTCCCTAGACGAAACAGCAGCAATCCGCCGAAAAATGGAAACATCAACCGGGTAAACCCAATATGCAAATTCTGCCCATCCACCGACCAGCCGCCGGCAAAATCCCCGTCATGGCTCGTCAATCCCAGGTGAATGACTGCCGCAGCCGCCAGCAGCACCAGCGCTGCCAGCAATTTTTTGGAAAAGTGCCGCACCACCAGGGCATACAGCAAGTTGGCGATGTACTCGAAAAACAGTGACCACGCCGGGCCGTTCAGAGGATACATTTCCTGCCAGCCTCGAATATCCATCGAAGGCAAGAGCGGCACCATCGTGCAGCCCACCAACATCACCAGCAACATTTTCCAAACGGGCGTGCTCGCGATCAACGGAAACATTCCGCTCTGCCCAAAGTAAAATGCCATCGCACCGACAATAGACCCCATTATGACCATCGGATGCAGTCGAATGAGACGGCGCGCAAAAAATCCTCGCAGGCCCATCCGGCCCCAGCGATCATCGTACGCGTAACCGACGACAAATCCGGAAAGCAGGAAGAAGAAGTCGACCGCAAGGTAGCCGTGATTGATAACCTGGCTCAATGGGCTGGCGGCATGTGCCTCGAAAATGTGAAACGCAACTACCATCACTGCAGCTACGCCGCGTAATCCGTCTAAGATTTCGTAGCGCGGTTTGGATTGAAGGCCACTGGAATTTTCATTCATAATCGCGAGGAGCTTCACGTTCCGAGACACTGAGTCACAGCTGCCGCGCAGGGTTTTGCCGCCACGCCAAGAGTACTAGGGCTGCGGCGGAACAATTCCGCTCGGTGGGTACGGTGGAAGCAGCGGCGGCGGCGGCGGCAGTCCGCTCGGTTTGCCGGCGATCTCCTTGAGCAGTAAGTCGACTGCCGTCTCCAACTGCGCATCGTGGCCGGCGAGCAAATCTGCGGGCAGGTTCTCGATGTCGACGTCAGGATCGACTCCATGGTTCTCAACCGCCCATTGACTATCGAGCGTATAGATCGCGTCCTCGGGAATCGTGATGTACCCGCCGTCCATCAATTGCCAATAGCCGCGGATGCCGCGCACCCCGCCCCAGGAGCGCGTCCCGACCAGCTTGCCGAGACCATATTGATGGAATAGATAAGGGAAGATATCGCCATCCGAAGCGGACCAGTGATTGAGCAGCGCCACCTTGGGGCCATTCAAGACCTCCAGCGGCTCGGTCGTGATCGCCGACTCGCGGTTAGTCGCGAGCGTGACCAGCATGCGCCGCAAGCGCTCGAGAGCGAAGGGTGCGATGAATCCGCCGCCGTTCCAGCGATCGTCCATGATCAGGGCTTGCTTGCCCAGTTGCGCATAAAATTGGCGTACGAACTGCTGCAGTCCCAGCTGCTCCATATCGGACATGTAGACGTAGCCGACGCGGCCCCCGGACAGCTGATCGACCACGGCGCGATTGTGTGCGATCCAGGCAGCTTCCCGCAGGCTGAGTTCCTTCGCGACGGGCGTCACCACGACGTGACGAGGCGCGCCGCCCGGGCTGTCGGCAATCGTGAGATCCACCGTCGTGTCGGCATCCGCGAGTTGTAATAGAGCGTCCGGATCGGTCGGCGCCCTCAAGTCGGTGCCGTTGACTGCCAACACATAATTCCCGACCTTCACATTGAGCCCGGGCTGGGCGAGGGGACTGCGATAATCGCCGCGCGTGTTGTCGCCCGTGTAAATCGCCGCCAAGCGGTAGCGGTTGGATGCGGCGTCGAGTGCCCAATCCACACCGAGCAGAGCGCTGTGCGCCGGCGGCCCGGTGTCGCCATCGTCGCCGCCGCCGACATAGGTGTGGGAATTGCCGATTTCGCCCAGCATCTGCCCAATCACGTAATTAAGATCTTCGCGCGAGCTCGCGAGCGCAAGAAGTTTGCGGTAGCTGTCGTGCACGCCTTTCCAGTCTTCGCCGTTCATGACCGGTGAGTAGAACAAGTCGCGCTCGAGGCGCCAGGCATTTTCAAACATCTCCGCCCATTCCAAAGAGGGATCCACTTGCTCACGCAGATGATCAAGCTTCAGCTCCTTCTTAGTGTCCGCATCCTTGACGGCGTCTACCTTCGCGGCGAGCACGGTGTAATCTTTGTCGTGCCTGATCAGCACGCTCCTCCCATCGAGCGACAAGGAATAGCTGTCCACGTCCTCGGTGACCAGCGATGATTTACGCGTCTTCAGATCGTAGAAGCGCAGCGCGGTTTTCTCGCCGCTGAGCGTTCCCTCAATGAGTCCCAGCGGTTGCGTCAAATAGAAGATGCGTTCGCCGCGCACGTCAAATTGGCTGATGTTCGCCGAATCGATTGGCAGCGCCACCGCGCGCGCGATGAGGCCGTCGAGATCGACCCGGATCGGCTTGATCGGGCCCACCGGTTGGGGCGGCGGCCGATCATCGACCTTCTTATCGTCATCGTACTTGTCGGATTTTTCGGCTTTCCCCTTCTTCGCGTCATCCGCTCGCGCCGAAGGACTTTCATCGGAACCGCCGCTCCCTTCGTCTGACTTTGGCGCGACCGGCGAGGCCGTGTCCCGTGCCAGCGGCAGCGCATAGATCCCCGCGGATTTCAGCAGCGCGAAGTCGAACTCGACGTCCGAGCCCACCGGATTCTCGTGGCGACTCGAGGTAAAATACAGATACTTGCCATCGGAGGACCACGCGGGATTCGAATCGATTTCGCCGCCGTTTCCTAGTCGGGTCAGTTTGTCCGTCGCGAGTTCGTATAAAACGAGGTCGCGCTTGCGGCCGAGCGCGGACAAGCTGAACGCGAGCCAGCGCCCATCGGGCGAGAATGCCTGGTCGTGGATTTCATTGAGCTTATCTTGTGCAATTTGTTTCGGCTTGCCGGCGTCGGTACCGACGATCCAAAGTCGGTGGGCGCCATCGGAAAATGCGAGCGTTTTCCCATCCGGGGAGAAGATCGGTCCATAAAAATAGCCGTCCGCAAAAGACGTCAGAATTTTCTCCGGTCCGCCCGCCGCCGGACGGATGGCGATTTGCTGTGCGCCGCCGGCATCGGTGGTGTAGGCGATGGTGCGGCCGTCCGGCGACCAGGCCGGATGGTCTTCGTCCGCGCCTGGCGTGCCGGTCAAATTGCGCGTCGCGCCATTTTCTGTCGGCACGCTGAAGATATCGCCGCGCGCCGAGAATAGGGTCCGCTTGCCGTTTGGCGCCAGCGCGAAATCCACCTGGCTCGCCGGATCGATTGCGCGGATTTCGCTTTTGACGTTGGCGACACGCGGGCGCATGCGCGGGCCGTCGTCGGGTATGGTGAGCGGAACTTCCTCGATGTGCTCGCTGGGGAGGTCCAGCCGATACAGCTTGCCGCCCTGTTGGAAAGCGATGGCGTCGCCGCCCAACGCCGGAAAATCAATATCGTAATCGTTGAAGTGCGTGACTTGACGCGTCTGTTTGGTGTCAGTATCCAGGACCCAGATGTTCGCTCGGCGGTGTGCGTCCTGATCCGAGAGATAGTAGATGCGAGCGCCGTACCACATTGGCGACGTGTTGGTGCCGGACCAGTTTGTCAGTTGCTTGAGTGCATGCGAATTGAAGTCGTAGGTGAACACTTGCTGCGCGAGGCCGCCGTTATAGCGCTTCCAGGTGCGAAAGTTTCGGAAGATGCGGTTGTAGGCGATGCTATGACCATCGGGTCCAAAAGTGGCCAAGCCGACCGCGCCATCAATCGGCAAGGGCGTCGGCATGCCGCCCGCCACAGGAACTGCATACAGATTTTGAATCCAGCTGTTCCATTGATCGCGCTTGGACAGAAAGACGACGCTGCGGGAATCCGGTGTCCATGTAATCACCATGTCGTCTGGCCCATGGCGGCCGCCGGTGCCTGCTTCCGTTGCTGGGTGGAACGTCAGACGTCGCGCGGCGCCGCCCGCCGCTGGAATCACCCAAATATCCGTGCCTGCCTTGTTCGCCTCCGTATAGGCGATCCACTTGCCGTCCGGCGAGACCCGCGGGAACATGTCCTGGCCCGGTGCACTCGTCAACCGCGTGGCCGTACCGCCGCTTTTAGGCACTGACCACACGTTGCCGCTCGCAACAAACACGATCTTGTCGCCGAACGGTTGTGGAAATCGGGGCACCGCGGCATAGCCGGCCGCCAGTGGCGCCATCACAAGAAGGATAGCCGGCAACAAACGATTGACGATCATCGAGGAACCCCTGAGTGCGGGGATCAGCATTCTGCCCCGGCATTGTTGGTCTAAGTTCTCAGCCACTGCAACCAACTATGACCGAAGCGCCAGATGATGGCAAAGGACGGGCACGATCGTGGGTGCGGCGGCCGGCGCGGTCCAACGCGGCATCATACGCAGTGTCGACCCTTATGGTCGCCTCATGCACAGGCAGCTACTGCAACGCGCAGAATGTCCATTGACGTCCGCCCCAATTGCGGGCGCCTGTAATTCACCGGTTCCAATGCCAGCGCAAGCTCGCAGCGCTCGGATTTACATAAAATTCGCGGATCAATGGAAATAAGTTCCCGATCCGGGCGGTCTCACTCTACACCTTCACAAATATCAAGGACTGAGATGAATTCATTGGTTCGTTGGTTGATCGGATGGCCCGAACGTGTCGCTCAACACTTGCAGTGGGTTGCGCCGCTGTTTGCCCGCGTCGTCGTCGGTTGGGTATTCATGTGGAGCGGCTGGGGCAAGTTGCAGAACTTGCCGGCGATCATCGATAACTTTGCCGGTTGGAAGATTCCGGCCCCTCACCTGTTGGCGCCTTTCGTCTCGGGCGTGGAGTTTTTCGGCGGGATTTTCCTCTTGCTCGGTCTGATGACGCGCATCTCCGCCGGCGCTTTGGGTGTGACTATGATCGTTGCGATCATTTCAGCCAAATGGGACCAAGTAGACTCCCTCGAGACATTGCTGGGGTTCGATGAGACAGAGTACTTGGCACTGTTTGCGTGGCTTGCGATCGCCGGCCCCGGCAGGGTCTCTCTTGACTGGCTGTTGAAACGGAATGTGGAACGGAAATAGCGGCTCGAAGGGGGACCACATGTGGACGCAATTCTCCGGGAACCATAAACCTTCGTTTCTCGCCAAAGTGGCGGCAGCGACTCGGTCAGTCCCGAAACTGTGGACGTCTCTCCTCGGCGGAATTGCCTGGCCGTACATTGAATTAGCGATTCGCCTCTGGATCGCCAAGCTCTTTGGCTCCTTCGGCTTCATGCAGATGCTGCACTGGGAAACCACGCTGGCGGTGGCGAGCCAAGAGAACCCGATCCCATTCCTCGCGCCAAACTCGGCGGCGTTTCTGAGCACGGCTATTTACATCGTGTGCGCAGTACTGCTGGCGATTGGCTTCATGACTCGATACGCCGCGCTGCCACTGCTACTGCTGTCGTCGATCACGCAACTTCTCTACACGCCATTCGATACGCAGCTCTTTTGGGTGGCGCTGGCAGGTTGGTTTGCGATTTACGGTGCGGGCCCGATATCGACCGATAACTTGCTGCGCCGGGGACTGAACGACAGCGCCGTCCCGTTTATTCCACGAATTATTGATTTTTCCACGCACCTGAGAGGATACGGCACGCCGATCTACACCTTTTTCCTCCGGGTGTGGTTGGGAATCGCTTTGCTCATGGCGGCTCTTTCGCGTTCCTCGGGCGCTGAGTTCAAGGACCTCGAGCGATGGTTGCCATTGGACGTAGCCATGCGCGTTCCGCTTGGCGCAGCTTGGGTGGGCGGCGTCTTACTCCTCACGGGGTTGGCGACGCGCTATATCGCCGCCGTTCTGTTCTTTGGGCTATTTGCCTATTCGGTGATCGACCCGCGGGTCACCGACTCGATCTATTTGCTCATGTTCCTGGCGATTCTCGGCGTGTACGGCGGAGGATACGTGTCGCTCGACGAACTCCTCGCGCGTTTGCGCGATCGCGTTTTCCCCTTGACTAAGAGGCATAGCCTCGACGGTCTTCAAGGATTGCCGAGAGTCGTCATCGTCGGAGCAGGCTTTGGCGGTCTGCGATGCGCGCAAGGCTTGCGCGACACGCCCGCAGCAGTGACGCTCATTGACCGCACGAATTATCACCTGTTCCAGCCGCTGCTCTATCAAGTCGCCACGGCGGCCTTGTCTCCGGGTGATATAGCGACGCCGGCACGCCAGATGTTCCGAAACTCGCCGTCGGTCCGATTACTCCTCGGCACCGTCACCGGAGTGGATACGGAGCGCCAAACGGTGTCAACGCAAAATGGCGACATTCCATACGACTATCTGGTGCTCGCGACAGGCGCCACCCACAGCTATTTTGGAAAAGATGAATGGGCGCGCTTCGCACCGGGCATCAAGCGCATCGAAGATGCGTTGGAAATTCGGCGGCGGATCTTGACGGCATTCGAACGCGCCGAAGCGGCGTCTCTGGAGCAACACCGTAAGGGATTGTTAACCTTCCTGATCGTCGGCGGCGGCCCCACGGGCGTGGAACTCGCGGGCGCGATCGCGGAATTGGCCCGTTTTGGATTGGAAAAGGATTTCCGTGCGTTCGATCCGGCGCAAGCTCGTGTGATTCTCGTCCAAGCCGCCCCTCGATTACTGCCGAGCTTCCCGGAGCGGCTGGCGCAGATCGCGCAACGCTCGCTAGAGCAGCTGGGAGTGGAAATTCATCTCGGTAGCCGGGTTGATCACATCGATGAAACGGGGGTTGCCGTTGACGGAACTCGCATCGAAGCGAGTACGGTCCTTTGGGCCGCCGGAGTGGCCGCATCGCCGGCGGCGGCGTGGTTGAAAGCGCCCGCCGATAAGGCCGGGCGCCTCATCGTGGGCGATGACTTGCGGGTACCGGGGCTCGCCAATGTATTCGCGATCGGCGACACCGCGGCGAGCAAGGCCTGGAAAGGTGAGCTCGTACCGGGGTTGGCTCCGGCGGCCAAACAAGGCGGAACGTACGTGGCAAAGCAAATTCGGGCGATGGTCGAATCGCGCAGGCCAGTGCCGGCATTTCGTTATCGCCACTTGGGCTCTCTTGCCGCCATCGGCCGCAAGGCCGCCGTCGCGGATTTCGGCATCTTGAAGCTGTCGGGCGCACCCGCATGGTGGCTGTGGGGAGTCGTGCACATCGCCTTCATGCTGGGCGTCAGGAATCGCGTCGCGACGTTGATCAATTGGTTTTGGGCCTACCTTAAGTTTGGTGGCGGTATCCGCTTGATCACCGGCGGTACGTAGATGGAGCAATAAACCACCCGACCAATCGATCATCTCTCATGACGCAGATGTCCTCTATTCCAGTTCTGCCCTGATTAGGACCCTCACGATGCATGTGCTCCAAAGCCTTTCAATGATCGCAGTCTTGGCGTTCAGCGCCGCCGCCGCCGCAGTGCCGGACGATCCACACAATGTAACCCCGATCGAAGTCAATGCGACGGCGCCGAAGTTCGTTGCCAAGGAGGTCGATGGTCGAGCCTTCCAGTTCGATCCCGCATCGTTGCGACAGCCAACGTTGATTATTTTTTACCGGGGAGGATGGTGCCCCTACTGCAATGCCCAGTTGCAAGATCTTCACACGGTGGTGCCGCAAATCGTGGCCATGGGATATCAGGTTTTGTTTTTGAGCACCGATCAACCGAGGTTGCTGTACTCGAGCCTCAAGGAAAAAGTGGACTATCATCTCCTGTCAGATTCGTCGATGGACGCGGCGCACGCCTTTGGGGTCGCCTTCCATGTCGATGCGCCGACCCTTGCGAAAATGAAGACCTATGGAATCGATCTCGAGGCGACGCAAGGGACTACCAGGCATGAACTCCCTGTGCCCTCCGTCTTCATCGTCGATCGCAAAGGCATGGTTCGCTTTCGCCACTTCGACCCGGATTACACTGTCCGCCTCGATGCGGCCCATGTGCTGGCGGCGGCGGAAAGCGCACAGGAAATTGCGAGCGGCACCTCAAATTGATGCCGAGCTGGAGCTACGGCGGCTCACCACCACTCGGATAAAGTCCAGTTTCTACCCTCCGGCAGCCTTTACCATCGGGACTTTTATGTCCCCGAGACTCACTGTTGTCGATTCTCATCTGCGTCAGCAGCTGTCTCATATGGCGTTCCTGAGCAGGCTCGGCGTCGACAGGCGAAATCGCACCACTCGCACCACCACTATGACCAATAGTCCCGCGGCTCCTACCCCGATGGGCAGGAGCACCAGTATGATGCGGCGCTGATCTTCCTCAATTTTTCTCTGTCCAATCGCGGCAATGGCAACGTAGTCGCGGGCCGCCGAGCGTTGCCATGACACTACGTTCGTACCGTCATAGAATGTGCCGCTGCCGATCGTCAATCGTGGAATATCCGCCGCGGTGTGGAATAATCAGCCACTGACGCGTTTACTCTTCTGCCCGCCCGCGCACGCCGAGGCTTCCTCACGTAACCTGCGTATTCCATTCAACGTGGACAGTGATTCCGGGCCATCGTGGACATCGCTGCGGCTCAGCAAGGGTCCGGTGCGGACGCTTAAGTAGGAAGGGGCTCAGAGGCTAGCGACAGGCGGGTTGTCAATACTCGTTTCTATACAAACGCCACTGAAGACCAAAGACTAGGGCATCTATAGTGCCGCACGACGGCCATTGCGGCAGGCAATGATTCTCGGGCTATAGCATCGCAGTCGGGAGTGGAAAGGATCCTCCACCTATCGATCCATGCCGGTCCATGTGCCGATCGAGCTGCCGCCTCCGCCATAGGATGGGCGAGGAACACTGGTACAGCTGGATCCAATATCGTTCCCCAAGTCCATGGGACTTTGCCGAACGCGGGCGCTAACTTAGTTCATGAATGATTCGCCGAGATTCGCGTGCCGCTAGTCAGCGTTCTGATAGCCGCTACCGTCCCCGACATCAAGGCGGACGGCATTGCGGCCGGTATCGTTGCTCGGGACGACATGATATTGATCGAACAAAGGGTGGTGACCCTTAATCAAGTGCCGGGAATTCTGGCCCGCGTGCCCGAGCATCAGAAGACCGCGCTGGTCCTGGTGGGCTCGGCGGCAACCACCGAAGAGTTGACCGACAAACTACTCAAGGGCCGCGCCAATCTCGTCATCCTGCGGGTAGACATCGTCGGCGATGAAGTGCGCGTAGCGTTGCGCGACATCGGGCTACAGTCGTTGCTGAGCACCTTGCGAGAGCTCGCCGAGCATGTGGGTTCCTCGCCCGAAGAGCGGTTCACGACCATTCAGGTGTCAGTCACCGACACGGATGAATCATCCAAAGTACAGCATGACCTCTCGAGCGCCAGGCCGCTGCTTCGAGCCGCAGTGCGGTGGATACACGGCGTGCTGCAGCGAGCGGTGTCTCAGCTGCCGGAGGAGAATAGCGATCTGCCAGGCGGCGCGCTGACCAAGGCCGCGGTTGCGAAACTGATGGCCGATCCGCGTCCATCCGAATCGCCCGATCTCGTTTCCGGCGCGCCGGAAATTACATTGCACGAGACGTTGCTGCGCGCGGATGCGACAACCGAACCTTTGGCCGCCATTGCGCAGGCGCTGCAGCTGACTCGCCTGGAGTTTCGGCTGTTGCTGTTGGTGCTGGCACCCGAACTCGACCCGCGTTATCAGCGCTGTATGGCATTGCTGCAGGATGACGCCAGCCGCCGGGCCGGTACCGTGGCCTTGCTCGCCAGCTTGCTCGGTAATCCACCCGAAGTGCGCCTGCGTCTGTCCATGTCCAGCCACGGCGCCCGCTGGCGGCTGTGGGACACCGCTAATGGGCACGTTCCTCCCGCGGACGAAACCATGCGTCTCGACCCGCACTTGGTCGAATGGATATTGGGCAGCCGCGACGCCCTGGATCAGGATGTTCGAGTGCGGCGGCTGACGCGCGCCAGCGTGTGGGCGGGAGCGACGTTGCTCGATTCGCAAGAGGATGCGGCTCGCGCCCTCGAGGCGGTGAGGCGAACTTTGTTGAGTGCACAGACGCGCAACGATCCGGCCTGGGTGGTTTTCAGTGGCAATGCCGCTGCGCGCTGGCGGGCGCTCTTGGAGCGCGGCGCGCAGCTGCTCGA
>Ga0137418_10006573_pt1 | contig 10697 bp, 9 predicted proteins | sample CZODoug3_1_2_16f_FD_122242 | JGI IMG/M metagenome (GOLD analysis project Ga0137418, IMG submission 122242) | Vadose zone soil fungal communities from Angelo Coast Range Reserve, California, USA - CZODoug3_1_2_16fungal (Hybrid Assembly) | ecosystem: Environmental > Terrestrial > Soil > Vadose... | reverse complement strand
GCATTCGCGGCGCAGGTGCTGTCGAATCTCCAGGGCTTCGCCGCCAAAGGCTGGGAGATCAACGAGGACATCATCAACGTCATGGGCGGCTCGATCGCGATCGGCCACCCCTTCGGCGCGACCGGCGGTCGGATCGTCATCACGCTCTCCAACGAAATGCGCCGTCGCGATGTCCAGTTCGGCCTCATCTCCGTGTGCGCACAGGGCGGCATGGGATTCGCCATGGTGTTGGAGCGCCGCTGATGTCGACGATCACTCGTCCACAGGCGCGCTCCGCTCCTGCCGTCACCTGGGATGTCCAGGACGGGATCGCGACCGTCGTGCTCGACCTCCAGGACCAGCCGGTCAACGTCATCTCGCGAGCGGTGAAAGACGAGTTCGTCGGCTGCTTCGCGGCGTTGGCCGACGATTCGAGCGTCCGTGCCGTCGCGTTCTTCTCCGGCAAAGCCGAGAACTTTATCGCCGGCGCCGACATCGAGGAATTTGTCCGGCTCAGCTCGGCCGCGGAGGCCGAACGGCTGGCAGCCGACGGACAGGAAATGCTCGACCGCGTGGCACGTTTTCCGAAGCCGATCGCCGTCGGCATTCACGGTGCGTGTCTCGGTGGCGGATTCGAGTTCGCGCTTGCGTGCCACTATCGCGTCGCCACGGACCACCCCAAGACACAAATCGGCTTGCCCGAAGTGCAGCTCGGCATCCTCCCCGCGGCGGGAGGCTGTCAACGCCTGCCGCGTCTCGTCGGGCTGCGTGCCGCGCTCGACATCATTCTCGCCGGGAAGACCGAGCGCGCCGCCAAAGCCTTCCGCCTCGGAATGGTCGACGAGCTGGTGCCACCGTCCATTCTGGCCGACATCACACTAGCGGCGGCGCGGCGCATGGCGGGTGGCTGGCGTCCGAAGCGAAAGCGACTCGGCGGTTTCCTGGGATTTCTGCTCGACGGCAATCCGCTGGGCCGGCGCATCGTATTCCGGATGGCGCGCAAGCAGGTGCTCGAGCGCACGGGCGGCAACTATCCGGCTCCGCTGGCGGCGCTCGAAGCCGTCGAGTACGGCCTGAGGCACGGAATTGCCGAGGGACTCAAGCGCGAAGCGCAGCTGTTCGGCCAGCTGGCCGTCACGGACGTGTCCCGCAAGCTCGTGCAAATCTTCTTCGCCACGAATCAACTCAAGAAGGAACCGGGCATCCCGAACGCGCCTCCGCCCGTGCGCGTGCAGCGGCTCGGCATCATCGGCTCCGGTTTCATGGGCTCCGGCATCGCAGGCACCGCGGTGGCTCAGGCTGAGGTGGACGTGCGCATGAAGGACGCCGAGCTCGGGCGCGTCGCGCAGGGCATACTCGCGGCGCGCGCCATCCTCGACGACCGGCTGAAGCGCCGCAGAATAACCAAATTCGAATACGCGCGGCTGGTGGCTCTGCTGTCCGGGAGCGACAGCTACACCGGCTTTGGACGCGCGGAGCTGACGATCGAAGCGGTCTTCGAGGAGCTCGGCGTGAAGCAGCAGGTCCTCCGGGAAGTCGAGGCGATGCTGCCCCCGACGGGCGTGTTCGCGTCCAATACGTCCACGATTCCGATCACGCGCATCGCCGAAGCGGCGCGCGCACCCGAGCGCGTGATCGGCATGCACTTTTTTTCGCCGGTCGCGAAGATGCCGCTGCTCGAAGTCATTCCGGGCGCCCGCACGGAGCCGCAGACGGTCAGCACCGCCGTCGCGTTCGGCCGGCGGATGGGCAAGACGGTGATCGTCGTGAAGGACAGCCCGGGCTTCTGGGTCAATCGGATCCTCGCGCCGTACGCCAACGAAGTCGGCCATCTCCTTGCCGAGGGGGCGCGCATCGAGGACATCGACACCATGGCGGTGCGTTTCGGCTTCCCCGTCGGACCGGTGACGCTGCTCGACGAAGTCGGACTCGACGTTGCGATCAAAGTCGCGGGCGTCATGCAGGAAGCGTACGGGGACCACATCCAGCCGGCGCCCGGCGCGGGGATCGCCGCGCTCGTGAAGGAGGGTCGGCTGGGCCGCAAATCAGGCCGCGGTTTCTACCTCTACGAGAACGGCAAGAAGCGGGGCGTGGACGAAGGTGCGTACGACCTCCTTGGCGTCCACCCGAATGGCGGCCCTCGTCCGGCCGAGATTCTGCAGCGCCTCGTGCTCGGCATGGTGAATGAAGCGGCACGGGCGCACGGTGAGGGCGTCGTCCGGAGCCCTCGCGATGGTGACATCGGCGCGATCTTCGGGTTCGGCTTTCCGCCGTTCCGTGGCGGGCCGCTCCGGTATGCCGACGACCTCGGACCTGAGCGCGTCGTGACCGATCTGGAACGGCTCGCCGAGCGGCACGGTGCCCGGTTCGCGCCGTGTGAAGTCCTCCAGGAGCATGCGCGCGCCGGTACCAAGTTCTACGCCTGATGCTGCGCGCGGCTTTTCTCTGGCTGAGCGAACAACCGCGCATCTTCAGGTTCGTCCGGAAGAACCGGCTCGCCCGCAAGCTGGCTTCGCGGTTTGTAGCCGGTGAAACGATCGATGAAGCGATGCCGGCAGTGCGAGCGCTGAACGCGAGTAACCTTTCCGCCTCTCTCGATCTGCTCGGCGAGTCTATGCAGCACGCCGAGGAAGCACACCGTGCCTGCCGCACCTACCTCGATTTGCTCGACCGTATTCACGGCGACAAAGCCAATGCCAACGTCTCCGTCAAGCTCTCGCAAATGGGGCTCGACATCGACGAGCAGCTCTGTCTGGGCAACATGCGGGCGATCATCGGCAAGGCGAAGCAGTACGAGTCATTCGTGCGCATCGACATGGAGCAGTCGACGTACACCGCGAAGACCTTGCAGCTGTTCACCGACGTGTTCTATCCGGAGTTTGGAAACGCGGTCGGTGTCGTGCTGCAATCGTACTTGCGGCGCACCTTGGCCGACGTGGACGCGATGATCGCCCTGGGCGCGCGCGTGCGACTATGTAAGGGAGCGTACCAGGAGCCCGAAGACGTCGCCTTTCCCAGAAAGAGCGACGTGGACGCCAACTACATTGCCTGCATGGAGCGGCTGCTGGAGCGCGGGAACTACCCTGGCATCGCGACGCATGACGCCGTGATCATCGATCACGCGAAAGCGTTCGCGAAAGCGCACGGGATTTCCCCGCAGCGATTCGAGTTCCAGATGCTGTACGGGGTGCGGCGCGATCTCCAGTACCGGCTGAGGCGCGAGGGCCACAACCTGCGCGTGTACGTTCCGTTCGGGACACACTGGTATCCCTATCTGATGCGACGTCTCGCCGAGCGCCCCGCCAACATCGCGTTCATTACCACGAACATTCTCAAAGAGTGGACGACACGACGTTAGGCGGTTACCAGACAGTGCACGGGAGACCTCCGGCATTCGGTGCGGCGGACGGGCAGGCGTACTCGGTGGCGCCCTTCGCCGACGACACCGCCGAGGCCGGCCGCTATGGTGCCGCGCTACTCTTTGTCCGATGGGGTGAAGGAGAAAAACCGGTGGGGCACTTGGAAACCGACTACCTCGCCTTCGGCTCCACCCCTGACGAAGCGCTCGCGCCAGTCCTCGCCTTGACGCTGGAGCAGGTGAAGGCCCATCTCGATCGGTGCGTCGCGGGGACCAGCGCATGACTCCCACGAGCGGCGTCGTGTTGGCGCGCACCGCCGGCGGCTATCGCGTGCACACCGACGCCGGCGAAATAATCGCCTCGCTCCGCGGCAAACTGAAGTACAAGGACTCGGATCGCGTCGTCCCGGGCGACGTCGTCGTGCTCGAGGGATCGACGATCGCTGAGATTCGTCCGCGCAGGTCAGTGCTGGCACGCCGAGCGGCGCAGGGCAGCAGCGGTGCGGGTCCCCGGCGCGCTCAACCGGTGGCGGCCAACGTAGATCAAGTGATCGTCGTGACCTCTGCGCGTGATCCGGAGCCCAGTCCGAGGATGATCGATCGTTTCCTGGTGATCGCCGAAGCGAACGGCCTTCCGGCCGCGGTCGTGCTCAACAAGATCGAGCTCGACCGCTCGATCGAGGAGACTCTGGCGCGCCGCTTCAAGACGGCCGGCTATCAATTACTGGGAACGTCGGTGAAGGCGGACGAGGGCCTTCCGGCGCTGCGCGACTTGCTGCGTGGCCGACACTCCGTCTTTACGGGTGCTTCGGGCGCGGGGAAATCGAGCCTGCTGAATGCACTCGAGCCTGGGCTCAAACTGCGCGTGGGCGCGATCAGCGAGAAGTGGCGCACCGGCAAGCACACCACTACCGCCGCAGAGTTGGTGCCGGTTGCCGGCGTCGGTTACGTCGTCGATACCCCCGGCCTCCGCGAAATCGGTGCCTGGGGCATCGATCCCAACGAGCTGGGCGCGTGCTTTCCGGAATTCCGGCCGTATCTCGATCAATGTCGCTTCGATAATTGCCGGCACCTCGCCGAGCCCGGCTGCGCCGTGCGGGGCGCACCGGCGGGCGCGATCGATCCCGACCGGTTGGTGTCCTACGAGCGGATCTACGAGGAAGTCAGCGAGCCTTCCTGGTCCAGCGGCCGGCGTCGCGGGCGGTGACCTTGGCCATCATCTGCGCGAACGCGTCGTCGAGATCGATGTGCTGCGAGTTGGCGATGCAGATCACGACGAAGAGAATGTCCGCCAGCTCCATCGGAATCGATCCGGGCGGCTCGTCGGGTTTCTTCGGCTTGGGGCCGAATTGATGATTGACTTCGCGGGCCAGCTCGCCGATTTCTTCGGCGAGGCGCGCCACGTTGGCGAGCGGCGTGAAATAACCCTGCTCGAACTGGCCGACCCATTGATCGACCGCTTGCTGCGCCTCACGAAAGCTCATGGCTGACCTCGTCGCGCCGTTTCGGGGTGAGCGGTACGCCGCTGTCGAGCGTCTCAGCTCGCTGATCGCGCCGCCGTATGACGTCATCGATCAAACGGAGCGGGCGCGGTACGCGGCGCTCGCCGCAGAGAATATCGTGCACGTCATGCTGCCGGAAGCGCCGCCCGCCCCGCCCGCCCCGCCGGGCGGTCTGGACGACGATCGCTACCGCCTCGCCGCCGAACGGCTCGCCGGCTGGCGTGCGAAGGGCGTGCTGCGGCGCGATCCTCAACCAGTGCTGTATGTGCTCGCGCAGGACTTCACGTTGCCCACGGGTGAGCGGCTCACCCGGCGCGGCGTCTTCGCCGCGGTCGCCGCGGAAGGCTACGAGCCCCGCCGCGTTCGGCCGCACGAGCAGACGCACGCCGGGCCGAAGGCCGATCGTTTGGCCCTCATGCGCGCCACGGCGACCAATATCGAATCGATCTTCCTGCTCGCGCCCGATCGCGACCGCGCGCTCGCGAATGCGGTGGCCAGTGTTTCGCAGGGAAAGCCGGATGCAACGGCCGAGCTGAACGGTGTAGGTATCCGTCTCTGGATCGTTCATGACCCTTCCCCTTTCCCCCTTCCCCCGTCCCCGTTGTACATCGCCGACGGCCATCACCGCTACGAAACGGCGAGCGCGTATGCGCTCGAGAATCCCGCCGCCGATCGCGTGCTTGCGCTGATTGTGTCGGCGCAGGATCCCGGACTCGCGGTGCTCCCGACCCATCGGGTGATCTTCGGAGCGGGTCGTGACCTGGAGCGCATGCTGCCCCGGTGGCGCGAATGGTTCGAGGTACAGCCGCTCGCGGCGGGCCGCGATCCGGTGACCGCGCTCGCGTCACTCGGCAAGGGCCGCACCGCGTGTCTCGTGGCAGACCGCTCGCAAATCCTTGCGCTGCTGCTCAAGCCGGGTGTGCTGCCCGACCGACTGCCCAGCTTGGCGCGGAGCACCGCGGTGCGCGATCTCGATGTCGCCCAGATCGAGTCGTTGGTCGTGAAAGAAGTCCTCGGCGCGGGCATGTCGACGCCCATCGTGCGCTACGTGGCGGACGCGAAAGAAGCCTTGGGGCTGGTCCAGCATGGCGGCGCGGCGGTGGCGGTCCTGCTCAACCCGACGAAGGTCGACCAAGTCTTCGCGGTGGCTGACGCCGGCGACGTGATGCCGCCGAAGTCGACGTATTTCGTCCCCAAGGTACCGAGCGGCCTAGTCCTGCGGCCCTTGGCGTAATGCGGCGATCAACGCTTTGCAGAACTGCGGCAGATCCGCCGGCGTGCGCGACGAGATGAGGTTGCCATCTACCACCACCGCGCTGTCCTCCCACACGACGCCGGCATTCTCCATGTCATCCTTGATCGCGCGGACACTCGTCGCCCGCTTGCCTTTTAGAATCTTCGCTGAGATGGGCACCCAGCCGGCGTGACAGATGAACGCGACCGGTTTCCCCGCCTGGTAGATCTCACGGGTCAGTCGAAGCACCTTGTCGGAGCGCCGCAGTTGATCGGGGGCAAATCCGCCAGGGATGACGAGCGCGTCAAAGTCCGCCGCTTCGACTCGATCCACGTCGGTGTCCACCGTGACTGGATAGCCGCGCTTTCCCGGATAGGTCTTCTCGCCCATCCCCGCCACCGTCGTGCTGGCGCCTTCTTCTTCGAGACGGATTTTGGGATACCACAGCTCGAGGTCCTCGTACAGAGCTGCAGCAAAAATCAGAACTCGCTTGCCTTGAAGCGTCATGCGAGGAACCTATATCTTTGGCCTCTGTGAGGCCACGCCAACAGATTCTCGATAATCTCGATTCCGTCTATCGAGATGCTTACGAGCGCGCGAAGGCGACGAAGGACGAGCGCCGCATGGCCGACCTCGACGCCGCCTACCAACGCGAGCAGCTGCTCCTCGAGGTCCTGCTAGATATTCGCGACGGGATCAGTGGGCCGAAGCAAAAGCCACCACCCGATACGAGCGGCAACCCACTCGCCGCGCTGGACACCATTCGCCGGATCACCAAGCTCCGCTAGGAGGTGCGTGTGCGTGGTACGTGGTGGGTAGTGACGTTGGCTCTGCTTGCCGCATGCGGCTCCAAAGCGGACATCGTCATCCAGGGTGGTTCGGTCTGGACTGGTCTCTCGACGGGGCGCGGCCAGCCCGGCGCGGTCGCGATTGCGGCCGGCAAAATCCTCGCTGTCGGTGATTCCACACAGATCGCGCGCTACGTCGGCTCCAAGACGGAGGTCCTGCGTGCCAACGGCGGTCTCATCATGCCCGGGTTCGCCGATGGTCATACCCATTTTGTCAGCGGCGGCTTTCAGCTCGCATCCGTGGATCTGCGCGACGCCGCGACGCCGCAAGAGTTCGTGCGCCGCCTGAAAGAGTACGCCGCGCATCTCAGGCCCGGCGAATGGATTCTCGGTGGCGATTGGGATCACACGTTGTGGCGCGGGGCGCCATTGCCGCGTCACGAGTGGATCGATTCGGTTACGCCGAACAACCCGGTCTTCGTTGACCGACTTGATGGGCACATGGCCCTCGCGAACGCAGCCGCCATGCGCGCCGCCGGTGTCACGAACGCGACCCGGGCGCCTTTTGGCGGCGAGATCACAAGCGGAGGAGTCTTCAAGGACAACGCCGAGGCGCTGATCCGGACGGCCATACCCGATCCGTCGCCCGAGCAACAGGACTCCGCGTTGGCCCGCGCCCTGGCGCATGCCGCGTCGCTTGGCCTCACCGCGACCGCGAACATGTCGGCCTCGTGGGCGAATCTCGCGGCGTATAAACGCATGGAGCGCACCGGCAGGATGACCCTGCGGGTCTTCTTGTACCTGCCGATCGAAGACTGGCGGACCGTCGCCGACACGGTCGCCCGCTACGGCGCCGGCGACGATTGGGTGCGCATCGGTGGCCTCAAAGGCTACATGGACGGATCGGCGGGATCACGTACGGCATACTTTTTCGAGCCGTTCTCCGACTCGGTCGGATATTATGGCTTGATGCGTCAGCCCGAGTCCGACATGCGCAGCTGGGTCGGCGCGGCGGACTCGGCGGGCCTCCAGATCGCCGTGCACGCGATTGGCGACCGTGCCAACGCCATCATTCTGGCTATCTACGACAGCGTTGCGAGGGCGCACGGCAGGCGCGACCGGCGCTTCCGCGTCGAGCACGCGCAGCATCTGCGGCCGGTCGATGTGCCGCGCTTCGGTGCGCTGCACGTCGTAGCGTCGATGCAGCCCTACCACGCGATCGACGATGGCCGCTGGCTGATGCAACGCATCGGTCCCGAACGGATCAAGACCACGTACGCCTTCCGCACGCTGCTCGACACTGACGCGCCCCTTGCGTTCGGTTCGGACTGGACCGTCGCGCCGCTCGACCCCATGCTCGGCGTGTTCGCCGCCGTCACACGACGCACCTTGGACGATCGCAATCCGGGCGGCTGGGTGCCCGAGCAGAAGATCACCGTGGGCGAGGCACTGCGCGCCTACACCTCCGGCAACGCCTGGGCGACGTTCAATGAGCAGAAATGGGGAACGCTCGCTCCAGGGCGGTTTGCGGATGTGGTGGTGCTCGATCGCGATCCGTTTGCGGTGCCTGGGGAATCGCTCGGCACCATCAAGCCACGTTTCACGATCGTGGGTGGGAAGGTCGTTTATCGGAGACCGTGAAGCGGGTCAGCCCGAATACTTGAATCCGGCCTCTTGGATACTGAGCGGCTTCCCCTCGTGCTCCACGCCTGCCGCCACGACCTCGCCGAGCACGAGGGTGTGATCGCCTGAGGGAAGCGTTGCCACGACGCGGCATTCGAGCCAACCCAGGCAGTCGACGATCACCGCTGCGCCGGACACCGGCGCCGGCTTGGTCTTGATCCCTTTGAGTTTTTGCGGCGCCTGCTCGGAGCTGCGACCCAGCTTGCCCGCCAGCTCACGCTGAGTATCGAGGAGCATATTGACGGCGAAATGGCGTGAGTCGCGGATCATGCCGAGCGTTTTGGACGTATTCTCGAGCGCGACGACCGCCATCGGCGGATCGAACGCTGCCTGCATGACCCAGTTGGCCGTCATCCCGTGGTCTTCGCCGGCCGACGCCACCGTCACGACGTAGAGGCCGTAGGGGAAGTGGCGCAGGATGGTCTTCTTGGCTGCTTCGTCCATGACGGAATATATTGAAGTAGGCTATTTTTCAGCATGGCAATTCCAGCGCGCGCTGCACCCAAGGCGGCGAAGCCTTCGACTAAGCTCTCCAAAGCAGACCTGCTCGATATTTACCGCGTGATCGTCCTGTCGCGGCGCCTCGACGACAAGGAGATCCAGCTCAAGCGGCAAAACAAGATCTTTTTCCAGATTTCGGGCGCCGGCCATGAGGCCGTCCTCGTGGCGGCCGGGAAAGTGCTGCGCCCCTCCTACGATTGGTTCTATCCCTACTACCGGGACCGGGCGCTCTGTCTGACGCTCGGCATGACGCCGACGGAAATGCTGCTCGCCGGCGTCGGCGCCGCCGACGACCCGAACTCCGGCGGCCGGCAGATGCCGTCCCACTGGGGTCACAAGCAGCTGAACATCGTCAGCCAATCGAGCCCCACGGGAACGCAGTTCCTGCAAGCCGTCGGGTGTGCCGAAGCCTGGCTCCGCTATGACCGCATCGACCTGAAGGACAAGCCGATCCATGGTGACGAAATCGTCTACTGCTCCGCGGGCGACGGCACTACGAGTGAAGGCGAATGGTGGGAAGCGCTGAACAGCGCCAGCAATCTGAAGTTGCCGGTGCTGTTTTTGATCGAAGACAACAAGTATGCGATCTCGGTGCCCATCGAGGTGCAGACCGCCGGCGGGTCGGTGTCGAAGCTCGTCGCGAACTTCCCGAATCTCCTGATCGAGGAAGTCGATGGCTGCGACCCGATCGCCTCGTATGAGGCGCTGACCCGCGCCGCGGAATGGTGCCGCCATCGCAAGGGGCCCGCGCTCGTCCACGCTCACGTGATACGCCCGTACTCGCACTCACTCTCGGACGACGAGATCCTCTACAAGCCACCGCGCGAGCGTGAAGAAGAAGCGAAACGCGACGCCGTGACGGCCTTCCCGAAGCGACTCATCGAGGAGGGTGTTGCGACCGAGGCTGAGATCGAGGCGATCAAGGCGCAAGTCGAAGAAGAAATCCAGGTGGCCACCGACATGGCGCTCGCCTCGCCCCAGCCCAAGCCCGAGACCGCCCTGCAGTGGGTGTATTCGCCCGATGTCGATCCTAGCTCCGAACAATTCGACACCGAGGACGATCCGCACTTCACCGGCGAGCCGACCACTATGGTGGATCTGCTCAACGCCTGCATGAAAGACGAGATGGCGCGCGATCCACGCATTCTCGTCTTCGGACAAGACGTCGCCGACGTCAGCCGCGAGCAATACCTGAAGGAAGTGAAGGGTAAGGGCGGCGTCTTCAAAGTCACGTGGGGGCTGCAGCGCCAGTTCGGCAGCGATCGCGTCTACAACTCGCCCCTGGCTGAAGCCAACATCATTGGCCGAGCCGTCGGGCTTGCGACCAGGGGTCTCAAGCCGGTCGTCGAGATCCAGTTTTTCGATTACATCTGGCCCGCCTATCACCAGCTCCGCAACGAGCTCGCGACCATACGCTGGCGGTCCGCCAACGCATTCAGCGCGCCCGTCGTGGTGCGCGTGACGTACGGCGGGTATCTGAAGGGTGGGTCCGTCTATCATTCGCAGACCGGCGCTGTGGTATTCACGTCGGTCCCGGGGCTGCGGGTCATTTGTCCGTCCACCGCCCTGGATGCCAACGGGCTGCTGCGCACCGCCATCCGCTCCGACGACCCCGTCATCTTCCTCGAACACAAACACCTCTACCGCCAGAC
>Ga0137418_10006572_pt1 | contig 10697 bp, 9 predicted proteins | sample CZODoug3_1_2_16f_FD_122242 | JGI IMG/M metagenome (GOLD analysis project Ga0137418, IMG submission 122242) | Vadose zone soil fungal communities from Angelo Coast Range Reserve, California, USA - CZODoug3_1_2_16fungal (Hybrid Assembly) | ecosystem: Environmental > Terrestrial > Soil > Vadose... | reverse complement strand
GGCATGGTTCGCCACGGATGATCGCGCGGCGCAGGCTGCGGGAACCAGACGTCACCGGCATAGCCGGCGAGCTGTCCGCTCTTGAGCGCACGAACGACGGCATCGCGATCGCAGATCTTGCCGCGCGCGGTGTTCACGAGGTAAGCGCCGTGCTTCATTTTCGCGATCAATGCATCGTTGAACAAGCCCTCCGTCTCCGGGTGTAGCGGTGCGTTTATTGTGACCACGTCGCACACCCTGACCAGTGACTCCGTAGTCGTGTGAAACATCAGGTCCAGTTCTCTCTCAATCGCCTCGGGCAGCCGATGCCGGTCGGTGTAATGCAATTTGACGTCGAAAGGCTTGAGACGCCGGAGCACGGCCGTGCCGATGCGACCCGCGGCGACCGTGCCGACGTTCATACCCTCTAAGTCGTACGAGCGCGCGACGCAATCGGCGATGTTCCAACCACGGTCGACCACCCACTGATGCGACGGCAGATAGTTGCGCACCAATGCGAGAATCATCATGACGACATGCTCGGACACGCTGATGCTATTGCAATAGGTCACCTCGGCAACCGTGATCCCTCGCTCGATCGCTGCCTGCAGGTCAACATGATCCGAGCCTATACCGGCGGTAATCGCGAGCTGCAGCTTGCGAGCCTTGGCGATACGTTCGGCTGTCAAGTAGGCGGGCCAGAACGGCTGCGAGATGACGACGGCGGCGTCGACCAGTTCTTTCTCAAACACGCTGTTCGGACCGTCCTTGTCGGTGGTGACGACCAGCGTGTGACCCTGCGACTCGAGAAACTTGCGCAGGCCGAGCTCGCCGGACACGCTCCCGAGCAATTGCCCCGGCCTGAAATCGATCGACTTGGGCGTCGGAGTAGTTTGACCGCCGGGGTAGCGCTCAATGTCCGGAATGTCATCGCGTGCATACGTTCTGGGATACCCCCTAACGGGATCTTCGTAAAGCACACAGACGATCTTGGCCATGGCAGTCCCCCCCCAAAGCATCAAGGGCGGCACCCCTCGGATTCTACGCTTCCGTCCCCGTCTGCGACATGCCGGAGGACGAACGAGCGAACGACCGCGATCTCTGCGGTGGCGGAGAGTAACAGATCCGGGGGGTGGGATAGGCTGCCACCGACATGAACTTCGATCAGAGCTGCGCACGCGCTACGATCTCGGAGAGGCATCGAACAATTGTGCGCCGCACACCCTCAACTTCTGGTTACTCTCGACTACGGTGCCCTGACTTTGGGAACTCGTATGGTCGGGTTGATCTCGACAAGAACTCGCGGTTGGCTCTTTTGTAATCGAAGTGGCGGCTGGTGACGCGACTGTTGGGTCTACCCCTGCGCCAACCGCCGGCTTGAACTGGCGCACATCGGGTAGGGGGTGAGCTTGCGCTCACCGCCCTCCCACACCACCGGACGTGCGGTTCCGCATCCGGCGGTTCAACTTAAACTCTGGAGTCGCTGCCGGGTACCCAGCAGCGAGACCAGCCCCTTGTGCGCGAAGTACTTAGCCGGCAATGCCTGGTTCATATGGGAGGCTCCTGCGTTCCACCATGGACCCTGCCCGTTGCTCGCGCTATGGCGCGCACGCTCGGCGTCGAGTCCCAAAGCACGTAGCTTACGGGCCTTGGTGGCTCGGCGCTTCCATTGTCGCCACAGCAAGCAACGCAGTCGCCGCCGCATCCAACTATCGAGTTCTTCCAGCACCCCTTTGGTTTCGGTGAGGCGGAAGTAATTGATCCATCCCCGCAGCAGCGGGTTCAGATCCTCAATAGTACGGGCTAATGATCGGCCGCGTCCGGCACGCATCAGATCGCGTACCTTCTGCCTCAGTCGTTGCACGCTGGCGGGCGCTATCCGCAGGCGGCTCTCGCGCTGTGCCGTGAAGCTGAACCCCAGGAACTTGCGTTCCCAGGGTCTCGCCACCGCACTTTTCTCGGTGTTGACGCGCAGCTTCAAGGCTCCCTCGAGGAAAGTCCTGACCCCGCTCATCACCCGATTGCCGGCTACGCGACTGCGCACGTAAATGTTGCAGTCGTCGGCGTAGCGGCAAAACGCGAGTCGCCGTCTTTGCAGTTCCTGATCCAGATCGTTGAGCAGGATGTTGGAGAGCAACGGTGAGAGCGGGCCGCCTTGCGGCGTCCCCTCCGTGCGTTGCTCGACCAATCCGTCACTCATCATCCCGGCTTCCAGGAACCGTCGGATTAGCTTGAGCACTCGTACATCGCTGACTTGCCGTACCACCCGCGCCATCAGCACGTCGTGATTGACCCGATCGAAGAACTTCTCCAGATCGACGTCCACCACCCAGCGCTTTCCTTCACGGATGTAACCCTGTGCTTGGCGAACCGCCTGATGTGCCCCGCGACCCGGCCGGAAGCCAAAGCTTGAGTCCGAGAAGCTGGGTTCAAAGAGCGGTTGTAGCACCTGATGCAGTGCTTGCTGGATCAGTCGGTCAATCACGGTTGGCACACCGAGCATTCTCATCCCGCCCGAAGGCTTCGGGATGTCCACTCGGCGTACCGGTCGTGGTAGATAACGGCCTTCCAGCAAAGCTATTCTCACGCTTGGCCAGTGCATCTTCAGCCAGTCTTTGAACTCAGGTACCGACACGTCATCGACGCCCGGCGCTCCTTTGTTCTCGACCACCCGTTGATACGCCCGCTTCAAGTTGCTGCGTTCGACCACCTCTTCCATGAGCCTGTGGTCCTCCGATTTCGTTCGCCCGGATGTCGCCGTGCCAAGCTCCGCACCGCCTCGCTTCGTGCGCGGCTGCCGGCCTGCACCTCCCGTGGCGGCCACCCTTGCGGGTGCTTCTGCTTCATCGCTTCGCTTCGAGATCATCCGTCCTACTCTCGGCTTCGTTGTTCGGCCCTTCGGCGCTGTCGCCTACTATGGCCTCTGCTGACTTCTGCAACCGTATCCGAGGACCTTTCGATCCCCGTAGCACAAGGCACGCTTGCAGATCTCCCCGGGTATCACGCACCTTCTTTCACGCTTATGCGCGTCGGATATACGTCACGGCGTTCCGTACATGTACTGGGCTTCGCATATTTGGGCCTGCTTACCCCACTGTGACGCCTCTATCCGCTTCCTGTTCGTCGCGCCAGCGCTTTGCTTCCAGCTTCCTTCCGACTCCCGGTCACCCGAGAAACCGTTGCCTTCCGCTAACACTTGCCCATGTCGGCTGTGTAAAGGACTTTCACCTCCAAGAAGGTGCGCCCTGCCGGGCGCACCCAAAAACAGAGAGCGGGCCGAAGCCCGCTCTCTTTGATTGTAACCGGCACTTGCAGGTTTCGCCTGCAATGGGCGGATGTTACATGTCCATTGCGCCCATGCCGCCGCCCGGCGCGCCATGTGCATGCTCGTCTTCCTTCGGCGACTCAGCGATCATGACCTCTGTCGTGAGCAATAGACCCGCAACGGAGGCGGCGTTCTGCAGAGCTAGACGCGTGACCTTGGTCGGATCCAGGATGCCCATTTCGACCATATCGCCGTACTCGTCCGTCGCAGCGTTGTAGCCGAAGGTGCCCTTGCCCTCACGGACTCGGTTCAGCACCACAGCGGCGTCTTCACCGGCGTTCGCCACAATCTGACGCAGCGGCTCTTCGATCGCGCGGGCCAGGATCTTGATGCCCGTCGTCTGGTCATCGTTGGCGCCGACCAGCTTCTCGATGGCCTTGAGCGCGCGCAGAAAGGCCACGCCGCCGCCCGGAACCACGCCCTCTTCGACGGCCGCACGGGTTGCGTGCAGTGCGTCCTCGACGCGCGCCTTCTTTTCCTTCATTTCGATCTCGGTCGCGGCACCGACTTTGATCACGGCAACACCGCCGGAGAGCTTGGCAACGCGCTCCTGCAGCTTTTCCTTGTCGTAATCGGAGGTCGCTTCCTCGATCTGCTGACGAATGCTCTCGACGCGGCCCTTGATGTCCGCCGCCTTGCCGGCGCCGTCGATGATGGTGGTGTTCTCTTTCTCCACCAGGATCTTCTTCGCTTCGCCCAGGTCGTTCAGCGTCGCCTTCTCGAGCGACAGGCCGACTTCATCGGAGATGACCGTACCGCCGGTCAGAATCGCGATGTCCTGCAGCATGGCCTTCCGACGATCGCCGAAGCCCGGCGCCTTGACGGCCGCGACCTTGACGATGCCGCGAATGGTGTTGACCACGAGGGTGGCGAGCGCTTCGCCTTCCACGTCCTCGGCAACGATCAACAACTGGCGGCCACCCTTCGCGATGGCTTCGAGCAGCGGCAACAATTCGCGAACGTTGGCGATCTTCTTGTCTATCAACAGGATCAACGGTTTCTCGAGTTCGGCGCTCTGGCTCTGCTGATTGTTGATGAAATACGGCGAGAGATAGCCGCGATCGAACTGCATGCCTTCGACCACTTCGAGTTCGTTCTCGAGGCCCTGACCCTCTTCGACCGTGATCACGCCTTCCTTGCCGACCTTCGCCATGGCGTCGGCAATCGTCTTGCCGATGCTCTCGTCGGAGTTCGCGGAGATCGTGCCGACCTGGGCAATCGCCTTCGGATCCTTACAGGGCTTGGAGAGCTTCTTGAGCTCCTCCGTGGCCGCAATGACCGCTTGGTCGATGCCGCGCTTCAAATCCATCGGGTTCGCACCCGCAGCGACCGATTTCAGGCCCTCGCGGATGATGGCTTGCGCGAGCACGGTGGCGGTCGTGGTGCCGTCACCGGCTTCGTCGGAAGTATTCGACGCCACTTCCTTGACCATTTGCGCGCCCATGTTCTCGAACTTGTCTTTGAGCTCGATTTCCTTGGCGACCGAGACACCGTCCTTGGTAACGGTGGGAGCGCCGTAGCTCTTGTCGAGCACGGCATTGCGACCCTTCGGACCCAGCGTTACCTTGACGGCATTCGCCAGAACATTCACACCCCTGAACATGCGTTGCCGGGCGTCGTCGCTGAAGCGTACGTCTTTTGCTGTCATTTGCTGATACCTCTAGTTGAATCGGTTAACGATGACAGTCGACCGAAGCGTTACTTACCTTCGATCACGGCCATGACGTCTTCCTCACGCATGACTACCAGCTCATCGCCATCCATCTTCACTTCGGTACCGCTGTACTTACCGAAAAGAATCCTGTCGCCGACCTTGAGGTCGACAGGGCGAATTTCACCGTTTTCCAAAATCTTGCCCTTACCAACGGCAACGACCTTCCCGAAAATAGGCTTTTCAGTCGCAGTATCTGGGATCACGATGCCGCCTGCAGATTTACGCTCTTCCTCTTCTCGTTTCACGATCACGCGGTCATGAAGGGGACGAATCTTCATAAGCAAGACTCCTAATGCTTGGGTTACGGGTTAGCTAAAGTGAAGGTTGTTAACACTCTCCGCTCGTGGCCCATATTTATGGGGGCAGATTTCGCCGATTCAAGAGGCCGAGAGGGCAATTTCTTGCAGCAGATGCGATCCCCGGTTATGAAGCTGTCGTTCGAATTGTCGCGACCGAAGTTCAGCGCGAGTGCGATTAAGCTCCGGACGGCAGTCGTAACGTTAATGTAGGTCAAAGATTCCTCGTCTATGCGCTTCCGTGAGTTCGAGGATTCGTCCGCCACCGCGGGCCACGCAAGTCAGCGGATCGTCGGCGATGAGCGCCGGCAGCCCGGTCTCTTCCATGATCAATTTATCGATGTCGCGCAGCAATGCACTTCCACCCGTAAGCACGATACCGCGCTCCGCCACATCGCTGCCGAGATCCGGCGGCGTTTGCTCGAGCGCCTGTCCCGGCGGGGAGGGTTCGCGCGCTCAAACACTCAACTGTTCGATAACGCCTTTGAGGATCGCCTTTTCCTCACGCAAGGCCTGCAGCCACTCGTGCTTCTCGGTTTTGACGATTTCCTCTCTCAGTTCGGAGACGTAGAGTTCAAGCGCGCGCCGCATGGTGTTGCGCTCTGGCTCGGTGAAGTCGAATAGCATTGGGCCTCCTCTCTACGGCTCTGCGCCATTCACTGCTGCGCAATCTGTGGTTCCGGCGTTCGTGTGCGTGCGCTCACGTCGGCTCGTGCAGCCCTTCCGCGCTGGCCGAACACTGGGTCCCCGCACAAGCTAAACCTGTATCAGTACTGGTCACACATTTGACCAGCGGTCCGCCGCAGAGTTGCGCATTGCGAAGCCAATTCGGCACTTTTGACGTCGAATGCACGCCCTGTCGTGACGCCCGTTGTGCGGTGCTCACCCCCAAGAAATGGATACTCTCCCTCTAGGCGTCGGCCGGACCGGGGAAACCCGACCGGCGACGATCCTTAACCCGGTTTTCTGTTCCGTTGCGCCCCAGACCCCATAATCCACACCGTATGTGCTCCTCGCGATAGTTCTGGACAGGCGCGCAGTCTCGGGACCCTCCGCCTTCTGCGACGCAGCATGATTGTCTAGGACCCTTCACCGCGTTTTTGGACGGTGCCGTCACTCGCCCGAGGGACGATTGAGCCGATGAGTGTGATCTTCCTGGATGGAGTTCCCCCCATCGACGCGGATCGATTCACCCGTCATGTAGGAGGCACCATCGGATGCCAGGAATGCCACGAGTTCCGCTATCTCATCCGGCGTTCCCGGCCGCCCCATCGGACACAAATACCCAGCTGCGTCCTCCTCCGGCGCCGACCCCGTCGAGGTCCAGCCCGGCGCCACACTGTTGACCGTGATCCCCGAGCGCGCGAGCTCGTTCGCGAGCGCGAGGGTCAGTCCGTCCACCGCGCCCTTCGCCGCGCTGTACGCGCTTTGCCCGTGATAGCTGGCCCGAGTGCCGGTGGTGGACGAGATGTTCACGATGCGGCCGTACTTTGCGTCGATCATGAGCGGCACCACGCAGCGAGTGACGTTAAACAAGGTCGTGAGATTTCTTGCGATGTGCGCGTGCCACTCGGCCGGTGAAATCGACGCAAACAGCGTCGATCCCACATTCACTCCCGTCTGCGTCGCACCGGCGTTGTTCACGAGCACGTCGATCTTGCCGTTGATCCCGGCCGCCGTCGCCACGAGCTTCTCTGCCGATTCGTAGCTCGTCAGGTCAAATGCGAGCGCAAGGACGGTTGCACCCTGCTGGCGCAGTTCTTCCGCACGCTCCTGGATCCGCTCCGTCGTCGACGTGATGACCATCGCAAAGCCGTTCTGCGCCAGCTTCTTCGCAATCGCGAAGCCGATCCCAGTCGCGCTCCCCGCGCCCGTTACCAGGGCCACTTTCTTTCTTGTAGACTGCCTCATCATGCCCGTGATCCTCATGTTGCTGCCCAATGTCCGTTAGAGACCTTCGACGAGCGCGCGGAGAAGCGACCCGGTCGGCGTTGCTCGAGGCGGCGATCGAATCGGTGGCTCTTCATGGCTTGAGCGGCACCACCTTGAGTACCGTCGCCGAACAAGCAGGCGTTTCTCGAGCCTCGGTCGGCTTTCACTTCAAGGGCAAAAAGCAACTCTTGTCCGCCGCGCTGGATCTGGCGCTGGAGCGCTACGAGATGACCTTTCGGTGTGCGCTCAATCGCGCGACTACGCCGAGGGCGAAGCTCGAGGCAATCCTCACGCACGATGTGACATTCCCCATTGGATCTCCCAGCCTCATCGCGCTGTGGTTTGCGGTGTGGGGTGAAGCTCAATCGCTCGCCCTGTATCGGGCGGGGACACTTCCTCATGACCGAAACTATACGAAAGAAATCCGCCATCTGGCCGCTGCCTTGACCGACGATGCGCCCCTGGTGAAGCAGTTCACGTCGGCATTCACGTTCTACTTGGCCGGTATCTGGCTCGACTACCATCTGGACCTTGAGCGTTACGACGCCGACGGCAAGATCGCGACAGGGCAGCGGTTGATCGCCATGTTGCCGTGATCGCTCAGCCTGTTCTCGCCACGTGACGAGTTTGACGGGACCTGCTGCGGCATCATACTCTATCTGTCTGTCCGATCAGACATATTTATTGACATTATCATAGGGAGGCAGGTGGTGACCTTGCACTAGCGATGGCCCACGAACCGCATCTCCGGCGCGTCCTAGGCCTAGGGGACGTGGTGCTCATGATCATCGCGGGCATGCTGAATTTGAATACCTTGACGCCGCTGGTCGCACACGGCTCGTTGGTATTGCTCGCGTGGCCGCTGACCTTCGTCGTGTGGCTGGTTCCTCAATGCATCACCGTCATCGAGCTGTCGCAGCACTTTCCCGGGGAAGGAGCTGTGTATGTGTGGCCCACCAGGCTTTTGGGTGGAATGCATGGCTTCTTGTCGGGATGGTGTTATGCGATGGCGAACGCCGTCTATGTGCCCACGCTGATCGTGTCTTCGATTGGGCTGGGCGCATTTGCATTCATGGACCAGCATTCGGTGATACCCGCTGACGGCACGGCGGTGGAGATGGCGTCGTTTGGCCTCTTGGCGCTGCTGATCGGTCTCAGCATCCGGGGCATGATCGCCGAGAAATGGTTGGTCAATCTGGCCGCCATCGGCACGTTGCTCGCGGGAGGATTGCTGATCGCGCTGGCGGGATGGCTCATTCAGCACGGCAGCTCCGCCATGCAGCCAGTCCGCTTGCGGCCGGAGCAAGTCGATCGGCATATGCTCTCTGCATTCAGTTTGACGTGCTACGCGCTGCTCGGATTCGAAATTGCCTCGAACGTCGGCGATGAGATTCGCGATCCGCGGCGAACTCTGCGTCGAGCGGTATTCATCGGCGCCATCGTCACGGCCAGCATGTACTTCATTCTGACCCTATCGACGCTCATCACGCTGCCGCCCGGAAACCAGGCGCTGGTGGCGGGCCTGATGCCCGCCATCGCGGCAGTCTTGGAGCGGGCTGGCTTTGCAGCGTGGGTGCCGGCGATCGCCGCGCTCGTCGCGCTCTCGGTCGCCGGCGCCGCCGCTGCCTGGATTGCGTCGCCGGCGCGAATCCCGTACGTGGCATCGCTCGACGGGTACCTTCCGCGCATCTTTGGCAGGCTGCATCGCCGATATCAAACGCCGCATGTCGCACTCCTCGGCACGGGGCTGTTGTGCGCGTTGGCGCTCTGGATGAGCTTTGCCGGAGCTACCCTCAACGAAGCGTTTGTCACCATCCTCGATCTGGCCGTGATCCTGAGCCTCGCTCAATATCTTTACATGTACTTGTCCGTGGCGAATTCGTAAATCGTAAATCTAGTCCGAATAAGCCGTTGCCGTGCAGTCTTGCGCGCAATCACAGGCGTGATAATGTTCGACGCATGCGCGATCTGCTCCTCCTGGCGACCCACCTGCTTGTCACCCTCGCGAAATTCCTCGGCCCGGGCGGCATTCGCAGTGTCGCTGCGGAGTCTCTGTTGCTCAAGCATCAACTCCTGATCAGCAATCGCTCCCGACATCGCGCCCCGAATCTCAGCACGCTCGATCGCTTTTTGCTCGGACTGATCACCCTCTTCGTGAACCCACGTCGGATTCCTAAGCTATCCGCGATTTTCAAGCCGGCGACGCTATTCAAGTTCCACAAAGCCTTGGTCGATCGCAAGTACCGGCTGCTCTTTTCTTTCTCATCCCTGAGACGAAAGCCTGGCCCGAAAGGTCCATCCACCGAGCTTATTGCGGCAATCGTCGAGTCGAAGCGCCGCAATCCCAAGTTCGGCTGTGTCCGCATCGCGCAGCAAATCGCTCATGCCTTCGGCATCGAGATTGACAAGGATGTTGTCCGCCGCGTGCTCGCGAAGCACTACGGGCCGAGTGACTCCGGAACTAGCGGCCCTTCCTGGCTTACATTTATCGGGCACGTCAAGGATAGCCTCTGGAGCGTCGACCTGTTCCGATGCGAATCCATACTCCTGCGGAGTCACTGGATCATGATCGTGATGGACGTGTTCACACGTCGCATCATCGGCTTCGGTGTCGAACCCGCTTACATTGACGGCGTATCCGTATGTCGGATGTTCAATCACGCCATTGCCGGCCAGCCGCCGCCGAAGCACTTGAGTACCGACCACGATCCGCTGTTTCGATTCCACCGCTGGCTCGCCAACCTGCGCGTACTCCAAATCGAGGAGGTCAAGTCGGTTCCGTACGCGCCCGTTTCGCATCCGTTCGTCGAACGGCTGATCGGCACCGTTCGCCGAGAATATCTCGACCGCGTCTTCTTCTGGAACGTAGCGGATCTGATGTGGAAGCTGGATGCATTTCGGGACTATTACAACGCTTCTCGCGTGCACCGCTCGCTCTACGGTGCCACGCCAGCGCAACGCACCGGTGCAAAACCCCCTGCTCCTGCTGCGCTTGATCAATACGCTTGGCAGCAGCATTGCCGTGGGTTGTTTCAGACACCGATCGCCGCCTGATTGCGAATTCGCCACTCACACCCAGATCTCCAGCGAGATATACGTTCGTGGAAGTTCGAACTCTCAAACACATAGTTCGTAGCTATGCACCCCATCGAATTTCAAATTTTAAGTGACTGCAGGTATTTGATCGCTAACGACCTGGCGCGCGGCGGCTCCATTACAATTCGATCAGGGAGCACGACGACGCACAACAACGCACAACTGACTCCCGCGCAATTCCCGCAGCCCCGTTGCCTCCATTGGGCAGCCCGACTATCGCCAATGTCCATGGCGACCAAGCGGATTCTCGCGTTATGGTGCAACTAGAGAACCAGGTAAAACCCCTGGGGGTCGGCAGCAACAAAGCCTTCAACGTAGTCGCCTGAGGAGTGGGTCGGACGTTCGACAGTTGCCG